>Ga0187805_10000345_pt1 | contig 14868 bp, 10 predicted proteins | sample NC_wetland_sal_i_6_FD_132965 | JGI IMG/M metagenome (GOLD analysis project Ga0187805, IMG submission 132965) | Wetland sediment microbial communities from Neuse River Estuary, North Carolina, USA - Control_5 | ecosystem: Environmental > Aquatic > Freshwater > Wetlands > Sediment | place: USA...
GATTTTCCACGCACGCCGACCGGCAAACCTCGCCTGAACCTTATCGCTGCGCGCGCGGGAGAGTTGTTCGCCGGCGCATCGCCGCCTAAAGGTCACCTCGGATCTTTGGATGACTTGCTCGCCAAATTCTCATTGGGAAAGAGTGCCTCGGAAAAGTTGGAGAAGCACTTGGCGCTTACCTCACTCGACCGCGTCGAATTAATGAGCGCGCTCGAAACGCGCTTCCAGGTCGAGCTGAATGAAACGTCCTTCGCCGAGGCAAAAACCGTTGCAGACGTGCAGCGCCTTCTGCAACAGCCCTCGGCCCGTCGCACGGAATATTTCTATCCACGATGGACGCAGCGCGCATCAGTGCGTTGGCTGCGGCTCGCGGTCTACTACGCGCTGGTCTGGCCCGCCACGCAAATCCTGGCGCATCCGAACATCGTCGGCCGAGAAAATCTTCGTGGTGTACAAGGGCCGGTTCTCGTCATTTCCAACCACATCACGCGCCGCGCGGACATTGGCTTAATCCTCGCTGCGCTTCCGCCGCGCTTTCGCCACTTTCTCGCGATCGCCATGGGCGGTGAATCTCTGCAAAGGATGCGCCAGCCGCCGCGCGATTGGTTTTTCCCTAAACGCTGGGCGTATCAGTTGGGTTACGGCCTCGTCACCTTGCTGTTCAATGTCTATCCTCTGCCGCAGCAGTCCGGTTTTCGAGAAAGTTTCCGCTTTGCCGGCGAATCCGCCGACCGCGGCTACAGCCTCCTCGTCTTCCCCGAAGGCGAGGTCAACAATTCCGAAGATGGCCGCATGGCGGCTTTCCAAAGCGGCATTGGACTGTTGGCGAAAAATCTCCGTCTCCCCATCATTCCGATGCGTCTTGATGGCGTCTGGCAAATGAAGAAAGAGCGCCGCCGCCTCGCTCACTTCGGCGAAATCACGGTCCATATCGGCGCACCGGTTATCTTTCCTCGCGAAACGCCCCCGGAGGAGATCGCTAGTCGGCTGGGATCAGTCGTTCTCGCGCTGTAGAGATTTGGCGGATTGTTTCTGACTGCATCGCAGGATCAGAACCAAAAGGTGAATCTACCTCGAAGAAGCTCGCAAAGCCTTGCGCATGAAGATCGTGGCCTGAGGGTTGTCGTTATAGCGCGTCGTCAATTCAAATCCTAGTGAGGCGTAGAACCGTTGCGCTGCCGCCATCTCATCGGCCGTATCCAAATAAAGCCACTTATAATCATATTCACACGCGTAAAGCTCCAGAGATTGATACAGAGCAGCCGCGATTCCACGACCGCGAACTCGTGGCTGCACATACAAGCGTTTGACCTCTCCGCTGTGCGCGATGCTCCCGAGCGGACGGAGCGCAATGCATCCGACAACAATCTCTTCAAGTACCGCAAGCCAAACCCCCGCTCCATCGCGGAAGTACACGCGTTCGAAATCTTCTTTGGCATCCCGCGCGATAACCCCAGCGGCCTCGTAATATTCTTCGATGATTTCCCAAGCAGTATCGCAATCTTCCGCGCGGGCGCGGTCTACGGCCGGTGGATCTGCTGCGCGGTTATTCATTCCTGGCATTGTCGAAGCCCGCGGCGAGATTCCCGCTTCGGAAAAGTCTCCCTCAAGAACGGCACGAAAAAAGCTCCATTTTGGCTGCGGCAGCGTTGCCTTTCCGTCAAACATCCGTCAGGCACTCTCCGGGAATTTCACGTTTCCAGGGAAAACGCGAAAACGCGTTCTGTGGCAAAATAGAGGGTCGTACGTGATGGATTTATGGCTGACCGCACAATCATGGCCTTGGAACGCCCCGCAAAACAAGCTAAGGGGTCCAAGAAGTCTCCAACGAATAGCGAACAGCGCGAACGTGTTTTTGATGCGTTTCGCCGCTGGGGTTATTACGAAGCTACTCTCGATCCTCTGGGTGTGTTCCAACCGCTGAAGCATCCTGATCTCGAACTGACCGGAGAGGCTGCCGAAGAAGCGCGTCGCATCTATTGCGGAAACATAGGCGTGGAATTCATGCACCTGCCGGAACCAGATCGCCGGCGCTGGATTACAGAGCGCATCGAAGGCCCCGAGCTGGCGGTCAATCAAGAAAAGATTCTCGAACGGCTGGTCCGCGCCGACCTCTTCGAGCAGGTCCTCCAGGCTCGCTACCTTGGCACCAAGCGCTTTTCGCTCGAGGGTGTCACCTCGCTAATCCCGCTTCTCGATTCGATCCTCGACACTGCGGGCGATTTCGGCGCCGTCGATTGCATCATGGCCATGAGCCATCGCGGCCGCCTGAACGTGATGGTCCATGCTGCCTGCAAATCGCCGCACGAAGTGGTCTCCGGATTTGAAGATGTCGATCCACGCAGTGTGCTCGGCGCGGGCGACGTGAAGTATCACGTTGGCGCCACCGGCGTATACACGACAACGGCCGGCAAGCCCATCAACATGCATCTCGTTTCGAATCCAAGTCACCTCGAAGCTGTCGCTCCAGTCGCCATGGGCCGCGCCCGCGCTAAGCAGACGCGCCACGGCGTGGATGGCCCGATCATCGACCGCTCGCGCGAAACGCTCAACCAGGTTTGGCCCATTGTAATGCACGGTGACGCGGCCTTTGCTGGCCAGGGCATCCTGGCGGAAACTCTCAATCTCGCAGATCTCAAGGCTTACACCGTGGGTGGCACGGTTCAGATCATCGTCAACAATCTCATCGGATTCACCACGCAGCCCGCGCAAGAGCATTCATCGCGTTTCGCTTCAGACATTGCTAAACGCCAAAGCGTTCCTATCTTCCACGTCAACTCAGAAGATCCCGATGCCGTCGTGCGTATCGGAAAACTCGCCGCCGAGTATCGCGCGACCTTCGGCAGCGACGTGGTTGTGGACATTATTGGCTACCGCCGCCATGGCCACAGCGAAGTCGATGACCCCACCATTACCCAGCCGGTTCTCTACGAGCGCATTAAGAGCCACCCGCCGCTCTGGAAGATTTACGCTGAGCAGACTGGTCTGGATGCTGCGCAGATCGTCGAAGCAGTGAAAAAAGAGTACGAGCAAGAGCAGCAAAAAGCAGGACAGCTCACAAAAATCCCCCATTTGCGAAAGTTGCCGGACTATTGGTCCCCCTACAAACACGGCAAATACGATCCGGCCTACGAAGTCGATACTGGTCTGGCTTGTGGGTATCTGGCGGATCTTACCGATGGACTCGTCCGCGTTCCCGCTGGCTTTCATCTCCATCCTAAAATCGCAAAGCTTCTCGAACAGCGCGCCGAAATGGGCCATGGCAAACGGGCCATCGACTACGGCTTCGCGGAAGCTCTCGCATTGGGCTCTCTCGTGCTCGAAGGCAACCCCGTTCGGCTTACTGGGCAGGATTCCCAGCGTGGCACCTTCAATCAGCGACATGCCGTCCTTATCGACACCGTGACCGAGCACAACTACCTCACCCTCTCGCATCTTTCCCGCCATCAAGCCTTTTGCGAAATATACAACTCCTCGCTTTCCGAGGCCGCTTGCGTCGGATTCGAATACGGCTTCAGCCGCGACTACCCTGAAGCGTTGGTCCTTTGGGAGGCTCAGTTCGGCGATTTCGCCAACGGCGCCCAGGTGATCATCGATCAATTCCTGAGCGCCACCGAAGATAAGTGGAATCTCCCGAGCGGTCTGGTGCTTCTGCTCCCGCACGGCTACGAAGGCCAGGGCCCCGAGCATTCCAGCGCCCGCATCGAGCGCTACATGCAGCTTGCCGCGGAAGACAACCTGCAGATTTGCCAGCCCTCGACGGCCGCGCAGTATTTCCACATGCTCCGTCGGCAAGCCCTCCGCGCTTGGCGAAAACCGCTCATCGTATTCACGCCTAAAAGTATGCTGCGCCATCCGGACGCCAGCTCCAATATCGAAGACTTCACGCGGCCAAGGTTTCTGCCACTCGTGCCGGACCTCGAAGTGCAAGACGCCAAGCGCATCCTTATCGCCAGTGGCAAAGTCGGCCACGAACTTCGCGCCGAACGCCGCCGTCGCAAGGACACCAGCACGGCAATTTTCTTCCTCGACCAGCTCTATCCCCTTCCGCGGACCGAAATTTCCGCGGCTCTCGCTGATCACCCCAACGCCCGCGAAATCGTCTGGGTGCAAGAGGAACCTGCCAACATGGGCGCGCTGTTTCACGTCCTGCCCCGGCTCGAGCGTCTGGCGCAGGCTAAGGGCCTTCAAGTGCGCTCCGTGAAGCGCTCGGCCAGCGCCAGCCCTGCCACTGGCTCAGCCAAGGCCCATGAACTTGAACAAAAAACGCTGCTTTCGTTGGCTTTTACGACCTCCAGCCCCGTCTGAGAGCCGCATACCGCCTTAACACTCCATTCATCTTCGTGTTATCCCCGTGTTACACACGGGCTGCCAGAATCAGTCGTGTTACGACAATCTCATACTCACAATGCTCGAGGCCTTTCTCCCTCCTATCCCAATTCTCCGGCGTACGGTAAACTGCCGCCAAGCCGGCGAGCGGAACGTGCTTACTCTATGAAACGCGTATTAATCATCGAGGACGACAAGGACATCGTCGAACTCGTTCGTTACAACCTCGCCAACGAAGGCTTTCAGGTCAGTGCGGCTTTCGATGGCAGCTCTGGCCTGAACACACTCAAGAAGACGCCTCCCGATTTGCTCCTGCTCGATCTCATGCTCCCGAAACTTTCCGGCCTTGACATTTGCCGGGAAGTTCGCCGGGACGATGCCTTGAATCGTCTGCCCATTCTCATGCTCACGGCGCGCGGCGATGAAGCCGACCGCGTCGTTGGTCTGGAAATGGGCGCGGATGATTACGTGACCAAGCCTTTCAGCCCGCGTGAACTTCTTGCGCGCGTCAAGGCCTTGCTCCGCCGCGCGGAGCCGCCCGCCGATTCGCCCCGCGTCATCGAGATCGGCAAGCTGGCCATCGATCCGGCGTCTTACCGCGTGAGCCATTCCGGCAAGCCCGTTCCGCTCAGCACGCTCGAATTCCGGCTGCTCTATTACCTTGCTTCGCGCCCCAATCGGGTCTTCACACGGGATCAATTGCTCGATGCCGTGTGGGGGACGGACCGCTTCGTCACTCCGCGCAGCGTCGATGTCTATGTGCGACGCTTGCGTGAAAAAATCGAAGGCGATCCCGAAAATCCCGTGTATCTGAAGACCGTGCGCGGTGCGGGATATCTCTTCGAAACTCGTGCGGCTTAACCTATTTTGGAAATTCGCGTTCGCGTTTCTTGCGCTCCTGGTAAGCGTCCTGCTCGCCGTGGACTTCTTTGCGGAGCGTGCCCTCCGCGCTGACTACCAGCGGACAGGTTTCGAGAGGCTATCCGCGATCGCTCGTATCGCTCAAGCTCGCCCTCCCCAATGGTCGCCCGCTTCTCCCGGACATCCTGAGGATCTCGCGCCGCTCCGTGAATGGGTCGCGCAATTTGCCGCCAGTGGCGCTCGCGTTACGGTTATTACGGCCGAGGGCCGCGTGCTGGCGGATTCGCAATCGGATCCTCAGATCATGGAAAACCACGCTACCCGGCCGGAGATCATCGACGCCATGACAAATGGAGCCGGGCGTTCCATTCGCCACAGCGTTACCCTCAAACGCGATCTTCTTTACTATGCGGTTCGCCAGGACACCCCTTCGGGTTTCCCCATCGTCTTGCGTTTTGCCCTTCCACGAGAAACTACGGATGAAATTCTCAGTTCGTTCCGGCGCAGGCTGTGGATCGCCTCTTTCTTCATTCTCCTCGTAGCCGGCGGAATTGCTTTGTTTCTTTCTCGCGGCCATACCGATCGCGTCGAGCGTCTCAAGGAGTTTTCCCGGCGGGTTGCGGAGGGAGACTTCCATCCCTTGCCCCAGGACGGATCGGGCGATGCTCTGGAGGCGCTCGGTCTTGCGCTCAACCGCACCGCCGCTCGTTTGGATCGCACCATTCACACGTTGACGGAAGAGCGCAACCTTTCCTCGGCCATTCTCGGAAGCATGGTTGAAGGTGTTGCCGTGGTGAACAATGCAGAACGGTTGATGTTTGCCAACCCCGGTTTTGCGGAGATTCTCGGACTGGATGTGCCGCCGACACCGGGCAGCGCCCTGGTAGAAGTGGTGCGCCAGACCGAACTTATCGAGGCCGTACGCCAGGTCCTCGGCGGCGAGCCGCGCGTCCAATCGGAAATCGTAACGGGCACTTTGCGCCAGCACTATTTCGCCATCACCGTTGCGGCAGTTCGTGCCGGAGATACGACGGGTGCCGTCGTCGTGCTCCACGACATCACCGAACTGCGAAGGCTCGAGCGCGTCCGCCGCGATTTCGTCGCCAACGTCTCGCACGAATTCAGAACCCCTCTTACCGCCATTCAGGGCTTCGCAGAAACGCTCCTTGCCGGCGCCCTCGATGATCCACAAAACCGCACCCGCTTTCTCGAAATCATCCTGGAACATTCCCGCCGCCTGGCGCGCTTGACGGAGGACCTCCTCGTCCTTTCCAAAATGGACGCCGAACGCCTTGAACTCGAAATTCAACAGCTCCACGTTTCGCAGTTAGTCGAAAGCTGTCTCGAGACCGCACAGCGCCGCGCCACCGAAAAAAACCTTCGCATCTCCTTGAACATGCCGCAACATTTGCCGGACATTGCCGGAGACCGTCGGCGCCTCGCCGAGGTTCTGCAAAACCTGTTGGACAATGCTATTCAGTACACCTTGTCGGGCGGGCAAATCATCCTTAGCGCCGAGACCGCGGAAGGCGAAGTGATTCTAACGGTGTCTGACACAGGCATCGGCATCCCCAAGGCCGACCAGCCGCGCATTTTCGAGCGCTTCTACCGAGTTGACGTCGCTCGCTCCCGCGAAGCCGGAGGCACAGGTCTTGGTCTTGCCATCGCCAAACACTTAGTTGAGGTTCATGGCGGCCGCTTGTGGGTCGATAGCGAAGTCGGCCAGGGCTCGCAATTCCATTTTTCCGTCCCGCTTTTTGACTCGCAGCATCCTTCGCCGCGTTCCACCTCGAATGGCTTTGGTGGCCGCGGCGATAGCACGGATGTGCCGTCTTCCTAGCCCGGGACGGCTGTCCTATCTCGCCCGCGGCCCATACTCGCGCGTTCGCTTTTCAGTTCGACTCTTCCCCTAACTTGCTGATTTATCCGCACGTTCATCCCTTTGTGAACGGGCTGTAACGATTTGTTTGCCAGAGTACAGACTACGCGCAGGGGTGTAATTTTATGCTTCCTGCCGGGAAGAGGAATTATGGCAAGTGCCGCAGGTGTCACGGAAGCGGTTCTTTACGATACTCTGGTCAATTATCTGGTCTCGATGGCCCGGACTGTCGAAGGGGCTATGAACCGCGCTCTCGAAGCCATCGTCGCCGTCCACGATTCGCGCATAGCGGCCCTGCCGGGCGAAGTCTTTCTCCTCGAACCGCGCATCAACGAGATGGAAATTGTCATCGATGAGCACGCCATTCGGCTTCTCCGCCGCGGCTCCTTTTCCGATGACGAGGTCCGCCTCATTGTCGCCTCTCTCAAAATCACCAATGACCTCGAGCGTATTGGAGATCTCGCTGTGAATCTTGCCGAGTGCGTCATCTCGCTCCGCGAAATGCCCGCCGCGCAATTGCCGGAAGAATTGGGCCCCATGACCTCCGCCGTGCGCGCCATGGTCAGCAAGAGTCTCGGCGCTCTCATCTATCGCAACGTGGAAATGGCCGGCCAAGTCCTTCAGAGCGACGACGTCGTCGACCAATACCGCGACCGCATTTTCGATCAGCTCATGCAAAGCATGACTCAGCAATCCGCTCTGGTGAGCCCTGGAATGCAGTTCATTCTTGCTACCAGGCATCTCGAGCGCATCGCCGACCATGCCACCAACATCGCCGAAGACATCATTTTCTGGGTCCGCGGCCTCGATGTCCGCCATGGCCGCGTGCTTTCGCTGAACGCGGGGAGCACCGCACCAGCACAATTGGCTGGCGAAGAGGTCATCGAGAATTCACGCGTCCTTCATTCAGACGTGACTCCGGGCTGCGACACTCAACGCGTTTGATCTTCGTACCACGTCCTACCACGGGGATCGGAGCACCCCTGGCTCCGATCCCCTTCTCCTCTTCAGCGCGAGCAGTGCGAGACCACTCGCCGTGATATTGAGGTCTGCGCCGAATTCATCCATTCAAGAAAGTGAACCTTTACGCGAAAAGAATTCATGGGTTTCGTCGTCAAAATCCATCCATACGCCTTGACGCAAAATAGCTTCGTCGTTACGATGACTCCACCGAAGTAGATCCTTCCTCGCGTCGAGGGCGGAAGGCCGTTGTCGAAGGCTTCGATGAGCAAAGTTTTCAATCCACTTGTAGATGAACAGCGGTTTGCCGAACTCACCGGCACCCGGCAAGCTCCTACCATTTCTCGTGGTTGTTGACCCACTGCTTCATTTATAACTTTCGATATATCAATGGGTTACGTCCATTACCCCCAGTTTGTTACAGGATATTCATATTCGGTTGACGTAACCGTAAGACGCGGCCTTTACCTTCTCACGCGGGGTGGTACCCATCTTCATCGGTATGCGGTCGAATTTTGTTCCAAAGAGAGAGGAAATGAAAAAAATAGCAGCACTCACACTATCGCTGTTCCTGTCGTATGGAATCGCTTCCGCGGATACACCGAAGGACGCCGACGCGCAGCCTGCCAAACCAGCGGCGCCTGCCAAGCCGAAGGCGGCCAAGGCAGCGGACAAATCGGACTCGGCGATCGCTGCCGAAATCGAAGAGCTCCGTCAAGCTGTGCAGGCTCAGCAAGAGCAGCTTCAGATGCTGAAAGAAGAGCTTGCTAAGCGCGATCGTCAAATTGACGAAGCGCGTGACGCTGCGGCCGCCGCGAATGCGCGTGCAGCCGAAGCCAGCACCAAAGCCACCGAAGCCGTCAACACTACCGCCGCTGTGAAGACCACTGCCGACACGCTCAACACCAAGGTAGCGGATTTGTCGGCCAGCAACGACGCCCTTAAGACCACCGTGGCCACCGCGGCGAACTTGAATGGCGCCGGCGGCCAGGGCGACGAAGAAAAGGGACCCGCCTCGATTCGCTTCAAGGGCATCACCATAACGCCGGGCGGTTTCATAGCGGCTGAAACTGTTTACCGCAATCGAGGAACCGGCTCCGACGTTAACACCCCTTTCAACAGCATTCCCTACCCACAAAACAGCCTCAGCCAGGTTTCCGAGTTCAACGCTGGCGGACGCCAGTCGCGACTGTCCGTACTCTTCGAAGGCAAGGCCGATAACACGAAACTGAGCGGCTACTACGAGATGGACTGGCTGGGCGCCTGCGTCACCTCCAACGATCGTCAAAGCAACAGCTATTGTCTGCGGCAGCGGCAACTCTGGGGCCAGGCGGCTCTTTCCAGCGGCTGGACCATTACCGCTGGCCAGATGTGGAGCCTCGCCACGGAAACGAAGAAAGGCCTCGACAACCGCACGGAGAATCTGCCCATGACCATCGACTCCCAGTACCACGTCGGTTTCTCTTGGGAGCGTCAGTACGGCTTCCGCGTCATCAAGAACATCGGCGACAAGGCTTGGGTCGGGTTCTCAGCCGAGGAACCGCAGGCGACTATTACCGCAACCGGCCAGCCGACAGCTTTCTTGCTCGGTTCCGCGGGAAATGCGGGTGGTCTCTACAACTCTGTGGATGGAACAGGCTACTCCCTGAACAAGACTCCGGACTTCATCGTAAAAGCCGCCTTTGAACCGGGTTTTGGCCACTACGAAATCTTCGGAATCATCAGCGATTATCGCGATCGCGTCTTTCCATGCTCCGCTGCGATTACAGCCATACCCCTTCCCTCAACCTGCCCAGGGACAACCCCCTCTGCCGCTAACGCCCTCAATGACAGCCGTGTTGGCGGCGGCATCGGCGTGAACATTCGCGTCCCGGTCGTGCCCAAGATAGCTGACTTTGGCATTCACCTTATCGGCGGCGATGGAATTGGCCGGTACAGCTCAGCGCAATTGCCCGACGTAACGGTCCGGCCGGATGGCACGCTCGCCCCGATTCGCGGCGGTGGCGCCCTCGGCACCTTCGAGCTGCATCCGAATCCCAAACTCGATATCTACTTCAATTACGGCGTCGAGTATGCCTATCGTACAGACTTCAACTTTACCAACGTCGCCAGAGCCAACGTCGCGGTTGGTTATGGCTCTCCCTTCTTCAATAACTCGGGCTGCGAGAATGCCCCGACCTTGCCTGGAGGGGCATTTGTGGCGAGTAACAACGGTACTTGCAGCGGCAACACCCGCAACATCCAGGAAGGTACCGTTGGATTCTGGCACAAAATTTACAATGGACCGAAGGGCGGCCTGCGCTGGGGTATGCAGTACTCCTACTTCACCAAGAACTCCTGGTCCGGCAATAACAACACCCCCACTGCAGTGGGGATCAACGCCAAGGCCGTCGACAACATGTTTTGGACCTCTTTCCGCTACTACATCCCTTAAACCGGGAATCCTAGCGTTCCGTCTTTTCCCTCTGGGGACGGAAAAGGGGCAGCTCTTCACCGGGCTGCTCCTTCTTTTTTGCTCGCACCTGCCATGCTCCCCAAAAATTACAAAACCGCAGCTCTTATCTTTAACAAACAATTGAGCTTACATACGATTCAACAAACTCTGAATAGATTGTAACAATCCCGTAACACGCGACCACCACACTCTTAATCCTCGGGCAAATACAAATCCTTCGTGTGGAGATGACGGATGAAAAGAATCGTTGGTATCCTTCTGGCTTGTCTAGGCCTGGCTGGCATGGTCTGGGCGCAGAATACGCTTTCCATCACTGGAGCAGGCGCCACCTTCCCCTATCCCATGTATTCCAAGTGGTTCGATCAGTATCACAAGCTCCACTCCAACATTGCGATCAATTACCAGTCCATCGGTTCCGGCGGCGGAATCAGGCAAATCACCGAGGGCACCGTTGATTTCGGCGCTTCCGACGGCCCTATGAATGACGAACAACTCAAGGCTTACCAGGACAAACACGGTTTCCCCATCCTCCACTTTCCGACGGTCCTTGGCGCGGACGTGCCTACCTACAATATTCCTGGCGTCAACGCAGAACTGAAATTTACCCCGGATGCGCTCGCCGGAATCTTTCTGGGGACCATCACGAAATGGAATGACCCTGCCATCACCGGCCCGAACCCTGGAGTAAAACTCCCCGCAGATGACATCATCGTGGTTCACCGCTCCGACGGCAGCGGTACCACCTACATCTGGACCGATTACCTCTCTAAAGTTAGCTCCGAATGGAAAAACAAAGTTGGTAAAGGAACTTCCGTCAATTGGCCCGTGGGCCTCGGCGGCCAAGGTAATGAAGGTGTGGCCGGATTGGTTAAGCAGACGCCTGATTCCTGCGGTTATGTTGAATTAATTTACGCCATCCAAAACAACATGCCCTATGGCAGCATGAAGAACTCCTCCGGCAATTTTATTAAAGCGTCCCTTGCGAGCGTGACAGCCGCGGCCGCCGGCGCTGCGAAGAATATGCCCGCGGATTTCCGCGTTTCCATCACGGATGCTCCAGGCAAGGAAGCCTACCCCATCTCCAGCTTTACTTGGCTGCTGGTCCCGTCGAAGTTCTCGGACGCCTCCATGCGCGATGCCATCAAAGGCTTCGTGAAGTGGATGGTGGGCCCTGGTCAGGACAACACTGAGGCGCTTTCCTACGCCAAACTTCCTAAGGAAGTGGTCGCCAAAGAGCTGAAAGCTCTGAACGATGTCCAATAACTCATAAATGTCAACAGCCAGCACAACCGTTCCGAGCGCGGGCCCCGTGGCGGGCTCGCGCTCTTTTCTCAGCCGCCTCCGCGACGGCGACGAGATCGCCCGCCTCATCACTTTCGTATTTGCTGGCTCTGTTGTCCTTCTCACCGTGCTCTTGGTCTACGAGCTTTGGGTAGGTTCTGTTCTCCCGCGTCACAAATTTGGCCTCGCCTTTTTCGTCACCAGAGTCTGGGATCCCGTCTTCGACAATTTCGGCGCGCTGCCTTTCATCTACGGCACCCTCGTCACCTCCGCCGTTGCTTTGTTCATTGCTGTGCCTTTGGGTCTTGGCGCTGCCATTTTTCTTGCCGAGCTCGCCCCGGCTCGAGTTTCCGATACGCTGGAATTCTTCATTGATTTGCTGGCCGCGGTTCCCAGCGTGATTTACGGGGTTCTTGGCATCTTCATCGTGGTCCCCCTCATGCGCGACTCCATTGAGCCCGCCCTTAAACACACCTTAGGCTTTCTCCCGCTCTTCAAGGGACCGGCTTATGGGATTGGTTTTCTCGCCGCTGGCGTCGTCTTGGCGATCATGGTCATTCCCTACATCATTTCCGTTTCGCGCGAGATCCTTCTCTCCGTTCCGCGCGACCAGCGCGAAGCCGCTTTGGCTCTGGGTGCCACCCGCTGGGAATCGACTTGGAAGGTCGTCGTTCCTTTCGCCCGGTCCGGCATCATGGGCTCGATTTTCCTGGCCCTCGCTCGTGCCCTGGGGGAAACCATGGCCGTCACCATGGTGATTGGAAACGCGCCCTTGATCAGTGCTTCGCTATTTTCTCCGGGGAATTCCATTGCTTCGGTAATCGCTGGCCAATTCACGGAAGCGACCGGTGACTTGTATTTGCAGTCTCTGATTGAGCTTGGCCTGGTGCTCTTTCTCCTAACTTTTGTTCTGAATGGCCTCGCCCGCATCTTGATCATCGTTACTTCTCAGCGCGGCAGCGGAATGGGGAACGCATGAACGCTCGCCTGCGGTTGCGCAAATTCCTCAGCAATTTTATGCTCACCCTGACGGGCTGCTGCGCACTCATCGCGGTCTCTGTTCTCTTCTTGATTTTGGGATATCTTGTCTACCATGGCGGCACTTCCGTCAATTGGAATTTCTTCACCAAATTGCCCACTCCTGTTGGTGAAACCGGCGGTGGCATGGCCAACGCTATCGTCGGCAGCGCCAAGCTGCTTTTTCTCGCGACTCTTTTTGGCGTCCCCGTTGGATTCCTCGGCGCTATCTACCTCGCCGAATTCAGCGGCCATAAGATTGCCTTCGTCGTCCGTTATGCCGCGGACCTGCTCAATGGCGCCCCGTCAATCGTCATCGGCATCTTCGCCTACAGTCTCGTTGTTAAGCCTCTAGGGCATTTCTCAACGTTTGCTGGCGGCGTGGCCCTCGGGATCATGATGATTCCCATCACCCTTCGCAGCACCGAGGAGTTTCTGCTCGGCGTACCTCGCAACCTGCGCGAAGGTGCCATGGCTCTCGGTGCCAGCAAGTGGAAAACCATCGTCACCGTCATCGTCCCTGCCGCTTACCGCGGCATTCTCACGGCGATTCTCCTCGCGTTTGCGCGCGTCGCGGGCGAAACTGCCCCGCTCCTTTTCACGTCTTTGGGAAATGAATTTTGGAGCTCGGGCTTCAATCACCCAACGGCATCGCTTCCGGTTATGATATATCGTTATGCCCTGGCGCCGTACGAAGACTGGCACCGGCAGGCTTGGGCTGCGGGACTTGTCCTGCTCGCATTGATTCTGGTCATCAATATCGTTGCCCGGGGGATTTTGTCCCGTGGCACGTCGGTTCCGAGGTCCTAATTCATGCAAGCTTCTGCGAGGCAAGAAGTGTCCGTAAACATAACTCCACCGGTAGCACCCTCCGCCAGCCGTGAAACAGGGGCACCTGCCGAAATGCGCATGACCGTCTCCAAGGTCAATTTCTGGTACGGCAGCAAGCACACCCTTTTCGATATCAACCTCGGCATCGCCACCAACAAAGTCACGGCCCTCATTGGTCCCTCCGGCTGCGGCAAGTCCACGCTATTACGCACGCTCGACCGCATGCACGAAACTGTCCGCCATGCGCGTCTTGAGGGCGAAATTCTTCTTGATGGCAAGAATATTCTCGCCCAAGACGTTACTCTGCTCCGCCGCCGCGTCGGCATGGTTTTCCAGCGCCCTAACCCTTTTCCCAAGTCTATCTTTGAAAACGTTGCTTACGGTCTCCGCATCAATGGCTCAAAAGTTCCTATCGCCGAAGCCGTCGAGAAAAGCTTGCGCCACGGCGCTCTCTGGGACGAAGTGAAGGACCACCTTCATAAATCCGCCTACGAGCTTTCTGGCGGTCAGCAGCAGCGCCTTTGCATTGCCCGCGCTCTCGCCGTCGAGCCCGAAGTTCTTCTCCTTGACGAGCCCTGCTCTGCCCTCGACCCCATCAGCACCGCCAAAATCGAGGAGCTCCTCGTTCAACTCAAGGATCTCTGCACCATCGTCACCGTCACCCACAACATGCAGCAGGCCGCGCGCATCAGCGATTTCACCGCCTTTCTTCTCAACGGCCAGCTCATTGAGTTCAGCCCCACCCCGCATCTCTTCACCACGCCCAGCGATCCGCGTACGGAGGCCTATATCACCGGCCGCTTTGGCTGATGTTCTCAGTGAGTCAGGAACGCTTTGCGATCTTCCAATCGATTTTGTCGCCTGAAGGGAATGAGTTCATGGAACGCCACTTCGAAAAAGACCTGAACGAGTTGAAAGAACGTCTCTTGTGGATGGGCAGTCTCGCCGAGCGCGCCGTCCATCAATCCGTGCATGCCGTGCTCGAGGCTGATGAACAGCTTGCCAAGCGCGTTCTCGATGAAGAAGACGCCATCAACGAATTGCAAATGGAACTCGACGACCGCGTCGTCCAGCTTCTCGCCCTTCATCAATTGATGGCCATTGATCTTCGCTTCGTCCTGGCTGTTTCCCGCATCAATAACGACCTCGAACGCATCGGCGACCAGGCCGTCAACATCGCCCAATCCGCCACCCGCATCCTTCGCCATCCCCGCGTTAAACCCTACGTGGACCTCCCGCGTATGAGCGAGCTTGC
>Ga0187805_10000346_pt1 | contig 14863 bp, 9 predicted proteins | sample NC_wetland_sal_i_6_FD_132965 | JGI IMG/M metagenome (GOLD analysis project Ga0187805, IMG submission 132965) | Wetland sediment microbial communities from Neuse River Estuary, North Carolina, USA - Control_5 | ecosystem: Environmental > Aquatic > Freshwater > Wetlands > Sediment | place: USA...
CAAACGCTCTATCGAATCACTGAAGCCGGCCGGCAAGCCCTCACCGAATACGTGCAGGCATTGAGACAATTGCTTGGCCCGGCCATCGAACCCTAGAGCATGCTCCCTGACGAGTTATCGTGAGCCGTAAAGATCCTGAACTCCCGCCCGCTATCGGATCGCACGCGAGCTCCGGCGATTTTTGAAGTGGGCTGTCCGTTTGTGCGAGCGGCACCCATTGCGGCGGGTAAATTCCATTCTTCTTGACCGGAAGCGCTTCGGCACCTACGCTCAAACCATTGACCATGAACAAAATAATTTTTGGGACGATTGCAGAGATCGCGGCAGGAATCTGCGCGAAGAAATTGTCGCCGGTCGAAGTTACGGAGGCGCATCTCGAACGAGTGGCGGAGCTCCAACCGAAACTGAATGCGTTTGTGCATTTGGATGCAGAGGGGGCGCGGAAGCAGGCGCGGGCAGCGGAAGCGGCGGTCATGCGCGGAGAGGTGCTGGGGAGGCTGCATGGCGTGCCGTTGACGATCAAGAGTTGTATGGATGTGGCGGGGTGGTCTGGGGAGGCGGGGTCGTTGATGCGGAAGGGCTATGTGGTGGCTGCGGATGCGCCGCTTGTGGCGCGGCTACGCGCTATGGGGGCGGTTTTTTTGGGAAATACGAATACGCCGGAATATTTGATGGCTTACGAAACGGACAATTCTTTGAGCGGGAAGACGAGCAATCCGTGGAATTTGGAGCGGTCGTCGGGCGGGTCGAGTGGCGGCGAGGCTGCGGCGATTGCATCGGGATGCTCGGCGGGCGGAGTGGGAAGCGATGGCGGCGGATCGATTCGTGTTCCGGCTCATTTCTGCGGGATTTGCGGATTGAAGCCGACGCCGGGGCGGATTCCTACGACAGGGCATTTTCCTGAAGGCGGCGGGGCGTTCGGTTGGATGGGTGTGGTTGGCCCCATGGCGCGGACGATCGCGGATGTGCGGGCGCTGTTTGAGGTGATGGCGGGGCCGGATGCTGGTGACGCTCTTTCCGCGCCTGTACCCATGCGAAAAATGGATGAGCGGGAATTGCGTGGTTTGAAAGTCGGGATTTTGGAAAGTGATGCGCTGGGTAGAGCGACGCCGGAGACTATCTCGTCAGTTGAGCGAGCCGCGAAGCTGCTGAGCGAGGAGGGATTCGCGGTGGAGACGAAGCGATTGTGCGGACTGGATCGGGCGATTGAGCTGTGGTGGTATTTTTTCGGACCGGTGATCGCGGACCTTATTAAGAAAGGCGCGGCTGGGCAAGAAGAAGGGATGAGCCCGATGCTGCGCGAGTACGTTGCCCTCGCGACCGCGGAGACGACGTTGACGTACGACGGTTTCCTGAAGGCGTGTTGGGAGCGCGACAGCGTGCGCGCGGAAATTCTACGGCAGCTGGATGAGGTAACGATCTTGCTGTCGCCGGTTTCGGCTGGACCAGCCTTCCGGCATGGAGAAGCGAGTTGGCGGAGCGGAGAGAAAGAAAATTATCGAGACACGATGCGGTACTCGCAGTGGCTGAATCTGACGGGCTTTCCTGGCGCGGTGGTCCCGCTTGGCGCTTCGCGGGAAGGATTGCCGATCGGCGTGCAGGTGATTGGACGGCCTTACGAAGAGGAATTGGTGCTGGCGGTTGCGGAAGCAATTGAGCGAGGACGAGGTTCTTGGCGAGCGCCGAACATCTAGGCCAAGGAAAAAGATGCGATTGGCTGTTGCTGGAGCGGATGAGGCGGACTAGCCCCGCACCTACAGCGAAATTGCTTTCACTTAGGGCTGTGGCGGCTCTCTCAGCTCGGGATTGGGCACGGGACTATCACCGTACTTCTGGCGTTGTTTATTCAAACTCGCGTTGACGAGCTTTCGGGATGTGGCAAGTTCGGCTTGCGCTTCTTCGCGGCGCCCGAGACGGAGAAGGACTTGGCCGCGGATGTAATGAATATTTTGATTGTCGGGGGCCAGCTTCTCGGCGGAGTTGAGGAACGCGAGGGCTTCGCGATTTTTGCCCTGGCGCTGGTAGAGGCGGCCCAGCTCCAGAAGCGAAACCGGCATGCGCGGATTGTAGTGAAGCGCTTCGCGGAAAGAGTGCTCGGCTTCGTCGTCTTTTTGTAGTTGGAGATAGAGCAAGCCGAGCTGCTCGTAGTTGTCGGGGAGATCGGGCTCGATGGCGATATCTTTGCGAAACTCGGCTTCGGCGCGCTCGTTGTCTTGGTTCTTCATGTAAGCAACTCCAAGACTAAAATGCACGAAGGGCAAGTTGGGATTGCCGGATGCGGCGAGTTCCAGCTCGGAGATGGCTTTGTCTGGTTCTTCGCGGTTGAGATACGCTTTGCCGAGAATGAGATGGAACTCGGGAGTCTGGCCGCCGATTTCGACGAGTCGGTTGAGAGCTTTCGCGTCGAGTTCGGTCAGGTTGGCGTTGTGGGCGGCGATATCGAGGACGTAGAGATAAGTAACCTCGTTCGACATTTGTGACCACAGCGGCTCGAGAGTGGAGACGGCGTCCTTGTAATGCTCGGTGAAGACCTGGCAGAGGCCGAGGAGATAGCGCGCTTGCTGAGCATCGGGTTGGTCGCGGACGACCGAAGCCAAAGGCGCAATCGCGCCGGCGTAGTCGCCGCGACGGTATTTTACGAGGCCGATGTTCAGGCGGATCCCGGACATTTTGGGTTCGAGCTTTTCGGCCTGTTGCAGGAGAGAGAGGGCGTGATCCCACTCTTTGCGGCGCATAGCGATGACGCCGAGATTGGCATACGCGGCGCCGGACTGCGGATCGACGGAAAGAACGCGGCGGAAGGCCGCTTCGGCAACGTCCAGGTTGCCGGATTGCAGGGCGGCTTGGCCTTGTGCGAAGGAGACGCGCGGATCTGTGTCGGAGAGGCGAGCTGCGCCTTTGGAAGTGGCTTGTTGGGACGGCGGTGTTGCGGAGACGCTGGCAGTCGGCGGCAAAAGAGCCGCAGAAAGAATAAGAAGTTGCACGATGGATCGGGAAGCAGAGAAACGGAGGCGGAAGCGAAGAGACATCGTTCGGTAGTGTCCGGCAGAGCGAGGAGGAATTCAAGCGGGGCAGAAGCTGGCTGGGCGGATGAAGATGTAGGCTATTCAGACTCACGGTGAAGCGGGGAGCGATTTTCAGCTTGACAGCAACGCAGCGATGCTTTATTAATCCGATTTAATAAGTGACATTTGGGTGCGTTTTCCAGCGTCGAGTGGTGGGGGCTGTCTCCAATGAGTTGCCTTCCGCAAGCGGCTGAATCAGGGGTGCCCGCTGTAGCAGGCGCAATTGTGCCCACACCAGGCCGGTTATTCATTTCAAAGATTTTCGGGAGGTAGCAAAGTGAAGGGACACATTCACAGTTTTAATCCTTCTCGCATTCTGCAGAACCTGCCAATGGTGGCACGGCTGCTGGCCTGTGCGATGCTCGCGACGCTGTGCAGCGCGTACGTCGCGAAGGCACAAGATACCGGATACATCAGCGGCACGGTGACGGACAAGACGGGGGCGGCGGTCGTCGGCGCGGACGTGGTGGTCTCCAGCACGAATGGCAGCGCGACGCACGAAACGACCACGAACGCGGACGGCGCGTACGTCGTTGCCGGATTGCCCGGCGGGTCGTACAACATCGTGGTGACTGCCAAGGGATTCCAGAAATACACGGCGAAGAATGTGGTGTTGGACGTGGCGGCGAAAATTCGTGTGGACATTCCGCTCACGGTTGGCGCGGTCACAGAGGAAGTGATCGTGACGGGCGAGAGCGTCGCGCAGGTGGAGACACAATCGTCGGCTCTCAGCGATACCATCAGCGGCACACAGGTTAATCAACTGGAGCTCAACGGCCGTAATTTTACGCAGTTGGTCACTCTCACGCCGGGCGTAGTCAACCAGACAGGGAGCGATGAGGGCAAGGTCGGAGTTTACGGCAACGTGGCCTTCAGCATGAACGGCGGCCGCACGGAATACAACAATTGGGAGTTGGATGGCGGCGACAATATGGATAACGGCAGCAACTCGACGCTCAACGTTTATCCCAATCTTGACGCGATCGCCGAGTTCAAGGTGTTGACCTCGAACTATGGCGCGCAATATGGACGAAATGGGTCGGGCACGGTCGAGGTGGAGACCAAATCTGGTGGTAGCAGTTTCCACGGCAGCGCTTTTGAGTACCTGCGCAATGATTTCTTCAACGCCCGGCCGTGGTCTTCGGGCAACATTCCCGGCAATCCGAATCCTCCGTACAAAAAGAACGATTTCGGATACACAATAGGCGGACCGGTTTATATACCTCACCACTACAATTCGGACAAGACGAAGACTTTTTTCTTCTGGTCGCAGGAGTGGCGCCGCGAGAAGAACCCGTCATCGATTGCCCAGAACGTTCCGTCGGGTCCGGAGCGCGGAGGGGACTTCTCAGACCTGTGCCCTACAGCTGGCACCCCTTTCATACGTGCAAATGATGGCAGCGCCCCAGCCACTACTCCCACGTATGGCGATTGTCCAGGCACGACTGCAACGGGCCAGTTCGTAGGTACAAATCAGGAATTCAATACGCTGCCGAACAATTCAGTGACGCCGACGGCGACCGGCACGGCGCTGTTGTCGCTAATCCCGATGCCCAACACAACTCTTGGTGGTTTCCCGGCCTACGCTGACACCGTTTCCACACCGACCACGTGGCGGGAAGAGCTCATCCGCATCGATCACAACCTCTCGGACAAGTACCGCCTAACATTTCGGTATATTCACGATTCTTGGTCGACTGTCGTGCCCAATCCCCTGTGGGGTGTGGGCACATCCGATTTCCAGAATATCCAGACGAACTTTGTTGGGCCCGGTACGAGCTTCGTCGCCCGCTTGAACGCCAACTTCTCGCCTACCTTGTTGAATGAATTCGTAGCCAGCTACACGGCTGACCACATTTTTTTGACGGCGCTCAACGAGCCTGCGGCCCTGCCTGCAGGCGCGATGGGTTCGATCTTCAACAATGGGTTTGGTGGAAAGCTCCCCTCCATCAACCTTGGTGGCAACACCGCTTATGATGGCGGTGCCAACGGCGCACTGGCGCAGGACACGGGCTATTTCCCGTGGAACAACGCCAATCCGACGTACACTTATCGCGACAATTTGACCAAAATTGCCGGCAACCACACTCTGATTATGGGCGTGTATTTTGCGGCTGCGCAAAAGAACGAGGATAACTCTCCCGACATCCAGGGCATCCTCTCATTCAGCACTTCCTCGCCGATCAGCACAGGAAACTCTTTGGCCGACATGCTCGTCGGGAACGTAGCCCAGTATCAGCAAACCAACCTGGAGGCCAAGTATTATAACCGCTACAAAATTGTCGAGCCGTATTTTCAGGATGACTGGCGTGTCACAAAGCGCCTCACCCTGAATCTCGGCTTGCGCGTCAGCCTTTACGGAACCTACCGTGAGAGATACCAGCACGCCTTTGCTTTTGATCCCGCTGCGTTCACCACGTCAGCAGAGCCGTCAATTTTCTATGACTCCACTAATTCAAGCAATCCACTGAATGGCTCATTGGTTGGTGGCAACCCCTTCAACGGCATCATCCAGTGCGGCGGGAAGGGCGGGACGGCTGAGATACCTGCAAGTGTCCTCGCGGCGTTCCCCGGGGCAACAGTCGGACCATCTGCTAACGCAGGCTGTATGAATGGCCACCTATTCAATCCAGCTCCGCGAATCGGATTCGCATTCGACCCTAAAGGCGATGGCAAGATGGCGATTCGAGGCGGGTACGGAATATTCTACGAACATACGAATGGGAACGAGGGCAACACCGAGTCGCTGGAAGGCTCTGCACCTTTCGTGCTCACTTCCTCGCAGTTCAACGTGTCCGGTTACAGCAGCATCGGTGCCGGTGGGGGATCGCTCTTTCCGCTCACACTGACGGAGATCCCGACCAAAGTGCAGTGGCCGTACGTGCAGCAATGGAACTTGGACTTGCAAAGGGAGCTGCCGGAGCACATCGTCTTGAGCGTCGCCTACGTGGGAAGCAAGGGAACGCACCTGACGATTCTCAGCGACGGCAACCAGCTTTTCCCGGTGCCTGCGGGGAGCAATCCATACGCAGCGGGACAGCCGATTACAGCTGCCGATTGCGCAAACATCGTGAACCCTGCGACCGGATTGCCGATGCCCGGCGCTACGCTTGGGAACGGAACTCCCGTTCCATCTGCGGCTTTGAACAACCTTTTCGTAGCTTGTGGGAACAGCGCGGATTTGGTGCGGACGAACTTTCCTGGAGTCAGCACAGTTCCGAACCTGCAGGACGGCGCAAATTCGATATACCACGCCCTGCAAGTCTCAGCGAATCGTACGCTAGGGGATCTGACGCTGAGTTTGGCTTACACTTATAGCCACTCGATTGATGATTCCTCTGATCGTTCCGACACGGCTTTCGTGGATTCGTATGACTACGCCTTGAACCGGGCCAGCTCTACGTTTGATCAGCGCCACAACCTGGCTATCAGCTACGTCTACGCTCTGCCGTTCTTTAAAGGCTCCTCGGGATTCGAGCGCGCAGCCCTGGGCGGATGGCAGATCTCGGGCATCACCGTGGCGCAAACGGGCAACCCGTTCAGCGTGACCAATAACACGACATACGGCGACAACGCCGGTGTGGGCAACGGCGAAGGCACTGGCTCCCGTCCCGACCTGGTGGGTAGTCCGTTCGCGGTCACGGCTGCCCAAAGACAGGCAGTTGATTCAAGTTCCCCCGGTGGGTATCTCTATTACAACCCGAGCGCGTTTGCGATACCCACGGGGCTCACTTTCGGCAATGTGGGGCGCGATACACTCTACCTGCCAGGCCGTCTCAACTTTGACTTTGGACTCTCCAAGAAATTCTCGATCAACGAGAAGACAGGGTTCGATTTCAAATGGGAGATGTTCAACATGTTCAACCACACGCAATTCAATGCGATCGACTCGGCCATTAACGACTCGAGCTTCTTGCAACTTAATGGCACGCACGATCCGCGGCGCATGCAGTTCAGTTTGCGATTCTTTTTCTAGAGGAAACTGAAAGAAGGAGGGCGGCGCTTTTTCCCGAGCGCCGCCTTTTTTCTGATAATCGCCATCACTTTTTTGTATACTCGCTCCGGGAATTAAGGAGGAGTGAAGAGACCATGAAACGCCGAACTTTTATTGAAACATCCGTTGCAGCAGCGGCTTTGTATGCGGCGCGCCCATCCTGGGCCGCTGAAACGACGCACGAGATCAAGAGAGTGGGCTTGCAGCTCTACACTGTGCGCAGCGAAATGCCGAAGGATTTTGAAGGCACGATCGCCAAAGTAGCCCAGACGGGTTACAAAGAAGTGGAATTCGCAGGGTACTTCGATCATTCGGCGAAAGATGTGCGTGCCATCGTCGACAAGAACGGGCTGACCGCGCCTTCGACGCACCTCGGCTACGATCTCATCGAAAATAAACTGCCGGAGATGATCGAAGTGGCGCACGTTATCGGGCACAAGTACATCGTCTGCCCGTGGATCGACGAGAAGCAGCGAACGGCAGACGGCTGGAAGCGCGCGGCAGAGCTTTTCAACAAGGCCGGCGAGGCGACCGGGAAAGCGGGAATCCAGTTCTGCTATCACAATCACTCGTTCGAGTTTTCGCCGGTGGAAGGCCTGGGCGGAAAAGGCGCCTACGACTATCTGCTGGCGGAGACCAATCCCAAAAACGTGAAGATGGAAATGGATTTGTGCTGGATCAGCGTGGCGGGAAAAGATCCGGTGGAGTACTTCAAAAAACATCCCGGGCGCTTTCCGCTGGTGCACGTAAAGGATTATGTGAACGATCCTAACGCGACGAGCAGCTACGCGGGAGCGACTGGATCGGTGGTTTTCAAGGGCCGCTTGGCCGACGTCGGCAAAGGGACCATTGACTGGAAACGGATCTTGGCGCACTCGGACACGGCAGGCATCAAGCATTATTTTGTCGAGAATGACGACGCAAAAATTCCGTTTGAAGACATCAAGATCAGCTACGACTATTTGGCGGCGCTGCGTTTCTAGTTTCGCGTGGTTCCGCGGAGGGCAGCGCCACCTCCGCGCGTTCATTCCTACTGCAATTTGTGCAAGCAAGGGAAAGAAACCGGACCAGGAGGATGTGATGAGCAAGAAAAATGTTTCTCGTCGTGAATTTTTGCAGAGCACGGCTGGAACCGCGGGCGTGCTGGCGGCGGCGCCGAGCATCTTCCTGAAGCCGGAATACATAGCTTCGAGGTTCGAAAGGGTGGCGCCGAGCGATACGGTGCGTTTCGGAATCATCGGAATCGGGATGCAGGGCTCGGGATTGCTGACGGCAGCTGTCCAATTGCCCGGCGTCGAATGCGTCGCGGCGTGCGACCTCTACGATGGGCGGCATCTCCTCGCGCGAGAGATTGTCGGCAAGAAAATCCCGGTGACGCGGCGCTACCAGGAGCTGCTGGATAACAAGGAGATTGATTGCCTGATAGCGGCGGTACCGGATCATTGGCACAAGCAAGTGGTGATCGACGCGGTAAGCGCGGGCAAGGACATTTATTGCGAGAAGCCAATGTCGCACACTGCCGAAGACGGATTGGCGATGGTGTCCGCGGCGAAGAAAACGGAACGCATCGTGCAGATTGGATCGCAGCGCGTCAGTTCCGTGATTTGCGCCAAGGCGAAGGAACTGCTCGCTCAGGGGATCATCGGGACGCTGACGCTGGTGGAGGGCTCGCTCGGACGGAACGATCCCACGGGAGCGTGGGAATATCCGCCGCCGCCGGATCTCTCTCCCGAAAATCTCGATTGGGATACCTGGCAGGGAACAGTGCCCAAAGTGCCGTTCAATCCGAAAATATTTGCCAGGTGGCGCTGCTGGAAGGAGTACGGGACGGGGCTTGCGGGCGACCTGCTCGTCCATCTGGTGAGCGGAATGAATTTCATGCTGGGCTGGAACGCGCCGCCAAAGAAAGCCATGGCTTTGGGAGCCATTCTTCGTTTCCCGGATGGACGCAACATGCCGGATGTGCACGCCACGCTTTTCGATTTCGGAAGCGCGCCCGTTTATCTGCGGCTGAATCTCGGTTGCGAGACTCCGGAGATTTATCGCTTTCAGGGATCCAAGGGAATTCTGGAAGTCACGGAATTCGCGATCAATTATTATCCGCAAACGGGCGAGGACGAGGCGCCCAGCTACTACACTTCGGGCTATCCGCAGAAAATGCGGGAAGCGTATGTTGCAGAATGGCACAAGGAGCACGATCCGGTTCCCGGCAAAGAGCCGACGCTCGAAGGATACAGCTATCGCGGCGACTCCTGGGACGACGAGAAGCCGCATCTCTGGAGATATTTCCAGTCGGTGAAGAGCCGCCAGCCAGTGACAGAAGACGTCGTGTTTGGGAATAACGCGGCGCTGGCTTGCCACATGGCCAACCAATCTTACTTCCGGCTGAGCGCGGTCGCTTGGGATCCGGCAAGCGAGACCATCAAATCGTTGTGAAAATTGACAAATAGACCAGCCCTCTCCGCATTTGAATGGAGTCGTTCCAGGTGGTTACCCGGGCGGCACAAGCTATTGAAAATGTTGCCCATCACGGCAGCCTGAGTTGTTTCTTCGGATGAACCCACCCCGCTCTCCACGCAACTTCTGCGCCTGGCACGGGTATTACAAGTGGTTACCCAACCCAGGAGAGGAGCAGATGCGAAAAATTCACATTTTCGGAGTGCTTGCATTCACGTTAGCAGTTTTGAGTTTGCCTGCGGTTTCGTCCGCGCAAATCAGCGTGGGGATTGCGGTCCATATCGGGCCGCCAGCGCTGCCCGTTTACGAACAGCCGATTTGCCCAACGCCGGGATATCTCTGGACGCCGGGCTATTGGGCGTATGGCCCGGATGGTTATTACTGGGTGCCTGGTACTTGGGTCGAGCCGCCCCAAGTTGGATTGCTCTGGACGCCCGGCTACTGGGGCTGGGGCTCCGGCGGCTATTTCTGGCATGGGGGATATTGGGGACCCCACGTCGGATTCTATGGCGGAATTAATTATGGATTTGGCTATGCCGGAGTCGGCTTCGTCGGCGGACGCTGGGATCACGGAGTGTTCGCGTACAACACGGCCGTAATGCACGTTAACACCGAGGTGATTCACAACACCTACGTGGATCGGACAGTCGTTCGCAACGTGACGGTGAATCGCGTGAGCTTCAATGGCGGGAGAGGCGGAATCACCGCGCGGCCAACTCGCGGAGAAATGGAAGCCGAACACGAGCATCACTTTGCCGCGACGTCGATGCAAACGCGGCACGAGCATGCCGCCAGCACGAATCGCGCGATGCTGGCTTCAGAAAACCACGGCCGGCCTGCCGTTGCCGCGACTGCTCGCCCTGGCGAGTTTTCTGGACACGGAGTTGCTGCCGCCCGGGCATCGCACGACCGTCCGCCCAGCGCCGGGAACGAGCATAGGAACAGCACGGCCGGATCAAGCCGAAACGACCGTCCACCGGCGCACTCCGCAAACAGCGCGTACAAGGCGCCTCATGAAAATGGAGCGGCCCGCAGCGCTCCGAAGAGCCAGTCGCATGCGGAGAACAAGCCGCCGAAACAAAACAAATCGAAAGCGGAGAGTAAACCGCATTCGGAAGAGAAACCGCACAAGCGTTAGTTGGAGGCAGGAAAAACAGCTGCTTGCGTGATGCCGCTCCGCGCCGGGGCGTAGGAACTACGCCTCCGGTACCGGAGGGCAACCGGGGAATTCGCGCAGAGCGGTGTTCCCGATGTACTGCAAATCCTCGATGCCGATTTTGCTGGTGTAGAAGCCGTCGCAAGTCATCTCGCGCAAGAAAGCGAAAAAGGCTACGCCCTGGCTTAGCGTTGGATCTTGCTTCGCATTTTTTCGGAAAGCGATAAGGTCCAGCGCCTGCTTCCGCTGTTCCGGAGTGCAATCCAGATAGAGATTCGCGAAGCGGTCGGTGCAGAAACCATCCAGCCACATCAGCCCGCCGCCGAGCGTCAGCTGATATTTTTCATTCTCGCTGGTGAGCAGGTCGATGAATTCCGGCGCGCCGGCTTCCACGGCTCCGCCCGATTTTTCGTCTTTGGGGATGATCGTGTCGCAGAGAGCGGTCAGCATTTCGTACTGGTGAGGCGAAAAATATTTCGGGGCGTATTTCCCCGCGGCCGACCCGGCCTTTTCGTTGTGAACTAGTTGGTGGGCGTATTCCGCCGCTTTCGCGGGGATGACTTGCAGCACCGAACCGCCGACCGCGCTCAGAGTTAGCGTTTTCAGGATGTCGCGGCGCGTTACGGAGTGTTCGCTCATAGCCGGTCTCCCCTTTGTTCTTCCATGGCTATAAATTGCCTTTCTTGGCTTCGTCGAGCAAATGCTCAGACGCGCGCCAGGACAAGGCCATGATCGTCAGAGTTGGATTTTTGTCGGGGTTGGTGACCAGCGGCGCGCCATCCGTGACGAAAAGATTTTTCACGTCGTGCGCCTGGCAGAAGCCGTTCAGCACGGAAGTCTTCGGATCGGCTCCCATGCGTACCGTGCCGACTTCGTGGATGATTTTCCCGCCTTCCTGGATGCCAAAGGGATATTGGCCATGAATCGAGGTCTTGGTTTTGTATTCCCCGCCAGCGGCTTCAATGACGGCGCGAAAAGTTTCCTGCATGTCCTGGGCCTGCCGAAGTTCGTAATCGCTCCACTTGAAATGGAAACGCAGGACGGGAATGCCCCATTTATCGACAACGTTTGGATCGATCTCGCAGTAGGTGTCCGGGTTGGGAATCATTTCGCCGCGGCCGGAGAGGCCAATGCCAGTGCCATACATCTGCCGGGCGCGCTTTTTCAATGTGGCGCCGTACCCCTCCTCTTCGTGCAAGAGGTCGTCGAATTCGCCGATCCCAGGCATGTCGCGGCCGCCGCCAAACTCAATGTGATAGCCGCGCGGAAAGGAATTCGTGCGGTCGAACTTCCACCACGGGATGTACATGTGCATTCCGCCGACGCCGTCGTGATTGTGTGGCGGCATTTTTTCAAGGCGCGGAATAATTCCCCAGCCGTCGCTACCGACGGAATCGGTGAGGTATCTGCCGACGGCGCCGGAAGAATTGGCGAGCCCGTCTGGGAATTGCGCGGATTTGGAGTTCAGCAGCAAACGCGCTGATTCGCATGCGCTTGCCGCGACAACCACGGCGCGGGCGTTGACACGTTTCTCGGCGCGCGTGGCCTTGTCGATGTACGAGACTCCTTCCGCTTTGCCATCTTTGCCGAGCAGGATTTCCCGCGCCATCGCACCGGTGATCATCGTGAGTTTTCCCGTTTTCATCGCGGGCGGAATCATCACTTGGCTGGAGCTGAAGTTCGATGCGGTTACGCAGCCGCGGCCGCACTGCCCGCAGTAGTGGCAGGGAAGGCGGCCGTTCACCGAGCGCGTGAGGATCGCCAGCCGCGACGGGATGCAAATAATGCCGATTTTGTCGCAAGCTTTTTTGACAATGAGATCGGAACACCGTGGTATCGGCGGAGGCAGAAACACGCCATCAGGAGCGCTCGAAACATTTTCGCGAGTGCCAAAGACGCCGATGTATGACTCCACTTTGTCGTAATAAGGCGCGAGGTCGTCGTAGGAGATTGGCCAGTCGTCGCCGAGGCCGTCGCGCGTCCCCGATCTAAAGTCGATGGGAGCGAAGCGCAACGCGATGCGGCCCCAATGATTCGTTCGTCCACCGACGATGCGCGAACGGAACCATTGAAAATTTGCGCCCGGCGCCGAAGTGTAGGGTTCGCCTTCGATTTCCCACGCCCCATTGGGAGCCAGGAACTCGCTAAAATTTTCTTCCGCGTGCCCGCCTACGCCAGCCCCGCGATGCGGCAATTCGTAGGGCCACATCAGCATCTTGAAATCTTTTTCGGGATAGACCGGCGGGCCGGCTTCGAGCAGCGCGACGCTCAAGCCGCCCTCGGTTAGAATTTTCGCGGCCGTGCCGCCTCCCGCGCCGGACCCGATGACGCACACGTCATACATTTTCGGCGAGCGAATCACTTGAGACATTTCGTTGACCTCTGATTAGAGCTCGTTCTTTTTCATTTGCGAAACGGCGAAATCGCAGGCGCGAGCCGTCAAGGCCATGTAGGTGAGCGAAGGATTGACGCAAGAGCTGGACACCATGCACGCCCCGTCGGGCATAAAAAGATTTTTCACATCGTGCGCCTGATTATGTTCGTTCAAAACGGAGGTCTTGGGATCACGGCCCATCCGCGCCGTGCCCATCTCGTGAATGCCAAGTCCGGGCGACGAAATCTGATCCGTCACAGATATATTTCTGGCACCGGCGGCGGCAAGCATCTCAGCGGCTTGCACGGCGATATCTTTGTGCATGGCGCGCTCATTTTCGCCCCAAGCGCAATGGATCGTCAGCGTGGGAATGCCCCAGGCATCGAGCTTCTCTTTATTAATTTCGACGTAGTTGTTGTGATTCGGCAGACACTCGCCGAAGCCGCCCATGCCCATCCGCCACGGTCCCGGCTTCTTGAGCGAGTTCTTGAAATCCGCGCCGAAGCCGGGCATGGACATGCCGCGCGTCCAGCCTTCGCGGCTCCCTCCGCCCTGGTAGCCGTATCCGCGAATAAAATTTCTCTGTTTTGTTTTTACATTGCGGAATCGGGGAATATAAATTCCGTTCGGGCGATTCCCAAAGGGCACTTTGTCTTCATGGCCGGGAATGATGCCGCTGGCGCCGCCGCCCATGTGGTGGTCCATTAGGTTGTGGCCGAGCTCGCCGCTGCTGTTGGCGAGACCATTGGGCATGTCCGGCGTGGCGGAATTCAGCAGAAGGCGCGTGGACTCGAGCGTCGAACAACAAATGAAAAATATCCGCGCCTTGAACTCGAGTTCATTCTTCGTTTGGGAATCGACCACGTTGGCCGTGGTAACGCGTCCCGTCTTGGAATCGTACGTCAAGTTGCGAACGACGCTATACGGCCGCAATGTCATGCGACCGGTCTTCTCCGCGGCCGGCAACGTCGAATTCAGGCTGCTGAAATAGGACTGCGTGATGCACCCACGATGGCAAAAGCCGCAGTAGTGGCAAGCGGCACGCCCTTTATGAACGCGGGTGAGTACTGCAGCGCGCCCAATGGTCATCATGCGGTCGTCAAAATGTTTGGCCAGCGCATCCCGGAAATCCTGCTCGACGCATGTCATCTCCATCGGCGGCAGAAATTTCCCGTCAGGCAATTGCGGCAATCCCTCGGCCTGTCCGCTGATCCCGGCGAACTCTTCGACGTAATCGTACCAGGGCGCGATATCCGCATAACGGATCGGCCAGTCCACGGCAATTCCATCCTTCAAGTTGGCTTCAAAATCCAGATCGCTCCAGCGATAGCTCTGCCGTCCCCACGTAATCGACTTTCCGCCAACCTGCCGCCCGCGAATCCACGAAAAATGTTTGCCTTCCTCGCAGGTATAAGGATTCTCGACGTCGCTCACGAAAAATTTGTGCGAGTATTCGTCGCATGCATAGTAGACCTCGCGCTGAATCGGCTGCGTTTTCAGCCGCTCACCCCGGTTGTCCCAGTCGCGGTACTTCAGCTCCCACACCGGTACGTGCTCGACGTAGTCCTTTTCCGGAACGATCGTGCGCCCGGCTTCGAGCACAAGTACGTTCAGCCCCTTCTCCGTCAGTTCTTTCGCTGCCCATCCGCCGGTGATTCCCGAACCAATAACAATTGCATCGTAGACTGGTGTCGCCATGATGGCTCCCGTGTTTAAGCTTCCCCAACTCCCGAACCAGCTGGCATGCAGCCATGCTGCGCCCCGGGAATGATCTGGAGTTTCAATTCCTGAGAAAATCCGATTTCAGAAGTGTAGTA
>Ga0187805_10000347_pt1 | contig 14797 bp, 16 predicted proteins | sample NC_wetland_sal_i_6_FD_132965 | JGI IMG/M metagenome (GOLD analysis project Ga0187805, IMG submission 132965) | Wetland sediment microbial communities from Neuse River Estuary, North Carolina, USA - Control_5 | ecosystem: Environmental > Aquatic > Freshwater > Wetlands > Sediment | place: USA...
GCCCGCGGCCAGCGCGGCCAGCCGCGCGCCCTCCACCGCCAGCGGCACCGGCCCCGCCACGTCGATGATGACCGCGCACCCGTCCTGCACCGCCGCCTGGAATACCCCGGACGCCGGCACCGCGACTGGCCTGGCGGCCGGCTGCCAGCGCCGGACCGCGTCGAGGCAGGTGAAGGCTGGCAGCGCCCGGCGTCCGTCCTGGCCTACCAGCGCCGGCATCGCCATCTCGCTGTCCTTCTCGCCGCCGCGAGCGGGCGGCACCGGACCCGCCGGAGTCATTCCCGGCGAGTCTGGCGGACCATCCGCTGGCGGCGCAGCCGGGCCCTCGCCCTCGCGGCCAGGCACAGCTACGACTGGAACCAGGAGCCGGCTGCCGGCCAGCGCCGCCAGCGCCGCGCGCTCGCTGCCGTCGCCGGCGTCATACGCGGCCAGCGCTGCTGAGACTGCCGGGTCGGCAGCGCCCCGGTCATCGCGGTACCGCGCATCGCCCGCGGTCAGCTCGATCACCGGCTCACTGTAGGCCGGATGGGACGCTCCCGGCGGTCGTGGCCCCGCCCAGCCCGGCCGCAACCGGACATGCCGGGCTCGGGCCAGATGAGACCCCATTTCGCGATAGAGTCACGTGGGATTGCAGATGCGTCCTAGGGGGGCAGGGTGAGCCAGGTTGACCAGCGCCCGCAGGCGGTCGAGGCTGGAACGCTCCTGCAAAAACCGATCCCTCCGCGCATGGTCGAGCCGTATCTGACTGGCCGGCGCTCGGTAATCTCCGGGTTCGTCTACCGGGTGGCCGACACTCTCGCTGACAGCCCGCGTGAACTGCACAGCGTGTTCGGACTGGGCTACGAGGGATCGGACTTCACCCCGGACATGCCCGAGATCTACGTGCTGCGATGGCGGGCCGTCGCCCCCGAGTCCTACCAGGTGCCGTACTCCGCGCAGCACGGCGGTGACTGGGCACTGAAGCCGCCTTTCACCGGGACCGGATACAGCGGTGCTGAGGACCGGGTGGTTGCGGAGTACTTCACCGACCCGATACCGGTACCGGTCGGCGCAGAGATCCACTGCATCGGTACCGACAGGACCGATTTCATCGCCCGTTACGACGGCCAGGTGTGGCTGCGACCGGCAGAAGGGCCAGAACTGTGCGCTACCGGCTGATGGCGACGTACCGCGGGTCCCCGTTCGAGGCCGGACTGGGTCCGACCGAGGAGGACATCGTCCTGTTCGCGGCGTGCCCGCCACCCGAGGAACTCGGCTTCGAGCCGGCCACCGGGCACTGGCGCAAGCAACTGCGGTTCGCCGACGTCCAGGCGGTGTGGGAGTCCCGGCCGGTCGGCACCTTCCGCGGCGAGCGCTGCCTGGTGCTGGACGACCTCGGCGATCGGCTGCACATCGGCTACCTCGGCCACGACGGGAGCCAGGCTGAGCAGCTCGGCTACTGGCAGGTCGACCGGGGGGTATTCGAGCTCATCGCGCCGAGGACCGAGGTCAGCAGCATCATGGAGGAGCGGGTCGAGTTGGCACAACGCGCAGCCCCGCCGCTGCCCGAGCCAGCCCAGCCGACCGTGGCTCCCTCTGCTCCGGTGCCAGGCACGCCCGGCTTCGCCTGGGCGCCAGAGCACCCGTCCGGGCCGATCAACGCCAGTGGCTTCGGCGCGGCACCCGCTGTCGCTCCCGCCGAGGCATACGTGCCCGAACCCGACGAGCGCACGGGCGTGACGTTGCCGGCGCCGGCGGCGGCGCCGCTCCCGCTCGAGGCCGAGGCAATGCGAGCCGCAACCGCCGCACGCCAGGTCCGTCCGCAGCCGGATGAGTCGCCGGTCCGGTCTCGGCAGCGTCGTGCGGCCCGGCGGCGGATGGCCACCGAGCGCCTGTTCGCGGACCTCGCCAGCCTCGCCGGCATCCCGGCCGAGTCGTACTCGGTCGGCGAGGAGGCGGAGGGTGCCCTCTGCCTCATCCAGACCGAATCCGGGTACGAGGTCTTCCACTTGGCCGACGGCTCGCGCCATGAGCTTCAGTCCTTCAGCACCGAGGAGTCGGCCTGCTTCTACCTGTTCGGCGTGCTGGCGGCGGAAGCTGTCCGGGCCGGCCTGCTGGCGCGGGTGCCGGGCCGGCCGTCACGGACGGCATAAAGCCCAGCCCGAACTGGTATTGACGAAGTTCGCACCCGCGGACAGCTGCGGCAGCTAGGGTGCGAAGTGCCGGCGGGGCTGAAGGTCCCCCGCTCCCCAAGCAGCCCCGCCGGCATCTGCTCGCCGCCCCCGGGAACCATTGATCTCATGGCAGCTGCGCAGACAGTCCCGCTCACCGGCGCCCAGTACGAGATCGCCGCCGGCGAGTATCAGGCGACCATCACTGAGCTCGGCGCTGGCCTCCGCACGCTGACCAGACGTGGCCTGCACCTCGTCCGCGGCTACGACGCCGACGAGATGCCGCCCGCTGGTGCTGGCCAGCTCCTCGCGCCCTGGCCGAACCGGATCGACGGCGGCCGCTACTCCTTCGGCGGCGGCACCTACCAGCTCGACCTGTCCGAGCCCGGGCGGCGGACCGCCATCCACGGCCTGACCAGGTGGGCAAGCTGGCGAGTCTCGAGGCAGGCGGCCGGTGAGGTCGAGCTGGCGGTCGACCTGCTCGGTCATGCCGGCTACCCGTTCTGCCTGGAGCTGCGGGCTGGCTACCGGGTGACCGCCGAAACGGGCCTGGAGGTCACGGTGACCGCGCGCAACGCGGGCACCCGGCCCGCCCCGTTCGGCACCGGCTCCCATCCGTACCTGCGGGCCGGGTCGGGCGGCGTCGATGACTGGCAGCTGCAGCTTCCCGCAGGCCGGTGGCAGCCGTGCGACGACCGCGGCATCCCGGTCGGCGACCCGCAGGACGTGTCCGGTACTGCGTATGACTTCCGCGAGCGCCGTGTGATCGCAGCGACCCAGCTCGACCACGCGCTCACCGGCCTCGCGACCGACGCCGACGGCCTAGCCCGCGCTGTCCTGGCCGGGCCGGACGCGGAGGTCACGCTGTGGGCCGGTCCTGGCTACGGCTGGCTGCAGGTCTTCACGGGCGACCCGCTGGGTCCCGAAGCGCGCCGCCGTGCGGTTGCGATCGAGCCGATGTCCTGCCCGCCCAACGCGTTCGTCACCGGCGTCGACCTGCTGGCACTCGAGCCCGGTGCGAGCGTCACGCTGCAGTGGGGCGTCCAGGCGACGGTCAGGTAGCCGCAGCGCGTCCCGGGCACAGCAGCCGCTCTATCCGGGCCAGGTCCTCGGGTGAGTCGATGTCGTCGGGTCGTCCCGCGTCAGCGCACTCGACCGCGGTGACCAGGTCGGGGTGACGCCGCAGGAACGGCCGAGCCCCGACGTCGCCGGCAGCGAGTGCGAGGACCTCGGGCCAGTGCGTCCGGCTGATCAGCACGGGATTGCGCGGCTGGCCCTCGTAGCAGGCGACGGCCACGCTCGCGCCGCCGGTGTAAGCGGCGATCAGCCGCCGCACGGATTCTGAGCCCACCAGCGGCTGGTCGGCCAGCGCGATCACCGCCGCCGTGCAGCGATCCGGCACGGCGGCGAGACCGACCGCCAGTGACGAGCCCATCCCGGTGGCCCAGTCCGGGTTGCGGACGCAGACCACGCCGGGATCTGGCCCGCCAGCGATCTCCGCCGCGCCGGTGACGACGACCACCGGGTCCGCGCCGCCGTCGCGCAGCAGCGCTATGCCACGCCTTGCCAGCGACTGGCCGCCGACCACGACGAGGGCTTTGGGGCGGCCAAGCCTGCTCCCACTGCCAGCGGCGAGCAGGACGCCGGCCACGTTCCCTGGCATGTCAGGCGGTGCGCTCGTCCGACACGCTCGCGTATTCACGGTCGCCGGGCAGCTGACCGTGGTGGATCCGCCCGGTCGTCGCGGTCAGCGGCTGGCCGGTACCACCCCAGCGAAGCTGGATGAGCTCAGCCGCGATCGCGATCGCAGTCTCCTCGGGTGTCCGGGCGCCGAGATCCAGCCCGATCGGTGAGCGCAGCCTCGCCAGCTCGGCGTCGGTCATACCGACCTCGCGGAGCCGCGCCAGCCTGTCTTCGTGGGTCCGGCGGCTGCCCATCGCGCCGATGTAAGCGGCCGGGCGACGCAGTGCCACCTCCAGCAGCGGCACGTCGAACTTCGGGTCGTGCGTGAGCACACAGATCACCGTCCGCTCGTCGGTGCTGGTGCCGGACAAGTACCGGTGCGGCCAGTCGGTGATGACCTCGTCCGCGTCGGGGAACCGGGACGCGGTCGCGAACACCGGCCGCGCGTCGCACACGGTGACCCGGTAACCGAGGAACTTGCCCGCCCTGGCCACGGCGGCGGCGAAGTCGATCGCGCCGAAGACCAGCATGCGCGGCGGAGGCGCGAACGACTGGACGAACACTGCCAGTTCGTCGCGGCGGCGTTCGCCCTCAGGTCCGTATCTGCGCACGGCCGTGACGCCCTGGGCGAGCATGCCGCGCGCGTCGTCGTCGACGGCCTGATCCAGCCGGTCACCCGCGCCGAGCGTGCCGTCTGCGCGGTCGCCCTCCCAGATGATGCGGCGAGCGCCGATCTGGCCGGGTCCCTCGATCACGGTGGCCACCGCTACTGGCGTGCCACCGCGGACTGCATCCGCGACCTCGGTTAGCTCGCTGTAGCGCTGCCTGCTGACCGGCTCGACGAAGATGTCGATGATGCCACCACAGGTGAGCCCCACGGCGAACGCGTCGTTGTCGCTGATCCCGTACCTGCGCAGCACCGGCTGCCCGGACTGGATCACCTCGGTCGCGAGCTCGTAGACTGCGCCCTCCACGCACCCGCCAGACACGCTGCCGACGGCTTCGCCGTCGGCAGCGACAGCCATCGCGGCGCCCGGCTCGCGGGGCGCGCTGCTGAACGTCCGGACGACCGTGGCCAGGCCGAAGGTCCCTTCCGCATCCCACCACCTGGTGATCGGATCAAGGATGTCGCGCACAGCATTCACCTCACCGGCAAGAACACCGGGGACCGGCCGGTCTATGCCCAGCCTAGCTGGCGGGCCCGGGCCGGGCTCAGGTGTGACAGAGCCCACCTGTGGGGATCGCCGAAGTTAGGTTAGCCTAAGCTAACGCCGCAAGGCGAGTCGTGGCTCCGGAGAAAGGACCTGCTACCAGCATGAGGCGCTTGCGCGTTGCCGGTGCCGTCTTCGTCGCGGTGGCCCTGATGTCCGGCGCGGCGGTGGCCGGGTGCGGGGGCGGCGGTTCCGCGTCGTCCGGTGCCAACACGATCACCCTGTACAGCGGTCAGCACGAGCAGACGGCCGAGAGCCTGATCACCGCGTTCGAGCACAAGACCGGCGTCCGGGTTGTGGTGCGCAGCGCCGACGAGGACGTGCTGGCCGACCAGATCGCCACCGAGGGCAGCAGGTCGCCCGCCGACGTCTTCTTCACCGAGAACTCGCCGCCGCTGGAGAGCCTGCAGGCCAAGGGACTGCTGTCCCGGCTGGACAGCGCCACGCTGGCAAGCACGCCGGCCAGGTACAACTCGGCGCAGGGCGAGTGGGTGGGCGTGTCCGCCCGGGTCAGCGTGATCGTCTACAACCCCAGCCTGATCTCCGCCACTCAGTTGCCGCAGCACGTGAGCCAGCTAGCCGACGCGCGCTATCAGGGCAAGCTAGCGCTCGCGCCGAGCGAGACGGATTTCCAGCCGATTGTCACCGCCTACCAGCATGCCTACGGCACGGACGCGACGCTGGCCTGGCTGAGGAAGATCGACTCGAACGCCGCCGGACATGTGTACCCCGACAACGAGACGGTTGCCGACGAGGTGAACCGTGGCGCGGTCGCGTTCGGGGTAGTCAACCAGTACTACTGGTACCGGATGCGGGCCGAGATCGGCGCCGGCAACATGCACTCCAGGATCGCCCTGTTCGCGCCCGGCGACCCTGGCTACGTGGTGAATGTGTCGGGTGCAGCGGTGCTGAAGTCGAGTCGGCATCGGGTGGCCGCGCAGAAGTTCGTCGCGTTCCTGGTGAGCACGCAGGGCCAGGAGATACTCGCAACGCCGGGCACAGTGGCCGGCCGCTCATCGCTCAGCTTCGAGTACCCGATCGCATCAAGCGTGACCACGCACACCGGAGAGACGCCATTCAGCCAGCTCCAGCCGTACCCGATCTCGCTGGCCCAGCTAGGCGACGGCAGCACGGCGGTCGCCCTGTTGCGCCAGGCGGGCCTGCTGTGAGGCCGGTCCGCCGGTCCGGCCAGCCGGGGCTGGCGGGACGGCGCGGCCGTGCGGGGCCGGCCCTCGGTTCGATGTCTCTTGCCGCCGACCGCGCGATCTCGAGCGTTGCGCCGTGACGACCACCCAGCCGCGCCCGGCCACGCTGGCGGTCGCGACGATCCCCGCCAGGCGGGCTCGCCGGCCTGTTGGCCTGCTGACCGCCAGCGCAGCCATCGCGGTGCTGCTGGCCTTGCCGCTGATCTTCCTGCTGATCGAGTCGCACCACGCCGGGTTCAGCGCGGTAGCCAGCCAGATCTTCCGGCCGCTGACCGGGTCGCTGCTCTGGAATACGGTCCGGCTGACGGTTGTGGTCACCGCGGCGTGTGCCGTCATCGGAACCGGGACCGCGTGGCTGGTCGAGCGGACCAATCTGCCTGGCCGGCGGATCTGGGCAGTGCTGCTGGTAGTGCCGCTCGCGATTCCGGACTTCGTCGTCAGCTTCGGCTGGAACTCGCTGTTTGTGTCGGTCCAGGGCTTCAAGGGTGCCGTCCTGGTGATGACGCTCGCCGTGTACCCGCTGGTGTACCTCCCGGTCGCGGCCAGTCTGCGGTCCGCCGACCCGGGTCAGGAGGAAGTGGCACGCAGCCTCGGCGTGGGCCGGGTCCGGACGTTCATGCGGATCACTGTCGGCCAGGCCAGGGGCGCGATTCTCGGCGGCTGCCTGCTCGTGGCGCTGGTCCTGCTCGCCGAGTACGGCGCGTTCGAGATGCTGAGCTACCGGACGTTTACCACCGAGATCTTCGCCAACCTGCAGCTGCCGACCGAGGTGCCGGCTGCCTGCGCGCTGTCGCTGGTCCTGGTGGCGATCAGCCTGCTCGTGCTCGCGGGCGAAGGGCGGCTGCGCGGTGCCGGGCGGGTCGCCAGGTCGGGTCCGATGACCCAGCGTGTCGCGCCGCCGATGCGCTTGCGGCCGACGGCTATGGCAGCGGCCCTGGGCTGCTGCGCCGTGCTCGTTGCGGCGGCCCTTGGCGTGCCGGTCGGCGCGAGCATCTACTGGATCGCCCGCGGCGGCGTACCGTCGGTCTCGAACTCGGTGAGCGTGTCCATGCTCGACGCCGCCTGGCACACGGCCATGTACGGGGTCAGCGCCGCGGCTCTCGATACGCTGCTGGCACTGCCGGTGGCCGTGCTCGCCATCCGGCACACCGGCAGGGTGCGGCTCTTTCTGGAGCGCAGCACCTACCTGGTGCTGGCCATGCCGGGCGTCGTCATCGCCCTGGCGCTGACGTACTTCAGCGAGCAGTACGCCGCCAGTTTCGGCTACCAGACGGCGCCGCTGCTGGTGCTCTGCTACGCGATCATGTTCTTTCCGCTGGCACTTGTCGGTGTCAAGGCGGCGATCGCGCGTGCCCCGGCGAGTCTCGAAGAGGTTGCCCGCTCACTCGGTCAGCCCAGGCTGGCGGCGTTCAGCCGGGTCACCTTGCGGCTGGCCGCGCCAGGGCTGGCCGCCGCCTTCTGCCTGGTGTTCCTGGAAGTGGTCACCGAGCTTACGGCGACGCTGATCCTCGTGCCGACCGGCGTGCAGACGCTCGCCACTCAGTTCTGGCAGTATCAATCCAGCCTGTCGTACGCACAGGCGGCGCCGTTCGCGCTCGTGATGATCGCTGTTGCAGCGGTGCCGAGCATCGTGCTCGGCCGCTTCTTCAGCCGCCCGGCGCAGGCGCGAGGATAAGAACATGAGGCAGCTAACGGTCACTGGCCTGCATAAGGCGTTCGGGGCGCATCCGGTGCTCACCGGAGTAGACCTGGAAGTTCCGGCCGGATCGTTCACCGCCATCCTCGGCGCGTCGGGCAGCGGCAAGACCACGCTGCTGCGGCTGCTGGCCGGATTCGAGCAGGCGGACGCCGGTTCGATCATGATCGGCGACCGGCTGGTAGACGGGCCCGGCGTCCCCTACGTGCCGCCCGAGCGGCGCCAGATCGGCTATGTGCCCCAGGAAGGCGCGCTGTTCCCGCATCTGAGCGTGGCCGCCAACGTCGGGTTCGGCCTGCCGGCCCGCGAGCGGCGCGGCCCACGCACCGCCGAGCTGCTTTCGGCGGTCGGGCTGACCGGGATGGGCGGCCGGTACCCGCATCAGCTATCCGGCGGCCAGCAGCAGCGGGTGGCGCTGGCCAGGGCGCTCGCGATCCGGCCGGAGGTGGTGCTGCTGGATGAGCCGTTCGCCTCGCTCGACGCGCACATGCGGGCCAGCGTCCGCGCCGACGTGCAGCAGATCTGCCGGACGGCGGGCACGACGGCCGTCCTGGTAACGCACGACCAGGATGAGGCGCTGTCGATGGCAGACCGGATAGCGGTGCTGCGCGATGGCCGGATCGTCCAGTACGCGGCCCCGCAGGATTTGTACACCAGGCCGGCTGATCCGGCACTGGCCAGGTTCGTCGGCGATGCCAATCTGCTCGACGGCGAGCTCACGGATGCCGTCGCGCCGGGCGGACCTGGCGGTCGCGCGGTCACCACGATCCTGGGCACCCTGCCCGTGGAGGCGGGTTCCGGGCTCACGGCAGCAGCGGGCCAGGTGACCGTCCTTGTCAGGCCGGAACAGCTGGAGATCGTGCCCGGCCAGGCCGCCGGGGTTTTCCCCGGCGGCCTGGCCGGCCGCGTGGTCGCCTGCGAGTACTACGGGCATGACGCGGTGATCCGGGTCGGGCTCGATGGCCTGCCTGGCGGCCAGGAAGTCATCGTCCGCACGTCGGGCGGCCCGCAGCTACCCGCCGGCGCGCAGGTCCTGGTGCGCGCCCACGGGGCCGTCACCGCCTGGACGCGCGGTTAGCCCCCGCGGCAGGCCGGCGGCCTGTCACCGCAGCGCGGCCACCGCGGCGAAGTGCGTCAGGTCCCAGCCCTGGGCGAGCTCGTCCCGCAGGCCTTCCCAGCCATCGCCGTGGCGGTCGAGGTGCCGGTGCGTGAGCACCACGTGTGTGCGCCCGGTCCCTGACGGCGTGAACGTGACCTCGATCTCGCTGGCCTTCGCCGGGTCGGACTCGACCTGCCAGTTCAGGTTGATGTCCCAGCTGAAGCACACCAGTCGCGGCGGCTCGTAGGCGAGCACCCGGGCCCAGCGGCACTCGCTACCGTCGGTGCCGCGGTCGATGATGTGGCCGCCAACGTACGGTTCGAACACCATCTCCGCCAGTTTGGCCTCGAGGATGTGGTGGTCGGGATCCCACCACGAGCCGATGCCCTCGGTGAACACGCGGAACGCGTGCTCAACCGTTGCGTCCACGTCGATCTCCTTGGTTACCGACGTTGCCTGCGTCTGCGTGGTCATTGTTCCTCCTGCATCGGTTGCTTGGCGGCAGCGGCGAACCTGACTAGGGACCGCTGCCAGAACTGGTCGAAGTAGTCGCGGATGGCGGCCACGCCCGCCGGGTCGACCGAGTAGACGCGGCGCGTGCCGTCGGCCCGGTCGCTGACCAGGCCGGCCGTCTTGAGGACCCTGAGGTGCTGCGACACCGCGGGCCGGCTGACTGGCAGCCCGCGCGCCAGCTCTCCGACCGCGCTTGGCGACACCGACAGGCGTTCGAAAATCGCGCGCCGGGTCGGGTCCGCGAGCGCTACGAGTACAGCTTCATGGTTAGTCATGACTTACGGTAAGCTACAGCTTACTGATCTCCCTGTCAACGGCTCCGCATGCGCCGAACCATGGCGATCCGACTGGAAGTTCCCGATCAGCGGTATGGCCGATGCCCTTAAGTCCGGGATAACGTCATTGCGACTGCTTAGTGAGGCGACAGGAGTAGTGCATGAAGGTCAACCCGGTCGGAGCGGGACTCGACGAGCACCGGCTCGAGCGCATCACCGAGCACCTGAAGCAGCGCTACGTCGACGCCGGGCGCATCGCCGGCTGCCAGGTCGCTGTCGCCCGCCACGGCCAGGTGGGCTACTTCCGGTCATTCGGGCTCCGTGACCTCGACCGCTCGGCCCGAGTCGAGGAGGACACGATCTGGCGCATCTACTCGATGACCAAGCCGATTACCGGCGTGGCGCTGATGTCGCTGTACGAGCGCGGGATGTTCCAGCTCAACGATCCGGTGACGCGCTTCATCCCGCACTGGCGCGATCTGAAGGTGCGCGAGCGAGCGGCGGACGGTTCGGAGCGGCTTGTCGACCCGACCCGGCCGATGACGGTGCGCGACCTGTTGATGCACATGTCCGGTCTCGGCTTTGGCGGCGGCCGGACCCTGCAGGAGCTGTTCTCGGCCGACAACACCGCGCGCGGTCAGGGATTTGCGCCAGGGCAGCGGCGCGGCTCCGGCGCCACGCTGGAGAGCATGGTGGAGCACTACGCCGGCTACCCGCTGGAGTTCCATCCCGGCACGCAGTGGCTGTACTCGGTGTCAACGGACGTGTGCGCGCGGCTGGTCGAGATCATCTCCGGGCAGCGCTTCGACGACTACCTGCGCGAGACGATCTTTGAGCCGCTCGGCATGACCGACACCGCCTTCATGGTCTCCGACGAGAAGGCCGGCAGGTTCGCCGCATGCTACCGCCGCGACTCGAGCAAAAAGCTCGTGCTCATGGATGATCCGCAGCGCAGCGGTTACCGCAAGGAGCCCTCATTCCTGTCCGGTGGCGGCGGACTGGTCGCAACGACAGCCGACTACCTGCGGTTCTGCCAGATGCTGCTCGGCGGCGGGGAGGTGGATGGCGTCCGCATCCTCGGCCGGAAGACCGTGGAGCTGATGACCTCGAATCACCTGCCCGGGGACAGCGACCTGCAGTCGGTAGCGATGCCCGGCGGATACGGCGAGGTGGGGTTCGCGGGCATGGGCTTCGGTCTCACCGTAGCGGTGGCCAAGGCGCCAACGGCCACGCAGGTGATCGGCTCGGCTGGCGAATACATGTGGGGTGGCGCTGCGTCGACGATTTTCTGGGTCGATCCCGCCGAGGACCTGATCGTCGTGTTCATGACGCAGCTCATCCCCTCCGGCACGTTCAACTTCCGCGGGCAGCTCAAGACGCTCGTGTATCCAGCGATCATCGACTAACCGCGGCGCGCGGCGGCGGCGCGGATGATCACGTCGTAGATCTCGTGCCACTGGATTTCTTCGAAGCCGGCGGCTTGCAGCAGGCGGGTCGCGCGTCGGCTCGTGCGCGCCTTATGACGACGGCCGCCGATGAGTGTCGGCAGCAGCCAGGCCGAGAACAGGTCGGTGAGCACGAGGCAGCCACCGGGCGCCAGGACGCGTGCGCACTGTGCCAGGCCTGCCTGCTGATCTGACCAGTGGTCGAAGGAGGTGCTGCTGACGACCAGGTTGAACGTTCCCGTCGCAAACGGCAGCTCCTCGGCGTGTCCGCCGAGCAGCTGTAGTCGGTCGTCGGTGGCCGCGGCCCGCGCGGCTGTGATCATGCTGGGGGCCGGGTCGATGCCGACGAGCTCGACAGCCTGCGGGCACCGGGCAGCGAGCTGGCGCAGCAGGTAGCCGGTCCCGCAGCCGACATCGAGCACGCGCCGCGGCGCTGGGGCGAGTGTCAGGGCCAGATCCGCGGTGCGGTCGGCTATCTGGTGGTGCATGCGCCCGCGCCTGCCAGTCTCGTAGCCGCCCGCGCGCGCGTCGAAAGCGGCGATATCACGATCGCGAGCCATGCCTGAACCTCCCGCGCGGCACCGAATGCCGGAAGCGTACGCGCCGCGTCGCCAGTGCGCGTTTGGCGCCTGCGTGTCGCGCCAGCGACACATCGCTGTCTTCCGGCCCACCTGCCGGTACGTTGGTGACCATCCTGAGGCTCGCATCAGCCGCGTCTCAGCGCCGGGCAGGCTCTTCGCACGGCAAGAAGCGTCGGCTCAGTAGCCGTGCCGCTCGTTACCCGTGTTCAAGCTGCGGTACGTGCGCGATGCGGCATGGCACGTACGAGAACGGGTCGATGTTGTACGCGAGGCTCACCCGGTGATAGCCATCCGCGATCTCGCCGCCGTGCGCGAAGCTCACCACCAGCACTGGGGAGAGCTTCTCCTCGCCGCTCTTGAGCAAGTCCTTGTGCACACCGGGATCGGAAAGGGGCAGCGGCGGGTAGCCGCACGCGCGCAGGATGTCATTGGCACGCCGGGCGGTGACCTTAGCCTTCTTCAGCGCCTGCACGGCAAGCTTGGCGCGGTCCTCATCGAGCCGCAGGCTGAGGTAGTTGTACGCCGACTCAAAGTCATGATCCACGACATCCTTGAGCCACTCGATCATGAGCACTCCCCTGGGTGGAGGACCCGGTAGCCCGTGCCGGGGTCGTTGCGCCAGCTAAGGTCCTGGCCTATCGACGCTACCGTCTTCGCCTTGTCGGCACCGTCCACTGTAATTGCCGACTCGAGTGGTTACTTGCGGTCAGGGCCGGGGCGGGCGCGGGCGAGGATGTCGGCGTGCCGCAGCGCGTCCGGTATCCGGTAGCTGCCAGCCATCTGCCGGACTAGCTCAGCGGCGCGGTCGCGGGGCATCCCGATGGCCGTGACATACAACGGGCGCGTCGAGGCTCCGCGGCGGACGGGCACCGCGTGAGTTGCCGTGCGGAACGCAGTTTTGGCGACCCCGATCACGGGGACGCGGAACTCAGCGTGCGCATGCGCGCCGAGGCCGGCCCGGCCGCCCGGATCCAGGTCGGCGTAGCCGTCGATCACCAGCAGGCCAAGCTCGCCGATGTCAGCAAGCACGGCGCGCAGCGGCGGCAGTTCCCGCAGGTAGAACTCGCCCGGCTGGTACGGCAGCACGCCAGAGACGGCGACCGTCCGCGCTGCCAAGACCCGCGAGAAGCGGGCGTCGGCGGCAACCACGGCGGCCGCCCGGGCACCGCCCGAGCGGGGGTAGTGCACATCCGCGGCCACATACAGCCCGGGGCCGCTGGCCAGATCCGCCCTCATGTCTTCGAAGCCTGCCCGACGGAGCGGTCACGCAAGCCCGCAGGCGGGACTTCCCAGCCTGTCCCTGCTGGCCGCGCGCATATTCGCTGGCCACATCGGCAGCGGGCCAGCGAGAATCGGGATTATGAAGCAGCTGTCGATGGAGCGCCTGGAAGCAAGTCTCGATCAGCTCCGCGCTTCCCCGCGCGATCGTGGCCCGGTGGTCCTCGTGGTCCGGCGCCCCGCCGTGGGCGTCCGAGAGCTGCCGGACGAGGCGATGCTCGACACGGCGGGAGGGCTCGTCGGTGACAACTGGCTTGCCCGCGGCAGCCGGAGCACGCCGGACGGATCGGCCAACCCGGAATGTCAAGTGACGGTGATGAACGCCCGGGTGGCTCAGCTCGTCGCTGGCGGGACGGACCGGATGCCGCTGGCCGGCGACCAGCTGTACGTCGACCTCGATCTCAGCATCGACAACCTTCCAGCCGGCAGTCTGCTCGCGGTCGGCCAGGCTCTGCTGCAAGTCAGCGACACCCCGCACACCGGCTGCGCGAAGTTCGTCGAGCGGTTCGGCGCTGACGCCATGCGCTTTGTCAACTCCCGCGTCGGCCGCCAAATGCGGCTGCGCGGGATGAACACCCGCGTCATCCAGGCAGGCACGGTCCGCCCCGGTGACATCGCCACCAAGGCCCAGCTAGCGGCGCGGCTGCCGGGATAGCACGCCGACCGCCCACCGGACGGCTCGCTGGCTGCTGCCTGTCCATCGGCGCACGGGCGGGCGCCCGGGCACGGTAGCCTGAGCGCACTCTGACGCGGCCCTGGCCAGCCGTACGGCCCCTAGGCCCTGGCCGACCGCACCGGGCATCCGCCCGGATCCACCGTCCAATCCCAGGACACAAGGATGCGCCCATGCCAGCAACGCTGCGCGACATCTTGCTCGCGCCTGACACCCGGCCGCACGTGATCGACGACTGCTTCACGGTGATCGAGCTGGAACTTGCCGAGAAATCAGGAATCTCCGGGAACGCCGTCAAGCTTGCCTACCGGACGGCCAGCAGCTTCGCCCCCGGTTACCTGCGCGCGACGGTCGAGTCGATGCTGCCGGACATCGTCGACAGCCTCCAGCCGTACTGGGCGGATTTCACCGCGTCCGGCGGCGCCGAGTTCGGCGATTACCTGGGCAAGCGCAGCGACGAGGTGGCCGAGTCCCTGCTGTCGGTGACCGACGCGATGGCGGCGCACTCTGAGCGCCCCGTCATTGTGAAGGCCTACCGCGCGGTCCGCGGCAGCGCTACCACGCACGTACAGGCAGCGCTCCCCCGGGTCGGCGACCTGGTGCTGAAGTACGCAGGCTGACGGAACCGCGCCGCGCCCGAGCGCCGGCCGCCGGCCCTAGTTGCTATAGACCCTGGCCGGAGTGACCAGCACGACCGCCCGGCGCTCCCGCGCCATGACCTGGTCGTAGGTGTCCCAATCCTCGTGCGTGCCGCCGGCCGCGGTGAACACCTCGCGGCGCAGCAGGCGCAGCCGCTCGGCGTCGACACCGGCCACCGGATCGTCTGGCCCGATGATCCTCGCCAGGCCCTCGACCGCTGCCCACTGCCAGCCAGCGCGGAAGGTGACGGTAACCTGCGGTCGCGCCCGCAGGTTGGCGAGCTTGGCCTTGCCGTAGGTCACGAACCCGACCACGTCCTGCCCTGACAGCGCTGGCCCGGGGGGAGGAC
>Ga0187805_10000348_pt1 | contig 14781 bp, 13 predicted proteins | sample NC_wetland_sal_i_6_FD_132965 | JGI IMG/M metagenome (GOLD analysis project Ga0187805, IMG submission 132965) | Wetland sediment microbial communities from Neuse River Estuary, North Carolina, USA - Control_5 | ecosystem: Environmental > Aquatic > Freshwater > Wetlands > Sediment | place: USA...
AGTTCGAGATTGGCGGCGTTGGCGGTTTCGTCGTCGAGCCACAGCGCGACATGGCGCGCGTAGCTGAGTTCGGTCAGCGGCTCGCCAAAATATTTCCCGAGTTCAGCCGCCAGGGCGGGGCCGTCGATCGCTGTCGCCTGTTCCAGCGTCACGCCTTTGGTTGCACGACGCTGGACAAAGAGCCGCTTCACCGTATGAATCGGTGCCAGCGCGTCGTGCCGCGCTTGCAGCTCGCGCAATTCGCGGCCGATGCAGAACAGGGCGCCGATGAAATCCTCGAGATGCGGCGCGAGATCGATCAACAGCGCCGATTCATCCTTGCCGGCGAGCGCGTCGACATTGGCACGCGCCGCGACGAGGCGATCGCGCAACGGCGCGTCGACTTCGCCGAGATGATTTAGGAACGCGTCGTCCACCTTCGCCAGGCCTTCGCGGCGATAGAGGTCGCCGAAGGCCAGGCCGTATTTCAGTTCGAGTTCGGCCATTGCTCGCAGTATTAACGGCGACTCCGCCGGTTAAAACCCCAAATTTTGTGTGGAAGTGCGCAAATTCCAGTCGCGGCAGTGGCGTTTTTAGTCGAGCGCGGCGTCGAATGGAAGATGGAGACGCTGTGCGATTTTGCCGCGTCTCAATAACCCAGCGCCATGCCGTCCTTGCGCGGATCGGAACCGCCGGTGAGCGTCCCGCTTGCGTGATCGATCCAGATCGCCTGCGCGCCACCGAGCGGCTTTTCCGGCCGCACGACCTTATGCCCGCGGCGCGCGAGATCGTTCGCGATGTCTTCGGTGATGCCGCGCTCGAGTTGTAATATGCCGTCGATCGCAAAGCTGCGCGGCTGTTCGGCTGCCGCCTGCGGATCGAGGCCACGGTCGAGAATCTGCGACAGATAATGCGCGTGACCGTTGGCCTGGTAATGTCCTCCCATGACTCCAAAGGGCATGATCGCGCGGCCGCCCTTGATCAACATGCCAGGTATGATGGTGTGCAGCGGCCGCTTGTTCGGCGCGATGGCGTTGGGATGGCCGGGTACGGTGCGGAACGTCTTGCCGCGGCTGTGTAGCAGCACACCGCTCTGCGGAGCCATGATGCCGGTGCCGAATTCGTCGAACAGCGAGTTAATGAAGGAAACGCAGTTGCGGTCGCGGTCGACAACGCACAAATAGACGGTGTGTTTGTGCTCGGCGAATTCGAGCGATGCCGGCGTACCGGCGCGATCCATCCGGATTGCCGCACGCACGACCCGCGCCCATTCCTCCGACAACAACCGTTCGACCGGCACCTGGATCACGGCCGGATCGCCGAACACCGTATCGCGCTCGGCGTAAGCCGCTTTCGCAGTTTCCGCGAGCAGGTGAATCCGGTCGGCCTCCGACAGTTTGCCGTCGCCCAACTCGTAGCCGGCAAACACCCGTAGCATCATCAGCGCGGCGAGCCCCTGCCCGTTCGGCGGACATTCGAACACGTCGTAACCGCGATAGTTCGTCGAGATCGGCGTGACCCACTCCGATTTATGCGCGGCAAAGTCCGCAAGTGTGTGCAGGCCGCCAAGCGCATTCAGCTTGGCGACGATGTCCTGCGCCACCGGACCTTCATAGAAGCCTTTGCGGCCGTCGCGCGCGATGCGCTTCAGCGTCGCCGCAAGCGCCGGAAATTTCAGCGTATCACCGACGCCTGGCAGCTTGCCGTTTGGCTTGAGGATTTTCGCGGCATCGGCATCGTGCTCGAACTGTGCGTGCGCGTACGCGAAATCGAACGCGACGCGCGGCGCGAGCCGCATGCCGGTTTCGGCGATGCCGATCGCCGGCTGCAGCAGTGTGGCCCATTCTTTCGTGCCGTGCGCGGCATGCAACGTCAGCCACGCATCAACCGCGCCGGGCACGGTGACAGCATGTGGCGACCGCGAAGTGATTTCCTTGATGCCGCGATCGGCATACCACGTGACCTGGGCCTTCGCCGGCGCGCGGCCGGAGCCATTCAGCGCTTTCGGTAATCCAGCACGCGGCGAATAGAGCACGAAGCAATCGCCGCCAATGCCGGTCATCTGCGGCTCGACAACGCAGAGCAATGCCGACGCTGCGATTGCGGCATCGACCGCGTTGCCGCCGCCGCGCAACACTTCGATCGCTGTCAGCGTCGCCAACGGATGCGACGTCGCCGCCATGGCCTCGCCGGCGATCGCCGGCGAACGGCGCGGCTGGTGGAAATCGCGCATATAGGGGCGGATGCATGGCACCGTCGCCGCAGTGGAGCAAGGGGAAAAGCGCCCACCTTGGGCGGCAACCCGCTTGTCGCCCACCGCGCCATTCCCTAACGTCGCGATCCGACGGTTTCACAAGCTCGGAAGGGGAAGCAACATGGCCACTGACATCAACACGCCGCAATTCACCAAAGGCCTCAGCGTCCGCCGCGAGGTACTCGGCAAGGAGTATGTCGACAAGTCGCTCGCCGACGCCGACGATTTCATGATGGCGTTCCAGAAGATCACCACCGAGTGGTGTTGGGGTGAAATATGGGCGCGGCCCGGCCTGCCGCGTAAGACCCGTTCGATGCTCAATCTGGCTATGTTGTCGGCGCTCAACCGGCCGGCCGAACTCAAGCTCCACCTGCGCGGCGCGTTGACCAATGGCGTCACCATCGAGGAGATCAAGGAAATTTTTCTCCAGGTCGCCATCTATTGCGGCATACCCGCGGCCCTCGAAAGCTTCAAAACCGCGCGCGAAGTGTTCAAGGAGCACGGCAAGGCCTAGGCCGCGGCCGAGCCATCGCGCCGGCGCAATTCGTTCCGTTGATTTCGCAGCTTGCCCGGATGCCCATCCCTGCCTAGTTTCGGCGCTGCCGGCGACCCTGGAGACACGCGATGATGGACGCCTATATTTACGACGGCTTACGCACGCCGATCGGCCGGCATGCCGGAGTGTTGGCGCCCGTGCGGCCCGACGATTTGCTGGCCGGCGTTATCGCGACAGTCGTCAAGCGTAACCCGTTCAAATCCGAGCAATACGAGGACGTCGTCGTCGGCTGCACCAATCAAGCGGGCGAGGACGCGCGCAACGTCGCGCGTCATGCCGGACTGCTCGCTGGATTGCCCGTCGAGACAGCCGGCCAGACGGTGAACCGATTGTGTGGCAGCGGCCTTGCCGCCGTGCTCGATGCGTCGCGCGCGGTCACATGCGGCCAGGGCGAGTTGTTTGTGGCCGGCGGCGTCGAAAGCATGAGCCGTGCGCCGTTCGTCATGTCGAAGGCCGAAAGCGCCTATAGCCGCGAAGCCAAGCTGTTCGATTCCACCATTGGTGCGCGTTTCCCCAACCCCAAGGTTGCCAAGCAATTCGGCCAGGACACGATGCCGGAAACTGCCGACAACGTTGCGCGCGATCACGGCATCTCGCGCGCCGACAGCGACCGCTTCGCCCTCGCCTCGCAGGAGAAATACGCCAGGGCCAAGGCCGAAGGCTTTTATACGGACGAACTCATGCCGGTCGCCGTGCCGGGCGGCAAAAAGGGCGCGACTGTAACGGTCGATCAGGACGAACATCCGCGGCCGAACACGACGCTCGAACGGCTCGCCGAGCTCAAGCCACTGTTCGCCGACGGCGTCGTCACCGCCGGCAATGCGTCGGGCATCAATGACGGCGCTGCGGCGCTGCTCATCGGCTCACGCACGCTCGGCGACAAAGCCGGCAAGGCGCCGCGCGGGCGCGTAATTTCAGGCGCGGTTGCCGGGGTGCCGCCGCGCGTCATGGGCCTCGGCCCGGTACCGGCGTCGCAGAAAGCCCTCGCGCGCGCGGGATTGACGCTCAAGGACATGGATGTGATCGAATTGAACGAAGCGTTCGCCAGCCAGGTGCTCGGCTGTCTCAAGCTTCTCGGCCTGCCGTTCGACGACCGCCGCGTCAATCCGAACGGCGGCGCGATCGCCATCGGCCACCCGCTCGGCGCATCGGGCGCGCGCATCGTCCTAACAGCATTGCGCGAGCTCGAACGACGCAACGGGCGCTACGCCCTTGTCACCATGTGCATCGGCGTCGGCCAGGGTATCGCCGCAATCATCGAACGGCTGAACGGCAAAGCATGAGTCTTGCCGAAGGCGCCGCGGGGGCTGACGAAACCGCGGAAAAGTTATTCTCGATGCTGCGCCGGTTGCGTGACGAAGGCAAAGTCGCGCTGCGTCTCGACTTTAAGAAGCTGACGCATCTCGACAGTCCGGTCGGCTCCGAAGCCGACGGCAACATCTGGGCCTATGGCGGACTCGCGCTCGCGATTGCAGCGTGGTGGTTCCGCGGCTGGCAAGCGGCGGTCGGGGTCGCCGTTGCCGGCGTGCTGATCTATTTCACCTTCGGCCGCTGGTACATGCACCGCCGCATCCGCCGCCGCGTCGAAGACAAAGCGCTCGCCGATCTGGCGCTGTGGCGCAAGCTGTGGAAATTTGGCGGCGTCGCACTGGTACCGCACGCTGGCGAGGAATGCGCCGCACCGCAAGGCAATTGGATGGCGCTGGTGCGGAACCTCGGCAACGGCTGACGGTTACACTGCCGGCGCCGTCAGCTTTTTCCAGTCGTTGGCGAGCGTGAGCTTGGGCTCGGTCACCTTCTGCAAGCCGGCGAGATCAAGACCCTCGACCATCTCGCGCACCACCAAGCCGTCCGGCGTCACGTCGATCACCGTCAAATTGGTGTAGATGCGCTTGACGCATTCTTTGGCGGTCAATGGATAGCTGCATGTCTTCCGGATGCGAGGCGCTCCCTCTTTGGTGGTGTGCTCGAGCAGAATGCGGACTTCCTTGGCGCCGGCCGCCAGGTCCATTGCGCCGCCGACGCCAGGCGGCGCATGTGGATCGTTGGTAATCCAGTTGGCGAGATCGCCGTTCGCCGCGACTTCGAGCGCGCCCATTAGCGCCAGATCGATGTGGCCGCCGCGGATCATCACGAAAGCGTCGTTGTGATGGAAATAGCTGCCGCCGGGCAGCAGCGTGACCAACTGCTTGCCGGCATTGATCAAGTCCGGATCTTCCTGCCCTTTCGCCGGCGCCGGCCCCATGCCGAGGATGCCGTTCTCGCTGTGGAAGACGATCTCGCGATCTTTCGGAACGTAATCGCCGCACAGTGTCGGCAAACCGATGCCGAGATTGACGTACGCGCCTTCCGGAAGGTCCTGTGCCGCGCGCCATGCCATCTGGCGGCGCGACAGGGGCTTCGGTGCGTTCGCGCTCATATCGTCACCGTACGACAACGACGCGATCGACGAAGATGCCCGGCGTGACAATGGTCTCAGGATCGAGCGCGCCGAGCTCGACGACCTCGGACACCTGCACGACGGTCAGAGCCGCGGCGGCTGCCATCACCGGATTGAAGTTCCGCGCCGACTTGCGATAGACGAGATTACCCCAGCGGTCGGCTTTGAGCGCGCGAATCAGGGCAGCATCGCCGCGGATCGGTGCTTCCAGCACGTAGGTTTTGCCGTCGAAGTTGCGCGTCTCCTTGCCCTCGGCGAGCCTCGTCCCCGCTCCGGTCGGCGTGTAGAAGCCGCCGATGCCGGCGCCGGCCGCGCGCAATCGCTCACTGAGCGTTCCTTGCGGCACCAATTCGAGCTCGATCGTGCCGGCCTCGTACGCCGCCTCGAATTCGCGCGGATCGGTCGTCCGCGGATAGGAGCAGATCACCTTGCGCACGCGGCCTTCCTTGATCAGACGTGCGATGCCGGTTTCGCCGGTGCCAGCATTGTTGGCGACGATAACTAGGTTCTTCACGCCGAGTGGCAATAACGCTTCGGTCAAGGCGATCGGCTCACCGACCGCACCGAAGCCGCCGCAGAGCACAGTCGCGCCGTCCTTGATCCCGGCCACCGCCGCGGCCAGGTCACGAACGCGCTTGTCGATCATCTAGAAATTGACCCGGTCGCCGCCCTTGAGCGCGAGCATTTCGCGCGCTTCCTTGGGCGTGGCGATTTCGAGCGACAGGTTCTCGAGAATGGACCGGATGCGTTTCACCTGATCGGCGTTGCTCTTGGCGAGCTGGCCCTTGCCGATATAGAGCGAATCCTCGAGACCGACGCGCACATTGCCGCCCATGATCGCGCCCATGGTGATGAGCGGAAGCTGATGACGGCCGGCCGCCAGGATCGACCAGTAGTAATCGTCGCCGAACAGCTTGTCGGCGATCCGCTTCGCATGCGCCACGTTCTCCGGATCCGCGCCGATGCCGCCGAGGATGCCGAAGATTGTCTGCACGAACAACGGCGGCTTGACCAGCTTACGGTCGAGGAAATGCGCCAGCGTGTAGAGATGGCCAATGTCGTAGCACTCGAACTCGAAACGCGTCCCGTGACCTTCGCCGAGATCCTTCAGGATGCGTTCGATATCCTTGAAGGTGTTCTTGAAGATGAAGTCGCGCGTCATCTCCAGATATTTCGGCTCCCACTCGTACTTGAATTCCTTGTAGCGGTTGAGCATCGGATAGAGCCCGAAATTCATCGAGCCCATGTTGAGCGAGCACATTTCCGGCGACGCCTTGAGCGGCGCCGCCAGCCGTTCCTCGACCGTCATGTTGTGGCCGCCGCCGGTGGTGATGTTCACGACGGCGTCGCAGGCTTGCTTGATGCGCGGCAGGAACTGCATAAACACCGCTGGATCGGGCGTCGGCCGCCCGTCTTTCGGATCGCGCGCATGCAGATGGAGGATCGCTGCGCCAGCCTCGGCCGCGCCGATCGCCTGCTCGGCGACCTGATCCGGTGTCAGCGGCAGATGCGGGCTCATGGTCGGTGTGTGGATCGAGCCCGTGACCGCGCACGTGATGACGACCTTACCGCGCTGTGCCATCGCCCCTCCCGTTCCGACCGCCGTTCTCGCGGTCACCCGTGGGCGAGAATGAACTCCCGCACCTTCGGATAGATTTCGGTACGCCAGCGTCGGCCGTTGAACACGCCGTAGTGGCCGACTTCGGCCTGGACGTGGCGCGCCTTCTTGCGGGCTTTGAGCCCTGTCAGCAGGTCATGCGCTACCGCGGTCTGGCCGACCGCGCAAATGTCGTCGTTCTCGCCCTCGACGGTCAAGAGCGCGGTGCGCGCGATCGCTTCCGGCTCGACGCGCTGCCCACGCCAGGCGAAAGTGCCCAGCGGCAGGGCGTGATCCTGGAACACGCGCTGCACCGTCTCGAGATAATAGTCGGCCGGCAAATCCATCACCGACATGTACTCGTCGTAGAATTTGCGGGTCGCCGCCGCGCTTTCGCCATCGCCGCGCACCAGATGGTTGAACAGATCGACATGCGCGGTGACGTGGCGATCGAGATTCATCGTCATGAATCCGGCGAGTTGCAAGAAGCCCGGATAGACCCGGCGGAAGGCGCCGGGATAGCGCGCCGGCACCGCGGCGATGACGTTCTTCTCGAACCAGGACAGCGACCGCGTGGTCGCGAGCTGATTGACCGCCGTTGGATTGACGCGCGTGTCGATCGGCCCGCCCATCAAGGTCATCGTCCGCGGCTGGGCCGGATCGCCTGCGGCGGCGAGCAGCGCCACCGCCGCGAGCACCGGCACCGCCGGCTGGCACACGGCGATGACGTTGAGGTCGCCGGCCAGATCGCGCAGGTACGACAGCATCAGCGCGACGTGGTCGTCGAGACCAAACCGCCCATACAGCATCGGTACGTTGCGCGCGTTGATCCAATCAGTGATGTAAACGTCGAAGTCTGGCAACAGCGTCTCGACCGTGCCGCGCAGCAGCGTCGCGAAGTGACCGGAGAGCGGCGCCACCATCAGCACCCGTGGCTGCACCGCGGCGATCCCTTCTTTGCGGAAATGCCGCAGCGTGCAGAACGGATGACAGGCTGTGACTTCTTCGTGAACGGGCAGCACGCGGCTGCCAATGGCGACCGACTTGATGCCGAAAGGCGGCCGCTCGTGCCACATGCCGGCGCGCGCCACCATCTCGCAGGCGGCCGCGGCGGCGCGCATCATCGGGTGGTGCGCGACGAGCGGCCAAGGCTGGCTGAGCACGCCCTGGACGGTTTGGGCCAGCATCCGGATAGGCGCAAAGGCGTCGCGGTGCGCCTGGTAGGCCTCGTACAGCATCGCCCTGTCTTCATTTCCCGAAAAGGATTAACCGAAACGCAAGGCCGGGCGCCCTACACGCCGCCCTGTCGGCGGGAAAACCGATCATGTTCGGTGTAATCGGGCCTGTTCCGGGGGTCAAGCAAACTCGCCTAAGGCCTTAGCGAATCGAGCAAATTCATTGCTCGTTAACGCTATCCAACGACTATTGGCCGATTCCAAACTGCGCGCTGAGATGCCTGCTATGCCTAGGGTGCAGAAGCATATCTCCCCGGACGACGATTCGCTTGCCGGGTCGAACGAACTTTCGGCGCGCTTGGCCACGGCCGAAGCGCGTATCGCCTCGACCGAAGCCAGGCTCGTCGACGCCGAGGAGATGCTGCATGACTCGCTGCAGAGCTCCCTGTCGTGGCTCTGGGAATCCGACGATCGGTTGCGCTTCACCCGTATCATCGGTCCCGTCGAGCAGCTGCTCGGCATGCCGGCCGAAAACCTGATCGGCAAGACGATCGAGGATTTCACTCGCTCGCCGAACGATGCGCAGGTTCAGCATTACTTCGCGACGATCAAGGCGCACAAGCCGTATCGCGACGCCATTACCTCGATCAGCACGCGCAAGGGCGTGCGCTGGATCAAGGCGAGTGGCAAACCGCTGTTCGACGTCGAAGGTCAATTCCTCGGGTATCGCGGCATCGCCAGCGACGTCACCGCTCAGGTCGAGACCGAACACCGAGCGGCCGCAGCGCACCGCCGTTTCATGGAAGCGATCGAGACGGTGCCGGCGAGCCTGATGCTGTGCGATCGCGACGACCACATCGTGTTCTGCAACAGCGCGACACAACGCTACTTCCCCACTGCATCGCACCTGCTGATCCCCGGCACCAAGTACGAGGACCTGCTGCGCGAGCACGCCGCCACCTACGTCGAGGGCATCGGCGACAATTTCGAGACGTGGATCGCCGAGCGGATGAAGCAGCACCGTTCCGGTAACACCAACATTGTCCGTGCCTACAAGGATGGCCGCTGGACACAGATTATCGAGCGTCGCACCTCGGAAGGCGGAATCATCGGCGTCCGCATCGACATCACCGAGTTGAAGAAACGTGAAAAAGAAACTGAGACTGCAGAGGCCCTGCTCAAGGACGCGATCGAGGTCATGCCGGCGTCTCTCATTCTCTATGACCGCGACGAGAAAATTCTCCTCCGCAACGATCATGCGGCGAAATTCTTCCCAGAGGTTGCCGATCTCCTTGTACCCGGAACCAAGATCGAGGATCTGACGCGCGCGCGTTATCGCCGTCTCCATCCCCATGCCTCGAAAGCCGAAATCGAGCGAGCGGTGCAGAAGCGCTTGCAACAGTTTCGTAATCCCGGCGTCATACCGCCAGATCAGCTACCGGACGGACGCTGGACGCAGGCCATCGAGCGGCACACCTCCGACGGCGGCACTGTTTGCGTGCGGATCGACATCACCGAACTTAAGAAGCGCGAGGTCGAACTCGAGGCGCTAGGCGAAACCCTGCGCAAAAGCCAGGAGCACCTGGCGCAGGCGCAACGCACATCGGGGACCGGTAGCGTCGAGCGCAACCTTCAGACCGGCGACGTCAAGTGGTCGGAAGAATGCAGCCGGATGTTTGGCCGCGATCCCAACTTGCCGGCGCCGACGCGCGCGGAGTTTCTCGCACTCGTCCATCCCGACGACCGCGCTACCTACGAAGCGTCGATGATCGCGTCGGAAAGCGGGCGCGATTCGCAACCGTTCAAATTCCGCGCGCTGCACACTGATGGCTCGATCCGCTGGTTCTACTGCGAAACGTCGCTGGTGAAGGATGCCGCGGGCCAGCCGTGGAAGCGTATCGGCACTTATCGCGACATCACGGAAGAAGAAAGGTCCGCCGAAGCGCTTAAAGAGCTGACCGAAAAAGTGCGGCGGAGCCAGGAATACCTGTCGCAGGCGCAGCGCCTGGCGCGCATGGGCAGCGATTTCCGGGATCTGCGCTCGGATACTGCCGAATGGTCGGATATGAGTTACGAGATTTTCGGCGTCGACAAGGCGACGTTCGCCCCGACGACCGAAAATTTTCTCAAGATGGTCGTCCCCGATGACCATGCAGTCATTGCGCGCACGCGGGCCGAAATCGCGGCAGGCCGCAACCCGGAGCCGTTCGAGTACCGCATCATCCGGCCGGACGGAGCCATCCGGCATATCGCCCGCGAGTGCGCGGTCGAGTTCGACGCGAACGGCAAGCCGCTCTATATGATCGGCACCATCCGGGACGTCACCGAACGGCATGCCAAGGACGAAGAAATCCGCCAGAAGGGCCGCGAGATCGAAGAGCGCAACCAGGAGCTTCAGCGGTCCAATGCGGAGCTCGAGCAGTTCGCCTATGTCGCATCGCACGATCTGCAAGAGCCGCTGCGTATGGTGGCGAGTTACTGCCAGTTACTCCAGCGCCGCTACAACGATAAGCTCGACAAGGACGCCAACGATTTCATCGGCTTCGCCGTCGAAGGCGCGAACCGGATGCAGCGTCTAATCAGTGACCTCCTTTCCTACTCGCGTGTCGGCCGCAAAGGCGGCGATCCGGCGCCGTTCGAGTTTGCCGAAGCCGTCACTGCGGCGCTTGCCAATCTCAAAGGTGCAATCACCGACAGCGGCGCAATCATCACTGTCGGCACGCTCCCGCGCGTCGTCGGTGTGCACATGCAACTAACGCAGCTCATGCAGAATCTTGTCGGCAACGCAATCAAGTTTCAGCGCGAAGGCGTGGCGCCTGCAATCTCGATTTCTGCGACCAGCGAAGGGCCGATGTGCCACTTCGTCGTCGAGGACAACGGCATCGGTATCGAGCCGCAATATCTTGAGCGCGTGTTCCTGATCTTCCAGCGCCTGCACGAGCGGAACAAATATCCCGGGACCGGCATCGGTCTCGCGATTGCGAAGAAAGTCATCGAATATAACGGCGGCCGCATCTGGATTGAATCGACGCCGGGCCAGGGCAGCCGCTTCCATTTCACCCTTCCGGCCGACATCCAGAATGGAGCCGCCAATGCCTGACACGTACAATAATTCTCACGTCGTTGAAGTATTGCTCGTCGAAGATAATCCTGGCGACGCGCGCCTGACGCAGGAAGCGCTACGCGAAGGAAAATTGCGAAACCGGATTCACCACGCGCGCGACGGCGTAGAAGCGCTCGCATTTTTACGGCGCGAGGGGGAATTCCACGATGCGCCCCAGCCCGACATCATCCTTCTCGATCTCAATATGCCGCGCAAGGACGGGCGCGAGGTCCTCGCCGAGATCAAGGCCGATCCTAAACTGCGGTTTATCCCGGTGGTGGTATTGACGACTTCCGAGGCCGAAAACGACATCGTCCGCAGCTACGAGCTGCACGCCAATTGCTACATCACCAAGCCAGTCGATCTGGAGAAGTTCACTAAGATCGTGCACACGATCGAAGACTTCTGGCTGCAAGTGGTGACGCTGCCGCACCGAAGCGAACGGGCCTGAGTCGATTCGAGACAACGAGCCGACCATGTCAGACGCTGGCGCTCCTTCTGCGACGCGCACGCTGCATATCCTCCTGATCGAGGATAACCCGGGCGATGCCCGGCTGACGCAGCTGTTGCTCGAGGAAGCCAGCGATTTCTCCTTTGACCTCGTGCACGTGACGAGTTTCGAACAGGGGATGGCTGCGCTCGCCGGCGGCGGCTTCGATATCGCCCTCGTCGACCTGTCGCTCGGCGATTCTCACGGGCTCGAAACCGTCCGACGCATGCATCAGCGCGTTCCGCTGATGCCAATGATCGTCCTCAGCGGTCTCGAAGACGAGACCATGGCGATGGCGACGTTGCAGGAAGGCGCCCAGGACTATCTGGTGAAGGGCCAGGGCGACGGCAACCTGATCAAGCGCTCGATACGCTATGCGATGGAGCGCAAACGCGTCGAAGCCCAGCTGATCGAAACCAAGAACAGCGCCGAGGCCGCAAGCCGTGCCAAGACCGATTTTCTCGCTAACATGAGCCACGAGCTGCGGACACCGCTCAACGCCATCATCGGTTTTTCCGAAATTCTGAAGCAAGAGCCGCTTGGCCCGCTCGGCCATCCGTCATATCGCGACTATGTGCGCGACGTCTATGAAAGCGGCGTGCACTTGTTGCGCATCATCAACGACATTCTCGATCTGTCGAAAATCGAGGTCGGCAAGCTGACGCTCAGCGAAACGCCAGTCGATCCGCGCGAGGCGATCGAATCTTGTATGCGCATCGTGCGCGAACGTGCCGACAATGGCGGCATCGCCCTGATCGCGGAGGTCGCCCCGGATCTGCCGACCCTCAATGCCGACGAGCGCATGGTGAAGCAGGTGCTGCTCAACTTGCTGTCGAACGCCATCAAATTCACGCCGTCCGGCGGTTCGGTGCGTATCGTCGCGCGCACCGACGACGAAGACGGTCTGGTGATCGAGGTTGCCGATACCGGCATCGGCATCGCCGCCACCGATATCGAGCGCGCTTTGCAGCCATTCGAGCAGATCGACAGCTCGCTGCACCGCAAGTACCAGGGCACCGGCCTCGGTCTGCCCCTCGCCCGCTCGATGTGTGAGCTGCATGGCGGCCGCTTCGTTATCGAGAGCGCGGTCGGTAAGGGTACGACCGTCACAGTGCGCTTCCCGCCCGAACGCAGCCTGCGCAGGGCACCGGCGCAGGGTGCGCGTGACGTCGCCTAGCGCGCTGCCGGCCTAGAACGTCCCGGGATACGCTCCGCCGTCGATCAGCAGATTTTGGCCGGTGATGTAGCCGGCTTGCACGCTGCACAAAAACGCGCATGCAGCACCGAATTCGGCAGGCGTGCCGGCGCGGCCCGCTGGAATGGTCGCCAACCGCCGGCGCTGCGCTTCTTCGACGGAAATCTTCGCATTTCTTGCCATCGTTTCGGTGTTGGCGCGCAACCGATCGGTGTCCATCGCGCCCGGCAGCAGATTGTTGATTGTCACGTTGTGCGCCACAGTCTTGCGCGCCAGGCCGGCGATGAATCCGGTAAGGCCGGTGCGCGCGCCGTTCGACAGCCCGAGAATGTCAATCGGCGCTTTGACCGCGCTCGAGGTGATATTGACGATGCGGCCGAAACGCCGTGCGATCATCGCATCGACAGTCGCCTGGATTAAGGCGATCGGCGTCAGCATATTGGCATCGAGCGCCTTGATCCATATGTCGCGCGTCCAGTCGCGGAAATCGCCCGGCGGCGGTCCGCCGGCATTGGTCACGAGGATATCCGGCGACGGACATGCGGCCAGCGCTGCGGCGCGGCCTTCCGCTGTGGTGATGTCGCCGGCGACCGCAGTGACCTTGACGCGATAGCGGTCGCGTAACTCCGCCGCCGTGACCTCAAGCGCCTCACGGCCGCGCGCGGTAATCACCAGTCCGACACCTTCGGCAGCAAGCGCCGCGGCGCAGCCTTTGCCTAACCCTTTGCTGGCGGCGCAGACCAGCGCAGTCTTACCCTTGAGACCCAAATCCATGCGCCCTCCGTTTTCCCACCCGTCTCGACGCTGTGCGGTCAATTCCTAGGGGTCATGGGCAGCGGCGGCAAGGATTTGAGATAGACCGCAATCGCCTGGCGATCGGAATCGGTCAGCAACATGGTGCCTTTAACCACTTCGCCCATTTGCCGGCTGACATCGTCGAGGTCGGGCGTTCTACCCGTCTTCAGCAGCGCTGCAATATCGGCAACGCTCCATTGGCCGATGCCCGTGTCGTTGTCGGGCGTGATGTTCGGCGAGCGCAAGCCATCCGGTCCGTTGGGATTACCAGCATAAGCGTGTCCACTCGTTTGGATGGCTCCAAGAAAATTGCGCGGCGTGTGGCACTCCTCGCAATGCACGACGGCCTCGGAGAGATAGCGGCCTCGATTCCATTCCGGACCCTCGCTGGCGACCGGCGTTAGCGGTCCCGGTGTGAAATACAAAGCGCGCCAGACCACCAGCAGCGGGCGGAAATTGAACGGGAACTTGATCGCATTGGGTTTATTCGGTGCCGGCACCGGCTTTTGCGCCATCAAATAGGCGTAGAGATCGGCGATGTCGCTGTCGCTCATACCGGTGTACGAAGCGAATGGAAACACCGGGTAGAGATATTCGCCATTGCGTCCCTCGCCGTCGCGTAGCGCGCGGCGGAAATCGGCGAGCGACCAGCGGCCGATGCCGCTGACCGGATCTGGCGTGATGTTGGGCGTATAGAAGGTTCCGAACGAAGTGACCAGCGCCCGGCCGCCAGCCAGGGACGCGCCGTTATTCTTCGTATCCGTGTGGCAGGTGCCGCAGTCGGCGGCAGCGAAGATGTATGCACCGCGGGCGATCGCCGCATCGTCGGCGCGCGCGGCCGGCAACGCAGATAACGCAAAAGGGATGATTGCAATGGCGGCGAGCCAGGGCTTCATCGACTTTCGGTCCGATTGGGGCGCCAGGGGACCAGCTTGCGCAGGACCGTGCAAGTCCTGCTTTTGAGACGTGCGTGCATATCCGGGCACGCACGTTACGAAAATCGCGTGTCAGGCCGACTTCACGATTGCGTTAGTTTCAGCCGATCGGACCGGCGACGTGCGCGGCGAATCCGGGCCGCTGTTGCAGCCGCTGGTACCATTTGGTCAGAGCCGGCATGTCGGGCCGTTCGATGGGGTAGTGAAACCAGCGATGCGCCCAGATGCCGGCGCAAATATCGGCGAGCGTGAACGTATCGTC
>Ga0187805_10000349_pt1 | contig 14779 bp, 15 predicted proteins | sample NC_wetland_sal_i_6_FD_132965 | JGI IMG/M metagenome (GOLD analysis project Ga0187805, IMG submission 132965) | Wetland sediment microbial communities from Neuse River Estuary, North Carolina, USA - Control_5 | ecosystem: Environmental > Aquatic > Freshwater > Wetlands > Sediment | place: USA...
CCGAGAGCACCCGGCGGCGCGCCTCGTGATTGAAATAGTGCATCACGTTGAGCGTGGGATAGTGCACGGGCAGGTTGCGATGCGCCGACGCAACCGCGCGAATCCCGCGCTCGCGCGCCTCGATCTCAACTCCGCGCGCAAGCTCAGGGTCGCCGCGGTAGTCATACTCGAGGTCGTGCAGCATAGCAGGCAGTTCCTCAGACGTGTACGTACCCGACAGCCGCTCGTGCGCGTTGAGTACGTACTCCAAAGTAGAGAACCAGTGCGTGTCGATAAGCAGGAAAGTGTCGAAGTCGAGATGGCGCAGGCGCTCGCGCTCAAGCTTCGGCATCGCGTCGTAAAAGGTCGTCACGTGACGGCCCATGTACGCCCGGCGTGCCACCGGATCGGCGATCATCAGCCGCGGTACATGCGTGGTAAACACGGCAGCGACGACCTTACCCATCGTGCTCCTCCTCGCCGTAGGCGATGCACACGAGTTTCGGCTCGGTCCAGAACTCCATGCTGAAGCGGCCGCCCTGCCTGCCGAGCCCGCTCATCTTTGCGCCGCCAAACGGGGCGCGCAGATCGCGCAGAAAAAAACTGTTGACCCAAACCATCCCGGCCTTGATTCTCTCCGCCACGCGCAGCGCGCGATCGACGTTCGACGTCCATACATAAGCCGCCAGGCCGTAGGGTGTCGCGTTGGCGCTCGCGATGGCCTGCTGCTCGTCGTCAAATCGTTCGATGGTCAGCACGGGGCCGAAGATTTCCTCGCACACCGCGCGGGACTTCGCGCCGACCTCATCTAGCAGCGTGGGCAAATAGTAGAATCCGCGCGCCGGTTCGGCCGGGATTTTTCCGCCGGCGAGAAGTTTTGCGCCGTTTGCCACGGCCTCGGCCACAAACGAATGAACCCGCTCGCGATGCGCTGCCGAAATGAGCGGGCCGTACTCCGTTTCGTCAGCCAGCGGGTCGCCAATCTTGAGCAGCGCTATCTCGGCGGCAAGGAGCTCGAGAAAATCTGCCGCGACGCGGCCGTCGACGAGCAATCGCGACCCAGCCACGCACGATTGTCCCTGGCTGCGGTAAATCGATCGCGCGACGCCCGCCGCAGTCCGCTTCAGATTCGCGTCGGCAAAGACGATATTCGGCGACTTGCCGCCGAGTTCCAGCGTAACGCGCTTGAGCGACTGGGCCGCAGCCGCCATCACGCGCCGCCCCGTCGCGACGCCGCCGGTAAACGCGACCGCATCCACCCCCGGATGCGAGACCAGCGCCGCGCCCGCGTCGCCGAGTCCCGGCACGATATTCAGCACGCCCGGCGGCAGCCCCGACTCGTTGGCGATCTCGCCAAGCGCGATCGAAGTCAGCGGCGCCAGTTCCGACGGCTTGAGCACGCAGGTATTTCCCGCCGCAAGGCACGGCCCCAGGTTCCAGGTCGCGAGCATCAACGGCGAGTTCCACGGGATGATAATCGCGCCTACGCCGACGGGAGGCCGCTGCGTGACGCTGAGCATTTTCAAATCGCGGCCGAGGAATTTCGCCTCGCTGTCCGCGGCCTCGTGAGTCCAGCTTTGCGCGGCGGCGGCAAAAAATCGAATGTTGCGCGCGGCGCGCGCCACGTCGTGATTGACGCACTCGGAGACCGGCTTGCCGACATCGCGCGCCTCGAGCATTCCGAGTTCACGCGCACGCTTTTCAATCCCGCCGGCCATCTTGCCCAGGATGCCCGCGCGCGCGTCGGCGCTCATCCGCGGCCACGGTCCGTGCTCGGCGGCTTCACGCGCCGCAACGACCGCTCGATTCACGTCGTCGGAGCCGGCACTCGCAACCTGCGCCAGCTCGCGTTCGGTGGCCGGTTCGACGTCGAGGAAAAGCGCGGAATTGGAGGAATTGGCGTAGCGTCCGGCGATGAACAATCTCGTTTCCATTTCGCTGGGTAGATAAAGTCTCGCCGATCTTTTGAAACATAGCAAAACCGCGCACCGGTGGTATCTTCGCCGCGGCCAGGGCGGCGCCGCGATGCTTTTCCTTGACGCTGGATCGTTACGGCCCTAACCTGACCAACAGGCGCTGGCCGCAAAAGTGGCTGCATTACCCACTATTATTCCGATCTTCCCGCTGCCCAACCTCGTGTTGTTTCCCGGGTTGAGCGTGCCTCTGCATATTTTCGAGCCGCGCTATCGCGAGATGATTGCCGACGTCGCCGACTCTCACGCGACGATTGGGATGACGCTGCTCAAGGGCGACTGGCAAAGCGACTACCACGCCTTTCCAGATATTTTCGAAGTCGGATGCGCAGGAAAAATCGACAGCCTCATCAAGCTTGCCGACGGATGCTACAACCTGGTCCTCGAGGGCGTCGGCGAGTTTCGCATCGTGCGCGAAATTCGCGATCGCTCGTACCGGCAGGCGGAGGTCAATTGGTGTCCCGTCGGGCCCGACGCGCTCGATTGCGACAGCGAGACGATGGACGCGCTGCGCGAGATACTGTTCAGCTATCTCGGCGACCCGGCGCATGAGGCTTGGCACGCGATTGTTGAGCAGCGCGGGCTGCGCGGTGCTGCGCTGATCAACTTCCTGTGCTTTCATCTCGACGTCACCCCGCTCGAGAAACAAACGATGCTCGAGGCGCTCGCCGATCGTGTTGATTGCCTGCTCGACGTACTGACCTTCAAGCTAGAGGAGCGCAAGCGTGGGCCGGCAGGCACCGGTGGCGGCCCCGACGCCGCCCAATAGCGGCGTTGCGCGGAATCGAATTGCTCTGATCCCTGCTCCATGGTCCTTAGTCCGGCTTTCCAAATTCGCGCAAAATCGGGGGCTTGAGAGGATCTCTTGCTTGGGGTACCCGAGCGACGAATGACGACCGGTGTGTGGCCAAAACGTAACGCACGTCGCAAATGTGCCAACTGCCGCACAGATCGGCAAAATTCGCATAATGCGGAAAGATTTGCGAAAAGATAGCCATTTTCAGGAATTTTCTCGCGTCGGACGATCACCTAGCGCTCATGATGCTTTAACCAGCTAGCTAAATTGCAATAGGGCGATTGCGGATAAATTCGGCATGATCATTGCGTGTTCATCGTCAAACGAATCAAAAGCCGTAATCCCGGTGCCTATCGCCTGAGCATGCTTTGCGCTGCAGGCATGATCGGGTGAGGACAAAGTACGATGGAATGGGAAAATAGCGCTCTCGGAAATCTCTTCGTGCCAGATGTTCTGACACCTGAGCAGTTTTACGACAGCCGGCGCGACGACAGCAGCATCCGCCCGGTCAAAAAGCTGATGATGGCTATTCTGGAGGACGCCCTGCGGTGCTTTCAGAATAACGCGGACGCCAAGGGGGGACCACGCAAGCGTCTGTTCAGCGAGGCCGAGCAGTGGTTGATCGGGGAAGGCGGCGAGGGGCCCTTCTCGTTCGAGACGGTGTGCGAAACGCTCGGAATCGAACCGCAATTTCTGCGCAGAGGTCTGCGCGACTGGCGCATTCAGCAGCTTTCAGGCGTGTCCACGCGGCGCTTGGCAAGGCGTTCGCCAGTTGTTCGCAGCGGCCGCATAAGCGCACCTGCACGTCGCGAGGCAAAGCGCACAGCGACCGCCCACGCTCGCTAGGAGGAAGCCCTTCCCCGCGGATCGATTCGCGACCAACTGGAATTTCGTAAAATAGAAAAGGCGACGCCCGCATCTTCAGCAAGATGCCGCGCCGCCCTCGCTTTTTTTCAAGCGGACGTGCTCAGACCCGCGCGATTTGCGCGAAGCAGCCCGATCTCCTAAGACGCATTACTGCTTGGCCGGAGCCGGAGCACCGCCAGCCGTAGGAGCCTTCGCCGCCACCGTTCCCGGAGGCGGAGGAGGCACGTAGCCCTTGGGCTGCGCCTGAACCCAAGCTTCGCAAGCGGGAATATCCGATTCTTCGACCGATTCCTGCTGCATAATTTGCTGATCTGACCACCCGTGCGTCTTTAAGTAGTGCACCCCGGGACACTTGACCGCCAAGTTGAAATTCCTTGCGGTTGACGACGTTGCCGCGCCCGTCGCCGGCGCTGTGGTGCTGGGTGCCGCACCGCCGCCGCCGCCTTGACTCGCGCAACCGGCGACTAACAATGCCAGCCCCGAAGCCAGCGCTAATACGATCTTCCGTTTCATGACATTCTCCTCCAATCTGTGAACCCCTCCGCCATCCGAGCTAACCTGTTGACCGCCGCCCGTTTGAGCAGGGCCAAAATACACCGTCTGAAAAAATTAGCAAACCCCCCGTAACCCGCCTATAACGCCTGGAACACGATTCGTTCACCCCGCTCAAAGCGGCGTGCCCGTCCTTCAATACAGGCAAATTCGAGGTGGGCAAGGGTTTCGAAGGTCGCCGCCATCACGTGGAATATCGGCCGTTCTTCGCCGCCGAAGACTTGTTGCGCGATCTCGAATGCGGTCTGCGGCGCCTTGCGGGTCAAATCGAGCATTTCGGCCTCTCGATAGCGGTGATGCTCTATCAATTGATTAGCGCGATGACGGTGGTCGTGATAGACGCCGCCGTGCGCCGGCAAAACCAGCTCAACGTCGAATTTCTTCACCTTGCGCTGCGAGTTGAGGAAGTCGCCGAGCGGGTTGGTTTCCGCCGCATCGGGATAGATCCCTACGTGTGGCGTGATCTTGGGCAGCAGGTGATCGCCGACGATCATCACTTTCTCTTTGCGCAGGTAGAGCACGTTGTGACCCGGGGAATGGCCCGGCGTCCAGATCACTTCGAGTTCGCGATCGCCGATTTTGACTACGTCGCGATCATCGATGAACTTGTCGGGTTGCGTCACCGCGGCGTACATCGACGTCCCCATCCACGTCGGGCGCATCCCGGTCGGCGCAAATTGATCGATCGGAAATCCGTGGCGGGCAAAAAACGCGCGCGACTCGGGCCGATCGTGAATGCTCATCCTTCCGTACTCGCTCATCCTGGCGGCGCGCTCGGCTTCGAGGCGATGAATGTGCGTGGTGGCATGACTGCGGCGGCGAATCTCGCCCGACGCCCCGTAGTGATCGATATGGTGATGAGTGGCGACGATCGCATCGAGGTCCTCGATTTTGATCCCGACTTCCGCCAGCGCTTGTTCGAGCGTGGCAATGCTTTCGGGCGAGTTCATCCCGGTATCAACCAGCGCCCATGCGCCGTGACAGTCGAGCAAATAAACGTTGATGATTGTCGGCCGCATCGGCAGCGGCAGGAAAATCTCGTAGATACCCGGATGAACCTCGACTACTTTCGCCATCAATTACTCTCAGCGGCAGGCTTCACATGAGCGAGGAAGTGCTTGCGCCCGGCCGCCTTCGTTCGCGGCCCCAAAGTCACCGGATCAACCCCGCCAGCGCAATGGGGATAGTCGCGCGAATTACTCACTCGTGCAGCTCGTCCTTGACCTGGAAAGTCGCTTTGATTCTCACCTTCCATCGCACCACCTGGTTGGCCTCGACGAGTGCGGTGATGTCTTTGACGTGAGCGGTGTGGATGCCTTCAATCGTCACGCCGGCGCGCGAGATTGCCAATTGCACGGCCTCTTCGACCGAGTTGGCCGAGATGCCCGTGAGCTCGATCGTTTTTTCAACCATGACGGTCAGCCGCTCCTGGGGACGCCGTTCGGCCGCGGTTGTTTGACGCTTGCACTGGCGCGGCGCTACGCTCTTTGCCCCTGCGTAGTGGTTAGCGCACGCAGAGAGCTGAAACAAGGTGACATCGCGCGCATGCTCTGGGCGCGCGCGCTTGGTCAGCCGCCGGGGAGAGGCTGTAGTTGTCGGTTAAAATCGAGTCGCCTTCGAGCCAAGAAGCGCTCACCGAGTTCGTTCTTTTTCAGCATCGGGTTTATGAATACCGCAGCGCGCGATGGGCCGCGATGGTCGCGGTGCAGTTGCCGATCCTGATGGGTAATGGACCGTTCGCCGCCGGGCGCAGGATCCGGCCGTTCGCCGCGCGGGTTGACGGCAATATCGTTGCGCGCGTCGTGGCGATAATCGACGGCCCCTACCAACGTCACTGGAACGAACCGCTCGGGCATCTCGTGATGTTCGAGGCGATGCCCGGCACGCGCGCGGCGGTCAATCTGATGATCGACGCAGCGTCAGCGTGGATTAAGGCGCAGGGCGCGACGGCGGCGCGAGCGGGCTACGGATTGCTCGAATTTCCGTTCGTGATCGACGACTACGAAACCCTGCCGCCTGACATCGCGCGGCAGAATCCGGCCTACTATCATGCGTTGCTCAAGGACGCGGGATTCGAAACCGAGCGCGGATGGGTTGACTACAAAATTGAGCCGACGCCGGAACTGATTGCGCGCTACGAAAGCGCGCTCGAAGCAAGCCGCCGCGCCGGTTTCCAAATCGTCGCGCTGAAGGATCTGCCTGCGGCGCGCCGAATCCGCGATTTCGAGCACACCTGGAACACCGCCTTCGCGCGTCATTGGGGCGCGATTCCCTTCACCACCGACGAACTCGCATTCCTGTTCGAGTTCTTCGCCATGTCGGGGGCACTCCAGACCTCGGTGCTGGCGTATCGCGACGGCCAGCCGGTCGGCGCCCTGATGGTTACTCCGGCCAATCCGGACGCCGCGATCCTCGCGCCCGGCCGGACGCTCGGCGATCACGAGAAACTCAACTTTCTCGGCATCGGCGTGCTCGAGGAGGCGCGCGGCCGCGGCGTGAACCTCGCGATGGCGTCGTATGCGTACCTGCATTTGATCCGCCGGGGCGCGAAATGTCTCAGTTACACGCTGGTGCTGGACGACAACTGGCCGTCGCGCCGCACGGCGGAGAAGCTCGGCGCCAAGGTCTGCGCGAACTACGTCACCTACCGCCGCAACTTCTGAGCTTCAATCTTTTCGCTCCCGCAAAAACTGACCGAGTGCCAATCTCGCGGTACTGGACTGATTTCAGGCTGAGTGGCCTGGTTTGAAAGCGCGAGTGGCCTATTTTGGCTGGGTCGGGACGCGACGGGAAAAACCCGGTACGGAACGTCACGGGACAGGTCTAATCATCAAGTAATTTCCGCTGGTAGGGTGGGGGTAAACGGATTCCAAAAGTCTCGCACAACAACCGCACGTCGCGGATATCGGTTTCATCCGGTTCATATCCAAGATGGCACTCGATCTGAACTTCCGGGGTCAGACACGATATCGCGCGACCCGCGATTATTCCGCGACCTCGGAAGCCGTTTGGCGGATAACGGTAGGAGCGCCCCGATTGCAAACGCTGGATACCGCCGCCCTCGGCATCGAACGTTACGGTGTGGAAGTCGATCCTTCGGTCGCGCCCGTCACACATCACAAACCGAGTCGGCCTTTCGTCCTCGGAAAGGCGGTAGCCGTTGCGCGCCAACACATCGATCACCATCACCGCCCGATCTAGCGCGATAACTACGTCAAGGTCGTCGTGAGGCCGCGTCTGACGACCGAGCAGCGCATCAACGCCCCATCCCCCATCCACCCAAACGGAGACCGCTTGTTCCTTCAGGGCTTCAAGAACCTGCCAAACGTCATCCGCTGCCATCATAGAGAGGTACATCGCCCGAGATTTCGCACCGATTCAAACTCTACCCCACGAGTGCGAGCGTGTCTGCGTGGCGGGGCTTCACGCACCCTTCCCCCCTCGATTTGACCGTAGCTACCACTATGGCAGATCAAATTTTCCGCATGAACCAGCGCCACTCTCGCCAACTTGATCGCGCCGACTGGGCGCAGTAGTTAGAAGTGACGGCTCACGCGAACGAAGGCCGGCATCAACAGCAAGCCGATGGTCGTCCAAATTTACAGCATGACGTCCGTGGCCGACGCGGTGGCAACCGCAGAGGCGGGCGCCGATCTGATTGGGCTGGTCATTGCCGAGCCGGGGGTCGTACCCGAAGCAATCGGCGTGGAACTGGCGCGCTCGATTCTTGCGGCGATACGGCCGCGTTCGCGCGGAGTTGCGCTGTCGATTTCCGATGACCGAGACGAGATTTGCGCGATGGTTGACGCGGTGCGGCCCGACATCCTGCACGTGGCGGCGCGCGAAATCGAGCCCGAAGACTGCGCCTGGATTCGCAACCGCATCGCGCCCGTGATGCTGCTGCGGGCGATTGCCGTACGTGCGGGAGAAACGCTCACCGAGGCCGACGCACATCAGGACTGCGTCGATTACCTGATGCTGGATTCGGGCGCCAAGGGCCGGCCGTTTGCCGGCGCAACCGGCGAAACCCACGATTGGTCGATCAGCCGCACCGTCGTCGAGCGCTCGCGTATCCCGGTGATCCTTGCGGGCGGACTTTCGGCCGACAACGTCGCGGATGCAATCGCAGCGGTCAGGCCCTGGGGCGTCGATTCGTTTACGCACACCGACATTCCCGGCCAGCGGGGGAAAAAGGATCCGGCTCGCGTGCGGGCATTCATCGCCGCCGCCAAGCGCGCGTTCGCTTCGCTCGAGATGCCGCCGCGCTGATTTTTTCCGGCATTACGCCACTGCAATCCCGTACGGATTCCGAGACGTTGGACGTGACGCCCGCGATGGAAGCCGGAGTCAATCGCCGCCTCTGGCGCTTGAAGATATGGTCGTGATCGTGGACGAAAGTGACGCCAAACAAAGGCCGGAAAGATCATGCTAACTGTCTTGTTACTGTTCTGCTCGAATACCTTCATGACGATCGCCTGGTACGGCCATCTCCGCTTCAGAGAACGGCCGCTGCCGCTGGTTATTCTGGTAGCCTGGTTGATCGCTTTTTTTGAGTATTGTTTTCAGGTTCCGGCAAATCGCATCGGCTACGGTGAATTCACCGGCTATCAGCTCAAGATCATTCAGGAGCTCGTGACTCTGATCGTCTTTGCGATTTTCGCGTACTTCTATTTGGGAGAAACGCTGCGCTGGAATTATGCCCTCTCGTTCGTCTGTATCTTAGGCGCGGTCACATTCGCATTCTGGGGAAGAATTTAGCAGGCTGTTGATAAATCACAGCCTGCTCCCCCGCTACCCGACGGCTCTAGGCTTGTGCGCGTCAAGCGTCTAGAATCGGTTCCTTCCCGGCTCGCGCGAACGTCGGTTCTTCCCAGCTAAGATTTCCGAGGCAAGCTAAGTGATCCCGATTCGTTACAACTTGCGCAGCCTGATGGTTCGCCGCGCGACCAGCGTGATGACGGCGTCGGTGGTGGCGCTGGTCGTGATGCTGCTGTTCATCTTGTCGGGTTTCGTGGCGGGCCTGCGCGCCACTGTGATGCGAAGCGCGATGACTGACAACTGGATTGTGCTTAGCCGCGGCACGACCAACGAGGGCGGCAGCTTCATCTCGCGCGAACAATACGAGATCATCAAAAGCCGTTCTCAAATCGCGGCCACTCCCGACGGCCAGGCGCTGGTCTCGCCCGAGGTGATCACGGGTTTCAATCCGCTACCCGACGTTGAGCCTTCCAGTGCGATGTTCACCCTGCTTCGCGGCGTCTATCCGATCGCCTACCGCGTCCATCGCGAGATGCGGCTTTTAAGCGGGCGCTGGCCGAATCACGGCGCGGCCGAGATGGTCGTCGGACGCAAGCTGGCTGCGCGTTTTCATAACCTGGCGGTCGGAAGCGACTTCAAATTCGGGCGGCGGACTTTCAAAATCGTCGGCATCTTCTCCGATCAAGACAGCGCGCGCGAGTCCGAAGTGTTGACCGATCTCGACATCCTGACCCAGGATATTCACGTCTCCAACGGCTTCGAGGTGCTGCACGTCGTGCTCAAGCCGGGCACGCATGAGGAGTTCGCCCAATCGCTGAGGACCGATTCGCGGCTCAAAGTCGACACGATGTCGGAGGAAGAATTTTACGCGAAACAAACCGAGTTCGTCGATCAGCTGCACGCGCTCGGTCTCGTCGTGGCGCTGGTTCTCGCGATTGGTTCGGTGTTCGGCGCGATGAACACGATGTACTCCGCGGTCGCGCGGCGCACCGGCGAGATCGGCGTGCTGCGAGTGCTGGGCTTCAGCCGCTTCAACGTGCTCGCGAGTTTCGTGCTGGAGAGCATCGTGCTCGCGCTGGCGGGCGGCGCGCTCGGCGAGATACTGGGGGTGTTGGTTGCGTACTCGACCGGGCTGTCGAGCCAGCTCATGAACGTCGGCGAGTTCATCTTCAGGTTTCGGCTGACTGCGGGCGCGTTCGTGTCGGGGATGGCCGCCGCAATCGCGATCGGCGCGCTCGGCGGATTGATGCCCGCATGGCGCGCTTCGCGCATCGGTCTGGTCGAGTCGCTGCGCTCGGTCTGAACCCCGGAGTCACTTTTTCACTGTGTTCAACTGGATCAAATTGATCGAGCGCAATATGCGGCGGAATTTGCGCCGCACGATTCTGACTATCCTCACCATCGCGCTGGCCGCCTTCATCTACACCGTGCTGGTGTCGGTGCCGGCCTCGATGGATCGCGTCGTCAAGGATGCGTCGGGCACGCTGCGTCTCATAATCTCCAACAAGACCGCGCCGTGGGAGGATCTGCCCGCACGCATGTGCAATGAGCTGAACAAAATGCCCGGCGTCGCTGCATGCGTCGCGATCACGGGATGGTTCGCGACGTGGCGCGATGTCAGCGAACCGGTCTTCTGTGTCGGCGCCGGCCCGGAGGTAGCCGACGTGTTCCCCGATTACGCGTTGACCGCCGAGCAGCGCGAGGCGGACGCGAGAGACAGGCGCTCGGCGATCGTGGGCGAAATCCTGTTGCGCAAATACGGCTGGAAGATTGGCGATACCGTGACGCTGCGCGGCGCCGATTCAGACCACATGGAGATGACCTTCGTCATCGTCGGCCAGATGGCTTCCAAGCGTTACCCCAATATCTTTCTCATGCGGCGCGACTATCTGATGGCGGCGCGCAAAGCGCACGGGCTGCCCGACGAAGACGTCGCCTGGAACGTCATCGTGCGCGCCAGCAGCGACGACGCGATGGGACCGCTGGCCAAGCAGATCGACGAGCATTTTGCCAACTCCGATTATGAAACGCGCACCATGACGGAGAGCGACGCGCTTTCTTCGGGCCTCTCCGAACTGGGCAACATCAGGGCGATAGTGTTCGCGCTGTGCATCGTCGTGTTGCTGACCGTGCTGCTCATCGCCGCCAACTCCACGGTCATGATGGTCCGCGAACAGATCAGCGACGTCGCGGTGATGCGCGCGCTCGGCTTCAGCCGCGGCGCCGTTGCGTTCCTGCTGTTCGGCGAATGCGGCGCAATCGGACTGCTGGGCGGAATCGCCGGCGCCGGCGCGGGGCTGTGGATGTTCTCCGGCGGCATCACGCTCGGCGCAGCGCTCGGCGGCAACGGCGCGCTGTGGGTCACTCCCGCGCAAACCCTCAACGCGCTGATCGCTGCGCTGGCCGTGAGTCTCGCGAGCGGCGTTGTGCCGATCTTCGAAGCCGTTCGACTCCCGCCCGCGCTAGCGTTGCGCAAAGTCGTCTAGCCTGGACCGTCAGATCGTGTCCGACACGCCGGGGACGAACAGCGGCTCCATCGCGTAGCGCTCGACGTCGGCCTCCATCTCCGCGCGCGCCGGCGCCGTCACCTTCACGCTCGCCGCATCCAGGATATCGCGCAGGAGCGTCGCGTCGCTCGAGCTATTGAGGAACAGTCCCGGCCGGCTGAGCACGAAATGGACGCCCCTGCGGAGCGCGTCGCGATCGCGAAGCGGCTCGTACCAGCTGAATTTCGGCCCGCCGCCATTTTGCCATCGCCGCCGCGCCACCGACTTGATCGTCTGCGTCGCTACCTTACGCTCGCGACAAACTTTGAGCAGCGCCTCGACGTCGGCCGCATACTGTCCGATACTCATCATGGGGAAGTTGTACGGAAACAGGACCGAGTCGAACGCGAACCGCTCGAGGCTGCGGCGATGCATCGCGGCAACCTGCGAGCCGTGACCCGTAACTCCGATGAACCGCACCAGCCCCTGGGTGCGCGCCTCCACCAGCGCTTCGAGCGCGCCGCGCGCTCCCAGAGCCGTCTCCCATTCATTTTCCGCGACCAGGTTGTGCATCTGGATCAGGTCAAGTTGATCGACCCGCAGCCTCTCCAGCGATCGATGGAGACTCGCGCGCGCGCCTTCGTAGGTGCGCTCGCCGGTCTTGGAGGCGAGAAAAAAGCGCTGGCGATGTTCGCGCATCCACGGACCGATCCGCAATTCCGAATCACCGTACGACGCCGCCGTGTCGATGTGATTGACGCCGTATTCGAGCAGCACGTCGAGCACCCGGTCGGCCTTGTCCTGCTTCATCCCGCCCAATGCGGCGGCGCCGAAAATAACCCGCGTGCTCTGATGACCGGTATTTCCAAATGGACTCGTCTCGATCACGACGTCACCTCGGTGGAATTTTATGCGCCATCATCCTACCGCTTCACCGAATATTATTCACCAGCGGGTCATCGGCGCGTAATCTCGCAAAACGCTTGCACTTGCTCTATGTAAATGACGAAATCGAAATGCGGGACAGGAAAAGCAGATGGGTCCAATAGGCAAAGGTATTTTTCTGACCAAGGGCGTCGGCAGGCACCGCGAGAAACTCACCTCCTTCGAGCTCGCGCTGCGCGACGCGCGGATCGCCGAGTTCAACCTCGTTAGAGTCAGCTCGATTTTCCCTCCGGGCTGCAAAGTCGTCTCCATCCAGGACGGACTGAAGACCCTGACCCCCGGCCAGATCGTTTACACCGTGATGTACGACAACTCCACCGACGAACCGCATCGCTTGATCGCCACGTCGGTCGGGCTGGCAATTCCCGCCGACAAGGATCAATACGGCTATCTTTCCGAGCACAAGAGTTTCGGCCAGACCGACGAGAAGGCCGGCGACTACGCCGAAGATCTGGCCGCCACGATGCTCGCGACAGCGCTCGGCGTGGACTTCGATCCCAACGTCAGTTACGACGAGCGCAAGGACGTATGGAAGCTGTCCGATAAGATCGTTCAGACGCGCAACATCACGCAATCCGCAATCGGCGATCGCGACGGTCTGTGGACCACGGTCGTTACGGCCGCGGTATTTGTCAATCTACCGGCGGACAAATAGCAACGCTTAGGCTTTCTTTTCCACGTGTCCGCCGAATTCGTAGCGCATCGCAGACAGGAGCTTGTCCGCAAAGTCGGCCGCGCCTCGCGAACCGAAGCGTTCGTAGAGCGCGGCAGTCAGCACGTGCGCGGGAACGCCCTCGTCGATCGCCGCGTCGATCGTCCAGCGACCCTCGCCCGAATCCGATACCCGCCCGGCAAATTTCTTGAGCTCCGGATCGGCGAGCAGCGCGTTGGCGGTCAGGTCCAGCAGCCACGACGCGATCACGCTGCCGCGGCGCCATACCTCGGCGATGTCGGAGAGATTGAAGTCGTACTGGTACAGCTTGGGATTGCGCAGCGGCGTGGTCTCCGCATCGACCGCATGCGTCTGCATCCCGACGTTGGCGTTGCGCAGAATGTTCATCCCCTCCGCATACGCCGCCATGATCCCGTATTCGATTCCGTTGTGAACCATTTTGACGAAATGACCCGCGCCGTTCGGTCCGCAATGTAAATAACCGTGCTCCGCGGTGCTGCCCTGGATTTTCTCGCGCCCCGGAGTGCGCGGGGCGGAATCGATCGACGGCGCGAGCGTGGCAAAAATCGGATCGAGATGGTTGACGACTTGTGGCTCGCCGCCGATCATCTGGCAAAAGCCGCGCTCGAGTCCCCAGACGCCACCGCTGGTGCCTGAATCGACATAGTGAATCCCCTTGGTCCGCAGCGATTCGGCGCGCCGGAGGTCGTCGATGTAATACGAATTGCCGCCGTCAACGATGATGTCATCGCGCTGGAATCGGCGCGCCAGGTCCGCCAATGTTTGCTCGACAACGGCAGCCGGCACCATCATCCACGCCACGCGCGGCTGCTTGAGCCTGGCGGCGAAGTCGTCGAGTGACGACGCGCCGATGGCGCCTTCTTTTGCAAGTTCCTGGACCGCGGCTGCGCTCACGTCGAACACGACGCATTCGTGACCGCCGCGCAGCAATCGGCGCACCATGTTCGCGCCCATTCTGCCGAGCCCGACCATTCCCATTTGCATTTTATTTCGCTCCTTGTTGAACGCGACCTGTATTGAAACAGTTTATCGCATCGCGGATGCTATGGCTTCCGCGAGCGTTGATTCAAAAGGAACCGGGGTTTGAGCGCCAAAAGCTTGATGGTAATGGGCACGGCGTCGGACGTCGGCAAGAGCGTGGTTGTCACCGCGCTGTGCCGAGCGTTCGCGCGCGCTGGCGTGCGCGTAGCGCCGTTCAAATCTCAAAACATGTCGAACAACGCGGCGGTTTGCCCCGGTGGCGGCGAGATCGGACGCGCGCAGGCCGTGCAGGCTCAAGCGTGCGGGCTCGAACCGAGCCTCGACATGAATCCCGTCCTGTTGAAAACCGGGCCCGGCATGGTCTGCCAGGTAGTGATTCGGGGCCGGGCGCGGTTTCAGATGGGGGTAAATGACTATGAGCGCTATCGTACTGAGGCATGGCCTGAGATAGTCAGTAGCTATAACAATCTGGCGCGGAATTTCGAGCTGATTGTTATCGAAGGCGCGGGCAGTGCGGCGGAGATCAATCTCCGCCATCGCGACATAGTCAACTGGGAAATCGCCGAACTGGCCGACGCGCCCGTGCTGCTGGTCGCGGACATCGACAAGGGCGGAGTCTTTGCCTCGATCGTCGGCACGATCGAGCTTCTCGCGCCGGACGAGCGGCGCCGCGTCAAGGGAGTGCTGATTAACAAGTTTCGCGGCGATCAAAAGCTGCTGGAACCCGGCCTGCGCTTTCTCGAGGATC
>Ga0187805_10000351_pt1 | contig 14746 bp, 11 predicted proteins | sample NC_wetland_sal_i_6_FD_132965 | JGI IMG/M metagenome (GOLD analysis project Ga0187805, IMG submission 132965) | Wetland sediment microbial communities from Neuse River Estuary, North Carolina, USA - Control_5 | ecosystem: Environmental > Aquatic > Freshwater > Wetlands > Sediment | place: USA...
CCGACCGCTCCTAAGCGAAAGGCTTCCTGCGCTACGTCGGCCGAGGATTCTTGACTCACGAAGAGTATTTTGCAGTCGGGGGAAATTTCGCGGATTCGCCGAGCTGCTTCGATTCCATTCAGCAGGGGCAGCCCGACATCGAGGAGAATCAAGTCCGGTCGGAGTTGTTGAACTTTGACAACTGCTTCTAATCCGTCTGACACTTCGCCGACGATCTGCAAATCCGATCTCTTCCCAAGCGTCGAACAGATAAATCGGCGAAACGGTTCGTAATCCTCTACTACCACCACTCGGAATTCAGACATGCAGCACCAACCTTGTGTTCCCCAGGAGCGGGCTGGGCTGGACGGGGTGATCCAAGTCGCTTATTAATCTATCACAAGCGTTATATCGTTTTTGTCAAATTTTCTTAAAGAAATTTGCCGGAGAGAGGCCGGCGGTTCCAAATCGAGACACAAGGAAGAAACTGTTTTCTGGCAGAAGGCGTTCAGGTTATCCTGCCTTGCCTACCCACCACAAAACTTTGCCGATGATCCGCCACTTGAATTCCGGCGCGAGCGAGATGGATTCGTACTCCCGTCGGTCCGAAACCAAAGCATCGGTGTGATCGAACCTGATCAATCGAGAGACGATCAATCCCTTTTCAACATTCCACGCCACGACAATCTGCCCCACAAGTTTGTCATGATGGACATCCTGGGTATCAACGGCGATGACGTAGCCATCCAGGATCAACGGCGCCATCGAACTACCCTTCACTCGCAGGCAAATCGTCGACTTCGGATTGGGGCACCAGGCAATGGGAGCTGCCAATATGGACTCCGCCTGCACCTGCTCCAAATCGACAATTTTGTCGCCCGCCTCGTCCGGAGTTGCGGCGTGAACCGGGAGGAGAGGAACAGCGACGAAGTCAGTGCTGGTCGAACTCTTTTTTCCTGCACCGGCGCGAGCAAGACGTATATGCGGCAGGGTATCTCGTTGCAATCGCTGCCGCGCGGCCGGAAGCACTCGCATCACGTCCACAGTACGCAAACCGGCACATCCCCAGAAATACCAGCAAAGCGGATCGCCAGCCAATTTTCCAAGCTGGATGTAGATGTTGGCGGGCACTTCCTGAATGCCTCGTTCCCAGCGCGAAACGGCCATCGCCGACGCCCCCAACCGTCTGCTCAACTCGTATTGGCTGAGTTTCAGGGAGTTGCGAAAACTCACGAGTTTCTGCGCCCACTCTGGCCGGGCGGATCTGGTCCGTGTGGCTCGCAATCGCTTACGAGGCATTGGAGTTCCCTTTTGGCGTAATCCGGTTTCTTTTGGGCTCCGTCTGTATTCTAAACCTCTTTTCGACGGTGGGAGCACGACCCCAACACCGGCCGCTTGGACGCACACTTCTGGGCCACAATCATCCTCTCAATTTGAGATCGCCAACCTCCGCTGATAGGGATTTTGCAGTTGAAGATGGTAGGGGAACCTACTATCATTCACTCCTCCGGTCCCCGGCGCCACGGGCGATCCCAACTCAACATCGGCATTCTCCGCATACTCGAGTGCATCATGCCATCTTCCCGATCCCGCATTCTGATTGCTGACGATCATCGACTCATGGCCGAAGTCTGCAAAACGCTCCTCCAGCCTGAATTCGATGTCGTAGGTACCGTGGGCAATGGGCAAGAATTACTCCGCGCAGCGGTGAAGCTGAGACCGGACATGGTTCTGGTGGATGTTGGCATGCCCGTTCTGAATGGTCTCGACGCCGGGAAACAACTCAAGGAACTTCTTCCTGCCGTCAAGCTCGTGTACCTGACCATGCATACTGACCCAGAAATAGCGCTGGAAGCTTTTGATCGGGGAGCTCGTGGATTTCTGCTAAAAACGTGCGCAGCCGACGAAGTGGTTTCGGCTGTTCGAGGGGTGCTGCGGGGCAACACGTTTCTCTCCCCAGCTCTGAAGGAGAGAATCGCGCGTTTACGTCGGCGTCAGAAGAAGATTGTAGGAGAGGAAAATCGCCTGACCCAGAGACAGCGACAAGTTTTGCAACTCCTGGCCGAAGGGAAGGTTATGAAAGAGATCGGCGATATCCTGGATGTCTCAGCCAAGACGGTGGCCTACCACAAGTACCGGATCATGGAGGTGCTTGGAGCGAAGAGCAACGCCGAACTTGTTCGCTACGCGATCAGAAATCACATGCTTTCCGCCTAGCTTCGCCTTTGCCCCTCTGAATCCGGTAGTCCAAATCGCAAGCTGGTTCAGACCTTCTTAAGCTCTCCTGTCATCTGGAGGCCCGCAACCACGGCGGGTTTCGAGTCTGTATGACAGATATTGATGTTCGCCGACCGTTGCACGGCCGGAGCCGATGCGCCTGCGGAATGAGGAACCGCGATTTTGACCCACAGCGCCGTAAGAGAACGCGCCTCCCGCTCAGCGCTTTGCCTCGAGAGGCCATCCAAGAAGGTGACGTATGGTTCGCCATCGCGCCAAAACTCAACACGATACCCACTTGACGACTTTCTGACCCGAAACTCGTTCTCCACGTTAACACTCCCTTCGACCGCCCGGAAACAAGAGTAGTGTCGCGGGTGATCGCGTCGTCTGAAAGTAGCAAAAGGTACAGTTAACTCTCAGAAGAACCTTTGTCTGAAGATCGATCCTGAAGATCGATCCGTCAAACCCTCGAGCGAACAACCCTTCAAGTCCAGAGTCGGTGTTTACCTCTAGCAAAGAGTCCTCAGCGATGAAGAGCGTCGTCGCAAATCCACGGCCTGGGCGGCATTCGAGCTCCCGCGTTTCAGAACGCAGACACGGCACTTTCCGCGGACTCTCTGAGAAGATCTCACATCTCCGGGACCTGGGCGATTGCGCCACTTCACGTCTCTGATAAACCAACTGTCTTTTCATCCCACAAACCTGCCAGGCAGACGTCACGCCGACTGTAAGTCTTGTCAGTGTTGTCCGAGAGTTTCTGCGTCTACTTTTCATATTGTCGTCAGTGCCCGAAGCGTACCGCGAGCACGATGTCGGCTGGGCGAGATATGCAGCGCAACATCGCGTAAGGCGACGCCGTGCTCGCGAGGGAGCAGTTGCCATGAGCAGACAACATTGGGTCTACGCGATCGTCCTCCTAGCCGCACTCTCAGTCAGCGCTCAAGAAGTAGCTCCAATGTCCCCTCAGGGCATTGAGAATGCAGCAGCGGATCACTCGGTGCAGTTCGACGAGCTTTTACAACGTGCGGAGGCCGGCGATGCAAATGCGCAATACAGTGTGGCTAATGCTTACGCCACCGGCAGTGGTGTACGCAAGAACGACGCAGAAGCGGTGAGGTGGCTGCGACAAGCGGCCCAGCAGGGGTTCGCTGAAGCGCAGAATGGTTTGGGGTGTCGCTACGCGCACGGAACGGGAGTGCCTCGGGATTATGGCGAGGCAGCGCGTTGGTTTAGCAGTGCGGCAGAGCAGAAAATGCCAGCAGCACAGTTTGACCTCGCTTATATGTATGAATACGGTGAGGGCGTTCCACTTGACCATGCCCGGGCGGCGGATCTATACCGCCAAGCCGCGGCCCAAGGTCTGGCGAGAGCTCAAAACAGCTTGGGGTTTGCATATCAGCATGGCATTGGCGTTCCAAGAAATTCGACTGAAGCCTTTCACCTCTACCGTCTGGCCGCAGAACAGGGGCTGCCGTCTGCGCAACAGAACCTGGGAGTGATGTATTTTGAAGGCAAAGGCACGGCACGGAACTATCCTGAGGCACTGAAATGGTTCAACCAGGCTGCAAATAAAGGAGTAATTGAGGCGTATCACAGCGTGGCACACATGTACGAGTACGGAAACGGTGTCCACCGAGATCCCCTGAAAGCAGCGGAACTGTACCGTAACGCAGCGGAGCATGGGCATGTAACTTCGCAAATCGAATTGGCCCGGTTGTACAGGACTGGGCAGGGCCTGCAGCAGGACAATCTCGAGGCTGCAAAGTGGCTCCGCAGAGCGGCTGAACAGGGGCATCCAGTCGCAGAAAATGCGCTCGGTTACATGTACTACCGCGGCGAAGGCGTCGTCCGCGATTATCGACAAGCAGCCGATTGGTTCCAGAAAGCAGCTGAGCAGGATGATGCGCTGGCGCAGTCGAATCTAGGAATTCTTTACCAGAATGGTTGGGGTGTTCCATTGAACTACGCCGAAGCCTATAAGTGGTTCACATTAGCGACAAACAGCCGTGATGCTGTTAGCGCTGTCAATGCCGCCAACAAGCGCGCTCTCAAGTCACTGGAGCAAATCATGACGAGGAACCAGTTGCGCGACGGCCAGGAGAGAGTGTCACAATGGGTATCCCAGCGCAACACTCTCAACAGCACAGCCCACAAAGCTGAATCGAGCGAACGAGATAGCTACGCGTCTACGGTACAGCCATAGTTAGGGACATACAAACAATTAACTGGCCGAACGACAAACGTTCAAGAGCGGACTATAACTTTTGCCAGTGTAGTCCACTCAGCTCAGCATCTTAAGCTTGACTTCGCTTACGCTGCCGCCCAATTCCGAGATGCCGTCCAGATCAACTCAGAGAGATAGTCGTGATATGAACGCTTCTCCAAACATCGAAATAGGCCCTATTCCGGTTCGTACCGCACTTCTGGTGGGTGGAGATCCGCAAATTAGAGAACAGCTGCGTGACATTCTGGAACCTGGCCTTTGGGCGTTGCAGCATGCAACCGACAACGCTGCAGCACTGGGTATGGCCAGCAATAAGCATTTTGATCTGATCCTGACCAGCGAGAAGACATCAGGCCGCGAGGATGTTGAACTTCTCCGGAAGCTAAGACGCATACGTCCGCATACGCGCCTGATCGTCTTAGCCGAAGAAAGCACGCCGGCAGATGTCATTTCGTCGATGCGCGAGCATGCTTTCAGTTATTTTTCCAAGCCGTTCTCGCCGGACGCGCTCGCGGTAATGATTCATCGCGCGATTGAGGAACCTTGCTGGGACGATGGCATCGACGTGGTCTCGGCAACAGCGGAATGGATTCGTATCCGCGCTCGCTGCGACCTTAAGACAGCCGATCGAGTACTCCAGTTTTTCGATGAGATCGCCGAGTTGCCGAATCCGGAGAGAAGCGCGGTTGGCATGGCGTTCCGCGAAATGCTGACCAATGCGATTGAACACGGCGGACGCCTGGACCCAAACCAGCAGGTTGAAATCTCCTACTTACGAGCCCGTCATATGGTGACGTGCCAGATCACTGATCCCGGGCCAGGTTTTACGCTGGATGAGATCCCTCATGCCGCGATTGCCAACCCAATGGACGACCCGTTGCGCCACCTCGAATACCGCGAGGCGCAGGGCATGCGACCGGGTGGGTTTGGCGTTCTGCTGACCCAACGACTGGTAGATGAACTCATGTACAGCGAGCGGGGCAATGAAGTAACGCTTGTCAAGTATCTCGATTTCGAACCGCGGAGTTCACAGGCGTGTTGATCCCCTCTTCACTCGACGATAAACTCCGATGTTTTCCGCAAAGGCAAGCTTAAGCTAGAGTCACGGAAGAATGACTAATTCCGGGTTGCTCCCGCCGCTCATTCCCTTGACCGTCCCGGAACGGAACGCCCCAGCTGTGTACTTGTAGCAACCGGGCGTCACTGCTTTCGTCGTCACCTGCTTCTTGCCGCCTCCCATGATTGGGCCGTCGGGGTCAAACGGTGAATCGGTGCCGAACGAGACCATGAATCCATTGTTCTTGTTCGAACTCGTCCAAACCACGGTAGTACCAGCCTTGACGCAGAACAATTGATTGTTTTTCGCGCTGGGAATAGCAGGCTTTACGTTGGCGGAGTTGGATCCCCTCCTGATGTCGATGGTGCACTGTGACGAGGCAGAACCGCACGTGTTGGCAGCGCTGCACATGTTCTCGGGTTGGGTTTCATCACATGCGTATTTACCCCTCGTTTGCGCTTGCGCCGAAGCGCAATTCAGAAGGACGCAACACAATAACGGCACCGTACTCCGGATATTGAAGTGCTTTCGCGTTTTCATAATCTTATCCGCATACTCTGCTCGCGTTCGATCGTTGCGATTGGCTCGACATTTGATTCTGCGACTCAGTTCTTGCTCCCGCGCAACACCGGCACTGCAAGCTTTCAATCCCACTCGAGGATGTTAGTCAGTCTCCACGCATTCTGATTAAGCTCCCACTGCAGATCTCCTTCCTTGTTGACGATGAGCTGCGCGGCAGGGAAAAGAACCCCCTCGCTCTTGTCCTTGTCTTTGTCGTTTATGTTGATTTCACCAGCAGTCAGATTGAAACTTTTCGTCAGAGTGTCCCAATAAGCCTCGCCGAAAGCAATCTTGCGGCTCGTGACAAAACGAATGGTTCTTCCGGTCGGCGTCAAGATCTCCCGGATGTAGGTAACGTCGTATCCAAGTGTGCCGGGAATCTGTATCCGGCCCACGCTTCTCATCTTTTCCAGGGCATTTACCAGTCCGTCGTTCTGACCCTTCTGGAACGCTTGTACCAGGATGTCTCTATCCTCGGGACTCGAGAACTCGTAAATAATGAGTTTTACGCCGAAGTTTCTTCCGAGTTGAGTGCTCGTTCCAAAAGCCGTCGCGTCGATGGTTTCGGAATTCTTCCGTTGACCAAAGCTGGGAACGCTCGCGATGGCGAGTAGACCAATTAGAAGCGTGATTTCAGTCGCGAAGTGCAAACCCTTTGAGTTAGCGCGCATGCAATCTCTCCTCCCCGCTGCGTGTTAGGGCAATCTAAGATATCGCTAAGTCACTGGAACAGCCTAAGTGAGCGCGGGGCAGTAAGGACACTGGCAGAAGTTACAGCGCCCACCGAGGTGCGCCGCGCCTTGGCATCTTTGACCTTCACACGGCGACCCACAAAGACAGAGACAATCCGGAGAGACTACAAGCGTTGGAAACAACTATAAATGATCGGGCCTGTCCAGACCTTCTCAGCCCATTCAAAGCTCGAACGACTGCATGCACTGCAATCGCTGCTCTTACCCAGCCGCCCGCACGGAATTCTTCTTTGCAACGAACGGCACTCGCGCAAAAACTGTGGTTCCATGGCCGGGCTGCGATTTGATAGACAGCTCCCCGTTCACCAATTGGAGCCTCTCTCGCATGCTGATGAGTCCCAGGCCTTGACGATTGACGGCGTCTTGCGGGTCAAAGCCAACTCCCAGGTCACTCACGGTCAATTGAATCTCTTCTGGCGTTCCATGCAGGGCCACACTGAAGTGCCGTACGGCGCTGTGCTTAGCTGCATTCTGCAGCGATTCCTGTAACACCCGGAACAAACAAAGGGAGATCTCTTTTGGCAAACTGCCGGGTACTCCTGAATGCCTGAAGTCAATCTCGACCTTCTGTTGCTCGGACAACTCTCTGCAGAAGCTGTTGGCGGCCGACGCAATGCCCAGGCAGTCGAGTTTCGAAGAGTGCAGACGGTGGGATAGGGCCTGAATGTCCTTCCCCAAATCGAAAAGGCGCTGACGAAGGTGTGACATGTGATACTTGACGTCACTCTGGGATCCCGGAAAATGTTGCCCCCATTGTTCCAACTCAACTGCCAACAGCGCGACTCGCTGATTGATGTCGTCATGAAGTTCTCTGGCGATCCAGGTGCGCTCCTCTTCATGCGCTTCAATCAGCTTGCGCCCCATATTGGCGAGGGCTTCCTCAGCCAGCTTGGCCTCCGTGACATCTAGGCAAGATCCTATATAGCCGACAAACGAGCCGTTCGGATTTATTCTGGGCATGCCTGTATCGAGCAACCAGCGGTATTCTCCATCGTGCCGCCTCAGGCGATACTGCATCTTGAGTGGCTCGCGAAGATCAAATGCCCGCGTATAGGTATCCAGACAGTCCTTCAAGTCCTCGGGATGCACCCCTTCCGACCAGCCGTTACCAAGCTCACTTTCCAGAGGCCGGCCGGTGAACTCCAGCCAGGGTTGATTAAAGTAGTTGCATAGCTTGTCGGGACCCGCCATCCAGATCATCACTGGAGCCGTATTGGCGACCAGGCGGAAGCGCTCTTCGCTCTCGCGCATCGCTTCCTCGGCCTGACGGCGCTCTGTAATGTCGCGAACGATGACAGTAAACAACTTCTTCCCGTCCGATGCGGTGTGGGAGATGGATGCCTCAATAGGAAATTCCTGGCCGTTCGAGCGGAGCGCCCACAGCGCGCCCAGCGCTCCGATGGTGCGTCGAGTGGCAAGCTTAGATTCACCGAAGCTGCGTAAGTATTCTCGGTGCTCCGAGCGGAAACGTTCCGGAATGAAACGATCGATAGCAGTTCCAACGGCCTTGTCTTTGGCGCAACCGAACATTTTCTCCGCCGCGGCGTTGAACAACACGACCCGTTGCTGCTCATCGACGGCGATGATGGCATCCATTGCGGACCCTACGATGCCGGCCAGCCGATCCTCACTCTCGTGCAGTTTCTGTTCTGCCTGCTTGCGGTCAGTGATGTCCAACGCCATGCCCAGCATTCCCGCGGGCTCGCCATTGGTTCCGTAATAGTAATTCCCTCTGGCCGTGACCCAGCGCACCGTGCCGTCAGTCCGAACGACACGAAATTCCGCCGTGTACGAGCTTCGGCCTTGTAAGGCATTACTGATCGCCCGCTGCACAAGCTCCCGATCATCCGGGTATACCCTGAGTCGAAAGTCCTCGGCCCGCCCGGAATAGGTGTCCGAGTCGATTCCGAACATAGTCTTCAGATCGCCGAACCAACGGTTGATCCCAGTCTTGGCATCCCAGTCCCACCCAACAGATTTCCCAGATTCCACCGCGAGACGAAGCCGGTCGTTACTGACCACCAGCTCATTTTCTACTTCTCTTCTTCTCTTCCGTTGCCACAGCAACGCGACAATCAGCAGCGTTTCCAGCAGGATCAGAGCAATGCCGCCAATGATGTACGCTTTGTAGGCTTCCCAAACTGTTAGCTGCCGGTTGACGATTATGCTGCCTGGGGGTAGAGCGGACTGCTTGATTCCCCAGCGTTTCAAGGCTCGCCAATCGAACATGTAGTTCGTTACGTTTCCAACCCTGGGTATGTCCTGCGGCTTTACCCCGTTGAGAATCCTCAGCGCCATCTCTCCAGCAATCTTTGCCTGAGCGCTGAAGCTGGAAAGATCGCCTCCCACTTCTCCGTGATTCAGGTACACATCAAATAGGCTAAAAATTGGCGCATTCGAAGCTGCTGCAAGCAGAAGGCCTGTATCGCTTGATTTGAACCGCGTTCCCGCCGCATCTTGCGCTATGGTAGTGGACAGGACGATCGTGCGATTGGGCAGGTGCCTCAGACGCTCGAGAAGATCAGGCATAGGCAGGTCCGTCAGATAGGTAATATCGACCCGGCCTGTGAAATCCTGGACTTGCTGCTTGACCGCCGCAAGCAGCTGTTTGTCGAACTCCGATACTCCTCCTACCACAACCACATGCTCTGTGCCGGGCAGGAGGTGCAAGGCCGTCCCCAGTGTCTCAGCCGCGGCTATATCGTTCTTGACGCCCGTAAAGTCGGAATCCACGGTAGGAGAACCCGGTACAGCTCCGTTGGGCAGACAGAAAACAATCGGAACGCCTGGAAACGCTGTTTGGTGCGTCTCTCGCATAAATTGGAGGGGGCCCGACCCGACCGTGATGATCACATCCGGCTTGCGATTCCGATACTTATGAATGTAAAAGTCGCGAAACTCCCGCTGGGTCGCTGGATCGGGAAACAGGATCGTATCCAGGTACTCGGAATAGAACTCAATTCGGTAGGGGGAATTTTGCAGCGCCGTTTGAATTCCCTCATTGATGGTTTTGATCGCCGGATACGAATTACCCACTTCGTTCAGAATTAGAATTCGGCGGATTTCTTTCGTGGGTTCCGCAGCGATCGAGTGCGACAGGACAAGGGCTGCAAGAAGCGCGGGAGCAAGCCAGCGGCGCCGTCCGCCACCCCTCGCTCGACGCAGGCGCGTAGACGCGGGGAGACGAACGTACCGGAACGCTGGGGCGATTCGATGGTCCGAGGTTGTCAGCACGGTAACCCTAGACGTGTGAAGCAGACTACTCCGACAGTGAAATGAACGCAATATCTACCAGACTACCGGTGTCCGGATGACTGGTAAAACTGACAGCTTGCCCTTGGTAGAAATGCGGAAGAATATCGGATTCGGTTCCAACCTGCGCGGGGTGTCAAAGCACAAGTACGTCCTTAGCTCGGACCGGGCCCGACGTACAATCGAGCAAAAAAGGGTCAGAAACTCAGTTCAGAGTCTAGCGGTGGTTTGTGCAATCGACGCATTGCCGAGGGTACACACCCCAAAGGCGCCCATGATCAACGGTTCACCGAGGTACGATCCGCTTGGCCGTTGCTGCCGCTCTATGCTTTTGACAGCCCTGAGTATTGCCTTGTTGTTCTCCAGAAACGGGCTCAGCCAGACAGCTTCCACCGGAGCACTCATAGGGGTAACCCTCGATCCCTCCGGAGCTGTCCTCCCGCAGGCAAGCGTTCACCTCACAAGGTTGGATGGAACGGAAACAATGGATGCCAACTCGGACCAGAATGGACTGTTTGGATTCTCCTTACTGCCCCCTGGGACTTATACGGTGCGGGCGAGCAAGGTTGACTTCAAACCCGTGAGTCAAGAAAACATTCAAATTCAGGTAACCGAGACGCTGCGGATTCAACTTCATCTTGAACTGGCAGTCCACGTGGAAAAGACACAAGTATTTTCGAAACCTTCGATGGTCCAGCTCGACACATCAGCGCTGGGGAGGGTTGTGAACCAAGACACTGTCAGCGGTTTGCCCTTGGCCACGAGGAATTTCGCGCAGATATCCGGCCTCTCTCCCGGGATTATCGTTGGAGTCAACAACGCCGGAGAGCTGGGGATTGGGGCGACAGCGCTTTCCCAGATTGGCCCGTCCAATGATGGGATTTTTGCGCACGGAGCGCGATCCTATGACAACAACTGGCAATTGGATGGAATCAGCGTTAGTGACGTTCAGGGGTCAGGCTCAATCAGCGGAGGGATCCCCATTCCTAATCCCGACACGCTGGAGGAGTTCAAGGTGCAAACCGGACTCTACGATGCAGCATTTGGGCGCGCTGCGGGGGCCAATGTCAGCGTGATCACCAAGACAGGAACCAACCAGTACCACGGGACGATTTTCGAGTTCTTCAGAAACGATCTTCTGAATGCAAATGACTTCTTCCTGAACCGAACCGGGCAGAGGAGGCCGGCCCTCGAGCAGAACCAGTTCGGATTCACTTTCGGAGGGCCCGTGAAGAAGGACAAACTGCTTTTCTTTGGATCGTATCAAGGAACGCGACAGATTAACGGGCTGGCGACCGGTCAGGCGAGAATCGCTTGCGTCGTCAGTTTGAGTGAGCCGGCCATAACCGATGACCGATCCCGCCAAGCTCTGGGGCAGCTATTTGGAGGGATGACGGGTGCCCTCGGAGGCGTCGCGATTGCGTCCGACGGATCAAACATCAACCCAGTGGCTCTGGCTCTCTTGAATTTTAAACTGCCTGATGGAAGCTTTCTAATTCCAACGCCAGAAACTGTTGATCCCTCGATGCCATTCGCCAGCACCGGGTTTTCGACGCTCACACGACCTTGCACATCCAACGAGGACCAGGGACTAGCGAATGTGGATTACGTTGCGTCTCAGAAGAGCCGACTTGGGGCTCGATTCTTTATCGCAGACTCTGATCAGCTGGTGACTTTTCCGGGGAGTGGCTTAAATCCAGCAGCCAACACTCGCGGATTCAACAGCCCTGGTGGATCCGACTTTGTTGTTTTCTCTCTTGCTCACAGCTACGTTCTGACCAATGCTTTACTCAACGAGGCGAGGGCTGGGTTCGTTCGCGCCCGCACCCAATCAGGGGCGGAAGCGCCGTTCAAGTGGTCTGACGTCGGGGTGTCCGAAGGCGAGATGAATGAAAACAACGAGCTGCCCAACTTGAGTATTGTTGGTTCCGTCAGCATGGCCAGCGTAGTTCCAAGAACTTATACGCAAAACAGCTTTGTCTTCGACGATGTATTTAGTGTTCTCCATGGTTCCCATGCCGTGAAAATCGGAGGGTCGGTTACGCGATTGGAAGATAACCTTAACTTCGCGGGTTTTGGCTCATTGATAACCTTTCTCAGCTGGCCGGATTTTCTGCTCGGCATGGATGGAAACAGCAACGGCACCAGTTTTAGCAATGTCTCTGAATCGGCTGATGTATTTGGGCTATTGAATCGTAAGTTCAGAGTATGGGAAGGCTCGGGATTCGTCCAGGATGACTATCGGACCGGGCCGTTCCTGACCTTGAACCTGGGACTCCGGTATGAACGGTTAGGACAATTCGGTGACGAGCTCGGCCGAAGCTCGAGTTTCGATGTCCGCAAGGCGAGTGCAAACCCACCTTCGACTGGAAGTCTTGACGGCTATATTGTGGCTTCCAATTTTCCGGGCGTTCCGCCGCCAGAAGTGACCCGTGCGAGCAACACTTTTGGAACCTATGGCGAGGGACAAGACACGATCGCTCCTCGAATCGGGTTTGCGTGGCAGGTCTTGCCAAAAACAAGTCGGTTGGTAGTAAGAGGAGGGTACGGCATGTATTACTCTCGGCCGACGGGCCAGACCGCTGCGCAATCGGTGCTCGGCGCGCCGTTTGCCTTGACCCGATTCACGACCGGACTGTCGAACGCGGCCGCTACATTTCAAGCGCCCTTCGCACAGCCGTTTCCGACGCCAACTTCGTTTCCAGCGTTTGAACCGTATTCTCCGATCACAAATTCCTCGGTCAATGCTCTCGCTCCCAATTTTCGGCCGGCATTGGTCCAGCAGTTTTCGTTAAATGCCCAGGAAGAACTATATAAGGACTGGTTGCTGGAAGCTGGATACGTGGGCTCCCGGGGAATACATCTGCAACGCTTCCGTTCCCTGAATCAAGCGTTCGACGCGTCTCCGGAGAGTCCGATCAATGGCGTCACCTCGAACACTTTGGCCAATATTAGATTACGGGTTCCTGTTCCCGGAATACGTGCCGATTCTCTTCGCGAGACCGAGTCGGAGGGCAGTTCCTGGTACAACGGGCTTGAGATAAGTCTGACCAAGCGGTTAAGCCATGGGCTGCAATTCCTTGCTTCGTACACTTTCTCGAAGACTCTGGATACGGATGGAGCCGACATAAACTCAACTTCGAGCGGCAATGCCCTGACGCTGGGAAACCAAAACTCTCCCAGTCAGCGATGGGGACGAGCCAGCTTTGACCGAACGCATAGATTCGTCTTCAGCACGACCTGGACGCTTCCGAGCCCGCTTGGCGGCGTGCGTCGGGGTGTCTTGGGCGGCTGGTCTCTGGCTGCAATAACAACCATTCAATCCGGCAGCGCGCTTACCATCGCCGACACAAATTCCACAAATGTCTTTGGCATCAGTGAAGATCGAGCTCAACTCAGCGGCCTATGCTCGAAAAAACAGCTGGTCAAGGGAGGACCGGTGCAGTCGAAGTTGAGTGGCTATTTCGATGCCGCCTGTTTTACGAGTCCGCCAATTATTGGGGCTGACGGCATCGGAGCTTCATTCGGAAACAGCGCGACGGGAATTGTGGACGGTCCCGGGCAAGCGAACCTGGACCTCGCGCTCTCAAAGACAGTAGCGCTCAGTTGGCCCGTTGAGAAAAGTAGCTTCCAATTTCGCGCCGAGTTTTACAATGCGCTGAACCATAGCCAGTTTGCGAACCCCGATGCAAGCTTCACGTCGCCTACGTTCGGTGTCATCACTAGCGCATCTGTAAACGCCCGTGTCGGGCAGTTGGCGATCAAGTTTGCGTTCTAGATGCATATAAGGCCGAGCGATCAACGCTTCCGATGAGCCGTGGAAAGAATGGGCCCGGTCCCCTGCCGACGGGGCCACACTATTGATGTTGAACTTGCGCGACCGACGGTGGCTCCACAACAACTGCAGGGGCCGACGGGCTCACCCCACCAGAGGGCCTTGCCTGGGCAAGGTCGTGTGACAAACTGTCGTGTAAAGCGCTGAGCACGTCATGCTGCATCATCGCGACTTGGTACCTGTCTAGAATTAGATGTTCCGCCTCGGCGCGCGTAATCTGATTAGCTTGGTTTGCTTGCGAGATGGTGATCAACTCCGCGGATAATCTCTGGGCGATCAACATCATTGCGTCTTCGTATGCCTTGAGCACTTCCACTGGCCCCAACGGGAGGGCTGGCTGGAATGCGAACAGGCGTGCGATGACCCCATCGGGATGGCTTATGTCGGCGGAGTCATTCGGGGGCAAAGGGGGCGGCTCCGTCGCTGCACTTGCTCGGGTTAACCGGGCTGTTTGGGAGGCCGCGACAGGCGGCATGAACGCCAGCAAGCACAAAACGACAACCATCAGTCCGGATTTCACTTTTCACACCTCGAGCGGACGTAGTCACAAGCTCGGAGCGACCGTGTCGTCCTTGCCTGTTTCATACACTTTTCGCTTACCCCAGAGACGCAAGCATCACAGGGTTTTGTCAACGTGACGGTTCTGCATACCTCATTTGAGGGAGCACCCATACTACGGGTCTGCCGGACGTCGTCAAAACTGGGAGTTCTTGCAGGGGAGCACCACCAAAAAAGCTAATTGGTGAGCGCAGGGGCATTCCGCTTAAACCGTCATTGAATTTCCCTGACGACTTATCGCAAGCTTGCCGGCGACTGGTGCAGAAGGCATGCAGAATCTGGGAAATAGCTCGGCGCAATCCGACCCG
>Ga0187805_10000352_pt1 | contig 14733 bp, 14 predicted proteins | sample NC_wetland_sal_i_6_FD_132965 | JGI IMG/M metagenome (GOLD analysis project Ga0187805, IMG submission 132965) | Wetland sediment microbial communities from Neuse River Estuary, North Carolina, USA - Control_5 | ecosystem: Environmental > Aquatic > Freshwater > Wetlands > Sediment | place: USA...
CCCTCGTCCGCCCACTTGACGTCCGTGATTTTGGGCGCCGGGGAACCTCTTGGTGTCCCTCCGCTAAGTGGGGCTTGGGGCGCGGCCTCGGTGGCTGCCTTGGAGCCAAAATAGAAGCCAGTGATCGCAGTCAAGGTACCGGCAATTAGCATCAATAGCTTCTCCGCTATGTCGGGAGGCTTGGGTGGTGCGAACACAACGAGGTGGAAGACTGCAAAACCTAAAACGAGGATGAGCGTTACTGCGATAAGGCCACGTGTGAGTCCGGTAAATCCAGTTGGTCCTTTGTCCATACTTGAGAGGAGGGCGCCGATCTCCTGGATGGCTGGGGCATTCCCCAGCTTAGCGAGAACGCGTTCCCGCTCCTTGTAGCTCTTACTGATGTCGTAGAACGTGCATATCGTGGGCAGAAGAGCGATGAGCCCGACGTATATAAGAAGAAGAACGAGTTCCGTGGTAGTTCCGACAACGGGAATCGGCGTTGGCTGCGCAGACTCGACATAGGTCAATTGTCCAACGGCAACCGACTTATCGTCCTTACCGATGACCTCAACATCAGCGCGGCCCACAATGTCAAGCTTCGGAAGCGGTACAGATAGTTTGCCTTCCGTGGTTGGCTCTTGTACGGCGACGACTTGTCCGCCTATGCGAACACTTTTGATCTCATTCTGGTTCGGGATGCTCTTATCCAGATTGATCGTGATAGTCGGCGCGGTACCCTTCAGAATGCGATCGGGGCTAAGAGAAATCTGCGGTTGATCTGCGCGAACAAGGACGGCAGATGCCAGGATGGCCACCACGGCAATGACCGCGATAGAAGTGATGCGACGCGTCTTCATGAGGTCTCCTTTGTCTCGGACCGGCCCGCCTACTTGTGCAACCCTCGCCGTGACAACCCGCTTCTAGGCGGACCCCTGTGAAGCCCCGGACATCCGCGCGGGCTCAATCTTGACGTGCTTGGAGCAGACGCGACATGTGCTCTTGAGCGGCACATATACGCTGCGCCTCTGACCGTAAAGCCTTCGTGAACTCCTTCCGCGAAATCCACTCACCTGCCTTCAAGACGGCCCCACTCAATGCCACGGGGATGAAATATTCCACTCGTTTGTCAAGAATCAGCCACAAGGAGAAGAAATGTAGCGATTCCAGACGAAGGAATCTCAGCTCATAGGGGCGTCCTCTGACTCTCGAATCGCGTGCCGATCTTTCGATCAACTGGAATGCCTTCCTTACGAATGGTCCTTCGCTCAGCCGCACGTTCTTGTGCTTTCCTGAAACAACGCTCACTTCGGCGCACGCGAGACGGGCTCCGGAGTCCCGCAAGAAATGCATCCACCCCACCTTCTTTAGCGTGGTGCTCAACGGCCTTCCCGCCAACAATCTACTGAGCCGAACGCTGTAAACAGGATGAGGATGCAACACCCGACCGTGGCCTGTCGCGGAAGGCGAAAAATTCATCCAACGCTTGTGTTTAGCCTTGATGTTGCCGAGAGTCGTCAGAGCTTCGGCCAGCTTGCTCTGGGAATTTTCGGGAGGTGCAAACCGCGAAAGTAGCATGCGGAGTCACGCTTTCTTGGTAGTGAAATACGTTTGGTCCCATGTGGCGCCCGGCCTGTAGTCGTTCACAAGCGCCGAATATTCAATGCTTGTCACGCTTCCCGCAGCATCGCTAGGATCTGCAATTTTGAGCACTTGAGTTCCACTGTCATCGGTGGCGGAACCAATGACCACCACAAAGTGAGCGGACACCAGGTCCGAAAACATGATTCGCACCACGACAGGCAGTTGGTTCACGTTAATTTCGTGATCCAGATCCTCGAATGGAACGCAGGCCTTCGGTGGCTGGACCAGGTGCCCAAGCTGGTTGAGCACCAGGTCGAGAGCAAATGGGATATTGCACTCGTCTGACGCGCCTTCCTGGCAGCAGTCCTCGCCCGGTGACAAGAATTGGTTCGCGAGCGCGCACTGCGTTGGGAGCGCATCGTCCTGGTAAAACCTGCAAATGCTAGCCGCCACAGCTGCCCAGCACCACTGGTCTCGGCCTTGGTGCTCAATCCGGCATTTGAGAACGGCCATAAAATCTAATCCTTACGGCTTGGTGAATGTGATCGCGAATCCGAAACCGGCCTTGTAAGAGCTGGAGACTGGCGGAGACGTGATGTCGGTGGGAACGGTATCCCCAATCTTGAATCCTCCACTCAATTTCGACTGTTTCCCAATGTCCAGGCCGCCAGTCACGAAAATCGTGCGCCAAAACGAGATGCTCAGTCCGGTCAAGAATTCTGCACTCGACCCACCAGAGCTGTCACCTTTAACGTTTGCGCCGACTCCGAAACTGAAGTGCAGCGCATATCGGTTGTCGGCCCAGTCCCGCAGCCGCGCGTGAGCCATCGCGATCGGATAGGGATTTATTCTTGAGTCTGATGTCACTCCGAAGGTGTTGATTGACGTCGTGCCGGAGGAAGGCACGCTTTTAACGATCGCAAATTGCTGGTTCTCAATCGTGCTGAACGCCGCCCCCGCCGTAACCGCGAAAGGCGAGGAGCATGTAACCGTCAGCAACCCGTCTTTCGTTTGGGGTTGACTAGTTTGGCCGTCAAAGACAGAAGTTCGGTCCACCAGGAGCAGCTTCAAAATCGTCTGCTCGTTCTTGTTGAACAGGACTCCGCATGAGACCTCCGATTGAAGTGTGAACGAATCCTCAGTCAGCGCACTGATAATGTTCTTCCAATATTGAACTATCCCGATCTTCTTGGCGAACTGTGTCGCTTTGTCGCCATCGGAAGTCCACCCGCCTGCCTCTGTGAGCGCAGCTGAAACCATTGATTGGGCTGCTTTGTATTGAGCATCTCGGCACTTACTCCAATCCGCCCAGCCGAGTTGGCCGATGTTTGTGTCGCTGCACGGGTCGCCCGAAATCGTCCCCGCGTTGGCGGGAAAGCGTGTCGGGAGCGCGTTCAGGTCCGCCTGTACCCTTTGCAGGCCCACGATAATTCCGTCAGTCGTCGTCCAGTTAAACGCGCTCTTGATTGCATCATCCATCGGTTTCTGTATGTCCGGACTTTTCACTAAGGCAACCACAGCCTTTGGGCCCCCAGATTTGAGCGTTTCGTCCGTTTGCCCGATCAGGGCGCGAAGGTTCGCAAGATACTTGTCAGTCTCGCTACCGGTCTTGCGGTCGGTGCCTTCAAGCGCGAACAGCTGGCCTTGCAGGGATTGGATATTTGCGAAGTCGGCCATGAAATGATCATTAAGACCTTCCGCTTTTGCGGGCTGACCTCCTCCACCCGAGAAAGATGATGGGAAAATACTAGGCAGATTCGCCCCGGCGGTGTAGCTCACCGTCTTTCCGAAGTCTGCTCCATAGCGAACGGCATTGACGACGATCTGGGCGCATACCGGACCTTCGGCCATTTGTCCCGAATTATTGATTGATAAATCGAGGATGTGCTTCTGGTCTTTGCAACGAAATAAGGCTGGGTTGGACTGTGCGTATGTACTAACCGCGCAAAGAATAACCACACTGGTGAAGCAGACGCTTCTTACCATGCTTCCTCCGCTTTTCGGTTGGGTAATCTTCTTGGACCCAAACAGTCGGAGCACTCCGTCCCTTGAATGGGTTGAGAAAGCTCACAGAGAAGCGCCTACAGAATAAGGGCGTTCCTTCCGGAAGCAACAACGAGATTAGTCTTGTTACGAAATCCGAACATCCCAGTTCCTCACAACTGATCGCTAGATCGTGATTTGCCAATGCCGGTAGTCTCCTGCGACGGGCTTTTTTGGAATGGGTTGTAGTAAGAGCCTCGTAGTTTCATGTGCAAGAGTGACCGAAGTATGCAGGGCTGAACCGGGTGCTGGTATGATCGGTGCCCCAAACTTGTCCCGGACGCCTCTACTCTCAATTGGTTAAGCAGTATCGAGAAAATCCTGAATCAGTGATTCGCTATCTCCCGCACCGGGATCCTCGGGTCATCCGCACAGTCTGCAAATCCATCCCGATAATCCGGTGGGAAACCTAGAGGGACATGCATTGAAACCCTTGCACAGCGATCCTGAAGATATCCGTGCGGTTGAGAGCGAACTGCGGAAGCGCGTTATCCTGGCTGCCTGAAGCGAAGGATGACATGAGGGACACGGAGACGCTCCGTATGTCTGCAGCAGCGAGACTGTCATGAAATTGTAATGGTTGCACGATCCCAGCGAATCAAATCCAGGCAGAACGGATCAAATCGACCGATTTGTAACCCGTTAGAAAGAGGAGTAGAGTAGAAAATTTTCCAAACGGTTCAGAACCCTCCCGTGTCTTGCTAGACCGTTGTACGAGCTGTGCGCACCAGCCTCACCATCGTCTCGCCGGGGATGGTCCCTCTACTTCGCTGTGCGACCCCCAAGAAACCTAGTTCCCAAGAGCCTTCGGCGACTCAAGACTCATCGCACATCCACAGCGCCATTAATCGCGCCCGCGGAAATTGCGGCCGTTGCGTGGACGTGTGATCGCAGATGTTCGCCTCTGTGGCTCGATCCTGGATTTACGGATGTGGTTGCGGCGTCCGAGCTGGTTGAAGCCTAATGCGCTGCTATCCGGTCAGCACGCGGATCAACCACGCGGCGAACGATGACGCGGAATGTTGCGCGAGTGTGGAGATTGCCCAAGGCTAGGCGCGGCTGTTCTAGCTGTGAATTTTGGAGACACTGAAACCGCGACCGTACACATCTGCCCCGGCGAGGATCTCGTAGATCAACGCATCCCAATACGGAGAGCGAAATACTTACAGCAGAGTGATGACTCTCTCGCCGTATTTCCTTCGCAGAGATTCCACAAATGAAGGCTCGACAGATCGAGCGTAGGCGATAAGTCCTCGAAGTGAATCCGTCTGCTGCTTAGTCAGACGATCCGTCAAGAAACTAAACACTAGACTCTTCATAACGCGCTTGCGATGTCTGCTCAAAGAAATTCGAAATGTTGGCGTAAGAACGAGACCGGTAATCAACCGCCTGCGTTTCCTAGACGTGAACGCAGTCTTCTCGTCGTTGATCTGGAGCCTTGGCGAATCTCTTTGATGCAAATCTTTGCGAAGCTCGTCCAGCAGGGGAGCTAGGACATTCGCCGTTGAAGTGGAAAAATACACATCGTCAGCATATCTTGAATAGACCACTCCCAACTCTACACTTCGCTTGGTCCAGTTGGTGTCAAAATCAAACATCACAGCATTTGACAAGATGGGAGACGTTGGAGCGCCAATGGTAAGCTGCTCACCCCTGCACAAAATTCGGCATACAGAATCGCGATCAGGCTCCCCTTCTAATGAGTCTTTGAGGACATCAACGTGTTCGCGAAGAACTCGCAAGACATCGTTTTTTCGAATCGACGGAAAGAAGTCTCGAAAGTCGACCTTCAGAATGTAATTCTGGCGCAAGTGTATTGCTGCGTGATCACGGATGTTCCTGCCATTGCGGTAGGCAGTCGCGGCATCGTGAATCTTGAGACGGGAACAAACGTTTTCGAGTACCCAGTACTGGAGGAGTTTTAGTTCACGCGCAGGATGATTGATAATTCGTGCTCCGCCGGAGCGCTTTGGTATCGTGTACGTCTTATAGCGGTGACTAGCCGTCCAAACCACCCTCAACAGGTAGTCTCTGGGCAGCACAAGATCAGAAGCAATCTTGTCTAGAATCACCTTGATACACCCCTAAGATAATCTAACGTCCTTGGATGATGCCGCTTGTAGTAGAGGGTCACTCGACCAACAACTTCCTCCAGGTAAATTCTCTCAAATTCCAGGAATGACTTTGCCGAAGGGTTGGGCAAGAAATACTCGCCGGACCTGAGGACATAGCGACCCGCTAGGAGTATTGAGAGAAGATGCTGCAGTTCCCGTGGGCTCACGGTTTCAAACGTTGTTCGCAAGCTCTGCGTTAAACCCGCCAAGGTAACAGCTCGAAGAAAGATGATCGTAGCGTAAACTGCGACGAGCTTATCTTCCACGGAGAGCTGCTTATAGGCCCTGTAACGAAACTGTCGGCGGTTCGTGCGCCTTTTGAGGCGAGACAAACGTTCTCGTACAGCAGCGAACCCTTCCTCGATGTGGTCCAGTCTTATGGGAATCGCTGGCCGCAGAAGGGAGGAACTATTGATGTGAGAAATCGGGCCGAGATTCAGAAACGAATCGCGGTTATGGTAGGTATCTTCGTTTGCAATTAGGATTTTCTTCTTAATCGCAGCGGTAGCAGAGAACAAACCTATTTCGGCGTACGAGCCAACGCTCTCGGGGAATATGAGGACACAGTCGGAGACGCCTGCAATCAGTTTTTCAAACTGGCCGAGATTGATAAACTCGGGCGGTTCATCTGAATACGATTCGCCGTAAGCGTCCTCGGCCAGTACTGGAACGACATCCGGCAGTTCTTCTTTTGCCCAATTCAAAAAGCGTGCGCGTAACGAATCCGCAGAGGCACCTACAGGTCCGCCGCACACAAAAAGAATGTGTCTATCTTTTCTCTCAAAAATACTCCCGTCGCCGCCGGCAAAGATTTTGCCGACTTCCTCCAAGAGTTTCCGGCCACTAGGATGTGAAAACTCCATTTGCCAGACAAATGCCCTCTTACTTTGAGCGGGGGCGGATTTTCAAATCCGGACCGCGTTCTTTGCGAGCCGCGTTCTTTGCGGCGTGGACGGATTTGAAAATCCGCCCTTAGAATCTCGCACAATTCAATTCAGCCTGGCTAAACAGAGCGAATCTTGGACGCGCTCTCGGGATCTCAAGACCGGGATCATTATGACACAAGACGGTTAGAGCTAGCAGGTAACTGGACGGATGCAGCCTCATTCGAAAAGGTCAAGTACGCCTAATGCGCGACAGCTCGTCTTTGCAATGTGAGTGGCGTTCCGAGTCTTAGACCCGTCCCAAGCTGGCATCCTGCTTCCTTGTTTTCGTCGCCCGTGGATTCGGAGTATTTCCGCAAATGGCTTTGACCTTCGCACACCGTGATCGGTCACAGCGGCTAATTCGGACGTCGCTAGCCTCGCAAGAACTTCACGAGCATCGGCCACTGGCGTGCATCCTCGTGTGCTTTGTTCGGGCCATGGCTCCAAGTCAAATTGAAGCATGGAAAACCTAACCTCTCGGTCGTAGCCGCTGCGCTCCGGCGGTCGCAGAACGGAACGTAGGCGCACTTGACTCCGGCCTCGCGGGCTAGTCTTTCCGCATTCTGCAGCACCTGAAAATACCTCACAACTGCTCGGCTCCGATTCGGTTTGCATCGAAATGGCACGATTCGTCTGATGCGACAATTTACTGATGGTGCTGCGGATTGCAGAAAGTCCAGGTTATCCGCGGGTCCCACTGACCGCTGCAAGTATTGAACATCTGATAGTGCGTGCATCCATCATTCCACTGGCGGTAGAAAGGTGCCCAGCAACCATTCGCTGGTCCCCACCAGCTTCTAAACGGCCACGGATGAGGACCGTTGCTCCAGCATCCGGCTTGAACCCGAATAAGGCGTGGCGCAGATTCAGCCCTTGTATCGCTGGCGACCTCGCGTGCTGCCAGCACGTGACCTCGTTGATAGTCTCCGTTGGCACTCGAGGTCGGTAATGAAGCCGGAGCATTCACGGCTCCTAAAGGTAGCGCGTCCGATGGAGGTTTGGAAGGCGGCCTCTTATCGGGCCCGAGTGACCATTCGAGGATAGCTTGTGGCTGAGGTAGGTATGGGAGCGGGGGCCCCGGACGCCCAACAGCAATGCATCCATCCGAATCAAAAAACGTCGCGAAGGTTTTACCATTTTTGTCGGAGTGAAGGGTGAACTGATGCCCGCTTCCATCCTTTCGGTGGAACTCCATTTCCTTGGTTATGGCATCTGAGTACGCACTAGTGTCCTGATTTATCACCGACGCTTTTCTTGCCTTCTCGGCAAGCTCAGCTTTCTCCTTCAAGGCTTCCTGCCAATCACCATAGAGCTTGAAGCCGAAGTGGCCCGCGGTGAAGGCAACCACGATGAACGATACAGCAAAGATCGCCCAACCTCGTAACGGTATACCCATGAAGTTAGGTTCGTTGTCGGTCGGTTTCAGACTGTCCGGTTTCTTTTCGTCGTCAGATTCTTGGTGTTTCCCCATGTCAGCCTCGCAATCGAAACGATAAGCGAACTTCGGCGGGGGGGATCATCTACCTCTCTGAGGGCGTTTTGAGTGTAAATGTGAGATTTGTCCGTTTTTCGTAACAGCCAAAGTGTCAGGACTGGCAAGAGGCAGTAACTGTGCTTCTTACATGTCAAGGTAGAGGCCCGAATCAACACATTCAGGAGACTGTAGTAAAACTGTAGTAGTTCCATGCTCAAAACGCGGCGAAACGGATCATTACGGTGGGAATCGCTGAGCTGGTAAGCGGTTGAAGAATCAGATAGAGTAAAGAATTTTCCTAACGGTTCAGAACGCACTGTGGAACTCAAAATCCGCCGGGGACTTGGTACTGCAATGCGATCCGGCTATGCGGAAACAGGTTGTTACGAAAAAGCGGAAGGCGGGTAACCGGAGATCCTTGGTTGTGATGACTGATGCCCTAGCCCAACACCAAGGAGTCACCTAATGATGAGAAGCGGGTTAAGTCCGAGTTGCCGGAATGAACCCCGGTCGCAGGCCAGGCCTGCACACTGCCGGGCATTCACACACCGGAGATGCTAAACGTAGTTTGCCGCCAGCATTTGCGCCGCGCTCTCATCGAGTTGCTCCGCGCGTCGGACCTCTTCGAAGCGCGCCAGCAGATCATCGGGGCGAAGCCGGCGTTTTTCGGCACCTTGAAAATCGTAGATGATCTGGCCGCGATGCATCATGATCAGTCGATCGCCTAGACTAGCTGCCTGATGCATGGAGTGCGTGACCATCACGCTGGTGAGCTTGTCGCGTGCAATTACATGCTCGGTGAGCGCGATGACCAGATCAGCACTCTTGGGATCAAGGGCTGCCGTGTGCTCGTCCAAAAGCAATAGCTCGGGCCGCAGCCATGTCGCCATTAATAATGTGAGCGCCTGCCTCTGTCCTCCAGAAAGGCTTCCAATCGCGTTCTCCAGGCGGTCTTCCAGTCCCATATTTAATCGCGTCACTTCCTCTCGCATGCGCGCCACCACGGAGGCTTTGAGTCCCCAGCCAAGCCCACGTCCAAGACCGCGGCGGGCGGCAAGACTGAGGTTTTCCTGGATCGTCAGAGTCGGTGAAGTGCCGCTGAACGGATTCTGAAACACGCGCCCGATCAGCTTGGCACGCTCATGCTCAGGCCAGCGGGTGACGTCCTGCCCCGCCAGCCGGATAGTTCCATGATCAACGAAGAACGTGCCCGCGACAGCGTTCAGTAGGGTCGATTTGCCGGAGCCGTTCGTGCCAATAATGATGACCCAGGAACCCGGCGCCAGGTGCAGGTTCACGCCGCGCAGTGAGCGCACTTCGTTGGGCGTCCCTGCGTTGAAAGTCTTCGCAATGTGCTGAATATCAAGCATGCGCGATCCGCCTCTTTCGCAAGAATCCCGGCGTGATGAGGGCAAAAAAGACGAATACGGCCGTGATCAATTTCAAGTCGTTGGGACTCAGTCCCCAACGCAGTGCAACCGCCACCAGCAACCTAAAGAGGACGGAACCCATCACAGCGCCCACGATTGTCATGCCCAACTGGCCCGATCCCACCAGTGCTTCTCCGATGATCACGCTGGCCAGTCCCCAGACCACCATTCCGATGCCCATGCCCACATCCGCAAATCCCTGATATTGCGCCAGCAGAGCCCCTGCCAAGGCCACTAAGCCATTCGAGATGGCCAGACCGAAGACGATCATGTTGGCATCGTTTACGCCGAGGGCACGGATCATGGCCACGTTATCGCCTGTGGCGCGCATGGCCATCCCAAGGTTGGTGCGAAAAAACCAGTAAAGCAGGAACCCTGTGAGCGCCACCGCGATAATCACTGCGCCCAGTACCGAAGCATCGCGTACACTGACCTCCCATCCTGCGAGGTTGAGAGTGCTGACGCCTCGCATGAGGGTCATTCCGATGCGTTCCGACTGCGTCGCCAGGGTAGTTACGGAGAGCAGTGCAATGTTACTCCGTCCCATAGTGTGAAGGTTGATGGAGTAAAGCGCGGTCATCACCAGGATTCCAGAGAGCAGCGGGTTGATCTTGAATCTCGTGTGCAACGTGCCTGTGCACGCGCCTGCGAGCATGCCCGCGAGAAAACCCGCGAGCGAAGCCAGCGGCGGACTCACGCCATGTACCAGTAGAATCGCAGCGACCGATGCCCCCAAGGTAACGGACCCATCTGCCGTGATATCAGGAAAGGCAAAAATGCGGAAGCTAATGAAGACTCCCAGGGCGAGCAGTGAGAGGATGAAACCTATGGTGAAGGTCGCGATGAGGAGATTCATATTCTTCCCGCTCTCATCGAATCTCCGCCGCCGCTCCGATCCAGCAGGCACCACGAACGAATTCGCTCTGATGCGTGCCCGCCACCGCCCGGTCATCCGTGAGGAGATGAAGGACGCCTTGCAGCGTCTCGGTTTCAAACAGCGCCTGCACCGTGGTGGTCAGATCGAGGTTCCCCTTCTTCAGTGGACGATACGAGAACGCCGCGGCGTGAAAATGTCCGATCGGTCCACCATTTGATAATGGCCGCAGAAAAGCATCCAGAGAGGCACACTTCGATCCGGCCGCCACCCCTACGACAAGCGCCAGCGATCGCGAGTACAAACGCTCGGCGGAAAACGAAAGCCAGGATCGAATCTCGGGGTATTGAAATGGAGCGTCTTTCGAAGGGGCTGCCGTCGCGGGGGATCGACGAAGAGCCGCTCCAACAAGGCCAGCGGACTCTGCGAGGATCGCCAACCCGATTGTGGGCGCCCCCGCGACTTCCAGTGCCGTTCGCACCACTTCAGCAAGAGAAATAGGAGTCTCAGCACTGCTGGTTTCGAATCGCATCAGGTGACTGAATCCAGCTTCACAACTCAAGCCATAGAGGACGTTCAACTCCGGCACCAGTTCGCCGCTCGCCACCATGAAATCGGGCACATTCGTTCCGTCCGTTGGCAGGTACGCGGCGGCGCCGCCCACAGCCAGGAATTCTCCGAACCGAGTCTGTGCGTCGTCAAATCCTTCGCCGAAAGCTCCCAGACCCACCCCAAACACGGTTGCTGGAAATGCCAAGATCCGGCAGTCGCGTTCGGTGAAGTGGCAGCCCGTCAGATGACTGGGCTCGCCGACTCTTTCGCATGTCATTGTTTTGGCGGACGAGCACTCGGTCACTTCAAACGAGCCCGCTGGCGACGAGAATCGTCGCACCTCAGTGTTGTGTACAGCTGGCGTAGCGAGTTTTGCTTCGGCGAGCAGAATCGGGGTGAGCTTGCATAGTTCCAGAACACGCTTCACTCGTTCCGAAGGATTTGTGACCACGAAGCTTCCGCCAATGCCTTTCAGTTGCGTGTGGCACTGCACCAGAAGTCCCACACCGGCCGAACTGAGAAACGAAATCTCCGACAGATTCAACCGGATGCCGTGCGCCCCGCCGCGGACCATCTCCTCGAGATTGCGTCGCAGGTGCTCGGTCCAATAATTGTCCAGCCGGCCCTTCACCTTGACGTCGAGCAAGTCCCCGTTTTGCTGGGTCGCTATTTCCATTCGTTTATAAGCTCGGCGTTTAGGGCCGGACCTTGCCCGCGTATTCCGCCGGAATAGTGAGCCCCAATTGCTGAGCAGCACCTTTGTTAATCGCCATTTCTTCTACAGCCACTTCGCCAAGAGGCACGTCTCTCGGGTCTTCCCCGCGAAGAACTCGTCCCGCCAGCTTGCCGGAAGCGATTCCAGCGCTTGCCAGGCTAGGTCCCAAGCAGGCCACGCCGCCTCGCTCCAGAGCTGAGCATTCGTCGGTGATCAGGGGCAACCGCGCGTCCTTAGCGCCCTTTACTGCACCTTCATAGCCCTCGATAGCAGTGTTATCGCCTGGCACCCACACGACCTGAATGTCGCGTCCGGATAGAATCTGCACCGCCTGCAGAACCTCATTCGATCCGCTAATGGCAACTTCCTCGAGTCTTACGCCACGCTCACGAAATACCTGGCGCGCGACCGTGAGTTCCTTCGCCGAGTTAGCCTCTGCCGGGTTATACATCGTCCCTACCGCGTGCAGACCAGGAACGAGCTTTTCCATCATGTCCAGAACATGGTTCACCGGCGGAAAACTGCCAACCCCGGTCACGAAGGGCAGATGATCCGTATGGGTCTTGCCTGCTCCGGCGGCGATCGGATCCGTCACGCAGGTAAAAACCACCGGCTTGTGCTTAACCCGGTTGCATGCCCCAGCAAGGCACGGCGTGGTGATCGTCATGATCAGGTCAACGTCCGAGTTGTCATGGTTCTGAAGGATGGCTGGGATGTTGATCATTTCGCCCTGGGCACTGGTGATGCGCACCTCGAGGTTCTTGCCTTTTTCGAAGCCGCTGGCTTTCAAGCCGTCGATCAGACCCTGCACGCACATGTCGGTGCCGACGTCCGGAGCGAAGTACACAATTGCGGTCTTGAAGACTCGACCACCCGAGGAGGCGGAAGCGGTATTGCGATGAGTTAAATCGGAAAGGAGCAGGATCGCCGATAACACCGTGATGAGGCCGAAACCCAACACCAGTCGTTTCAGTGCTACCCCTGCGGCTGTTTTAAACGAGTGGATGATGTTGGCTACGCCCCCGCGTGCGAGGGGGACATTATACCTTGCAGACTAAACGCGAAAGGGAGTTAATGTCACATGCGACGCGGGGAGCCCTCCCCTTGGAGCAGGCTGTGCCCGCGGGCGAGTGATTCGATCGTAACCATCTCTCCGGATAACCGGCCAACCGTAAATTACGTTTCACGTTTTCAGGTGGACTCCGATGACGTTGTCCGAAGTCGGCTTCTGGGAAGTCAGCCGCAGTCTACGGGTTCCTCCGGAACGGCGGGCAAATTCGGGCCAGCGATCGTCGACGGCAAACAGCCGCTAGCACCTCAGGAACCCGGTCCAAATCGGATGGTGGTAACCTTCCTTGGGTACCAAAGATTTCTTGAGTAATACCCCACCCCTTGTTGCATTATCCGTTTAGCCGGAAAGAAAGCGTAGCGGTCAACGCCCGGCAGATCGCAACCGCCGAAAGAAAGAGTCGATCAACCGCCTTCGCCCACTGGCGACAGCACCGAGCGCGGACGCATAGCCGAACCACCGGCCTGCACGGGAGCAGCACCAGCAAGAAAGCTCACCTCAAGCCCGAGGTGTGCCTTGTCCGCCGATTCTCAAAACCCCACCCTCATAACTTGCGGTCGTGACATAATTGCGCCTGCGATTCCAGACCAGAGACGGAGGATTTGCATGTCTCGCAGGTCTGGTCAGAATGGTCGTATCGAGAAAAAAGGAAAAGCCTACTACGCCCGGTTTTGGTTGGACGTTCCTGGTAAAACGAAGCGGGTTTATAAATCCGTGCGGATTTGTCCAGTAAGCGGACCGGGTTCACTCAACAAGTTCGAGCTGAAGCGAAGGGTCAAGGAGATCATCGCTGAGTTCGACGCAAATTCAGAAACAGTATTCAAACAAGCCGAGGCCGTCAACCTCGGCACTACGTTCAAGGAACAAACGGAGAGATGGCTTCAAACGGTACAGACCCGGAAGCGGAATCCAATCAAGCCGCGAACGGCGGACGCCTGGACTGGCTATCTCAAGTATATCAACCAGCAAATCGGAGAAATGCCGCTCTCAGAAGTAAACAATCTGGCAGCAAAGGAGTTTGTTGCGAAGATGTCAGCGGAAGAAAAAAAGGGAAGGCCGCGTTTCGCTCCCAAATCGATCACCAATTATGTGCAGGTGATCGAGATGGTCGTGGGATCGGCTTTGAATGACAAGGGAGAGGCTATTTATCCAGTGAAATGGAATCACAATTTCATGGATCTACCTCGAGTCGGCGAGCAGAAAAAGCCGGCTTTCACGGCTGCCGAGGTGACGACGATCATCTCGAAGGCCGAAGAGCCGTTTCGAACGCTTTATGCTCTCCTGGCGGGAACGGGCTTGCGCATCGAAGAGGCAATTGGCCTTCAGGTGCACGATGTCCAGGAAACGATCATTCACGTCCGGCATAGTCACTGGAACGGCGAGCTATACGATCCAAAAACTGTGGCCGGGATCCGCGACGTTGATATTCACTCTTCGTTGGCCTCACTTCTTCGTGAGCACATCGGCACTCGCACATCGGGGTTCGTGTTTCAGAGTTCGAGAGGCACACCACTAGCGCGCTCCAATGTCTTGCGAAGGAGTCTCCACAAAATCCTAAAGGAGATGGGCCGGGAGAAATCCGGGTTCCACGGCTTCAGACGCTACCGCATTACTCACTTGAGGAAACAGCGCGTGATGGAGGTCCTATTGCGAATTTGGGTGGGACATTCCACGCACGGCATCACGGACAACTACACCGTGGAATCGCTCAAGGCAGATGCGGCGTTTCGAAGCTCGACAGCAGAAGCGGCTGGTCTCGGTTTCCACATACCGGTGGAACCGAAATTGCCAGTTGCACCCAATGCACCCGAATTGCACCCAGCTGAAATCGCTGCAACTGCTTGAAAGAAATGGTCGGGGAGAGAGGATTTGAACCTCCGACCCCCTGGTCCCGAACCAGGTGCTCTACCAGGCTGAGCCACTCCCCGACTTCGCTGCGGACGCGGTGGAATTGCCGTGCGCCTTTCGCGGAA
>Ga0187805_10000353_pt1 | contig 14729 bp, 14 predicted proteins | sample NC_wetland_sal_i_6_FD_132965 | JGI IMG/M metagenome (GOLD analysis project Ga0187805, IMG submission 132965) | Wetland sediment microbial communities from Neuse River Estuary, North Carolina, USA - Control_5 | ecosystem: Environmental > Aquatic > Freshwater > Wetlands > Sediment | place: USA...
GGAAATTTCATCGCCCGCACCGAGAAACTTTCTCCCAACGCCTTTAACACCGTCGTCAGCATTGTTCTCAACGGTTCGTTTCATTGCACGCAAGCTTTCGCCAAACGCTGGATTGCGCAGAAGCTCGGCGGCAATGTCTTAAACATCGTCACCACCTACGCCGCCGCCAACAGTGGATCCGGCTTCGTCGTCCCCTCAGCCTGCGCCAAGGCCGGCGTGCTCGCCATGACCAGGTCGCTTGCCGTCGAGTGGGCCAAATATCACATCCGGCTGAATGCCATTGCTCCCGGCCCATTCCCCACCGAAGGTGCATGGTCCCGCCTCATGCCCTCGAGACAATTTGAAGATCACGCAAAGGACAAGCACCCCATGAAGCGATTCGGCCGCCATGAAGAGCTCACCAACCTCGCGTCTTTTCTTCTGAGCGATATGGCGGAATACATCAATGGCGAGTGCGTGGTCATCGACGGCGGCCAATGGTTGCGCGGCGCCGGCGAGTTCAACGACCTGCTCATGCTCCCCGAATCCGCCTGGGAATCCCTTGAAGCCGCCCGCGCCAAGAAATCCTGATCCACCGTCCTCCGCAGGACGTATCGATTAAGAACTTGTCATACCATTTCTATCAAAAAGAGATTTGACATACTGCTACGCGTATCGATATCATTTTTGTTTAAAACCAATGGACACAGTTAAGGTTTCGCCTAAATTCCAGGTTGTTATCCCGAAAAGAGTCCGCGAGAACCTCAAGCTCGTACCGGGCCAGGAACTCAACATCTACGTTCTTGACGGAACCATCCTCCTTCATCCGCCACGTTCCATCAAAGATCTTCGCGGTGTAGCGCAAGGGATGAAATGGAAGGATAGCTACCGTGACCACTCCGAGCGTCTCTGAACCCGTCCTTATAGACTCGTCCGGATGGCTGGAGTACATCACCTCGGACTCGAAGGCTGACCTCTTCGCTCCCTATCTCGAAGGCGAACGGCCCATACTGGTCCCGGTCATTGTCTTGTATGAAGTTCGCAAAATCCTCCTTCAACGGCAGCCGAAAACGATCGCAGATCATTTTGTTTCTGAAGCCCTGCGCCGCACGGTTGTCGCGGTGGATCAAGAGATCGCTCTCGCCGCCACCGTCATTAGCATTCAACATGAGCTTCCGATGGCCGATGCGCTGATCTACGCGACAGTTGAGAAACGTGGAGCAGAGCTGGTCACTTCAGACGCTCACTTCAAGGGTCTGCCCCGCGTCACCTTTCTTTAGCTACCGCCGCCGCTCCCTTGCCGCCTCCTTGACCCAAATACAACGTGCCGATAAGCTTAGAGTTTCTCCTTCCAGGTGAACCAACCATGGAGCAGGTAGTCGAGCAAGTGCAGGTCACATTGCCGGACGGCAAGGTTCAAGAGGTGCCCAAGGGCACGACTCCGGCGGATATCGCCCGCAAAATTTCGCCCCGCCTCGCCGACGCCGCTCTCGTAGCTCGCGTGACTGCGACCAACGGAACTCCGTTGCCCAACGCTCCTGATCTTGGTGAGCTCATCGATTTGCGTCGCCCGCTGGAAGAAAACGTCAAGCTCCAGATCCTCACCGAAAAAGATCCTGACGCCCTCTTCGTCTTTCGCCATTCCGCCGCGCATTTGCTCGCCGCCGCCGTGATGGAGCTGTACCCCAACGTCAAGCTCGGCATCGGCCCGCCGATCGACACCGGCTTTTTCTACGAATTCCTTCGCGACGAGCCTTTCACGCCAGAGGATCTCGCGAAAATTGAAAAGAAAATGCACGAGCTCGCCGCGCAAGACTTGCCCAACGAGCGCAAACTCATCCCCAAACCCGAAGCTCTCGAGCTTTACAAAAAGTCCAATCAGATTTTCAAGTGTGAGCTCGTCGAAGAAAAAGCCAATGAACTGATGGTTTCTTTTTACACCACTGGAAAGTTCCTCGATTTCTGCCGCGGCCCGCACATTCCCTCCACAAAGCGCATCACCGCCTTTAAGCTCATGAGCGTCGCCGGCGCCTACTGGAAAGGCCAGGAAGGCAATCCCCAGCTCCAGCGCATTTACGCCGCATGCTTCTTCACGCAAAAAGAGCTCGACGAATATCTCCACCGCCTCGAAGAAGCCAAGCGCCGCGATCACCGCAAACTCGGCGTCGAGCTCGAACTCTTCAGCATTCAGGAAGAAGCCGGCCCCGGCCTGATTTTCTGGCATCCCAAGGGCGGCCTCATCCGCAAAATTGTCGAGGACTGGCTCCGCGATGAGCTTCTCAAACGCGGCTACGATCTTGTCTACACTCCGCACATCATGCGCCTCGACCTCTGGAAAACCAGCGGCCACACCGGCTTTTACAAAGACAGCATGTTCGGCCCCATCGAAGTCGAAAAAGCCGACTACCAGCTCAAGCCCATGAACTGCCCCGGCCACATCCTCATCTACAAATCCAAACTTCACAGCTACCGCGATCTTCCCGTGCGCCTCGCCGAACTCGGCACCGTCTATCGCTACGAGCGCAGCGGCGTCCTCCACGGCCTCCTTCGCGTCCGCGGCTTTACGCAGGACGACGCCCACATTTTCTGCGCGCCTTCGCAAATTGAAGCGGAAGTAGAAGCCTGCATCGATTTCGCTTTCGCCGTTATGAAAAATTTCGGCTTCGATAAATTCGAAGTCGAACTCTCCGATTGGGACGCCTCGCATCCAGAAAATTACGCCGGCAAGCCCGAAGACTGGCGCCGCGCCACCGCCGCTCTCGCCGAGACAATGAAGAAGCTCAACATCCCCTACAAGACCATCACCGGCGAAGCCGCCTTTTACGGCCCCAAAATTGACGTCAAGCTCATCGACGCCATCGGCCGCCCCTGGCAGCTCACCACCGTCCAGTTCGATTTCAATCTTCCCGCGCGTTTCGGCCTCGAATACGTCGCCGAAGACGGTGCCAAGCATCAGCCGCTCATGGTCCATCGCGCGCTGCTCGGTTCCGTCGAACGCTTCTTCGGCATCTTGATCGAGCATTACGCCGGCGCCTTCCCGCTCTGGCTCGCTCCGGTTCAAGTCCAAATCTGCCCCGTCAGCGAAAAAGTCGCCGACTACGCCAAGCACGTCACCGAAACTCTCAAGCGCCACAACATCCGCGTCCATCTCGACGACCGCAACGAAAAGCTCCCCGCGAAAATCCGCGACGCCCAGCTCCAAAAAATTCCCTACATGCTCATCGTCGGCGCAAAAGAAGCCGAAGCCGGCACTGTCTCCGTCCGCCACCGCAGCAAGGGCGATCAAGGCCCTAAGCCTCTAGCCGAAGTCGTCGCCGCGCTGCAAGAAGAAGTGGCCACCCGCGCCCTCGCTTGATAGCCCCAGACGGTAGGACGCCCACGCCCGCCCCGACCGGCAGTTTCGCTCTTGCCGGGCATCCGGCTCAGCATGTTATACTTTGAAACCCGTCCTCGGCTCATTTTCTGCCGTGGGGACGGATTTGTATCGGATTCGAGGCCCAGCCCGGCGAGGCGGGCAGCAAGGCGCCTTTAGCACTTAGGGGGGAATATCGCAGAACGCAGCTTCCGGCAGAGCGATCGCATCCGCATCAACGAGCGGATTCGCGCTCGCGAGATCCGGGTGATTGATGAAGAGGGCGGCCAACTTGGCGTCATGCAGCCATTCGAGGCCATTAAATTGGCGCGCGAGCGCGGGCTTGACCTGGTGGAAATTTCGCCGACGGCGGATCCCCCAGTTTGCAAGATTACCGACTACGGCAAATATCTCTACCAAGCCAACAAAAAAGCCCACGAACAGCGCAAGAGCAGCCGTGGCTCGCAGCTAAAAGAAGTAAAGTTTCGTCCCGCGACCGCTGAGCACGATTATCAGGTTCGCAAGAATCAGATCATCCGCTTCCTCGGTGAGGGCCACAAAGTTCGCGCCATGATTTTTCATCGCGGCCGCGAGATGGCGCACCAGGAAGTAGGCCGCGCCAAAATGAATCGCCTGTTGGTGGAAATTGCCGACCAGTGCCAGATCGAAACGATGCCGCGCATGGAAGGCAACGTCCTGGTCGCTCTGCTCGCGCCAAAAAAGGGCGCCTCGGTAGCAAAGCCCAGCGGCCAATCAACCGCCAGCGCCCAGCAGTCGCAGTAGCTTTTGAATTTGGATTTTGTAGGGGCACGGCACGCCGTGCCCGATTTGAACCGGGCGCAAGGATTTCAAGCTTCTCGGCGCCAAATAATCTTAGGAGATTTTCAAGTCATGCCACGGAATTCGACGAAACCAAAACTAAAACTGAAAACCCATCGCGGCGCCAAAAAACGTTTCAAAATCACCGCGAACGGAAAAATCAAACGCATGCACTCCGGCAAGCGCCACCTCATGGGCACGAAAGCCCCTGGCCGCATGCGCAAGCTAAAAAAGCTGACGCTGGTCAGTCCCAGAGACGTCGCCGCCGTCAGGCAAATGCTACCGTACGGCTGAGTCGCAACGCCGTAAGCTTCACCGATCTTCGAGTTTCGAATTTCGTTTTTCGATTCTCGACTTCGTGCCAGGCAGCGCTTCACGGGTGCCTGCCGGCCGATAAGCCGCAAAAAGTGATTCGCAGCAACGCGAATCACACTGTGGCTGTAACTAATCAGAGACAAACCCGCTGCCGAACGCGTATTTCCCCGCGTGAACGCATCGCCTTTGTCTCCAACTTAAGGAGAAAACCCATGGCACGCGTAAAACGCGGCACAAAACGCCGCGCTCGCCGTAAGAAGTACCTCAGACGCACCAAAGGCTTTTTTCTAACAAAAAGCAAGCTCTACCAGTCCGCGCAAGAAGCCGCGAATCGCGCCGATCGTTACGCCAAGCGCGACCGCCGCGTCAAAAAACGCGAATATCGCAAACTCTGGATTCAGCGCATTGGAGCAGCCGCCCGCAACAATGGCCTCACCTACGGCCAGCTAATCCACGGCCTAAAAGCTGCCGGCGTCTCGCTTGATCGCAAAATCCTCGCCGATATCGCGGTCAAAGACGCCGCCGCTTTCACCAGCTTGGTAGCCAGCGCCAAAGCCGCCGCTCCGCCCCAAGCCAAAAAGGCGTCGTAGCTCTTTGGGCGTACCAGGCAAACTGTCATTTCGAACGGAGTGGGCCGACGCCTTTTCTTTCGCGTTCGCTCCTGCGAACGCATCGGCTTGCGGAGAGAGAAATCTCTCTTCGCTTTTTGATGTCGCTCGTAACATGGCGAATGACGCAGCGTTTGGATTATTTCGCTTTTGTCCTGATTTCTCTTGTAGGGGCACAATACATCGTGCCCCTAAGGTGTAATCTATTTCGCGATCATGCCACCTACCGACCTCGGTCTCGAAAAGTCTCTCGCTGCTCTCGGAGTTACACAACCCGAGCAGGTTCCTGTTCGCTTTGGAGTATTGCGTACGCACTTTGAAGGGCAGTTCCAGACTGTTCATGCCGAATCGGATTGGAAAATATTTCGTGATCGGTGGCTCGGCCGCAAGTCTGGCGTTCTCGCGCTTGTTACCGATAATTGGCTAAGGCCCGCGACCCCGGAGCTAAAGCGCGCTGTCGGTGCCGCGCTTAATGAGCTTCGCGCCCACGTCGAATCGCAAATCGAATCCCGCCGCCAGGCCATCGAATCCGGCGCCGACCAATCCGCTCTTGCCCGCGAACGCATCGACCTCTCTCTCCCCGGCGTCCAACACCCCATCGGCTCGCACCACCTGATTCGCCAGGTCTTCCAGGAAATCGAAGACATCTTCTTCTCCATCGGCTTTTCCGTCGTCGAAGGGCCCGAAATCGAAACGCCGTATTACAATTTCGAAGCTCTCAACATTCCCGAATTTCATCCCGTCCGCGACGACATGGACACTTTCTATCTCGACCTTCCCAAGGGCGCGCCCAGTACGTTGCTTCTGCGCACGCACACTTCCCCGATGCAGATTCGCACTATGGAAAAACGCAAACCTCCCGTGCGCGTCATTGTTCCCGGCAAAGTCTATCGCCGCGACAATCCCGATGCCACGCACTCCTTCATCTTCCATCAGGTCGAAGGCCTGGCCGTCGATTCGGACATCACTTTCTGCGATTTCACCGGCACCATCGAATATTTCGTCAAACAATTTTTCGGCCCCGGCGTAAAGACCCGTTTCCGCCCCAGCTATTTTCCGTTCACCGAGCCGAGCGTCGAATTTGATGTCTCCTGCATCTTCTGCGGCGGCAGCGGCAACAGCGCCGGAGGTGGCACCTGCTCAAAATGCAAAGGCGCCGGCTGGATCGAACTCTTTGGCGCCGGCATGGTCGATCCCGCGGTCTACGGCTTCGTCAACTACGACGCCAAAAAGGTCAGCGGCTTCGCCTTCGGCATGGGCATCGACCGCCTCGCCATGCTCAAATACCAAATCGACGACATCCAGGTCTTTTTCCAGAACGACGTCCGTTTCTTGCGTCAATTTCCATGAGCTCTTCGCTAACCATTTCGCTCGTGCAAAATAGGTGCAACCGTGGCTGACGAACTTGCCGTCCTGAAAGAGCGGCTGCTCGATTCCATTCGGCGCGAAGGCTTCGCGCTTTATTACGGTGCATTTCCCAGCGATAACTTACCGCAGCTGGCTTGGAACTCGGAGCTCGGTTCCGATCCCGACCAGTTCTTGCAGACGGCGAAATCGCAAAACGTTCGCCTCCTCTACGTCAATTGGGTCGTTTTCACCCGGGATGCCATCGACGATAATGTCTTGCAGGCCGCCGAAGGCCGGGAATTGACCGAATCGCAGACGGCTTGGCTCAACGACCATAACAACCGCCTCGAAGAATTCCGCGAGTATGCCGGCCAAACCGCTTCCCTTAGAATCGGTTTTCTTCTTGATGGCGTCTTTCATTTTTATGAGCGCGTTCACGATTGGTATGAATCCTTTGGCGCGCTCATTGACGAGGAGATGCCGGAGGCCTAAGCCGGAGCGCTCATTCAGGTTGTTCCGCGTCACGGAAAAAGAGGACCGTCGTTTCGATATGACCTTTGCCGATTCCAAAGAGCGCTTTTCCACCCGCGTAGCCGACTATCTTCGCTATCGCCCTGGATATCCCTCCGGCGTCCGCGACATTCTCCGCGCCGAATGCGCTCTGAAGTCCGGTCATGTCGTCGCCGACATCGGCTCGGGCACAGGTTTTCTGAGCGAGATCTTTCTCAAGAACGGCAATCGTGTCTTCGGAGTCGAGCCCAATGAAGCCATGCGCCAGGCCGGCGAAGAATATCTCGCGTCTTACGACGGTTTCACCAGCGTGGATGGCTCGGCGGAGGCCACCACACTCGACGATTCCTGTGTGGACTTCGTCACTACGGGACAGGCCTTCCACTGGTTCGACCAAAACGCATCGCGCAGGGAATTCACGCGTATTCTCAAGCCTGCTGGCTGGGTGGTCGTCATTTGGAACGAGCGCCTCACCGGCACGACTCTCTTTCTCCGCGATTACGAAGCCCTACTCCGAAGATTTGGCACGGACTACGCCAAAGTGAAGGAGAGCTATCCCACCGAGCAGCACATGCGCGACTTTTTTGGAGCCGGCGCATATTCCTCGCACGAGCTTCCAAATTTTCAGGAGTTCGATTTCGAAGGCCTCGCCGGCCGCTTGCGCAGCAGCTCGTTCAGCCCTGCGCCGGACCATCCGAATTACGCCCCGATGATGGCCGAACTCCAAAGAATTTTCGACGCCTACAATCAGGACGGCCGCGTCCGCCTCGAGTACGCCACCCACGTCTATTTCGGACGTCTGGCAGGTGTCCAATGATGCTTCGGATCCGTAATCGCGCGGCCCGGTCTTGCGGCGGCGAGGCTCGCCCCGCCCCGACCACGCAGTCGTATCACACGTCGCCGACTTTCTTCGCTCTTAACGGTGAGCTCTCAGTTGTCAGCTCCTCCAAGGATCACGAAGCAGGCAAAACGAAGACGCGAGTCCCTTCTCCCCTCTTCCTTCAACTTCCAACTTTGAACTTTCAACCTCTTCCACGGATCGCACATCGCGGAACTCTCCCGTATTGCTCCGATTTCCGTTGCAGTGGCACAGGTTTATCCCGAGCCTTAGGGAAAGCATCCCAAGCCCCTTTCGCCGGGCCATGGCACCCATCGCCCTCTTTGTTCGCTGTCAGCTGTGAGCTGTCAGCTGTCTGCTCCCTTACCCGTCACGAATCCCTCTCCACGAAAACCCCAAACCATTCCTCTCTCCTCCTTCGACTTTCAACTTTGAACGTTCAACCTCGTCCTCCGCTCACGGATCACGGTTCACGAGACACGGATCACGTCCCAACAGAACGGAGCCCCGCCGCCCCATGAAGCTCATCTACAACTGGCTGAAAGAGTTCGTCGACATCGCCGCGTCACCGGCCGACGTCGCCTCGCGCCTCGCTCTCTCTGGCACGAACATCGGCAGCGTCGAAAACGGCCCGCACGGTGCCGTTATTGACGCCGAAGTTGGCTCGAACCGACCCGATTGCCTCAGCCATTACGGAATCGCCCGCGAACTCAGTGCCGTATATAAACTCCCTCTGAAGCCTATCTCGCGGAAGCCCTCTGAAAGCGAAGCAAGGGCAAGCGAAGCCGTAAGAGTCGAAATCCAATCTCCCGAACTCTGCGGCCGCTTCACCGCGCGCGTCATTCGCGGCGTAAAAGTCCAGCCATCCCCCAAATGGTTGAAAGACCGCCTAGAAGCCAGCGGCGTCGCAAGCATTAGCAACGTCGTGGACATCTCCAATTACGTCATGCTCGAGCTCGGTCACCCGCTTCACACGTACGACTACGACAAGGTCCGCGATCACCGCATCGGTGTCCGCCGCGCAAAGTCAGGCGAAAAAATCCGCACTCTCGACGGACTCGAGCGCACCCTCGATTCCTCGATGTCGGTCGTCTATGACGGCGACGGCTCTCGCGCTGTCGGCATCGGCGGCGTCATGGGCGGCGCGGACACCGAAATCTCATTCTCCACAAAAAACATCCTTATCGAGTGCGCTTGGTTCGAACCAATCGCCGTCCGCAAAGCTGCGCGCTTCCTAAAACTTCACACCGAAGCCGCCACGCGCTTCGGCCGCGGCGCCGATCCCGAAACTGCCGAGCTCGCTTCCCGCCGCGCCGCTGAACTCATCCTGCAACTCGCCGGCGGCGAGCTGCTCTCCGGCGTCGTCGATGTCTATCCCGGCAAACGCCCGCCGAAGAAAATCCAGCTGACCCGCGCGGAAATTCTTCGCGTCATGGGTGCTGACGTTCCAGACAAAGAAGTGGAATCGATCCTCAGCGCGCTAGGCTTCGCTCCCATTCGAATCGACCAGAATCGCGGAGTCGCAGGCTCGCTGCTCGCCGCGTGGGAGTGCACGCAACCTTCCTGGCGCGCCGAAGTCGAACGCGAAATCGATTTGATCGAAGAAGTCGCGCGCATTCACGGCCTGGACAAATTTCCGCCGCGTCTGCCTGCGGCCCGCCAGGGCGCGCAGCGTTTGCCGAAGTTCGAAGCGCAACATCGCGTCCGCGAACGCCTCATTGGTCTCGGCTATCGCGAAATCTTGACGATTCCTCACGTGGCCGAGGAGCGCGACGCGCTTTTCCGTCCCGATGGTGTCACTCCCGCGCGCCTTTCGAATCCGCTCTCCGAAGAAGCCAGCGTCCTCCGTTCGAATGGCCTCGTCACCATGGCCGCCGCTCTTGAATGGAATCTCAACCACGGCCAGCGCAACGTCCGCCTCTTCGAAATCGGCCGCCACTATCGCTTGGAAGGAAGCGCCTCTGTCGAAACGTCGATCCTGACCATCGGCGCCACAGGCGAAGCCCGCGAAAAAGGCATCTACGAGACCGCCCGTGCGTTCGAGTTCGCCGACCTCAAAGGCGACCTCGACGCCATCGGCGCTCTCGCCAGTGCCTTCGAATGGTGCGAAGGCGGCGCCACGTGGACTCACGCTGCCCGCCGAGGAACAATCCACCTGAGCTCTGTCATTCCGAGCGGAGCGACCGTAGGTTCCGAAGCCGTCGGAAAGAATCCAGGCTTGATTGCGGACGCAAGTGCGACGCTGCGTTCCGCGGCTCTCGGTGTCGCCGGACAACTTGCACGCCGGGTCGCCGAAAAGTTCAAACTCCGCCAGGACGTCTTCCTCGCGGAGATTCATCTCGACCCCTTGTACACCGCCATCAGCGCGACGAAAGATGCGCGGCGCTACGAGCCGCTTCCGCGTTTCCCCGCGGTCGAGCGCGATTTTTCTTTGCTGCTCGCCGACGGCACTCCGTTTTCAGAAGTGGCAGGCGCGATTCGCGCGCTCAACATTGCGGAAATTTCTGCCATCGAAGCGGCGGATTTGTTTCGCGGGAAAAATGTTCCCGCTGGAAAATATTCTCTGCTGGTCCGCGTAACATTTCAAAGCCGCGAAGCAACGTTGACCGACGCGCAGATCAGCGATTTCTCCGCCAAAATAATTTCCGCGCTCGAGAACAATCTTGGCGCCCAACTTCGCTCTAATTGAGGGAGCGCGAGTTGATTGTTCTCGTCCGCGCCGCTGTGCGCTACAATCCCGTGACATGAGCAGTCCTGTAAAAGTCGAAATTTTCGGACAAACGTACGCGATTCGCGGCGAACTCGACGAAGCATACGTCCACAAGTTGGCCGAGTACGTCGACGAAAAGATGCACGCGATCGCGGCAGCCACGGCGACCGTGGACACACAAAAGGTCGCGGTGCTGGCCGCGCTGGCGATTGCGGACGAACTCCACAGCTCGCAAAAAGATCGCGGCGACCGAGAAGAGTTGATGCGCGAACAAGCGGAGCGTTGCCTGACTCTCGTCGAACGCGCCTTGAAGCAAACCGCATAAGCGACTCAAAGCAGATTCTTCGCTGTGCTCAGAATGACAAACTAAAATTCGGAGGCGCATCTCACTGGCTCCATTGGGTGGGGGTGCGGATCCAGCGGTGTGTGCGGAGTTCGCTGTTGAGCGCGGCAGGGAGCGGGCCTTTGGCGCTGGCGGCGATGTTGGACTCGACGTTACGGATTTTGCGCATGCCGGGGATGATGGTGGCGACGTCCTTGTTGTTGAGGATGAAGCGGAGGGCCAGTTCGGGCATGGTCATGCCGTCTTGGAGAAGAGGTTTTAGAGCATCGGCGTGGGCCACGCTGGACTTGAGATTTTCGGCGACGAAATAGGTGTTGCGCCAATCGCCTTTGGGCCAGGTGCTATCGACGGTGAGAATTCCTGCGAGCGAGCCTTCATCGAACGGACAGCGCGCGATGACGGCGACATCTTTTTCGCGGCACGCGGGAAAAAGTTCGTCTTCGGGATTTTGATCGAAGATGTTGTAGATAACTTGCACGGCATCGACGAGGCCGGCGCGCACGGCGCGGATGCCATTCCAAGGTTCCCAGCGATTGAGGCTGATGCCGACAGCGCGGACTTTGCCGCTTGCGCGCAAATCTTCGATGGCGCGGGGCAGACGCGCGTCGTCGAGCCATTTGTCTTCCCAGGTGTGAAACTGGATGAGATCGAGCGTGTCGACGCCGATGTTCGTGAGGCTTTTTTCGACGTATTCGACGATGTACTCGGGCGGGAAACAATCGTCGAGAGAAAATTCGCGGCGGCTGGGCCAGCGGCGATTTTTCGGCGGAATTTTTGTGGCGACATACAGTTTTTTGTCGGGGCCGGCGGCGGAAGCAGTTTTGTTGGCGCGAAGAATTTTGCCGAGGAGTTCTTCGCTATGGCCGTCGCCGTAGGCCCAAGCGGTGTCGAAAAAATTGCAGCCGAGATCGACGGAACGTTGGAGCGACGCAAGCGATTCCGTATCTTCCGAACCGGTCCAGCCGGCCATGCCCCACATGCCATAACCAATTTCGCTGACGTTCCATTCGGTGCGGCCGAATCTGCGGTAATGCATGGTGTGCTCTCCTTGCGTTGAGGGCACATTATACGGGGAAGGAAGTGAATCGTGGGTAGTGCGTAGTGGGCAGCGAGGAGCAAAGAGGCTGACTCAAAAATTGGGAGGCGGGGTGTGTACACCCCTATGTGTGACGGAAAGTGTGCGTAAGCGAATGAAACGTTTGGAGTTGCAGGCGACACAGCGTGTCGAGTGTGTGCTCGGTGTTGAAAAAGAAGGGAGTGATTGGGTTGAAATGAAGTCTGGGATACTCCACCCGGGGTGTTTTTCGTAAGAGTGGCAAACACAGGACTTATGCTTGACGCGGCGTCAACGACGTCAACATTGGTGGACAGAGTGAAGCGGCTAACCGCCGACAGCTCACAGCCGAGAGCCATGGAAGACCGAGAGAGCAAGGAGTTGGAGGGGAGTGGGGACGGAGGGAGCCGCGGGTGTGAAGACTCGAGACTACGAACGTACGCAAGAGAGCTGAACGCCCCGAGCCGCTCGGGGTAAACGCCAACGCTGGGCCCGCAGAGGCAACAGGAATCGGGCGAAGAGGAGGGTGATGGGGTGTTTGGCGGGGGGAAGCGTTCGTCGCTCGGGATAAACCCTTCGGCTTTGCTCAGGGCAAGCATGGGATATGGTAACATGGTGTTGGCGAGTTGTCAATAGCGATTTGTGTTTACTGCGACGTCATTCGAACGGGGAGGCACGGATTGGAAGGGGAGTGGCGGAAGTCGAGAGGTTTGAGGGAGTTGAGTGGGATTGAGACGGTTTCGTGAGACTGTGGAAATGTGTGGAAAAGTGTGAAAAGAAAGTGGGTAGTGAATAGTGGGTAGTGAGTAGGGGCCTCATGGCGAGACTCGGGCACTCGCCGCGCGTCGGTGGAAGTGAAGGGCTAGAAAAAAATAAAACGAAAGACCCACCCTTGCAAAACCCAAACGCGCAAGGATGGGCCACCCTACGGAGAAAGGCGAAGTCAAAATCTTTTACGAGAGGAACGGATGTTCCACCCGGCGTTGGAGAACCACTATGGGATGAGGATCGGGCGGGTGCGGTTGTGGAGGCGGTAGACGGAGAAATCGCGGCGGTCGACGGTGAATATTTTGCGGATTCCTTCGCGTTCGGCGACGCGGATGAGGGCGGCGTCGGCGAGGTCCATGGGACGGTTGGAGTATTTGCGCATGAGCTCGCGGGTTCGGGGGATGTCGTTGGCATCGAACGGGAGAAGAAGGACGGCGCCTCGCTCGAGCATTTCCCAGAGAGCTTCTTGCGCCGCGGGTTGGTCGGATAAGAGGTACATGGCTTCGACGAGTGGGGGCCAGACGGTGGCGAGTGGTTCGCGCAAGGACTTGAGAGCGGCGACGCACTTGGCGTGGTGCTGGTCGTCGGCATCAACCAGGGCGACGAGCGGGCCGGCGTCGATGAGAATCAAGACTTGTTTCCGCGGCGCTTAAGGAGGGCGGCGAACTGGCGACCGGTTCGCTCGGAGCGCTTCGGGTTTCCGCCGTGGACGACGCCGATGAGGTCCATCATGGCTTCATAGGGAGAAGCGAGGGGCTCTTGACGATCCGCCCATGCGGCGATGGCTTGGCGAATCACTTCCGAGGTGGAGAGACGCCTGCGGCGAGCCAGGCGCGCGATGCGCTGGCGCGTTTTGGGGTCGAGGCGGAGAGTGAGTGGGGATGCCATGATGAGTATCCTTATAGGGTGAGTGTAACACGATTTGTAATACAGGCAAACTGGGATTACGGAATTGGCTATTCGAACGGGGAGGCGCGGATTCGCAGGGGAGGGGGCAGAAGTCGAGAGGTCTGAGGGAGTTGGCGGGATTGAGACGGTTTGGTGAGACAGTGGAAATATGTGTAAAAGCGAAAATACCGGCGCCGAGGTTGCCTTTCCGCGTCCATTATTAGTTATTTATAGAATAATTAAATTTCCTCCTACTTGCGGATATTGGGGCTAGAATAATTAGGTTCATCCCGCACCAATAATAGGAGGTCAGAACCCATGCCTGACCGAGTCTACCGGGACCCGATACATGGTTCCATCAATTTTGATTGGAGAAATGAAAAATTTGTTATAGACCTCATTGATACGTCGGAGTTTCAAAGACTAAGAAGAATTCGACAACTTGGTGCCGCCCACTTGGTTTTTCAGGGGGCCGAGCATAGTCGGTTTTGCCATTCGGTTGGTGTGGCATTTCTCGCTAAACGCATCTTCGACCGCCTGATCGAAGATCCGAATCTCCCGGCTGATATCAATCATACAAAAATCCGGCGTGTAGTTCTTGCCGCTGCGCTGCTACACGATGTTGGTCACGGGCCTTTTTCGCATTTATTTGAAAAGACGTTCAGTCAAAAGCATCACGAGTCGTGGGGCCAGGAAATCATTACGAACGATCAGACCGAGGTCCATCGAGTTCTAAGCGGAAATGGCCTAGCGGATTCAGTGAAAGAGATCTTTCAGAAGACCTATCAGCCGCGCTTTGCCCGTGACATCATTTCCAGTCAATTAGATGCCGACAGGCTTGATTACTTACTTCGGGATAGCTACATGACAGGCGTGGCCTATGGTAGGTATGACCTCGATTGGCTGCTCGAGGTTATCGAACTTGGACGCATTCCGACGAACGGAGGAGGGTTGGGCCTCGCAGTTAACAGGAAAAAAGGCTTTCACGCGGCAGAGCAGTTTGTAGTGGGTCGATATCTGATGTACCAGCAGGTGTATTTTCACAAGACGATCCGAGCCGCCGAGCGGATGATTAAACTGATCTTTGAGCGGCTCGTGGAAAATGCGGCTAAAGGAGTTTTACCGAAGTTCTGTCCGGAATCAATGTCACGGCTACTAAAAGCCGGCTCTGAGCCAATGTCCTTGCAGAATTACCTCA
>Ga0187805_10000354_pt1 | contig 14719 bp, 8 predicted proteins | sample NC_wetland_sal_i_6_FD_132965 | JGI IMG/M metagenome (GOLD analysis project Ga0187805, IMG submission 132965) | Wetland sediment microbial communities from Neuse River Estuary, North Carolina, USA - Control_5 | ecosystem: Environmental > Aquatic > Freshwater > Wetlands > Sediment | place: USA...
CAGAAGCTCTCATATCTTGACCCCTTGCGCTATTTGGTGACGATCGTCCGGGGTGTCACGTTGAAAGCTGCGCCGTGGAGTGCACTGTGGCCGAATCTGGTTGCCCTGGCAACTTTCGCAGTCATTCTTTTTGCAATCAGTGCTTGGCGCTTCAGAAAGACGTAGGACGAACCTCAAATGGGTTTGTGAGACTTGGCCAAATGGCAAAAGAAAAGAACACTGACGCTGGCGATAAACTGAAGATGGGCCGAAAGGAATACGAGAAAGCCCTGCGCAAGCTTCAGGTCGAACTCTGCATGGTCCAGGATTGGGTGAAACATACGGGCGCTCGTGTCGTTGTTGTGTTTGAAGGCCGCGACGCAGCCGGCAAAGGTGGTCTCATCAAGGCCATCATGGAGCGCGTCAGCCCGAGAATTTTCCGCCTCGTGGCGCTTCCTGCTCCGTCAGACCGAGAAAAAACCCAAATCTTCATGCAGCGTTACCTCGCGCACTTCCCTGCTGCCGGTGAAATCACCATTTTTGACCGCAGCTGGTACAACCGTGCGGGGGTGGAATATGTTATGGGATTTTGCACCACGAAGGAGCATCGCCGCTTTCTCGACCTGGCTCCGATCATCGAGCGCTATATCGTCACGAGCGGAATCCTGTTGATCAAGTACTGGCTCGAAGTGAGCAACGAAGAACAGGAGCGGCGCTTCAGAGCCCGAATTGAGGACCCGCTGCGCCGATGGAAACTCAGCCCCATGGATTTGCCCTCCCGCGCCCGATGGTATGAATACTCACGGGCGCGAGACATGATGCTGGAGGCGAGTGATACCAAGCAAGCGCCATGGAACATCGTGCGGTCTGATGACAAGAAACGGGCACGCCTGAATTGCATCGCGGATCTCCTAAGCCAGCTTCCGTATAATCGAGTTCCTGCGAAGAAGGTAAAACTGCCGAAGCGCTCCAAGAAGGGCTCTTACGACGATCAGGAAACGTTAAAGGGCAGACGATTCGTGCCCGAGAAGTATTGATATGGTTTGCAATTGGCCGGTTTTGGTCGCCACCGGCGCTTTCGCAGTTTCATAAGTGTGTGAATAAAGTTGGAGACGATCGAAGGGAAACTGGCGATATTTATGCACGTGGAACGGTTTCTGGTGCATCGCAAACCCGATCCTCGTGTGGCTCATGTGGCTTGCGGCGGTATTGCACGGTCGAAGGATCCCCGTCCAGATTCTTTCCTCAAGCAAAATTAATCACGTAGTTCGAAGAAAGCACGCACCGATGACACCTACAAGTCGGACCACTGGCGCGGAAATCCTGGTTAAGAGTTTGGAAGCGCAAGGAGTCAAGTACGTCTTCGGGATACCTGGCGCGAAGATCGACAAGGTGTTCGACACCTTGCTCGATTCGAAAATCAAGACCGTCGTCTGTCGTCACGAGCAAAATGCAGCCTTCATCGCCGGTGGTATTGGACGTATGACTGGCAAAGCAGGGGTTGCGCTGGTTACTTCTGGTCCCGGCTGCTCCAATCTTGTGACCGGCTTGGCCACCGCGACGTCCGAAGGGGATCCAATTGTCGCAATCGGGGGCACGGTGCCAAGTTCTCAGCGATTGAAGCAGGTGCATCAGAGTATGGATACTGTAAACCTCTTCCGGCCAATTACGAAATTCAGCGCAGAAATTGATGCCCCGGGTTCTGTTGCAGAAGTGATCGCAAATGCTTTTCGAATTGCCGAATCAGGACGTCCCGGTGGTGCCTTTGTGAGCGCTCCCGCAGATATCATGACCTCGGAAGCGGACCTCGACGTATTGACCCCAACAGCGCCCGAAGCACTCGGGCCTGCGGATTCCGCAGCAGTTTCCGAGGTCGCTGGCTTGATCAATAAAGCGAAGCGACCTGTGCTCCTCCTTGGTTTGCTCGCCAGCGAGCCCCATGCGGCAGAGGCGGTGCGAACACTCCTCGCAAAAATCCATCTACCGGTCGTATGCACGTATCAAGGTGCAGGAATTGTGCCGCGAGAGCTATTCAATTGTTTTGGAGGGCGAGTAGGTTTATTTCACAATCAGCTCGCCGACCGGGTCTTGGACGAAGCCGATTTGATAATAGCGGTCGGGTACTACCCGCTTGAGTACGAACCGAACCTCTGGAATCGGGGCAGAAAAAGAAAGCTAGTCCACGTCGATTGCGCGTCTTCAATTATCGATAAGGATTATCGGCCTCAAATTCAACTCATCGGCAACATCCCATTGACCATCCGAGCTCTGACCTCTCAAGTGGAACAAAGAAGTGTGGCCTCAAATTCTAAGCTTCTCCAGAAGATTGCCGAGGAGAGAAAGTTGTTCGCTTTGAAAGCGGCTGCCATGAACGGCACTCCCATTCACCCAATGCGGTTGGTCACAGAACTGCAAGACTTGATACGCGATGATATTACGATCTGCCTGGACATGGGCTCATTCCACATATGGCTGGCGCGCCGGCTCTACAGCTTTCGCCCGAGACAACTGCTGATCACAAACGGACAACAGACATTAGGTGTTGGATTGCCCTGGGCAATCGCCGCCTGCCTTGTACGCCCTGGTGAAAAGGCGCTTTCCATCTCTGGTGACGGCGGCTTCCTGTTTTCAGCTATGGAGCTTGAAACCGCGGTTCGCCTCAAATGTAATCTTGTACACCTGGTGTGGATCGACGGAGCCTATGACATGGTTCGTTTCCAACAAATTGCCAAGTACGGACGAAGTTCAAGCGTCGAATTCGGTCCGGTTGATGTGATCAAGTTCGCCGAAGCATTCGGAGCAAAGGGCTTCATGATCGAATCACCCGAGCAAATCTCGACGGTACTGAAGAAAGCACTTGAAATGCCAGGTCCCGTCGTGGTCGGGGTTCCCGTGGACTACCGCGACAACCACCAGCTAATGGAAATGGTGTATCCAAACGCGCTTGACTAGGCTGAATTTGACCTGAAGGCTAGGCCGGGCTAAGCAAACGCAGCTCCGCTTGGCCGAAAGCCAGTTTCTGGGAAGTGGACTTTACGGATGTAGCCCGAGCATTACAAACGACTGGCCCACAAACGAGCTCGCCATGACTGAATCGCTCTCCTCTCATGACATAGGCCCTGGCCGCATCGCCTATCATGCAACGCAGGCGAATCAAGGCGGCTGGTTGCACTGGCTTCCCGGGTTGAACACTCTGCGCTGGTACGAATCGTCTTGGCTGCGGCACGACCTTGTGGCCGGTCTCGTCATGACAACGATGCTCGTCCCAGTCGGCATCGCGTACGCCGAGGCATCCGGGGTACCTGGAATCAACGGCCTTTACGCAACCATCGTGCCTCTGCTCGCGTATGCCCTGTTCGGTCCGAGCCGTATTCTTGTTCTGGGCCCGGATTCGGCGCTCGCGCCCGTAATCCTCACAGTCGTGCTGCCGCTCTCGGCGGGCGAACCGCAACGCGCGGTCGCGCTGGCCGGAATGATGGCAATTGTTTCTGGTGTCATTTGCGTCGGGGCAGGCCTGGCGCATCTGGGTTTCATCACGGAGCTGCTCTCGAAGCCGATCCGTTATGGCTACATGAACGGCATTGCTCTGATGGTATTGCTGAGCCAGGTCCCTAAGCTCTTGGGTTTCTCTGTCACGGCGAACGGCCCGCTGCGCCAAGTGTGGGGAATCATCGACAAGGTGCTCGCGGGGAGCACGAACGTCGTGGCGCTCGCGATCGGCACCAGCGCGCTCGCTCTCATATTGCTACTGAAGCGCCGGCCTCGCGTTCCAGGCATCTTGATCGCTTTAGTCGCCGCCACCGTTGTAGTCGCGGCCTTCCGCCTCGCGACACGTGCCGGCGTGCTCGTGCTCGGTCTTCTGCCGCGGGGATTGCCCTCGCCACGGTTTCCCCTCGTCCACGCCGACGACCTGGTATCGATCCTTATGGGCGGCGTCGCGGTCGCGCTCGTTTCATTTGCGGACACGAGCGTGCTTTCTCGAACATATGCGGCTCGTCTGCGCACACCGGTCGATCCGAACCAGGAGATTGTAGGCCTCGGGATCGCCAACCTCGCAGCGGCGTTCTTTCAAGGCTTCCCCATCAGCAGCAGCTCATCGCGCACCCCAGTAGCCGAAGCGGCCGGCGCCAGGACTCAGCTGACGGGGGTCTTTGGCGCGCTCGCCATAGCACTTCTGCTGGTGTTTGCGCCCGAGCTGCTCCAGCATTTGCCCCACACAGCACTGGCTGCCGTCGTCATCGCTTCAGCCATTGGCCTGGTCGAAGTGTCCGATCTACGCCGCATCTATCGCATCCAGCGCTGGGAGTTCTGGCTTTCGATGACCTGCTTCGCAGGTGTGGCTGTCTTCGGCGCTATTCCGGGCATTGCGCTCGCGATCGTGATCGCCGTGATTGAGTTCCTCTGGGACGGGTGGCGCCCACATTCGGCCGTGCTCGGCCGCGTTGAAGGCGTCGACGGCTATCACGACATTACCCGTTACCCCAGTGCACGTTTGATGCCTGGCCTCGTGTTGTTCCGTTGGGATGCACCGCTCTTCTTCGCGAATGCCGAGTTGTTCCACGAACGCGTGCTGGATGCCCTTGCGAACTCACCGACACCCGTCCGCTGGCGCGTAGTCGCAGCGGAGCCGGTTACGAGCATCGACGTCACGGCAGCCGATGCTGTCTGCGAGCTCGACGACACGCTGCACGCCGCCGGCATCGAGTTGTGTTTCGCCGAGATGAAAGATCCGGTCAAAGACAAGCTGAAGCGCTTCGGACTCTTCACGCGCTTCGGCGAACAGACCTTCTTCGCGACTCTCGACGAAGCGGTGAGCAAGTTCCGCGCGACTCATCCCATCGAGTGGGTCGAACGGGAAGGTCGCACATCGTAGCTTCAGGCGTGAGAGCGTTTCACTCGCTCATCACTTAGATCCGCGGGGCTAGAGGTTCTCCCCAAATTTAAGTCATGAGTCCAACGTTGGCAGGTAGTTTCCAACCCTTGCGCAACGGGGCCTGTCAGTATTGCCAGTAGATGTGGGTTCTACCCGATCCTACAGTACTTCTTACAATCGTAACTGTGCCGAAGGAGTGTGACATGACACCTGTAACAGCAGCCGAAAAAGCAACGCATTCCATTAGCGCGTACGGTTCAGCGAGATCAACTGTTGCAGGGGCACCTCTCAACGCCAAAGACTTGCGCAAGACCCATGCCTATTGGCGGGCCTGCAACTATTTGATGCTCGGGATGATTTACCTTCAGGATAATCCTCTCCTGAGGGAGCCTCTGAAGGCGGAGCACATTAAAAATCGGCTTCTAGGGCATTGGGGGACAAGTCCTGGATTGGCGTTTACTTACATCCATTTAAACCGGCTTATCAAAAAATACGACTTGGACATGATCTTCTTAGCTGGACCAGGCCATGGCGCTCCCGGCGTTCTTGCGCCTGTTTACTTGGAAGGGGCCTATTCGGAGATTTATACGGACAAGAGCGAAGACGAAGCGGGACTGCGGGAGTTCTTTAAGCAGTTTTCCTTTCCTGGGGGCATCGGGAGTCACTGCACACCGGAAACGCCGGGTTCAATCCACGAAGGGGGCGAACTCGGATACGTGCTCTCGCATGCCTGCGGAGCCGCGTTCGATAATCCGGATTTGATCGTCGCGGCGGTAGTCGGAGACGGCGAAGCGGAGACCGGCCCTCTGGCAACTTCCTGGCACATCAACAAATTCCTCAATCCAGTGCGAGACGGCGCGGTCCTGCCGATTCTTCATCTCAACGGCTACAAAATCAATAATCCCACACTGCTCGCGCGCATTAGTCACGATGAACTAGAAAGCATCTTCCACGGCTACGGATGGACGCCCTACTTTGTCGAGGGTTCTGATCCGGAAAGCATGCACCAAGCCATGGCGGCCACCATGGAGCACTGTGTCTCAGAAATTAGGAAGTATCAGCAGGAAGCTCGAAGGACCGGCGTGGCGGCGCGAGTTCGCTGGCCCATGATCGTGTTGCGGACTCCAAAGGGTTGGACCGCTCCGAAGGAAGTCGAAGGCCACAGGCTGGAAGGTTCCTGGCGGGCGCATCAGGTTCCGATGGCAGACGTCAAGAAGAGTCCAGAACGCCTTCATCAGCTCGAGAGTTGGATGCGCGCTTACAAACCAGAAGAACTCTTCGATCAAAGCGGGAAGCTAATTCCGGAACTGAAAGAACTCTCACCGACCGGCGGGCGGCGCATGGGCGCCAACCCCCACGCGAACGGAGGGCGCCTGAAGAAAGCTTTGCGCCTTCCGGACTTTCAACAATACGCCTTGAAGGTTGAGAAACCTGGGACTGCGGAAGCAGAAAATGCACGTCCATTGGGTGTTTTCCTCCGAGATGTAATGAAGTTGAACATGAAGAACTTCCGTGTCTTCGGTCCCGACGAAAACACTTCCAACAAACTGAATGACATCTATGCAGTCAGCAAGAAGTTCTGGATTGCTGACTACTTTCCGGAAGACGCGGACGGCGGAGAACTAGCTCCTGACGGTCGAGTCATGGAGATGCTGAGTGAACACACGGTGGAAGGCATGCTCGAAGGCTACCTGCTTACGGGCCGGCATGGCTTCATCTCGTCATACGAAGCGTTCATCCATGTCATCGATTCGATGTTCAACCAACACGCTAAGTGGCTCTCCATCTGCAATAAATTGTCTTGGCGCGCAAAGGTTGCCTCGTTGAATATGCTAGTCACGTCAACAGTTTGGCGGCAGGACCACAACGGTTTTACTCACCAGGATCCCGGCTTCCTGGACGTAGTCCTCAACAAGAGCTCTGCGGTCACGCGCATTTATCTGCCTCCGGACGTTAACTCTCTACTGTCCGTCGCCAACCACTGCCTGAACAGCGAGAACTACGTCAATGTAATCGTCTGCGACAAGCAGTTGCACCTTCAATATATGGACATGGATGCGGCGATTACGCACTGCACCAAAGGGATTGGCACGTGGGATTGGGCGTGTAACGACCAAGGCGGCGAACCGGACGTGGTGATGGCCTCAGCTGGCGATATACCCACACAGGAAGTTCTGGCGGCCATTGTGCTACTGCGAGAGGAATTTCCTGACCTCAAGATTCGTTACATCAACGTCGTGGATCTTTTCAAATTGCAGCCGAGCGCCGAACATCCACACGGCTTGTCAGACGGAGATTTTGATTCGCTCTTTACCGTCGATAAACCCATCATCTTTAATTTCCATGGATATCCGTGGCTGATCCATCGACTGGCATACCGTCGCACAAATCATAGCAACATGCACGTCCGCGGTTACAAGGAGCAGGGCAACATCAATACACCTCTGGAGTTAGCGATCGAGAACGAAATCGATCGCTTCAGTCTAGCGATGGACGTCATTAAGCGCGTTCCAAAACTTCAGAGAATCGGCGCCCATGCCACGGAGAAATGCCGCAATGCGCAGATTGCGTGCCGGAACTACGCTTACGAGCACGGTACCGATAAGCCGGACGTTGCCGGCTGGAGGTGGCCGTACTAGGTACCCAGATCTCATGGTCGGGCCTGGTCGCGCCGAACCAGATCAGGCAAAGCTTGGCCGCCTTGGCGAACAGCGAGCGGCAACCGCCGGCAACTCGGCGTGGGGGGAGACGACGTATTGAAAGACGAACTTCCCGTAGTCTATCTTGCGAGACATGGTGAAACCGCGTGGACTCTGTCGGGCCAACACACCGGGCTTACTGACCTCCCACTAACCGAGCAAGGCAAGCACACCGCTCGTCGACTTCGTGAACGTCTCCGAGGACTGACTTTCGCAAAGGTATTCACCAGTCCCTTGCAGCGTGCGCGCCAGACATGTGAACTGGCGGGGTTTGGCGCTGTGGCCGAGATCGATCCTGACCTTGTCGAGTGGAATTACGGCGAATATGAGGGACGCCGTGGCGCCGACATCCGTGCAGAACGCCCGAACTGGAACTTATTCCGGGACGGCTGCCCTGGAGGAGAAACTCCGGAGCAAGTCAGCGCCCGTGCGGGCCGTGTCGTTAGCCGAGTGCGTGCGATTCCAGGAGACGTACTTGTTTTCACAAGCGGGCATTTCATGCGGGTATTGGCGTCGCAGTGGCTCGGGCTCGAACCGACGGCCAATAGCAGATATTTCATGTTGAGTACGGCGAGCCTCAGTGCCTTGGGCTACGAAAACGATCTCTCCCGGCCGGTGATCCGATTCTGGAACGACACTCGCCACGTGGACATTGAGACCGAAGCAGCGGCGCACGCCAGTCCGTGAAGATCACGACGCGAAACGATCCCGTGTAGATGGTAGGCCAATTTCAGAAAGGAAGGCTCCGATGAGTACAAAGGGCATCGCGGCAATCGCGGCAAAAGCAGCGCTGGAGGATCCGTCCAGGCTTCTCAAACAATACGGGTGCGGCCCAATTCAGTTCATGGGAACCGACGGGCTGTACGAACGGCATCTCCACTTCGATAATGTAATTGATGAGCAGGCGATTGGCGCACGCGAACGCTTCGAGGCTATCGCGCGATCCATCCGAGATATCCTTTCACAACGATGGGCGCTCACTGAGAAAACGTACGAGCGCGAGGATCCAAAACGCATCTACTACCTCTCCGTAGAGTTTCTGCTCGGCCGCTCATTGGCCAACAATATCACCAACCTTCTGCTCGATCCGCTCGTGACGCAAACAGCGAAACAAAAGAACGTTGATTTGTTCTCCCTGCTGGAACAAGAACCCGACGCAGGGCTGGGAAATGGAGGACTCGGACGACTGGCAGCGTGCTTCCTTGACTCAATGGCTACGTTGAATCTGCCAGCCATGGGCTACGGCCTCCGATACGAATATGGCATGTTCAAGCAGCTCATCAAGGACGGTTGGCAGTTCGAGCAGCCGGATAACTGGCTGCGCCAGCCGGATCCGTGGGAAGTTGCTCGCCCACTTGAAAAAGTGGAAATCAAACTGAATTGCTCTTTCGAGCTACATGGTGGAAGTCTGCGAGTGGTTCCCGGTAAGCCATCCACTTTGTGCGGCATTCCCTTCGATCGCCCTATCGTGGGCTTTGGAGGTACGAACGTCAATACGCTCCGACTCTGGGCCGCAGCCAGTTCCGATTACTTTGACTTCCAGAGGTTTAGCAGCGGCGATTTTGTGGCCGCGCTTACCGAGACTCTTGCCGCAGAATCTCTCACGCGAGTCCTATATCCCGACGACAGCACGAGTATGGGGCAGGCGTTGCGCCTAGTGCAGGAGTACTTCCTCGTGGCCTGTTCGCTAGCAGATCTCGTGCGGCGTTTCCGCCGCGTAAGCTCAGACTGGAAAACCCTGCCTGAGAAAGTCGCCATACAATTGAATGACACACACCCGACCATGGCAGTCCCCGAATTGATGCGCATCCTGCTGGATGAAGCACATCTTGAATGGAATCTGGCCTGGGATCTTACTCAGCAGACCCTCGCTTACACAAATCATACGTTACTCCCTGAGGCTCTCGAAAAATGGCCCGTCGGGTGGTTCGAGACGATGCTGCCGCGTCAGCTGGAAATTATTTACGAGATTAATCGTCGATTCCTTGATTTAGCCCGGAACCGGTTCCCAGGTGAGGAAGAGCGCGTTGCACGCATGAGCATCATCGAAGAAGGTCCCCAGCGAAACGTGCGAATGGCCAATCTGGCGATTGTCGGCTCGCACAGCACCAATGGAGTCGCGGCGATTCACTCCGGATTGTTGCGCAATGTGACGGTCAAAGAACTCGCCGAGATGTTTCCAGAGCGGTTCAATAACAAGACGAATGGCGTGACACCGCGACGCTGGTTACTGCTCGCGAACCCTGCACTTGCTGCCACAATCACTGATGCCATAGGTTACGGCTGGGTTACTGATCTCGGTCAACTGAGCAAACTCAAGTCACTTGCCGAAGATCAAGCCTTTCATGACGCGTTTCGCCAGGCTAAGCGCAAGGCCAAAGTACAGTTTGCTGATTGGATCAAGGCAACGACGAGGCAGGCGGTGGATCCGGACACAATCTTTGATTGTCAGGTCAAGCGCATACACGAGTATAAGCGACAGTTGCTCAACGGACTGCGAGTCGTCGTGCTCTACAACCGGCTTAGGGAAAATCCGAACCTTGAGTTGGGGCCGCGTACTTTTTTCTTCGCGGGCAAGGCAGCACCAGCCTATCGGTTGGCCAAGCTAATCATAAAGTTCCTTAATAATGTTGCTTCCACCATTGAAGGTGACCCAGCGGTCCGCGGCCGTCTAAAGGTGCTCTTTCTGCCTGATTACTGTGTTTCACTCGCCGAGCGATTGATTCCCGCCACCGATGTTTCGAACCAGATTTCAACGGCTGGTTACGAGGCGAGTGGCACAAGCAACATGAAGTTCATGATGAATGGTGCGCTGACGATCGGAACCAGAGACGGCGCGACCATTGAGATGGCGGAAGAAGGAGGTGAGGAGAATTTCTTCTTATTCGGCCTGACAGCCGAACAAGTGACTGCCAGCCGTGGCTGGTACAACCCAGGCTGGCACTACGAAAACGAACCAGAGACACGCGCTGCGCTGGATTTGATTTTCTCCGACCATTTCAGCCGTAATGAGCCCGGTGTTTTTGAACCGCTCCGCGAAACGCTATTAACGGGCGGAGATTACTACATGCACCTCGCTGACCTCCGATCCTATCTCGAGGCGGACCAACGGTTGTGCGAGTTGTATGCCAATCCGCATGCGTGGGCTCGTAAAGCCATTCTGAACGTTGCGAGCTCGGGTAAGTTCTCGAGCGACCGGACGATCAAAGAGTACGCGGCCGACATATGGAAGGTGGAACCATGTCCGGTACCGTGAGCGCGAAATCACTAATCGGTGAAATAGAAAGGAAAAAAGCGATCTCCCCTCTCGCAGGGAAGTTGGCGCCGAAAGAGATGTTGGTGGATGTGGCGCTTCTGGAGCGGGAATACTTCGATAGGCGGCCCGATGCAGCAGACCCAAATCAATCGGTCAGCTTTGGAACGAGCGGTCATCGAGGCTCTCCGCAGGACGGTACATTTACCGAAGCGCACATCCTGGCCATCACCCAAGCAATTTGTGACTACCGGAGAAGTCACGGAGTGGATGGTCCCCTCTTCATGGGCAAGGACACGCACGCACTCTCCGGACCTGCGCAGCGCACTGCGCTCGAAGTCCTGGCCGGCAATCGCGTGGAAATCTTCATCCAGAAAGATGGTGGCGTGACGCCAACGCCTGTCATTTCCCGGGCCATCCTCGTATACAACCGAGGCCGCAAGGAGCATCTTGCGGATGGTATTGTTATTACGCCGTCGCATAACCCACCCCGAGACGGCGGCTTCAAGTACAACCCACCCAACGGGGGTCCGGCCGACACGGAAGTGACGCAGTGGGTTGAGACACGTGCAAATGAGCTGTTGCAAAAGGGCAATGCAGGGGTAAATCGCGTTACGTTCTCAGCGGCCATCAAGGCAGCGACCATTCACGAGCAAGATTTCGTCCTGCCTTACGTGAACGATTTGCGGAATGTAGTGGACATGGAAGTCATTCGTGCCGCCGGTGTCAATCTGGGTGTGGATCCGCTTGGCGGCGCATCGAGACCTTATTGGGAGCCTATCAACTCTGTCTATCGACTGAACATCGCAGTTGTGAATCCTGTGATCGATCCTACCTTTTCATTCATGACAGTCGATCACGATGGAGTTATCCGGATGGATTGCTCAAGTCCGTATGCGATGGCGGGCCTAGTTGACCTCAAGAACGAGTATCGCCTTGCTTTCGGGAATGATCCGGACGCGGACCGGCACGGAATTGTCACACCTACTTCCGGACTGATGAATCCCAATCACTATCTTGCCGCAGCGATCCGCTACCTGCTCACGCACAGGCCGCTCTGGCCCATTGATGCTGCCGTCGGAAAGACACTTGTCAGCAGCAGCATGATCGATCGTGTCGTGAAAAAGCTCAAACGCAAATTATCTGAAGTTCCAGTGGGTTTCAAATGGTTCACGGAAGGATTGTTTGACGGCTCCTATTGTTTCGGTGGCGAGGAGAGTGCCGGAGCAAGTTTCTTGCGGTTGGATGGTTCAGTTTGGACGACCGACAAGGACGGCCTCATCATGAACCTGCTCGCCGCTGAGATCACCGCTCGCACGGGCAAGGATCCAAGTGAGCATTATCGCGAATTGACCGCGGAATTCGGCACGCCATGTTACACGCGCATTGATGCACCAGCCACGCCCGAACAGAAGGCGAAGTTGCTCAAACTGTCGCCCGAGGATGTCAAAGATTCGGATCTGGCAGGGGAGCCGATCATCGGCAAGCTGACTCGTGCCCCAGGAAACAATGCCCCAATCGGAGGCTTGAAGGTCGTCACAACCAGCGGATGGTTTGCCGCCAGGCCGTCCGGTACGGAGAACATTTACAAGATTTACGCAGAGAGCTTCAGGGATGAGTCCCACCTGGAAACAATTGTGAACGAGGCGCAGCAAATCGTGAACAACGCATTGTTATGACGCTAGCTGTTGGCCGACAGGAAGCTAGTCATGAGCGATCTAACTCAACCGATGAATCTTCCGCCCTTCACTCCGGATTATCGAGCCTCTGGCGTTCTGTTGCATGTCACGTCCCTGCCTTCTCCCTATGGCATTGGCGATATGGGACCGGCAGCGTTTGCATGGATCAACCGACTGCATGAAGCGGGTCAGAGCTGGTGGCAGGCCCTGCCGCTAGGTCCGACCGGATATGGCAATTCTCCCTATCAACCGCTTTCGTCGTTCGCTGGCAACGGGTTACTGATCAGCCCAGAGTTTTTGATTGCGGAAGGATTGCTACCCGGGAACACTTGCGAAGGTCAGAGGTTCTCGCCGAGTTCAATCGATTATGACGAAGTCATCCAGTTCAAGCACCGATTACTAGACCAGGTATGGGAAAAATTCAGCACTGGTGTCCGAAAGGACCTGGTTCCGTCCTACGAGCAGTTTTGCCATCGGCAGGCACATTGGCTCGAAGATTATGCCCTCTTTCGCGCCCTAAAACAGAAGTTCCGCGGCGCCACTTCTCTTGATTGGCCGACAGAATTAGTTTGGCGCACTCCAGCGGCCGTTGCCCAAGCTCGGCAAGAATTGTCGCACCAGATTGATAAGGTCCGCTTTGCGCAATTCTTGATCTTCCGACAGGCACGGCAACTCAAGGAACACGCACATGCCAACGGAGTTGGATTGATCGGCGATCTTCCGTTCTACGTCTCACCCGACTCGAGCGACGTATGGGCCCACCCCGAACTGTTCCTGCTCGACGATGAATACCGTCCTCGCTTTATCGCCGGCGTACCCCCTGACTATTTCAGCGCTGACGGACAGCTCTGGGGCAACCCTGTCTACGATTGGGATGCCCTCCGCCGCACCGGCTTCCGATTTTATATAGACCGCTTGCGTGCTCTCCTCGCTCACGTAGATTTGATTCGCCTGGATCATTTCCGAGCATTTGCCGCGGCATGGCACGTACCGGCCGATGCACAGACGGCGCGGACAGGAGAATGGATGCCAGGCCCGGGCGCCGATTTTTTTACTGCGGTCCAGAAAGAACTGGGTGGTCTCCCATTCCTAGCTGAGGATCTCGGGCTGATCACGCCGGATGTTTGTGAACTCCGCGACGAATTCCACATTCCTGGAACAAGAGTGCTCCAGTTTGCTTTCGATGGGAATCCTGATAACCCTCATCTCCCTGAGAACTTTCCAATGAACACGGTGGCGTACACGGGAACACACGATAACAACACGACTCGCGGCTGGTTCGAAGCTCTGTCAGAAACCGAACGGAGAAGAGTGTGGAGCTACCTGAATCGAACCATTGGTGATGTCAACGAGGTTGCTGCGGAGTTTCTCCGACTGGCGTGGTCTTCGGTCGCTGCGCTCTCGATCGCTCCCTTGCAGGATCTGCTCAACCTCGGGGCCGAGGCGCGGATGAATTTGCCGGGTTCTGTCGAAGGAAACTGGGGTTGGCGCTCGACGGAGGAGATGTTGCGCACGTCGGTTTTTGAGCGACTTCGGGATCTGACAGCAGTTTCAAATCGTTTGAATGTGCCACGCAGTTCGCCGACTGCGAGTGCGATTGAAGCTGCATCGTGAACATCGCCCAAGCGCCATGTTTGCGGCTTTAACGGAGGTGACAAATGAAAGCCACGCAACTGCTTCACAATTTGGGCCAGAGTATCTGGCTCGACAACATCACTCGCGACTTGCTCGATAGCGGCACGCTCAAGCGTTATATCGATGAGCTTTCGGTGACGGGACTGACTTCGAACCCCACGATTTTTAATCACGCGATCAAGAATAGCTCGGCTTACGATACAGCCATTCGCCAGAAGTTCGCCGAAGGCAAGTCCGGTGAAGCGCTCTTTTTTGAGCTGGCGTTGGAAGACCTGATTCGCGCCGCCGACCTGTTTCGCCCGATATTCGACCGAACAAACGGCGTCGATGGATGGGTATCGCTCGAAGTGTCGCCATTGCTCGCCTATGACACGGCCAAGACGTTGGCGGCCGCCAAGGATCTCCACGCTCGCGCGGGGCGTCCCAACCTTCTTATCAAGATTCCTGGGACCAAGGAAGGGCTACCTGCCATTGAGGAGGCGATCTTCGCCGGAATTCCGATCAACGTCACACTGTTGTTCTCGAGCGAACATTATCTGGCGGCGGCCGAAGCGTTCCTTCGGGGGGTCGAGCGGCGCATAGAAGCCGGGCTCAAGCCCAA
>Ga0187805_10000355_pt1 | contig 14680 bp, 14 predicted proteins | sample NC_wetland_sal_i_6_FD_132965 | JGI IMG/M metagenome (GOLD analysis project Ga0187805, IMG submission 132965) | Wetland sediment microbial communities from Neuse River Estuary, North Carolina, USA - Control_5 | ecosystem: Environmental > Aquatic > Freshwater > Wetlands > Sediment | place: USA...
CGGCCTGAGAGGGCCGCCGCAGGCTGAGAACCTGCCCACATGACAGTTACGCCACTGAGGCGGCAGGCTGTTGCTGCGTGAGGCAGTGCAGCGTGCCGAAACCGAGCACCAGATCGACGGCATGAATGCCGATCACCGGACGGTCCTGGAACAGCTCGCCGAGAATACCCAGCGCGACACGGTCATTCGGATCGTTGAACGTGGGAACAATCACCGCGGCATTCGCGATGTAGAAATTGGCATAGCTGGCGGGGAGTCGCTGGCCATCGAAATAGACGGGGGCGGGCATGGGGAGAGTTTCGACGCGTAGGGGATGGCCGTCCTGATCGTGCATATTTTTTAGGAGCGAGAGATTTTCCTGGAGCGGGGCAAAGTTGGCGTCGTTCGGATTTTCTTCGACGACGGTTACGACCGTTGAAGGATCGACGAATCTGGCGAGATCATCGACGTGGCCGTGCGTATCGTCGCCGGCGATACCGCTTTTTAGCCAGAGGACGTTGGTTATGCCGAGATAGTTTTTGAAGAGTTCAGCGTAGTCTTCACGGGTGAAGCCGGGATTGCGCTCTTGCGTTTTGCTGAGGAGACATTCTTCGGTGGTGAGAAGCGTGCCGCGCCCGTTGACGTCGATGCTGCCGCCCTCGAGGACTACGCGGCGAGTTTTGTGGATTGGCTGCCAGAGGCGGCGATTTAGTTTTTTGTTTGCTTTGGCGACGACTTGCGCGTCTTTTTTGTGATTGCCGTATTTTGCCCAGCCGTTGAAGAGCCAGTTGGTATAGGCGACTTCGCCGGAGGAATTTTTGACGCAGATGGGGCCGGAGTCGCGCATCCAGCCGCGATCGGTGGGAATGCGGAAGAAGTCCACGGTCGAGAGATTGGCACCGGATTTTTTCAGGATGGTGCGAACGCGTGATTCGGCATCACGATTTTCGACTAGGAGGTAGACGCGCTCGACTTGGGAGAGATGGCGGACAATTTCGGCGAAGGCCCAAGGAATGGGGGCAAATTTGCCGGGCCAGTCGGTGAGTTCGTGGGGCCAACCTAGCCAGGTGGCTTCGTGAGGGTCCCATTCGGCGGGCATGTGAAAACCGAATGAGTTCGGATTGGCTGAGCGGTCCGTCGTTGGCATGATTCGTCGAAAGGCGCGGGTTTGTTTTAACACAGAGTGCGCAGAGGTTACAGAGAATAAGGTCGCCGAGGCGAGAACGGGGCTGCTACACGAAAGATAGATTCATCGCCTCAGAACGAGAAGCACGATTGGAATTGCTACGACAATAGCGAGCGCAAGCCAAAAGGAATGCTGCAGTGACCAGACGAGCAGAGCGATCGGAAGTAAGACGATCTCTGGAAGGAAAATCATCCATATAGGCGTCTTCTGCTTGATAGAGGGATCGCTTGAAGTCAGGAGAGATGCCTTCATCTGCGAAGATGTGAAATCCCAGCCACAGTCGCAGCGCTGGGCGCCGGCTGGATTGGCGAGCGAGCAGTGCGGGCAGGTGATCATTGAAGTGCTCTATTCACCCAACCAGCGGTTGAGGATGGGTTGGTAGGCGTCGATGCGGCGGTCGCGGAGGAAGGGCCAGTTGCGGCGCGTTTCTTCGGATTGCGCGGGGTCGCATTCGACGACTAGAATTTCTTCTTTGTCGTTCGAGGCTTCGGAGAGGATGCGGCCGAAGGGATCGGCGACGAAGGAGTTGCCCCAGAACTCGAGACCGGCGTCGCCCTTTTCGGGTTTGCCCTCGTAGCCGACGCGATTGACTACCGCGACGTAGATTCCATTGGCGATGGAGTGGGCGCGTTGGATGGTGCGCCAGGCGTCGAGTTGAGCCGCGCCGAATTGCATTTTTTCGTGAGGATGCCAGCCGATGCTGGTCGGGTAGAAAATGACTTGCGCGCCTTGCAGAGCGGTGAGGCGCGAACCTTCGGGGTACCACTGATCCCAACAAATTTGAATGCCGATGCGGCCGTACGCGGTGTCGAAATTGGGGAAACCGAGATCGCCGGGCGTGAAATAAAACTTTTCGTAGTAGAGCGGATCGTCGGGGATATGCATTTTGCGGTATTTGCCGAGGAGCGAGCCGTCGGCGTCGAGGACGGCGCAGGTGTTGTGGTAAATGCCGGCGGCGCGGCGCTCAAATAAAGAAACGACAAGGACCACTTTTCTTTCCTTTGCGATTTTTGCAAGCGCGCCGGTGGCGGGGCCGGGAATCGGTTCGGCAAGATTGAAGAGATCGGGGTCTTCGGTGCGGCAAAAGTATTCGCCGCGAAAAAGTTCGTCCATGCAGACGATTTGCGCGCCGCGCGAAGAGGCTTCGCGGATTTTCTCGATGGCGCGCGAGAGATTTTCTTCGGGATTGGCGGTGCTGCGCATCTGCACGAGGCCAATTGTGAATTTGTTTGCCATGAAAATTAGTTTATCATGCTCATAGAAAAGTGTTTGAAGTTGCGTTTTGTACTTTCCTTCGGGGCGCATTTGTAATATCAATCGTTACGAAATTCGACTTTCGCGGCGTGGTGTGAACTTCTGAAACGAAACCGCAACAAAGATCGGGGAGAAGAGATGGCAAAGCGGGAAGAAAAGACGGTCACGGGGCGCGTGCTGCACGATCCAGTGAAGGATAAGTTGCGGCCGATGTTTCCGATTGACCTCTCGAAATGCCGCACCATCGACGAATTAGTGCGCGCGATGGGGGACACGGCGTTCACCGGCCGGCAAATCGGCGATGCGGCTGACGTGCTGGAAACGATGGCGCGAGACAAAGAATGTTTTGGAGTGCTGACGCTTTCCGGCGCGCTGACTGTTGCGAAGATGGGATTGATTTTCTGCGATTTGATTGAGAGCGGGATTATAAAAGCCATTGTATCGACCGGAGCGTTGATGGCGCACGGACTCGTGGAAGCCACGGGGCACTCCCATTTCCGGTACGACCCCAGCAAAATGGACGACAAGACGCTTTTCGAGGCGGGCTACAACCGCGTGTACGATTCGCTCGAGCCGGAAGTGAATCTGGACGCCGTGGAAGAAATGATGGATCACATTCTTGGCGAATGGGACGCCGAGGAAGTGGTGAGCAGCTGGAAACTGCACCATCGCATCGGAGAGGAGCTGCACAAGCACGCGGCAGGGCGGGGAATTTTAAAGTCCGCTTACGAGCACAACGTCCCGGTGTTCGTCCCGGCGTTCAGCGACTCCGAACTGGGAATCGACTTTGCGCTGCAAAAATTGGCGCGGCTGAGAGAAAAGCGGCCGGTGTTGTGTTTCGACATGTTCGAGGATTTCGAGAAATTTGCGGACATGATGCTGGCCACAAAACGAATGGGAATTTTCACCGTCGGCGGAGGTGTGCCACGGAATTGGACGCAGCAGTTTGGCGTGTATGCGGAGCTGCTGGCGCGGCGCGGTTACAAGAAGATTCCGCTGAAGAGGTACAACTACGGAGTGCGGATTTGTCCTGAGCCGGTGCATTGGGGCGGGTTGAGCGGGAGCACGTATACGGAAGCGGTGTCCTGGGGCAAGTTTGTGCCGCCGGAAGAAGGCGGGAAATTCGCGGAAGTGTTTGATGACGCGACGGTGGCGCTGCCGCTGATCGTTGGGGCCGTATTGAATAGGATTGGGTATTTCAAGGGCGAGAAGTAGTGAAACCGCTTTGATGCGTGGTCCATGGGGCGTCGGGTCGCGAGAGTTGATCAGGCAGAGGTGAAAAATGGCAAAGGCGGGAACGGCGGAGAGCAAATCCTCGTATGACGTGCATCCCGGCGTAGCGATGGTGCAGAAGTGGGTTGGGGAATTGAAGGAGAAGACAGGACGGTCGCTGGAAGAATGGATTGGGCTGGCGAAGAAGGAAGGGCCTAAGGAGGATAAGGCCAGGCGCGAATGGTTGAAGACAAAACACAAGTTGGGGACGAACAGCGCCTGGTGGATTTCGGAGCGGGTCGATGGAAAGGGCGGGGAGGAAGATTCGCCTGAGGCGTACTTGAAGACGGCGGTGGTGTACGTCGAAGAGCAGTACGCGGGGGCGAAGGAGAAGCTGCGGCCGATTTATGTGGAATTGCTTCAGCTGGGGAAATCCCTGGGCGCGGATGTGAGAGCGTGTCCTTGCAAGACGATGGTGCCGCTGTATCGAGAGCATGTCTTCGCGCAGATTAAACCTACGACGAATACGCGGATCGATTTGGGATTTGCGCTGGCGCATTACAAGGGAAAATTGCCAAAGAGATTGATCGATACGGGCGGGTTGGCGAAGAAGGACCGGATTACGCATAGGATTCCCATCGAATCGGTGGACGAAATCGATGCCGAAGTGAAAAAGTGGCTGAAGACGGCGTACGAGTTGGATGGGAAAGAGGAAGCAAAGAAGTGAGGGCCTAGAGAAATATGGAGAAAAGAAAGAAAAAGATTTTACACAGAGTGCTCAGAGAACGCAGAGGGTACAGAGGAGAAAAAGGACAGCGATTTCGGGAATTAGCCAGTGAGGGGATTGAAGAGTGAAAAGGCTCTAGTCGTCTTCGCCGATGAGGATGGCGGCGCCGAGGACGGTGGTCCAGAGGCCGCGCTTGTCGCCGACGGCGGATTGCGTGACGTTCATGGTGCGGACGATCTTGTTGGAGATGCGGTAGACCTCTTTTTTCTCATCGAAGCTGAGATCCGGATCAAATTCCACGTTGAGAGTGGTGGCGAGCATTTCCGCGGCGAGTTCTTCGGCGTATTCGCCGGCGACTTCCTCGGTTTCGCCGAAGGAATGGTGCTCGGAAAGGTAGCCGTACATCAATTTGTCGCTGGGAAGCGCAAGGCCGATGCTGGCGGCGATAAGGCGGTGGGCTTCCTTGGTGGAATTCTCGCTGATGACGGTGAAAGCCACCTGGCCGGGCTTGATGTGCTTTAAGCCTTCGCTGCGGGAAATCAATTTACAGTTCGGCGGAAAAATCGAGGAGACGCGTACGATGTTGCACGCGGCGATGCCTGCATTGCGCAGGGCGAGCTCAAAGCTCGAAAGTCTTTCGCGATGTTTACCGACGCCTTTGGTGAGGAAGATCTTCTTAGCGACGAACGCCATGGTGCCGGGTTAGGGCGCCTCCGTGAGTGGGCTAACCGCAGAAAAATTTCCGCTGTGGAAAAATAACAAGAAGGTATTGCAGTGTCAAACGAATTCGGGGCTGTTTCGACGACGGCAGGAGGAAAGATGAATAAATTGTGACGAGAAGGTTAGGGCGCGCTCACGAATCGCCGACGATGCACTGGAGAAGCTTGCCAAGGGGCTTACAGAGAGCAAGGATTTTGCCCAGATCGTCGGCGGTGAAGTCTGGACCGGCAGACTTGGCATCGGGTCCTTTGCGGCTGACTTGAATAACGCCGACGACTTTTTCGCCGGAGAGAATTGGAGCGCTGATCATCTTCTGGATTAGCTCGGAGCTTTCGCCCCCGACTTTTGCGCCCTCGAAAACGGTGGCATGACGGACGGTGGCGAAGTCGTTGATGATGTCCGGGCGGCTTTCGCGTGCGGTGCGTGCTGCGACGGCAGAGGTGCTGGAAAGCGGAATAAACCCAATTTGTTTGAGCGACTCTGGGACGAGGAAGTGCAGATGACGCCAGCGGCTGGAAACGCCCATGAGGGCGATCTCATCGGGCTTCACGCCGAGATTTTTCGCGATGCGTTCGGCGATGCTGGGCAGGGAGACTTGGGACGTGGCGCTGGCGTCCGATTCCAGAACGGTGGCAATGCGCTCGAGTTCCGTAGCGAGGCTGAGGTTTGTAGTCATACGCTATTCGTTGGGCACGCGGAGGCTGCCTGGCGGGAAGGGCCGGGCGGATACCATCCATCGTCATCTCATTTAAGCGAGAAAGGGCGCGCGGCGCAACGATTTTTCGCGTGACGCGTGTCCGGGAGACGAATAGGCTAGCTTGCATCGCTCATTTCAACTCCCTATACTGAACGGGCCGCGAGACTCCAGCGCCCTTCAGCAATTCAAGCGGCGGAGAGGGCATGTCCGCAACGGCAACCCGGCCTGAAACCGATTATTTTCTTCGCAAACTGCATTCCTTAACCGGCATTATCCCCGTTGGCGCATTTCTAGCGGAACATTTCTGGTCGAATAGTTATGCGCTGGTGGGCGTGGCGCAATACGACGCGAAATCCCAAGAACTGCAGATGATTCCGTTCCGCGTCGCGGTGGAATGGCTGTTCATTTTTTTGCCGCTGCTCTATCACGGCGGATATGGGATTTATATTTGGCTGCGGGGGAAGAGCAATGTGTCGACGTACCCGTGGGTAGGGAATTGGCTGTATACCGCGCAGCGCTATACGGGGTTGATTGCGTTTGCGTATATCGGATGGCATTTGTATACGGAGAGGTGGCTGACGCATGGGAGGTCAACCTACGCGGATGTGGAAGAGTTGGTGCAGAATCCGTATGCGTTGACATTTATGTTTGTCGGGGTGCTTGCATCGTCGTTTCATCTGGGAGCGGGGATCTGGAATTTTCTGTGTAAGTGGGGATTGGCGGCTACGGTGAAAGCCCAGCGCGCGGCGGGGATGCTTGGGGCGGTGGTGGGATTGACGTTTAGCGTGGTTGGCGTTCTGATTGTGCTGAGTTTTTGGTTGAACTGGCACCCGTTTGACTTCTACTTGAAATGAGACAACCGAAAATCATTGTGGTGGGCGGAGGTCTGGCCGGCCTGATGGCGACGATTCGCGTCGCGGAGGCCGGCGTGCCGGTTGACTTGTTTTCGATTGTGCCCGTGAAGCGGTCGCATTCTGTGTGTGCGCAGGGCGGGATCAACGCGGCAAAGAATCAGAAGGGCGAGGGCGACACGACCTGGAAGCACTTTGATGACACGATTTATGGGGGAGATTTTCTCGCGAATCAGCCGCTCGTAAAAAGAATGTGCGAAGCGGGTCCTGGGATCATTGATTTGCTGGATCGTATGGGCGTGATGTTCAATCGGACGCCGGAAGGTTTGCTGGATTACCGGAGATTTGGTGGCACGCTTTATCACCGGACGGCGTTTGCTGGAGCGACGACGGGGCAACAATTGCTCTACGCGTTGGATGAACAGGTGCGGAGGCACGAGACAGAGGACCTGGTAAAGAAACATGAGGGCCAGGCATTTTTGTCGGCGGTGATTGACGAGGGAGGCGTGTGCCGCGGGATTTGCGCCATGGATCTCCGAAGCATGGAAGTGAAGACCTATTCGGCGGACGCGGTGATTTTCTGCACGGGCGGGATCGGCGCGATTTTTGGACGGTCCACGAATTCAGTCGTCTGCACGGGTTCGGCGCAGTCGGCGCTGTTTCAGCAGGGCGTCGACTATGCAAACGGGGAATTCATTCAGGTACATCCAACGGCCATTCCCGGCGAGGACAAGCTGCGGTTGATGAGCGAATCGGCCCGCGGAGAAGGCGGCCGGGTGTGGGTGCCGAAAAATCCTGGGGACACGCGCCCGGCGCGAAGCATGCCGGAAGGGGAACGATTCTATTTTCTTGAGGAGTGGTATCCGAAATACGGCAATCTTGTGCCGCGGGACATCGCCACGCGAGCGATTCACCGCATCGTCTATAAGGAAAAACTCGGGATAAGGGGACAGGCGGCGGTGTACCTGGACGTCACGCATATTCCGCGAGAAACGCTGGATCGAAAACTGGAAGGCATTCTCGAGATTTATGAGAAGTTTCTTGGCGTGGATCCGCATGAAGAGCCGATGAAAGTTTTTCCCGCGATGCACTATACGATGGGCGGCATTTGGGTGAATGCGGAAGACCAGGCGACAAATGTTGCTGGGATTTATGCGGCGGGCGAATGTGAATACCAGTATCACGGAGCGAACCGGCTGGGGGCGAACTCGCTGCTGTCCTGTATTTTTGGCGGAGGACTGGCGGGTCCAGCGGCGGTGAAATATGCACGCGGCCTGTTGAGCGGGTGCGAGGCGGTTGGATCGAGCATTTACGAGAGCGAGCGCAAGCGGCAAGAGGAAAAAAATCAAGCTCTGATTTCGCCTGAGGGAACGGAGAATCCGATTACGATTTGGCGCGAACTTGGCGAAATCATGACGGAGCACGTGACAGTGACACGCATTAACAAGGATCTGCAGTCGGCAGATGGGAAGATTCGCGAGCTTCAGGAACGCTGCAAGAAAATCAACTTGAGCGACCGGACGAGATGGTCCAATCAAACGCTGAATTTCGCGCGAGAGCTGGAAAACATGCTGATTCTCGCGCGAGTGATCACGGTGGGCGCGCTGCACCGCAACGAATCACGCGGGGCGCATTACAAACCCGATTTTCCCGAGCGCGATGACGCAAATTGGCTGAAGACTACGCGCGCCAAATGGGTGAACGGCGAGATTCAGCTCAGTTATGAGCCGGTGGACATTTCGCAGATTCCGCCGCGCGCGAGGCGCTATGACGCTGCCAAATAGCAGCTGATCTCTTTTAGAGGCTCTGGATCCAGCAGCATGGAGTGTTCGCAAGATTTGAAGAGGATTTATGCCTGACGCCAAAGAGGTGATCGTTCGGGTAAGACGGCAGGTCAGCCCTAAGGGGACACCCTATTGGGAGGAATTTGCGCTGCCATGGCGTCAGGGGATGAACGTGATTATTTGCCTGCGGGACATCGCGGAGAACCCGGTCACGCGTGAAGGCAAGAAGACTACTCCCGTCAGCTATGAATCGAACTGTCTCGAGGAGGTTTGTGGCTCTTGCGCGATGCTCATCAATGGCAGGGCAAGGATGGCGTGTTCGGCGCTCGTGGACAGATTGGAGCAGCCGATTCGACTCGAACCTTTGTCCAAGTTTCCGGTCGTGCGCGATTTGGCGGTGGACCGGCAATTCATGTTCGAGAGCCTGAAGCGCGTAAGAGGCTGGATTCCCGTTGATGGGACGTACGATCTCGGTGAGGGCCCTAGAATGGCTCCCGAGACACAAGAAAAAGCTTATCCGCTCTCACGTTGTATTTCGTGCGGAAACTGCCTGGAAGTCTGTCCTCAGGTGAATGACCACAACAAATTCGTCGGAGCGGCGATTATCAGCCAAGTCCGTTTGTTCAACATGCACCCGACAGGCGCGATGCACGCTAAGGAGCGCCTGCACGCGCTCATGGAACCCGGCGGGATCCAAGATTGCGCGAACGCGCAGAACTGCGTGAAAGCCTGCCCCAAGGAAATTCCCCTGACTGAATCCATCGCGGAAATGAACCGGCAAGCCTGGAAACAGGCGCTGGTTGGCTGGCTAATAGGGTAGAATCTCGCCGCACCATTTCATTTGGAGGAACCATGCGCCAGGCCCGCGTTTCGCTGTTGGTTTGTTTGCTCGCCGCCGGATTTTTGATGAGCCAAGTCGCGACGGGCGACGACGTCGCCGACCGCGCAAGGAAGCTTCATTTTTCCTCGATCGTACTGGACACGCACGACGACACCACACAGCGGTTTTTTTCGAAGGAGTTTGATCTCGGCAAGCGCAATCCCGACGGCGCGATCGATATTCCACGGATGCGCGAAGGCGGCATGAACGCGATTTTCTTTTCGATTTGGATCGACGGACGGATTATGGGTCCGCCAGCGGTACAAAAGGCGCTGGATCAGATCGATCTGGTACACGAAAACGTCATCAAGTATTCGAAAGACCTGACCTTTTGCCGCACAGCGGAAGAGGTTCGCCGTGCCCACGCCCAGGGCAAGATCGCGGTGCTCATGGGCGTCGAGGGCGGCCACATGATCGGAAACGACATCCACGTGCTGCGCATGTTCGGTGATCTGGGCGTGCGCTACATGACGCTGACGCACTTTTACAACGACGAATGGGCGGATTCCTCGACCGACAAGCCAGCGCACAACGGTTTGACGGATTTCGGGAAGGAAATCGTGAAAGAGATGAACCGGCAGGGAATTATGGTGGACATCTCGCACGTGTCCGACAAAACGTTCTACGATGCCTTGGAAGTTAGCAAAGCGCCGCTGATTGCATCGCATTCCTCCTGTCGCGCGCTGTGCAACCACGTGCGCGACATGTCCGACGACATGATTCGGGCTCTGGCGGCCAAAGGCGGTGTCATCCAGATCAATTATGAAAAGAGCTTCATCGATCAGGCTTACAAGGATGCTCAGGATAAGCTCTCCGGCGGAGTCGTCAGCATGATGGACCAGATCCGCAAAGAATGCGGTGATGATCCGGAATGTGCAGAGAAGAAAATGGCGGACATCGAGAAACAAGCCGTGGCGGATGGCAAGCTGCCGCACGTAAGCTGGGAGCGCATCATCGACCACATCGATCACGCGGTGAAGGTTGGCGGTATTGATCACGTCGGACTTGGTTCGGATTTCGACGGGGCCAACATGCCCGAAGGAATGGAAGATTGCACGCATTTGCCGCAGATCACTGAGGCGCTGATGCGTAAGGGCTACAGCGACGAGGACATCCGCAAGATTCTGGGTGGTAACCTGCTGCGCGTCATGGAAGCAAACGAACGCGTTAGCCGAGAGATGCAAGCTTCCCAATACTAAAAATGAAACGTACGGGACTTGCGAGGACATCACTCGATGCGGCGTTGTGTATCTTGGCTGGTATGGTGCTGGCGGGGACGATGGCGTCGGATGGAATTTCAGAACGGGCGAAACGGCTGCATTTCTCTTCCCTAGTTGTCGACACGCACGCCGACACGACACAGCGTTTTCTCGATGACGGCTTCGATCTGGGGGCGCGCAATGCTCTTGGGAGCGTTGATATTCCGCGGATGAAGAAAGGCGGTCTCGGAGCTATCTTTTTTTCCATTTGGATCCCCAGCAAGATTACGGGGGCCGTAGCCGTAAAGCGGGCGCTTGACCAGATAGATGAGGTGCACGAGCAAGTTCAAAGACACAGGAATGATCTCGTCCTAGTTACGACAGCGGAGGGCATTCGCGAGGCTCGTAAGCAGGACAAAATCGCAGCGCTTATTGGCGTCGAGGGCGGGCACATGATCGCGAGCGATCTGAGCGTGCTGCGCACGTATGTGGCGCTTGGGGCGCGGTACATGACGCTGACGCATACAGGCAACGTCGAGTGGGCGGATGCCTCAACGGACAAGCCAGTCCACAACGGTTTGACGGAGTTTGGCAAAGAAGTTGTGCGAGAGATGAATCGCCTGGGAATGATGGTCGACGTCTCACACGTCAGCGATAAAACGTTTGCGGACGTCTTGGAGGTCAGCAGAGCGCCTGTGTTCGCTTCGCATTCCGATTGCCGCGCGATTTGCGATGCACCCAGGAACATGAGCGATGCCATGATTCGTGCGCTGGCGGCCAAAGGAGGCGTGATTCAAATCAACTATCATGTCGGTTTCCTGAGCCAGGAGTTTCGCGATGCGGAAAGGGCCCATCCAGAGTGGGACAAAGCTATCGCGCTGGAAATTCGGCAACGATGCGGCGAAAGAGAAGGCTGCAGATTAATTGAGGGCGATCGCATCACTCGGGAGTACGTATTGCGGGGTGATCTTCCCCGCGTAGAGTGGACCAAAATCATCGAGCACATCGATCACGCCGTTAAAGTTGCAGGCATTGATCACGTTGGGCTTGGATCGGATTTTGATGGGGCGAACATGCCTTTCGGGATGGAAGACGCGAGCAAGCTGCCGCGGATCACTCAGGCATTGCTGGAAAAGGGTTATTCCGCAGGTGACGTAAAGAAGATTCTCGGCGAGAATACTCTTAGGGTGATGGCGGATGTCGAGCGAGTTAGCCGCGAACTGAATGCCTCGGAGTAGGTGTAAACTGCCGTTATCAATAAACATAAAGAAATTAATCCTGAGAGGGAAAAGCAATGCATAGACGTGGATGGATGATGGTTGTGGCGCTAGCTTGTATTTTTGCGATGCCGCTCAAAATGTCGCGAGCGCAAGAAACGCAGGCACAGCCGAAGTCAGGCGGGGCAACAACACACCGGTCGAGTTCGGCCGTGTCCCCTTATCAGCGGATATTGCTCCGGCCGTCGCTTCTTACGGCAAAGGCGCCCGCCACATATAAAGTAAAATTCGTCACGACAAAGGGCGACTTCGTCATCGAGGTGACGCGCGAATGGGCGCCCCGCGGTGCGGATCGCTTCTACAATCTCGTACGGCATCATTTTTATGACAATACGAGCTTCTTTCGGGTGCTGAAGGGTTTCGTCGTGCAGTGGGGCATCAGCGCTTATCCCCCTGTTAACGTCGCCTGGGACCACGCGCCGATAAAGGATGATGCTGTTGTGCAGAGCAATCTGCGCGGGTATATCACCTACGCCATGGGCGGGCCAAATACTCGAACAACGCAGGTGTTCGTCAACCTGGTGGATAACAAGCGTCTGGACGGCATGGGGTTTGCGGCGTTTGGGCAGGTCGTCGAAGGCATGGACGTCGTAGACTCGCTCTATGCGGGTTATGGCGAAGGCGCACCGGATGGAAAAGGACCGGTTCAGGACACAATCGAAAAGTCCGGGAAGCCTTATCTCGACAAGAATTTCCCGTTGCTCGACTCCATCAAGACGGCGAGATTGATCTTGCCGGAGGGCGCGACCTCTTCCAAAGCGCCTGCGGGCAAGGCGCCAGCGGCCTCTGAAAAACAGCGTTAAAGCCTAACCGCGCATGATTACTTTTTTGGATTTCATGCATCAAAAGATTGTGATGATGTTGGTTTTGACTTAGTGGAAGCCACGAGGTAACTTAAGTTTCGTGATCACTTCTTGCCAGAGGATGTGTTGTTGCTGCTGCGCGCGCAAGGCTGCGTGTCGCATGACATCCATCGCTGGCCAGGGGAATTTGCGGACTTAGCACTCATTTAGGATTTAAAGTTCCGGAGCCCACGTTGCCAGAGTCTCAGGCCACGTGGGTTTTTCGTTTTTTGGGACAAGATTCTGGGGGCAGGTGGTGCAGCGATGAGCGAACTCAAGGAAACCAAAGCGCAGCGCGTCGAGCGATTGAAGCGAGCCAAAAATGCCTGGGAGCATTTTGACGAGATCCGCGAGTTTGCGCGCGGTGGCTACGCCTCCATTCCGCCCGAATGGCTCAGCACTTATTTCCGCACTTGGGGCGTGTACACGCAAGGGGACGGCGTTGGAGTGATCGGAGGCACTGGAGGGGAAGGCAAAGCCATCCCGTACTTTATGGTGCGCATACGCATCCCGAACGGATTGCTGCGCAGCGATCAGGTTCGCGCCGTTGCGGAGATTGCCGAGCGGCATGCGCGTGGCGTGGCGGACATCACCGTCCGCCAAAATATTCAGTTGCATTGGGTGACGATTGAATCGCTGCCCGAAGTCTTGGAGACGCTGTGGGGCGCCGGTTTGACGACGACCGGTGCGTGCGGCGATGTCGCGCGCAATATTACTGGCTGCCCCGTTGCTGGGCTGGATGCGGAAGAGATCGTGGACGCCTCGCCGCTTGCCCTGGCCATCGACCGCGAGTTGGGAGGCGCCGCGGAATTCTACGACCTGCCACGTAAATTCAAAATCTCCATCACCGGATGTAAGCACTGGTGCTCCTACCCGGAGATTAATGATGTGGCTCTGACGGCTACTTCGCGAAGAAGAGGAGGCAGTACCGAGACGGGATTTTCGCTCAGGGTTGGCGGTGGACTTTCGAACGATCCACACCTTGCCTTGCGGCTGAATGCTTTCATTCACTGGGACCAGGTAGTGCCCGTGGCGCGCGGCATAGCGGAAATCTTTCGCTCGAGCGAAACGCTCCGACAGAGCAGGGAAAAGGCTCGCCTCAAGTTCCTGTTCCTGCAACAGGGTTGGACCGCGGACAGCTTTTTAGATGAGTTGCAGCGAAATATTGGATTTTCGCTTGATCCCGCCGAGGCGGAAGATACTCCCAGGGATGTTCATCGTGACCATGTCGGAATTCACGCGCAAAAACAAGACGGTCTTGTTTACGTGGGCGCTTCGGTTTCGCGCGGCCGGATTACCCCGCAGCAGTTGCGCGTCGCGACGGACCTTGCCGATCGCTATGCCGACGGCCACATCCGAACCACCACCATGCAGAATCTGCTGATCGTCAACGTGCCCACGAGAGACGCGGCCACGGTGGCACACGAACTTGAAGTTGCTGCCCTGCCGGTGCAGGCCTCGGTGTTCGCACGCGGAACCGTGGCCTGCACAGGTTCTGAGTTCTGCAAGCTCGCGCTGACGGAGACCAAGGGCTTCGCACGCTGGCTTACGCAAGAGCTCGAAGAGCGGCTTCCCGATTTCCAGGAACAACTACGGCTGAATGTCACTGGCTGCCCGAATAGTTGCGGGCAGCATTGGATTGCGGATATCGGGATCGAAGGCAAAAAAATCAAAGTCGATGGACGGATGGTGGACGCCTACTACTTCTGCGTCGGCGGAAGCGTGGGTCAGTTTGCGGCCATTGCTCGGCCGGTCGGCTACCGCTGCGCCGCCTCGGACGTTCCTGATGCCATCGAGAGACTACTTTTAGAATTCAATTCACGTCGTGAGCCGAATGAGAACCTGCGGAGGTTTCTTGCACGACATTCAAACGAGGAGGTTCGGTCGTTTCTTGCAGGAAGTTACCTCGCCCCTGTAGAGCGCGATTTGGCGCTCGGGCCGGTGCCGCAAGGATTGGAGGGCTGACGCATGAGTTTGTTTCCCATTTTCGTAAAGTTAGAGGGCCGGCTGGTAGTCGTTGTTGGTGGCGGGAATATTGCCGAAGCGAAGATTCCCGGCATTCTGAATGCTAG
>Ga0187805_10000356_pt1 | contig 14675 bp, 18 predicted proteins | sample NC_wetland_sal_i_6_FD_132965 | JGI IMG/M metagenome (GOLD analysis project Ga0187805, IMG submission 132965) | Wetland sediment microbial communities from Neuse River Estuary, North Carolina, USA - Control_5 | ecosystem: Environmental > Aquatic > Freshwater > Wetlands > Sediment | place: USA...
CCGGTGTTCGGTTGATTATCATCCACATTATGGTGTAATATCATCCGTCTAACGCTCGTTGGGCCGCCATGATTCGTCGAAATATCACTGATTATCTGCTGCAAGCCTTGACGGACACCCCTGTGGTGCTGGTTAACGGCGCCCGGCAAACGGGCAAGAGCACCCTGGTGCAGTCGCCGGAACTGACAGAACGCAGCCGTCAGTACCTGACCTTCGACGACCCCGGAGTTCTAGCTGCAGCCAAGCGCGATCCCAACGGCTTTGTTGCCGGTTTGACCGCCCCAGTCACTCTCGATGAAGTGCAGCACGTGCCTGAACTCTTCCCGGCAATCAAAGTCGCCGTTGACCGAAAACGAGAGCCTGGACGTTTCCTCCTCACCGGTTCCGCCAATGTGCTGCTTCTGCCTAAGCTATCCGAGTCCCTGGCTGGACGAATGGAAGTGCTAACCCTCTGGCCGTTCTCGCAAGGCGAAATGAAGGCAGTGCAAGAGAGTTTTGTTGACGCGCTGTTCTCGAAGCGGACGGTGTGGCATGCAGAGAAATCGAGCGTGGTTCGAAGGAGTGAGTTGTTTGAAAAGGTACTGTCTGGCGGTTATCCCCCGCTCGTTACACGCCATACGGAAGCGCGTCGCAAAGCCTGGTTCCAGTCTTACCTGATGACGATTCTTCAACGTGATGTCCGCGACATATCCAACATCGCTGATTTGACCGCCGTGCCTCGACTGCTTTCGGTCGTCGCCGGTCGCGCCGGTGGCTTGCTGAATTTCGCTGACCTGTCAAGAAGCCTCTCGTTGCCACAAACGACCCTAAAACGATACTTCGCACTGCTGGAAACGACATTCCTTGTACAGCTATTGCCGCCCTGGTCGGTGAACACTGGTCAGCGGGTCATTCGGACACCGAAGATCTACTTGAATGACACCGGCCTGCTGGCACATGTGCTCGGGCTCACTCTGAATCGGCTGGAATTGGATGCGGGAATGGCGGGGGCTGTCTTGGAGAACTTTGTGCTGATGGAGTTGCGCAAGCAAGCGTCTTGGAGCGAGACTCAGCCACAATTGTTTTATTGGCGCACGGCTTCGGGACAGGAAGTGGACATCGTGTTGGAAAACTCTGCTGGGCATCTGGTAGGAGTGGAAGTAAAAGCCAGTGCAACTCTGCATAGCGGCGACGTTCGGGGGTTGCAGGCTCTGGCCAGTGCGGCCGGCAGGCGCTGGGTTCGTGGTGTGGTGCTCTATGGCGGCACAGAGGTTGTCCCCTTTGCTGGCAACCTGCACGGCGTTCCTGCGTCCCACCTCTGGGCAACTCACATTCCTGTTTGACAACGCTTTGTCACCTTTGATCACGGACGGTTTGCGCCAGTACAGGGGCGACGACGGGAGGTGTGGCTGCGTACCAGAAAGAGGGTTCCAAGTACCTTCAGCGCTTCCTTTCAAAACAGAAGCGCTGAAACGGAGCAGTAGCGCACGCGCCTACCTCTCGTTGTTTCAGCGCCCCCAATTTCATATTACGTTCTCCTCGGACCTACACGATTCGTCTTGTGTTCGCCTGCTCCGGGAAGGATTTTATGTAGCACTCCTCTTTCTTTCGCTGCTCGCCAAATTCCTATACCGCAAGGCCTTCAGCATCAGACGGTGTTTGTGTAACCAGGTTGCACAATCGAGGTGATGCCGATTCGGCCCGGGGAATTGCACACCGAGCCGCTTACAGGTTCGGACGTAAGCCTCTCGACTTATCCGGCTCGTGCCACCCATTGAAGGCTGAGGCCTTCCGTCGTGACCGGCGAGTTCCTCCGGTTGACCCGTTGGCTTCTGTTTGATCTCGACCGCGACCCAATCGCGATGATGACGAAGATCTGGGACCGGCTGTATCTTGGCAATTCCGGGGATGCGGAGCGTGTTGCCGTCTCCAACCACTGCGTATCACAGCCGTCACATCCGGCCGCGTCGCAGTTTTCCAGAGAGAACGGGTTTGTAAGGTGGGGAGGTCACCGTTGTCGGCGACCTCCAGCATTGGTACTTACCCGAGCAATTGGACCTTCTCACGCAGAGCGTTCACTAAGTCCATCGGCAGGATGCGAAAACCCCGCTTCTTAGCGCGGAAAACCTCCAAGACGTTGCCGAGACCGAATTCGGGAACCAATTGAGCGATCTCGTTGGCGAACTGTTCCGCAACCTTATCAAGGGCTTCACGGTACGCCAGCAGGATGGGATACTGCAGCCCAGTTGCGGCTCTTGCAAGAGCGTACTGCTCTTCTTGGGTCAACGGCTTCTTGTAATGTAAAGACAGGCAAGTATACTTGTCATATTGTCCTCCAAAGATTTGGGCGATGGTAAAGAGCCCGCCCCCAGCTAGTCCTGGAGCCTTGGTTCGTTCCAGCACCTACTGTCTATTAAGTAAATTCGGAAGTTCTTTTTTCTGGTGCAGAAAGTATTTTTCTAGGAGCAACTCGCGCAGCGAGTCCGAACCGATTACTCGTCCCAAGCGAAGCAGGCAGCAATAGCCGGAAGCGTTTTAGGCTCAGAGGACGGGCAAGAAATTGTTTATCGGGCCCGATCGGGCCCAAGAGATCAGCTGAAGGGATTTGCCACCACGATGCCAAAATATTTCTGGCCCGCGTTTAGGTCTTCCGACCAAATCCGCTCACACCCGGCGCGCTCGGCGGCAGCCACAATCATGCCATCGTAGAAGTGCAGCCCATAGGTAGCTCGCGCCTCTACCGCACGCCGCACGATATCGCCATCGAGAGTGATGAGCTTGATCGGCCCCAAGGCATCCAGCAGTGTGGTCACATCTTCGGCGTTCACCGCGGGCGACAACTTGTGGAGCAGGGTAGCGGCGAACTCGCCCAGCACTTGAGTCGACATCACGATCTCGCCCGCCAGAGCCCTCCGGACGAGGTCTTGTGCGACCCGCTGCTTCCCCGGATCGCTAACGTCGTAAGCGTAGACCAGTACATTCGTGTCCAGAAAATCAGGAGCGGACATACAGGTCTTTCCGTCTCCAGGTTCGCTTTCCCATCTTGAACTGGAATTGAGCGAAGCTGCGCTCCAGTGCTTGCCGTTCCCGGCGTCTGTGACCGGAGGCAGCATGTTCCGCAGCAAGTTTTTCCAGATGGTCGCGAACCAAACCAGTCAGAGTTGTATCCCGCTCGACAGCAATTTTCCGGACTTCCTTAACGAGCCGGTCATCCAACGACAGAGTGATGTTCATGTCCACATAATAAGGGAATCACGTATTCCCTGCAAGGTAGCTGCTTGATTGATATGCAGCGCCTTCTCCTTCCAGAGCCTTCTGGCCTCGGAGTGGTGCCCGTTCGGGCAATCGAACGACATACCGTGGAGGGCATGCGGATGCTGAACCTCATTGGTTGACCTCCCGGACTTGTCGCAAAACCAGGAAGATCACCGCCCGAAGATAAGGTGGCGGTGACGGTGGCCACGGGCGACGCGGGCGACACGGACACGATTCTGGAGACCTTGCCGCAAGCTGGCGAACACATCGCCGAGGTCGCCTGTGTCACGAACAACGAGGAAGTCGGCGAGCGGGTGCAGGCCGAAGGCCCGCGGGAGGCGGTCACCGACAAGGGATATCACAGCAATCACACGCTGCAGGCGCTCGGCGCGGCAGCGGTTCGGACCTACATCTCCGAACCCGATCGTGGGCAGCGTCATTGGCAGAACAAACCAGAAGCGCGGCAGGCGGTGTACGGCAACCGGCGGCGGATTCGTGGGGAGCGTGGGAAACAGCTGCTGCGCCGGCGCGGGGAGTTGGTCGAACGCAGCTTCGCACACGCGTATGAGACCGGAGGGATGCGGCGCGTGTACTTGCGAGGACGGGAGAATGTTCTCAAGCACGTGCTGATCCACGTGGGCGCACTCAACCTGTCGCTGGTGATGCGACAACAACTCGGAAAAGGGACACCGCGCGGTCTGCAAGGCCTCTCGGCGGAGAGTTGGCTGATGGGGTTACGGCTCTGGATCTCGGTTCTGATGCGGATCGCAGGGGAAGATGCATTCGAGCCCAGGTTCATGCTGCCCGTACCGTAACTCTCATTCCCCTCCCGGCATAGTCAACAACTCACTTCCGCCACGGGCTGATAGGGCTTTTGGGGTGCAATAGAGGCGGCTGGAAATAATGTGGTCAGCAAATCGGTTGGGCTCGAGAATGGCCAGAGCAAGAGTGTAGTAGGTTTTTTGTGCTTGTCGGCGAAAGTAGACTTTCTGCACCCGAACCAGAAAGAGTCCGTCCGGGATTTGGTCGGCAGCGCAGCGATCGGCCGCATGCAAGCCTGCGATCTGGCGTCTCAAGCTGCACCCGCTTTCTGGCCGAGATAGCTGTTGAGCTGGCAGAGCAGGGCATTGCGGTCTTTCTCGGCCCAATCGGACAAGTGCGCGACGAAGTTCTCCACCTGCTCGCGGGTAGCTTCGCGCAAGCTCTTGACGCCGCAGAAGTCCGTCGCGTAGGACTTGACCAGAGTGGCATCGAGCTGATGCTGGCGAATCAGCTGGCACAGACGATCGCGAACTGTGCGACCGCCGTAGTTCCCATTGCCATTTGCAGGTTGGGGCAGCTTTTTGGACTCTGGACGCGGAGCAGGTTGGCCAGCGAAGGAACCAATCTCCTCGACCGAGCAGATGCCAATGCCGTAGGCCTTCCGCAAAGCACGATTGACGGCGCGAGTCTCAGCCACACGCATTTCGGCACCGTGCACAAGTGAAGAAACATTGGACGGATCGGCGTCACCGTAGCCGACGAACCCCCGACAACGAGCAGATTTGTAAACTGTAGCTCGGAAGCGCGCGGACGGTGTGCGCGGTTGCGAGGCTGACGGTGATGACCTGTCCGCAGGATGTAAGTCCGGTCGCCGTCGCGGTGATGCCGCTGAGGGTGAGAAATACGTATCATAGCGAATCTAGACGGAGGTCTTCAAGCGAGTCGTAGCCGGATTGTGGGCTGACAATTTTATAGAAGCGGAGCTGGGAGGCCGGAATTGGAGCAAGGAGTTCGAAGTTCGCTTGCTGGACCACCATGTCATAGATATCCGGATCAGCAAGGGCGTGCTCGATAAACTCTAGACATGGACTGCAGGACCCGCCTTGCTCAGCTCGAAGGAGGGCGACAGGAACATCGCATGCTTCGACAAGAATGGGTTGTCGGGGTGTCTTAGCGAGGGCAACTATTCTCGAGATCGGTTCCTGGGTAGCCAGGCTCGGAACCTGAGGCAACAGCTTATCGAGTATCTTTTGCGTGCATGCTAGGGCTTCCGATCCGCACTTGTTAAGCAAGGCGTATGTGGCTGCGGTTTGCCGGCTCGGGGTGACATAAGTGCCCCCGTACCTAAAGTTGAATCCAAAGTTTCCACCTGGCGTCTGAGTCGATGGGTCTGGCGCTATTTTGGTCAAGAAATGCCTGTCCAATGGCCAATCTGGATCGGTTTGCAGTCGTTCTTCGCCGAGCTCCAGTAGCCGCGGGGCGATTTTTCGGAGCCCAAGCTCCTCGACCATGTTTCGGCCCCCGAGTCCCGTTTCCAGTATCGACTCATAAAAGAGACTCGACGTGCCATGGAAAAGCGGAACAGTGAGCTTGCCGTCCAACACTGACCTAGGTGGCCTCATGGCAGGCCCAGCGCCGGCAGCGATTTCACGATCTTTACTGTTTCCAGGCTGACAGTGACGATCTGCCCTTTTTGCCAGCGAGTCGCCGATTGTTTCGCACTGGCGTAGAAAATCTTGCTGCGGGCCGCGTCCCTGCCCTCTTGACCGCTTTTGCAGAGAAACTCCAGTGCTTTGCCCTTCAGCGAGGGGAGTTCTGAGAGCGATTCTCCGGCACCGGTACTATCTTCAGCACACTCCATAAAGTTCCTCTAGTCAATGCAGTGTGGAATACGCGAGGTATCGTTGCAAGGTGCCTTAAGGCGGAACGGACATTACTTTCGTTCGGGTCTCACCATCTCACCTGCCTCCTAAGACTCTAGCTAGCAAGTGCAGCGAGTAGAAATATGCGTCAGTCCGCCCAAACCGTTATCGGCGCGGAACACACCGTTTGTCAATTCTTGTTACGAAATCGGAACGGGAAGGACGGCGTCGGGAAGTGCAGCGACAAAAGCGGTTGGAGTGTGGATCGGCGGCATTGGCGGAACCTCACAACTCGTCCGCCAGCTATTGAAATCATACGCATCAGACTCTGGCGCAGACCGCCGGGGTCTGGTTTCGACCAGTACACCCCCAATGCGCGTGTGGTGCGTTTGGTTCAAGACCTGTACGCTCCGGACTGCCTTCAGACCGCTGACAGCGCGGCTTGATAATCAAGAATTTGCGGAGGCACTGGCGACCAACGCGAGAGATATACTTGGGGTCGAGGCCATTCGAAGCGAATCCAAGCCTGTGGGAGGGTTAACATGCGTTTTGCTTTAACTATTTCTTGGGCTCTGGCCATTCAGCGCCGGGCAGCGATGTCCAGTCGGATGCGAAAGCAAGATTGACACCTTGACGAACGAAGTGATGGCTCAGGAGAGAGCCCTTGATCAGGTTGCATACTTTCAGACATTCACTTTGACCCCGACGCAACAAGACCCGTCGCATGGTCTGTGGGTCGAGCGGGTACTGCCGAACTACGCGGATGTTCTTCTGGTGCACGTAATGGTGGACCACGAGAACAGCGGCGTGCTGCTGCCCGCGCCTACGCAGGCACAGCCGCCCAACTCGGGCTTCGCGGCGAATCGAATCATCTTCTCCTCGAATTGCCGCAACGCCGGCAAAGCTCCCGTTGTGGCGAAAGTGGATGTGACCCTCGGCTTGTTGCGGCAGGAGGCCGCTGGCAAGAGTGTCTTCGGCATTAGGGTCGCAGTTGATGGCTGCGATCCTGTCAGCGGCCAAGTACCAGTCGAGGTGACTGTCCTGTCGAAAGTGTAGCCGGACAATCGCCAGAACGATTCGCAGTCGGCTCGGTGGCTGCTATGCCGCAGCAATCCTGCTCTGTGCGGCTTGGCTCATACTCCGTCCCTTGCGCGCTGGGATCGCTTTGCCTTTGCCGATCGCGCACGCGACATCGGCAAGCGTCAGCCCTGTTCCCTTGCTTGTTGGCATCTGACGCAGTACACACGGAACGGTCCACTACGTGATGCTCGTGGTTTTGCAATCATGCCGCTTCTCGATCGAGTTTTACACAGCAGAGGAATCAGATCTGCCTCTCCCCGGGGCGGCAAGTGTAGGATATGTTGGCACGTATCACCGGAGACCGGAGGCGAGCAGGTTCGGTCATACGTGCCCAAGGGTCGCGTTTCCGAGCGAAATCGTGCTTGGGTTTCTCAGGGTCGCTCTGGAGACGTGCCAATGGGGTGCCTCGTCTGTATTCATTGTCATTTTTACCAGCCACCACGGGAGAATGCATGGTTGGAAGCGGTCGAATCGCAGGACTCGGCGAGTCCCTACCACGACTGGAATGAACGGATCACGGCGGAGTGCTATCTGCCGAACGGCGCGTCGCGCATGCTCGACGGCCACGGATGTATAGCGAAGATCGTTAACAACTATACTCGCATCAGCTTCAATTTCGGACCCACCCTGCTGTCGTGGATGGAAGAACGCGCTCCGCAGGCTTACGCGCAGGTCCTCAAGGCCGATCGCGAAGGCCAGCAAATCTTCTCAGGGCACGGCTCCGCTATAGCGCAGGCGTACAACCACCTCATCCTTCCCTTGGCGAACTCGCGCGATAAACGGACGCAGATCGTGTGGGGTATCCGGGATTTCCAGCATCGTTTTGGACGAGACCCAGAGGGCGTGTGGCTTCCAGAAACCGCGGTGGACTTGGAGACACTGGAAATCCTAAGTTCGCTGGGCATCAAGTTCACGATTCTTGCTCCACACCAGGCCGGCAAAGTGCGGACGGATCAGGGGACGGAGTGGATCAATCTTAACGGCCAAGGTATTGACTCGCGGCGCGCCTACGCGTGCAACTTGCGTTCCGGGCGCAGCATTGGGCTCTTCTTTTATGACGGAGTAGTTTCGCGCGCGGTGGCTTTCGAGAAATTACTGTTCAGCGGCGAGAACCTGGCACGCCGGCTGGCTGGCCGATTTGATCCCGAAGGCGATGCGGCGCAGTTGATCCACATCGCGACTGACGGCGAGACGTACGGACACCATCACGCGCACGGCGACATGGCGCTCGCGGTTGCTCTCGACTACATCGAAAAAAACAAGCTAGCGCGAATCACGAATTACGGCGAGTATTTTGCGCAGCATCCCCCTTCGCAAGAAGTTGAAATCCTGGAGCGCACATCCTGGAGTTGTATGCACGGCATTGCCCGGTGGGAGAGCGATTGTGGCTGCAACTCCGAGGCGAATCGGCAGTGGAAGCAGGAATGGCGAAGACCGCTGCGAGAAGCGCTGGACTGGCTGCGCGACGAGCTCGCCACTATGTACGAAGTTGACGCGAAGGAGTTGCTGAGAGACCCGTGGACTGCCCGGGACGAGTACGCCAGGGCGGTCATTGATCGTTCAGCCGGCACGGTAGACAGTTTCCTGGGCGAGCATGCGCTGCGAGATTTGTCTGCCGAGGAGGCGGTGCGGGCATTGAGGCTGCTCGAAATGCAGCGGCATCTCATGCTGATGTATACCAGTTGCGGATGGTTCTTCGATGAGCCGACAGGACCAGAAACTGTCCAAGTCCTTCAATATGCCGGCCGAGCCGTGCAGTTGAGCGAGCAGTTATTCGGTGGCGAGCGTGAAGAGCAATTCCTGACCCGGCTGGAGAAAGTTTGGAGCAACATTCCCGAGTTCGGCAATGGCCGAAGTATCTATGAGAAGTTCGTCAGACCTGCGATGTTGGACCTTTGGGGCGTGGCGGCGCACTACGCCATCAGCTCACTTTTCGACGGCTACCGTGATTCGAATTCGATGTACTGCTATCATGCGCACCTGCAGGAAGTGCATCTGTTCGAGAAGGGCAGGACCAAACTTGCGATTGGACGTGCCCAGATCACCTCCCGTACCACGCGCGGCCAGCTGAAGTTCAACTTTGCGGCACTGTACTTAGGAGATCACAAGCTGGTTGCGGGCATTCGCCCGTCCCGTGGCAGCGATGGATTTCGGTCCTTTGTTGAGCAGGCCAGCGTGGCGTTTTCTGCCGGGGATCTTGCCAGGTGCTCACTCCTAATTGACCAGCAGTTTCGAGGCGCTACTTACTCGCTAAAGTCGCTGTTCCGTGATGAGCGGCAACGAATTGTGAAGCGGATCGTCAATTCCACCCTGGCTGACATTGACCAGATATATTCTAAGATGTATGAGCAGCACGCTTCGCTCATCAGCTTTCTCTTCGATCTTCAGATATCGATGCCAGCGATCCTGCGGGTATCGGCTGACTTCGCGCTCGGCAATGCCATTCAACGCTGCTTGGCTGACGAGAAACTGGACATTGATCGCATTCGGAAGCTTCTCGATACTGCAAGGCAGGATGGGACTAGCCTTGCCGGCTGCTCGCTCGAACCGGCGCTCCGTCAACGCCTGGAAATAGTCCTGGACCGTTGGGAGAAAAACCCGTTCGACTTAAGTAAGCTCGGGGAACTGGAAGCAGTGGCCTCGCTTGCACAGGTTCCACCCTTCCACTTGGACCTCTGGCAGGCCCAGAACGTTTATTACGAACTGCTGCAGGTGATCTCGCGTGAGCGCCATGTACAGTTCAGCGGAAAATGGCTCGACCGCTTTCAAAAACTGGGAGAGCTATTGGGAGTTGCCGTTGGCGAATCCTTGTTTGCTCAAGGATCTATATCCCTTGAAGTCGAACCGGCGTATCCGACTTCCGAAGTCGTCCAAGAAGCAGGCGCAGCAGCAGCGGCTGATGCAGTTGTGATGAGTTCCCACGGACTTCAAATGCCAGCAGGGCCCGGAATCACAAGCGCGTGACGCCTCAGGACTCGCGCCGAAGTTCTAAAGTTCCACTTTGCTGACCGAACAGCGGAGCGGCGAGCGCGGCCGGTCACAGGCGGCACCTAAAAGGAGCGTGCGCCCCACTGTCGTTCGTTTCCTGCGTGGCGCAGTGGCGCTTCATCTTCCCTCCCAAACACCCACTACGCCACCCTGCTTTTTGGACGGTGCCATCACTGGGAGCAGTTCATCCCTGCACGCGACAGACTAGGTCGGATTGTGGAACTGGAAGCGACTCCGCTTCTTCCAATCGACTGGCTTGGCCATTGTGGTCTCCCCTATGGAGTCAAGAATTGGAATTTTGCATTTGGAGAATGCGAGAAATTCATTGGCCAACTCAAAACATGCCAGTTTAAACTTACTCCAAATGCGGGGCAGTAACGTCTCCTAAGTTCGTCCCTGACCCGAGTTGAATTTGCCAAGTCCGATTCCTTCCGTCGCCAGCAAACAGTGGCAAATCAAAACTGGCCGCATTGAGCAGTGTTTGCCCACGGCCGATTTGAACAGAAGTAGTGGGGTGCTGTTATGGTCGCCAAGTGTAGCAATCCCTCCTGTTCCGCTTTGTTTCGTCGTCTGGCTGAAGGGAAGCTGTTTCGGCTGGAACCTGATCCGGCGCTCCCCGGCTCGTCCAAGTCCAACCGATTGGAGTACTTCTGGTTGTGCGGTAGCTGCTCAGCAGCGATGACGCTGCATGTCGGCGGAGAAGGAAAGGTGATAGCTGTTGCGCTACCCGCGCCCGTTCATATTGGCCCCCATCGGAGTGATTTCATCTCGTCAAAGCGGCAGAAAAGGCTCTTGCTCCACGGCGTGGGCTTCTCGACCGAAAGACATCGCACAGGTGCGAGATTCGTCGGCTGATGGAGAAGACACCACGCCAGATGACTGGGATGAGCACGATGATGTAGTTACGGCAGGGGCGATTTGCCGAGGTAAGAACCAAAGCGCCACCGAAGCACAGTGATCATTATTAAAGGAGTACAGAACAATGAAACCCGCGCGCCCCACAGCTATTCCACGTCAAACACCAACCCAAGTGACGAAATCCACACCCGACCTTCAAGAGCAAATCCGTCGTCGTGCCTACGAACTTTACGAGCAACGCGGGAGAGACGATGGACACGAACTGGACGATTGGCTGCAAGCAGAGTCGGAGCTGACTCAACAGAAGGCAAAGACAGTCGCCGCATAGAACCAGCATTCGCGCAGGGCTCACTTCAGCCTGAAATAGACGACGCAAAGCGGTGTTGGATTTTGTCTCGGCTGCGCTCTTCACATCCCGAGGCTCCCAAGCATGACGCGACACGGGCATCATCACGGTTCCGCCGTTCGATTGCGAGTATCGTCTTAGTTGGGATCTTTCAGAGTTCGGAGCGTACACGTTCAGGGTTGGGACAAGTGAAGGCCTTGCTCATCTCGGTCAACTGCGAAGCGGGTGTCGAGATACCGCTGCCCCTGGGGCTGGCGTGCGTCGCCGCTGCGACGGAGAAAGCTGGCCACGAGGTGCTATTACTGGCTGCCACGTCCACCACCGACTGGGAACCGGCTATCCGGGAGAGGATTGGAGAATTCCGCCCCGACGTTATCGGTATTTCGGTCAGGAATATCGATGATCAGAACATGCAGGCACCGCACTTCTTCCTTGAACTATCGCGGAAGGTCGTGTCCGTGTGTCGCAGCGCTTCGCGCGCCGCCATTGTGCTGGGCGGCGCAGGCTACAGCATTTTCCCCGAGAACGCCCTGATGTACCTGGGGGCCGATATGGGGATTCAAGGCGAAGGCGAGGTGGCGTTCCCTGCGCTCCTATCGTGGGTGGAGCATGGTGCTCAAGAAGGCGCGCCTCCTTCGTTTCATCTGCCGGGAAGGCCACCAACGGCAAGGGGCTTTGCTGAGAACCTCGATGCGCTCCCCATGCCTGAGCCCGGCCTTTGGCTGCATTCCGGCGACAACCCCAGCACACGGATTCCGGTTCAGAGCAGGCGAGGATGTCCCCTGGACTGTATTTACTGCTCGACCAGTGTGATTGAAGGGAGACCAGTCCGCCAACGCTCCGCGGAATTGGTCGTAAGGTGGGTGGCAGAGCTGCGGAAATGCGGATTCCGCAATTTTCATTTCGTGGATAACACCTTCAATCTGCCGCTTTCGTATGCAAAAGAGCTTTGCAGAAAGATGATCCAGGCGGACCTTGGGATCGATTGGTGGTCCATTGTTTACCCGAAATGGGTGGACATCGAATTGGTCGAGCTGATGGCCAAGGCGGGGTGCACTCAGGTAAGCCTCGGTTTCGAAAGCGGGTCAGAACCGATGTTGAGGCAGCTAAAGAAGGAGTTCAACACCGTCGAAGTGAAAGTAATTTCTGAATTATTCGCTGACGTGGGCATAAAGCGGCAGGGATTTCTCTTGCTAGGAGGGCCCGCAGAAACAAGGGAGACCGTCGAGGAGAGCCTGAAGTTCGCCGAGTCTCTGCACCTTGACGGGCTGAAGGTCACGGTGGGACTGCGAATCTACCCGCGCACGGCACTCGCAGGAATCGCAGTAGCGGAAGGGCTGCTTCGACCGGATGACGATCTGCTTTTGCCGCGGTTCTATTTGACGCCTGCGCTGCGGGATTGGCTCCCAGAACGCATTGCCGAATACACTGCTCTTTAATCGGTTGCCCGCTAGCTTCGAAGAGGAGACATCCAGTCTCGCTCGGACCGCAATCGCTTGGCTAAGACAGGGGGAGGGCTCGATTAGAGCGAGACTGCACTCTGTCGATGCTTCCTGCCTGCGCCCCTGAAAAACGCCAGTGCACGATCAACACACATGCGCGCGATCCCTATGATCGCAGCCCCGATAATAACCAGGACTACACAGCCTATTGGATCAATCATGCTTAGCATGGCTCAGGACCGCCACTGTCGCTGGTTGCCTTCCATTGTTCTGGTGCGTTCTCGCGCATAAAGGAGCGCTGAGTCGATGGAGCTGAGATGCCTCCTCGACATATATTGCGCCCGTTGTGTCGGAGCCAAAACTTGAGTTCGAATCACAATTTCTACAGACTCACCGGATCACATTGGGGTAAAGCTTGGCTGTTACGAGAACCAAACCCACCAACACTAGCACCAGTATGCAGAAATCGAAACTCAAACCGAACATGGTCTGACCGCCTTGAACCATCAGCGCTCGAAGGGCGTCGACCTGATAGCTGAGCGGGTTCAGTTTGGCAAAAGTCCGTAACCAGCCGGGCATGATGGCTAGCGGATAAATGGCGTTGCTGGCAAAAAAAAATGGCATGGTGAGGACCTGTCCAATACCCATGAACCTTTCCCGGGTTTTCACCAGGCAGGCCACGGCCAGGGAAAAGGTGGAGAAAATTGCGGAGCCGAGAACAACAAACGTCAAAACTCCCAAGATCTCTATTCCAAATCGCAACCGAACCCTCAGGAGACTGGCCAATAAGTAGATAACAATAGCTTGAGATAGGCCTCGAACACCTGCTGAGAGAGCCTTGCCGAGTACCAAGGCTGTGCGTGGGGCCGGGCTCACCAGAAGTTTCTGCAGGATGCCCAGGTCGCGCTCCCAGATCACACTGATGCCGTAGAAGATGGCAATGAAAAGAACGCTTTGGGCGAGGATTCCCGGTACCATAAACGTCACGTAGTTCATCTCTCCGGTGGGAATGGCCTTCAACCTCCCAAACACCTGGCCGAACACCAGGAGCCATAATGCGGGCTGAATTGCTCGCGTCAGCAACTCCAACGGGTCGCGACGCAGCTTGCGTAGCTCGATGTCGGCGAGAGCGAACGTGTCACGTAGAAACTCCGTGAGGAATCCTGCCTTAGCGAAGCCGTTTAATGGTGCGACGGATCCAGGCACTGTCGACATAACCCCCTCCTTCATCGACCGCACCGCCCGCGTAATGGATAAATACGTCGTCCAAGTCCGCGTCGGCTCCCACCTGCTTCTTGAGCGACCCTGGCGATCCTACGGCCACGGCACGGCCTCGATGCATGATTGCGATAACCTCACACAATTCATCTGCCTCCTCCATGTCGTGAGTGGTCATTAAGATGGTGGTACCGAATTGAGTTCGCAGTTCATGCAGGTGCTGCCAGACAGCATGTCGAGCCACGGGGTCGAGACCCACCGTTGGTTCATCGAGAAACAAGACGGACGGACGATGCAGCATCGACTGCGCAATCTCCAGGCGCCTGATCATGCCGCCGGAGTAATTGCGCACCAGTGTCCGCTCAGCCTCGCCAAGGCCCATGAACTGAAGAGCGTCGATGATCCGATCTCGGCGTTTGGCGCGCGGGATGCCGTAGAGCCTTGCAAAGAGCAGCAGGTTTTCATAGCCGGTGAGGCCGCCGTCAGCCGAGAGCATCTGCGAGACGTGGCCAATTCTCCGGCGCACTTCGACTGCTTGGCGGACGAATCTAAGCCAGCTACCTTCGCGCTGCCGGCCGTTGGCGCGAGCATGGTGGTGAGCATCTTGATGGTTGTGGTCTTCCCCGCACCATTCGGGCCCAGCAGGCCGAAGATGGAGCCCGCCGTCACTGCGATGTTCAATGTGTTCACCGCAGTAAGCGAACCAAAGCGGCGCGTCAGCCCGGATGTTTCGACTGCTGTAGCTGGCGCCTGATTCTCCAAGCTACTCTCGCCTGAGGCACGCTCGGAGGGGTCGGTCGGGTCAGGTTGCTTGGGTCCGTTGTCATCACTGGTGTCGCAAGTCGCACGGGATTAATTATTAATTGCTTTCTTCAAAACATAGTC
>Ga0187805_10000358_pt1 | contig 14674 bp, 9 predicted proteins | sample NC_wetland_sal_i_6_FD_132965 | JGI IMG/M metagenome (GOLD analysis project Ga0187805, IMG submission 132965) | Wetland sediment microbial communities from Neuse River Estuary, North Carolina, USA - Control_5 | ecosystem: Environmental > Aquatic > Freshwater > Wetlands > Sediment | place: USA...
CCAAATTTACCGGATGAAACCCATCCACATCCTTCGCCGGATCCACCGCCTCCAAAATCCGCTTGGTATCCACCTGCGCCGGTAACGGCAGCTGAATCAAAATCCCGTCCGTGTCGTTGTCCCGATTCAAATCTTCCACAATCGCCAGCATCCCCATCGTGCTAATACTAGCGTCCGGCGTCAAAAGCCCGCTGGCCATCCCCAACTGTTCGCAAGCCGCAATCTTGCTCTTCACATAAAGCTGCGAAGCCGGATTCTCCCCCACCAACACCGCCGCCAGCCCCGGCCGTATCCCCGTTGACGTCAGGATCGCGACTTCATCTTTTAACTCCGCAAAAATCTCATCCCGTATCTTCGTCCCATCCAATATTCGCGCCGTCATTCCACCCTCACCCTGTCCTGTAGTGACCGGTCTCTAGACCGCTCTTCTAAATTTCTGCGGTCGCCCATTCGCTGCTGCATGCAGCTCTATGATCCGAATGTAACAAATTGTCCCCCACATTGGTCTCCGCTGTCACGCAAGCTCCGGCTTGCGCAATGGATTCACGCGTCAATCAGGACACTGCTCAGTCCCCAGACTTACGCCATTCACTCTTCATGTAAACTAGGACGATATGATCCCCGCTGGGTACATGGCAAAGCGCGTCTGCAAGAAGCCTGATTGGCTTAAGGCGACCCAAGTAATCGACATCTACTCGATTAGTGGCTGTGTGTGTGAAGACTTCGCCGACTACATTGAGTATTGGAAGCACAATGGCTTTTGGCTTTTTGATTCGCCAGATGTGATAAAGGCTGTCGCGCAAGAAAATTCAATTGACCTCACCGGAACTTCGCTCTTTTATTACGAAGTCCACGAATTGGAATTTGACGGCAAAAGCTGGCACGCATTTGGACCTGAACCCTCCATTCCAACTAATGTGCAAATGCCGTCCACTAAACAGCTTGAAGGGTTCGACGTGGTGACTTTCCGGAATAAAAACGCGCCAGAGTGCTCCCCTCTCTCCTGCAATCACTTGGCGGAAGAGGTTGTGACGAATTCTCACTGTTTGCTTGCTCAATTCGATGAAGCCGAAATGAATCTCAAGAATGGAACATTCAACAATAGCGAGCCGGGTCCATACCGAATATTTTCAGTGAATTCCGTTCGATGGCCCAGATAAATTCCACTTGAGAGATCCTGGCTGGGCGAACCAACTCTCGGCAAGTGCTATTATCAGAAGCCTAGCTAAAACCCAAGCCGGTTATCCCGAGATGACCTAGGGATCTGCTTTTCTCTTTCTTCCTCTGCGACCTTCGGAACTATTCTGGAGGGATTTTTGTTCGACTTGCCGCGCGCCAGAAATACCAAACGAACAGAATTGGAATGATTAGGCCGACTAGATCCAGCCTGGGTAGCCGGCCGAAAGCGATTTGCGTGATTCCGTATGCTAAAAACACTGAATACACCACGGCTATAAGAGCCATCTGCTGGCGTCTATATCGCGGGTCGCGAGCACTCCTGTCTGCCGATTGTCCGGCACGAAACATCATCCATCCGAACAGTGCAGCCACCGCGAAAACTGTGACGATTGCTGTCGCGAACATCTTCAATCCAGCCACGACCAAAGTCCCTTCCCCACTATAGTAATAAGAGTTTGCGGCACGATTTGTATGAGTTCATATTTTTTCCTTCTCTCTTCTTCTCCCCGTATAATCTCGCCATGTCCGCTCCTACTCCACCTCCGCGGCCCACCCCCCACCTTAGCATCCAGTGCGTCAACATTTTCGTCCGCAACCACGACCGCAGCATCCGTTTTTTCGTGGACCAGCTTGGCTTTCACCTCGCCTACGACGCCAAACTCCAATCCGGCGAACGCCTCGTCGCCGTTTCCCCTCCCGACGGTTCCACGGTTCTAGCTCTCGTCGTTCCCAAACCGAACACTCCCGAATACAAACTCATCGGCCGCTCCACGAACGTTGTCCTTATCACCGAAGACGTCCTCGCAAAATTTCAGGAATGGTCCAAGCGCGGCGTCCGTTTCCACTCCACTCCGCGTCTCAAGCGCCTCAAGTACGACTCCGAAACGCGCTCCACCAAATCCCCGGCCGATTCTCCAATTCTCGGCATGGAACCCACGGTCTGGGGCAGCGTGGTCGCTCGCTTCCGCGACATCGACGGAAACTCTTTCTATCTCGTTAGCTTCGACGAAGTCACCCACGCCCTGGAAGCCCAGCGTCGCGCCGCCGCCGCCAAACTCGAACTCGAACGCCGCGCCGTCCAGGAGCTCGAAATCGCCAACGAAGTCCAGTGCCGTCTCTTTCCCCAACTCCGTCCCCCGATCCACGCGCTCGACTATTGTGGCCGCTGCTTCCCCGCACGCGCCGTCGGAGGCGACTATTACGACTTTCTCGATCTCGGCCCCGACCGCTTCGGCCTAGTCATCGCCGACGTTTCCGGCAAAGGCATCGCCGCCGCTCTTCTGATGGCCAATCTACAAGCCAATCTGCGCAGCCAGTGCGCCATTTCGCTCGACCGGCCGCAGCGCCTCCTCCAGGCTGTGAATCAACTCTTCTCCCAGAACACTCCCGACGGTTCTTTCGCCACACTCTTCTTCGTCGATTACCACGTCTCGACCGGCCTACTTCGCTACGTCAACTGCGGCCATCTGCCCGCACTCATTCTCCGCCCTGACGATTCGATCGATCGCCTCGACCCCACCGCCACGGTCCTCGGCATTTTCAAAAAATGGGATTGCGAAATCGGCGAGCGCACCCTTCACCCCGGCGACACTCTGGCCCTCTACACCGACGGCATCACCGAAGCCTTCAACGAAGCCCGCGACGAATTCGGCGAAGCCCGCCTGATCGAGTCCCTCCGCCGCCATCGCGCACAACCTTCCCAATCCCTGCTAGAAAATATCGTCGCCGACGTCCGCCAATTCGCCCCCCACGAGCAGCACGACGACCTCACCCTAATCATCGCCAAATCCGGCGCTCCGTAGCCCGCGCACGCCTCTGTCGCGGTCTGGACGAGCCGCCAGACACAAATCCGTGCATCGCTCCGCGCCTTCACTCCTTGATTTTGGAAATGGAAATTTGGTCGGTCGGCCCGACCCTACGCCCGGGTTACAATCTCTTCGACCGCGCCACAGAACCGGTCAATCTCTTCCGTCGAAGTATAAACATTCGAGCTCACTCGAATGCCGCTGATCCCCGGCGAGACGATCGGCACCACAAAAATGTTGTGTTTGGCCAGCAGCGCCTCGCTCAGCTTTCCCGGCTCGATCGAATCGAAGTGAATCGTCCCAAACGCTCCGGAAAGATCCGGCTCCAATCCAACGAGCACTTTCGCGCCCTTCACGTTCGCCAATCGCTCCGCCCAGCGATTCTTCAAATACCGTAGCCGCGCGAATTTCCGTTCGTCGCCCATCTGCTCGTGAAATTCCAGGGCCTGCAAAATAGCGTTGTGCAAGGCCGCCGGGTGCGTCCCGATTTCTTCGTACTTGCGGATGTTTTTGTCCATCGAAGGCGGCGCTGCCATTAACGCCCAGTGTTTCTCGATGCGGTCTTTGCGCACGTACAACATGCCAGTGCCAATCGGCGCCGAGAGCCACTTGTGCAGGCTCGATCCGTAGAAATCGCAGTCCACATCGGTAAACTTGAACGGCACGTGCGCAAACGCGTGTGCGCCGTCCACGATGCTGATGATTCCGCGCTCCCGCGCCATCGCGCAAATCTGTTTGATCGGAAATATTTGCCCGGTCATAAACACTACGTGCGACAAATGAATCACTTTCGTGCGCGGCGTGATGGCCTGTTCGAACAGGCTCACCAAATCGCCCGAGCTCTTCACCGGCACGCCGAAGTCCACCTGCTTCAGCACGATCTTTTCGCGCCGCTCGCGCTGCTGCCATGTCGTGATCATCCGCGGATAGTCCTGGCTCGTCGTCAGCACTTCGTCGCCAGGTGCCATGTCAATCCCAAACTGCGCGATCTGCAGCGATTCGCTCGCGTTTCGCGTAATCGCAATGCATTCCGGGTCGGTGCTCCACAGGGCGGCTAGCTTTTTCCGCACGTCTTCGACCTTCGGCTCGAGATCGTGCCACATGCGGTAAGCCGGCAGCCGGTTGCTATAGCGGATCGCTTCGATTTCCGCTTCCAGCACGGAAGTCGGCGCCGGCGCCACGCCGCCATTGTTCAGGTTCAAGATTTCCGGATCGCGCACGTATGCGCTCCGGATCCCCGCCCAGAATTTCTCGTCGCTTGCCACATCTTCCGGCGGCACATGCGCATACGCCCGGTTCAACATCCCGGCCACCACCAGCGCCTCCGCCCCCAGCAAAAAGTTACGTCGGTTCATTTGGTTTTGCATGCACGTAAGCTCCCACCATCCGGCCTGAATTGCAAGCACACTTTACGAATCAAGGTCCAGCCAGCGACCTCAGCATCATCCATCCACCCCTTTTTGAGTATGACCACGAAATGAGCGCGCTGGGAGCTTTTTTAGCTGGTCGTTTTAGCCTTGAAGTTCTTTTCTGCCAAGAGCACGCTCCTCAAATGGCCGACGGCTTTGGGCATATCCTCCGCGGCCGTACTTCCAAATCCCAATACAAATCCCTGGCGAGGCGCTGCGCCTAAGTACGAAGGCGAAAGGGGCCACAGCCAAAGTTTCTCGCTCGCAGCACGCTCCGCGATCTCCTGGTCGCGGAGCCCCGGAGGCAGCGTGACGACGAGATGCATGCCGGCTTCCGCCCCCAAAATGCCAAGGGCAGAGGCAAATTCCTTAGTCAATCCATCGACAAGGGCTGTTCGGCGCTGCGCGTAGAGCAGCCTCATCCTGCGAATGTGACGTGCGAAATGGCCCTCATTCATGAAGTCCGTGAGCACTGCCTGAAAAAAATAGGGCGGCCCAATGTCCATGGCGTGCCGAACCGCGACGAAGCGATGGACAAGATCGGTGGGAATAACGACGTACCCGAGCCGCAGAGAGGGGAACAGAGTCTTACTGAAGGTTCCGATGTAGATCACGCGCGAGTGGTGGTCCAGGCCCTGCAGCGAGGCGATAGGCATGCTCCCAAAACGGTATTCGCTGTCGTAGTCGTCTTCGATCACCCACGATCCAGCACGCTGAGCCCAGTCCAGAAGCTGCAGACGCCGCGAAGCACTCATCGTAGCCCCGAGCGGATACTGATGAGACGGAGCAACGAACGCAGCTCTCGCACGCGGGCTCTTCTTGATGCCAGCGGCAACATCCAAGCCCTCGGTATCAACCGGAATCGGCACGAGCCGGCAGCCGGCCGCTGTTAACACGTGCCGCGTCAGCCAGTAGCCTGGCTCTTCCACCCACGCCGAACTTTCAGCGTCAAGCAAAACGCGCGTAGTAATCTCGAGAGCCTGCTGTGACCCGGTTACGATCATCACTTGACCCGGGTCGCAGCGCACGGCTCGCGAAGTTCTCAGGTAGCTACAAATGGCTTCGCGCAACTGTTCCGAGCCAAGCGGACCGCCATAGTGCAGTTCGCTTGGATGCGGATTTCTACAGTGGCGCATAACGATGCTGGACCACGTCTGAAATGGAAATTGGTCGAACGCAGGCTGGCTCACGCTAAAAGCACCCAGTCCTGGGAGCCAGGGATGTCGCACGTATCGGGGAAGCAGCGAGGCGCGGCGCGCGACGGGCCGCGCACCGGAGCGAACGACGGTGGATTTGATTGAGTTACGTTCGCTGGGCGCGAGTTGTTCCGGCAAAGAACTGCACACGAATGTTCCCGCGCCTGCGCGCGTCTCGAAATATCCTTCCGCCAAAAGCTGAGCGTACGCGGTGAGCACGGGAATGCGTGAAATCCTCAGTTCAGCGGCGAGCGCGCGGGTAGATGGAATCTGCTGCCCCACATCCAGGTTGTGCCGGACAATCAGCTCGCGGAAGGCGTCATAGATTTGTTTGTGCAAAGGTTTGGGGGCTTTGCGATCGACGGCAATCAGGGGCGACAACGCGCTCGGCACCTTCTTCATGGCTCATTCCAACTGGTCATATCAAAATTGAGTCATGTGGATATTGCGCCCGACCACTCTTCTGCGCAAGATTAAAAATATCGATATTTCTTATCGGTTTTGCTTTTTGTCTCACGGCCACAATTTGGGGGCGTCGGTGTGGATGCTCCCGGGAGTTGCAATGGCTTTCCACCTCGAGGGATGGAAAAGCTGGCGGTCTATTCTTGGATAGGGGGTACCACCAGTGTCCGATCGAAGCAATTTTGTAAGTCAGATGAAACAGTTCCGTTTGCGCTTCCTATTTGTTCTTGCCGTTGCTCTGCTTGGTTTTTCGTTCTCGACTTTTGCTCAGCAAGCCACCATCGTCGGCACCGTCACGGATCCTTCCGGCGCCGTTGTCCCCAATGTGGCTGTCACCATCACAAATACGGACACCGGCTTGAGCCGCGTGTTTCCGTCTAATGCTGCGGGTCAATATGTGGCCCCCGATCTTCAGATCGGCCACTACGTTGTGAAGGCCGAAGCCAAAGGTTTCAAGGCCGCGGAGCAAAAAAACATCGTGCTGACCGTCGGTGACCGCATCCGCGTCGACTTCCAGATGCAGCTGGGCGCTGCGCAGGAAACCGTCACGGTGGAAGCGAATACTGTGCAGGTGCAGACCGATTCTGGCGAGCGCAGCAACCTCATCACCGACCAGCAGATGTCCCAGATCGCAGTCGCCGGGCGCAGCATTTACCAACTGGCAGCCTTGACGCCGGGAGCCTCAAGCCAGATTGGCGCTGGTGGTATGAACTCGGGCGAAGTCAACACTCCCGTGGGTGGCGACGCCAGCGTCGAGTTCAACGGCATGCGCCAGAATCACAACATCTATTTGCTCGATGGTGGCGAAGATGACGACCGTGGCGGCGCGGGCGGCATGAGCATCGCCCCATCCACGGATGCGATCGCGGAGTTTCGCGCTCTCACATCCAATTACAGCGCGGATTACGGTCTCTCTTCCGCAGGCACGATGACCATGGTGCTGAAGTCTGGAACGAGCCAGTTCCACGCTTCCGCATGGGAGTTCAACCGCAACGATTTTTTCGACGCGCAAAACTACTTCGTCCCGAATCAGGAGCTGCGCCTCAACGTTTACGGGTTCAACGTCGGCGGACCCGTCACACTTGGCCACCTCTATAATCCGGATAAGAAGAAAACCTTCTTCTTCTACAATATGGAATGGCGTCCCCTGATCCAGGGAGGCGCGACGAACCAGACCGTCCCCGGCACGAATACCTATGGCGGGGATCTGAGCTCTCTGCTTAGTCTTTCCACGCCGAACCCCATATTTGTTCCAACGTACACAGGCGCAACCCCACAAGTCTCTCCGAGCGTTCTCTTTGCCAACTGCCCCGGCCAGACAGCTCCGGCAGGAATCGTGTCAGGTGCGCAGTTCCCGGGCAACGTGATTCCTTCTTGCATGATTAATCCTAATGCCGCGGCTCTGGTCAAAGCCGGCATTTTCCCCGGGAACAACGCCGTGTCTTCTAATGGGAGCCCAGAGTTCAAAGGCGGCGCCAACGCTGACACGAATTTACGGGAAGAGATCGTTCGCATCGATCATAATTTCAGCGACAAATTCTCTGTTTTCGGGCACTACATCGCGGAACAAGTCTCGCAGGGTTTTGCCACCAGCCAGTGGAGCGGAGACAACGTTCCCACTGTTGGCGACACTTTCGGTAATCCTTCTTACAGCGCCGTGATCCACACCACCTACACGATCAGCCCGACGCTCATCAACGAAACCGCCTTCAACTACAACGGCAACCGTATCAACATCGTGCCTTACGCGGCCTCAGGCTTGGCCAGCTTGGCTCTCCCCAGCGGTTACAACTCAACGAATTCCCGGCTCTTCACCGGACCGAACAACTTAAACCGCATACCCAACATCGACTTAAGCGGCGGGAGCGGCGCGCAGTTTGAAATCTCCAGTTGGCCGTGGCACAACAAGGCCGATGACTATCAGCTCCGTGACGATGTCTCTTGGACCCATGGAGCGCACCAGTTTAAGATGGGCGGAAGTTGGGCGCTGTACAAAAAAGTCCAGGATCTCTTCGGTCAAACTCAGGGCGGGTACAGCTTCAATGGTACTTACACTGCCGGGACTGCGGCCTGCCCGACCAACACCGCTTGCGGAAACAGCTTCGCCGACTTTTTGCTCGGCGCCCCCAACTCTTATCAAGAACTAGCCGTCCAGGACCACGGCTACTGGAACAACGTCTCCTGGGCCGCCTACATTCAGGACAACTGGCGCGTGAACCGCAGGCTGACTCTCAACCTCGGTCTGCGTTGGGACGGCGTTCCTCACACTTACGAGGCCAACGACCGCATGGGTAACTTCTATCCCAACCTGTACAGTGCCGCGGATGCAGCTGTGTTCAGCACCAACAACACAATTTGCGGCGGTCCCTTCAATTCAGTTACCGGAGCGAATCCTGGCTGCACGGCCGCGAGCCCCGGCCTCGGAACCAGTCCGAACCCCATCCTTGCTGGCGTTCCACTGTACCTGAATGGCATCGGCATTCCTGGCCAGGACGGCGTGCCCAAAGGATTGGTTAACAATCATTGGGCGGCGTTCGGTCCACGTGTCGGCTTTGCCTATGACGTGACGGGCAGCGGCAAGACCGTGATCCGCGGCGGATTCGGCGTCATGTACGAACGTATTCAGGGCAACGACATGTACAACGCCGGCCCCAACATCCCATTCAGCCTTCAGGTCAATCTCAATGGCGTCACCATGCAGAACCCCGGGATCGCGCTTTCAACCGGAGCGGCAGCGGTCCAACCGATCAACGCAGCCAGTATTACCGGCTTGGACGTGAACGATTACAAATTGCCGGTTAGCTACCAGTACAGCGTGGGCGTGCAGCACGCTCTTGGAACAAAGTCGGTGTTGTCGGTTAGTTATGTCGGCAATCAAGGCCGCCATCAGAATGACTACCGGAACATCAATCTGCCGGACGAGAGTTATCTGCCAAACTTGATCAATCACGCTGCTTACCAGACCGCACCTGGCTTGCCCTATCCTGGTTTCAATTCCATCATCCTTTCCGAGAACGAGGCCGACACGCACTACAACGGCCTGCAGATGGACTTGAACTCGCAGATTAGCCACGACCTGACGCTGCGCGCGATCTATACGCTTTCGCGCGCCGACGACCCAACCACCGCCGGCTCCGGCGGTGGCGATCTTGGCAACGTTTCAAATCCCTACGCCGGCTGGCTGTACGACGTCGGGCCGAGCGGCTACGATCGCTTGAGCGTCGCCGTCGTCGACTTCATCTACGATATTCCAGTTTTCCGCCACAACGAAAACCGTCTCCTCAAGACCGGACTCGGCGGGTGGGAAGTGTCGGGTATCGTCACCATGGAGTCCGGACTCCCCATCAACATTGGCATCAGCGGAGGACAAGGCGGCAATGGCGTTCCAAATGGCGTAAATCGCCCAGACCTGACCGGCACGCTTACGACTCCGCATACGGTCAACGAATGGTTTGATCCATCCGCTTTCTCGCTTCCCACTTTGGGGGCTTGGGGCACGCTGCCGCACAACTACCTGCGCGGTCCTGGCCGGGACAACTGGAACCTCTCGCTCTTCAAGAGCTTCACGCTCAGCGAATCCCGCGGCAGCCGCTTGGAGCTGCGTTTGGAAACTTTCAACACCTGGAACCATACCCAGTTCAACAACGTGGACTCCAACCTAGGCGACAGCCGCTTCGGTCAAGTCACTTCAGCCTTCGACCCCAGGGTGCTGCAGCTCGGAGGGAAGATCTACTTCTAACCACACCCTGGAGTAGGCAAACCCCGCTCGCGCTCCACACCCCGCGAGCGGGGTTTCTGTTTTCTGCATCCGCACAAAGACTGGTTTAGCCGAGTGGAAGAAAAGCTCACTAAGATTGCAGAATTTCCGGAGCTTCCAAACCCCGAGCAGACTTCCCGATAACCTCCAACTCCTCAAATGGCCGGCGTCAGAAGTTCCTCACCGCGCTCTACAAAATATCCATGGGGAAGCTGGCGCTTCAACTTCGTAGCTCCTGATCAGCCGCATCGCGAGAAAATGTCCACTCCGGTTTCAGCCTGATTCCACCAGCGCCCATTGATTCTGGCTCACAAACTCGAATCCCGGCTGTCCCTCGTAAAATGCGCGCGCATTTTCGAAATTTCTCGCAAGCAGGAATCCCATCATCCTCATCGATGCCAGCACTTTTTTCTTCGTTCCGGACGGTCTTGGGTTTTAACTTGTCGAAGAACTGGGACATACTATCAACGAAGTTTGGCAGCACTCTCTGAATCGCAGTGAGAGCAGAAATAAAATCGCCGTGGAAGACCGCATGTCATTATTTGGAGATCTAGGAACGCGGAAGGAACTGGAAAACAAGGCAAAGGCGGAAGGCCGTTTGCCGCCGGGACAATCGCTGACACTGAAATGGCCCGTGCTCCATTACGGGAGCATTCCGAATTTCGATCCGGCCAAATGGGACTTCCAGATTTCGGGCGAAATTGAAGAGCCCAAGCGCTTAACGTGGAACGAATTTCGCGCGCTGCCGCAAACCGAGACCTTGTCGGACTTTCACTGCGTCACGCGCTGGAGCCGTCTGGATAATCGTTGGAAGGGTGTACTTTTCACCGAGGTCATGAGGCTCGTCAAGGCCAAACCCGGCGCGATGTTCGCTTCCATCCTCGCCGAAGAAGGTTACACTGCGGACGTGCCCCTCGAAGACCTACTCAAGCCCAACGTGCTCTTCGCGTTCGAGCATGATGGCGAGCCCCTCACTGCCGAGCACGGCGGCCCGCTTCGCCTCATCGTTCCGCATCTCTATGCCTGGAAAAGCGTCAAGTGGGTGCGCGGCTTTGTCCTGCTGGACCACGACCGCCTCGGCTTCTGGGAACGCAACGGCTATCACGCTTACGGAGACCCATGGAAAGAACAACGCTATTCCGGCCGTTGAATCGAGAGAATACACACTCAATTTTGTGTGCAGAACAAATCCTGAAGGTTCCCTGCAAACGTAGAAAGAAAAATCCGCCTCATCGCCAGCGAAACATTTTCAGCGCCAAAACGAAGCAAACCAGCAGCCACGCCGCGAGCACGGCCATCTGCGGAGCCACGTGTGCGAGATTCGCGCCCTGCAACATGTTCGCACGCAGCGCATCGATTGCCGCGGTGAGCGGAAGCGCTTTGATGAGTGGTTGCACAATATCCGGAAACCGCTGCGCCGAGAAAAACACGCCAGAAGCGATCCACATCGGCAGCATGACTGCGTTCATCAAGCCCGAAGCCGCTTCAATCGTTTTGGCACGCGATGCAAGCAACAATCCCATCGCGCTGAAGGACAACGAACCGAGCAGGCATACAACTCCCAAATCCAACAACGAGCCGCGGACCGGAACATGGAAGATCCACACGCCGAAGCCGAGCACGATGCCCACTTCGAGCACCAGCATCAAAATGCGCGAGAATAAGTACGACAGCAAAAAGTATTGCTTAGGCATAGGAGTCGCGATCAGCCGTTTCAAGAGCTTTTTGCGCCGCGCGTCGACGACGGTGAATCCCATGCCCCAAATCGCGCTGCCCATCAGATTCATTCCAATCAAGCCAGGGATGAGGAAATCGATGTATCGCGAACCAGGCTCGCGCAGGATATAGTCGCTGGTTCGAATCGGGTCGACGCGGCCCGCGGCTTCTTGCACGGCGCGATCCGCGAGCATGCGGGCGGTGCGGCCTTCAGGATTTGTATCGTCGTATTGATAAACGACGGAGCCGTTGGCGTTCGGCACGGCTAGCAGGGCTACTTTGCCTGTGCGCAGCGCTTCTTCGGCGGCGTTCGAATCCATTTGCTCGACCGAGAGGAGCTTTTCGTGCTGGAGCGAACGGGTGAGCTCCTGATTCACTGAAGCGATCTTGAGCACTTCCGCGGGGCGGTTGCGAAACGCAATGCCCAGGCCCGCGGCGAGCAGGATAGGAAACGCAAAGATCCAGAAAAGCGCTTCCGGTTCGCGCATCGTTTCGAGGAAGCGCACCAGAGTTAGTTGCACGAGCGCATGCTCCGCGAAAGACTTTCCGCGAGGCGCTTTGCGCTCTGCTTCTTTCAAGCGAAGATCGGGAATGGTTGTTGTCTCGCTCATAGTAGTGGCTCGATGTGATTACTCATCGCGAAGATGGCGTCCCGTCAGGGAGACGAACACATCCTCCAGAGTCGCGGAGTGGGTGCTGAGTTCGGTGAGCGGAATATTTTGGCGGGTCAATTCCGCGAGAAGAGCTGGCACGGCGAGATGGAGCTCCGTGACTTGCATTTCGACAGTACCATCTTCGGTACGCACATCGCGAACGCCTTCGATGCGGCGAAGCGCCGGGAGATCGAGTGCGTGCGAGTTTGCGCCAGCGGAAAACGCGACCAAATGTTCCGCGCAAATGGACGCGATCAATTCGCGCGGCGTGCCGAGAGCAATTTGTTTGCCGTTATCCATGATGGCAACGCGCTCGCAGAGGCGCTCGGCCTCGTCCATGTAATGCGTCGTGAGCAAAATAGTGCGCCCGGAAGATTTGAACTTCTCGATCAGATCCCAAAGCTGGCGCCGAGCCTGCGGATCGAGACCGGTGGTGGGCTCATCGAGAAAAAGAAAATCAGGATCGCCGACGAGCGCGCACGCCAGTGCGAGGCGTTGCTTCTGTCCGCCGGAAAGATTGCCGACGCGCGAATTCTTTTTTTCTTCGAGCTGCACGAGAGCGATGGCTTCGGACGCGCCCGGGCCTTGTTCAAAAAAACTGCGGAACAGTCGCAGAGTTTCAAAGACCGTAAGCTTTTCCGAGAGCTGCGTATCCTGTAGCTGAATGCCGAGACGCTGGCGCAGTTGCTCCGCATCGGAATTCCAATGCATTCCGAGAAGTTCCACGTCGCCGGAATCTGGAGCCGTCAAGCCTTCGCAGATTTCGACGGTGGTCGTTTTGCCCGCGCCATTCGGTCCGAGAAGGCCAAAGCATTCGCCGGCACGAACTTCGAGGTCGAGGCCGTTGACGGCGATCACGTCTTGATATGCCTTGCGCAGGCCAGCGACGCGCAGGGCTGGTTTGGAGGCGACAGCGGACATGAATCCAGTATCGCGTCGAGGGCAAATAGGTTCAAGCCTTCATTGCGGGGGGCAGTGGCCCGTGATCGGGGACTGAATACGCACTATGATCGACGAATCGAACATCCTGTCTACTCCTCAGTGAGAGCCTCCATCGGAGATATTTGTGCGGCGCGTTGCGATGGCAGGAGACAGGCGGCGAGACACACTGCTGCCGTCATGGAGGCAGCAGCGGCGAGGACCGCGACGTCAAGCGGCGGTACCTGGAAGAGCAGCGACCGCATCGCGCGGCCAGCCTGCCATGCTCCGATCAAGCCCAACACGGTTCCCACAGTTAGCAGTCGTAGCGAGAGTGCGAGAAACTGCATTCGAATCTGCCCGGGTTGCGCACCGAGGGCCATCCGAACTCCGATTTCGCGGCGGCGTTGTGCCACGGCGTAACTCAGCACTCCATAAGTGCCGATCGAGGTGAGCAGCAGAGCTATCCCCGAGAAGAGGCCAGCCAGCAATGCCGGCGAGCGACGGGCGACCAGACTGTCGGCAATGCGAGTGTCCATCGACCGAATATCACTGACCGGCACGTTGGCGTCGATTTGTCGAACTACCTTCTGCAGCGCCAACGCCAGCGATTCCGGTGCGAGGCGGGTGCGCAAGGCGACATAGACGCTGTCACCGATGCGAAAGGCGTAGGGATAATAAATCGCGCCCTGGGCTTCGTTTTCGGTGAGCCCCGCTTGTTTCACCCCGCCAACCACGCCGACGATGGTGAATGTTTCGGCATCCTTCCCCGCTTCAGGGCCGTCCCATAATCGCTGGCCAATCGCGCTGGCGTGCGGCCAGTAGTATCGCGCGAAGTCTTCATCCACAACGCAGACGCGCGCGGAGCGACGTGAATCGTCGGCGGTTAGGAATCGTCCCGCCCGCAGGGAGAAACCCATCGAGCGAAGATAGTCGCCGGCGACTCCGTAAGAATAGTGCCCTCGCGCGGATTCGCCAGGACGGCGAGCGTGGCCCGCTACCGTGGCGGCGCTTTTGCCGATGTTGCCGCTGAAAGGCACATTGTTGACCACGCCCGCGGACAACACTCCCGGCAACTGGTCCAGCTTGTCCATCAAGCTTTCCACAAATTTCAGGCGGCCTGCCTCCAGGTAGTCTGCCCACGGAAGCAAGATTTGCCCGGTCAGGACGTGGTCGGACTGGAAGCCCGGAGAAACGGCCATCACTCGCTCGAGACTGAGGCCGAGCAGACCCGCTCCGGCCAGCAGAATTAACGCCAGGGCAATCTGAGAGACGATAAAGCCGTGACGAAGGATTTGAGCCCCGTGCCCGCTCGTGCCGCCACGGCTCACCGAGTGAAGCGCATTGCCGAGATGCCGTCGAAGCTGGAACCAGACCACGGGCACCGCGAACAACATGCCCATGACAATAGAGGCGACCATGCCGAGCAGTGCCAATCGCGCGTCGAAAACGATGTGACTTCCCAGGGGCAGGCGGTCAGCGCCCAACCCGCGCAGCAGCTGGATTCCGCCGGCGCCCACGGCGAGTCCGAACAACCCCCCGACGAACGTGAGCAAGGTGGTCTCAACGACCACTTCGC
>Ga0187805_10000359_pt1 | contig 14670 bp, 16 predicted proteins | sample NC_wetland_sal_i_6_FD_132965 | JGI IMG/M metagenome (GOLD analysis project Ga0187805, IMG submission 132965) | Wetland sediment microbial communities from Neuse River Estuary, North Carolina, USA - Control_5 | ecosystem: Environmental > Aquatic > Freshwater > Wetlands > Sediment | place: USA...
CGCGCCGGCGAACGAAATGTTCTCGGCTTCGTCCAGGTGCGCGTGCAGAACTTCGCGTTTCTCGGGAAAGTGCTCGAGTACGTATTTGAAGTGCTGCATGCCGTAGCCGACGTGACGCGCTTCATCCTGCATCACCAGGCGGAAAATCTTTTTGTCCACGTCGGTGGGCGACAGGTATTCGCTGAATCGGAACATCGTAAGCACGTTGCCCTCGGCTACCAGGTGCAGCGCCACCGACATCTCGCTGAACGAATCGGCGTCGCGCAGATGCTTGAGCGCCATCTCGTTGATCGGGCTGGCCTGCATCAGGCCCCAACCGGTGGTAAGCGCGCGCTTGCGAAAGACCTCGGCATGGCGCGCCTCGTCCATCGCCTGCGCCGCGATGAACGAACGGACCTCGATAAAGTCGGGGTTGAGCCGCGGCAACCACATCGCCGGCGTGTCGGTCGCGATCATTTCCACTTCAGTCAGAAAGGTCATCAACTGCGAGAGTGCCTTGCCGGTCACCTCGGGAAGCTCCACTCCCTCCAGACGGTCCCATGGGATGTCGGTGGTGGCGTTCCATTGGCGCGACACCGCTTCCTCGTAATAGCTCTCGGTGTTGAAGGCCCATAGCTCGCTCTTGCGCGAGACCCATGGCTGCGCGTCGGGCACGCCCTCGGGGATCTCGGCGCCGCGCGGCGCATAGGATCGATTGGCGCGAACCTTCTCGGGTATGTCGGTGAAGCCGTAAGTCCCGAGGTTGAGGTCACGATAGGTCAGTCCGCGGCGCGGGTTGGCTTCTTCGGGACTGATTTTCTCGGTCGCCGACTTCATCCAGCCAAGGTCCATCTCGCCGGTCCTGATCGTGTACAGCCACTTGTCGATGAAATCCTTGTCCTCGGCGAAATTGGTGGTCGAAAGGTATGCCATCGTCGCCTCCGCGCCTGGTTAGAAGCTCAAAAGCTCACTTCGAGCTTGCTCGACAGATCGAAAAATTCCTGGATCGATTCCATGAAACGATAGAGTTTGTCGTGACCGTCGGGATCGTCATAGACAATCTTCAAGCGTTCGCCGAAATGCGCCAGCGTGTTGATGTCGTGGGCGGAGTCGGCCTCGCCGTTGCGCCGGATGTTTTCGATCATCTCGCGCCACACCTGCGCGTCGCCCTGGATCTGAAAATCGACTTTCTTCAGATCGATGGCCGGCACTTCGCTGACCTTCTTCAGGTCAAAAACTTCGAACTCGAGGACGAAGTTGCGCGCCCTGCCGTTGAGGCCGACGCTGACGCCGAAGGTCGTGTCGATAAAACCGAGGCGGCGGAATTTTTCCTCGTTGGAGGCCATCTGCGCCTTGAGCGCCTCGAAATATTCGGTCGAAGGGAAGCTAATCGCCATAAATCAATGAACCCTGCCGGTCTCCCAATAAATTGATCGATGCTGAATGACAGTCAGAGTCTAAAGTTGATCCACCAGTCAAGGCAAGATGCCCCACCACCTGCGCCGGCAAACCACTGCTCAGGAACCGGCAACGTCATCGAGAAGCCGGCCGGCGTCAACAGCGCATCGGGATCATCCGCACGACGCGAGCGATCCGGCTGCCCGGCTAGCGCGCCGATGCTTGCTTGGTGGCACCGCCCGAAGCCAGCTCGTCGTCGATGATCTCCTCGAACTTCGGCACCGGCTGCGCACCGGTGAGCGGCCGGCCGTCAATGAAAAACGCCGGCGTTCCGTCGACGCCGACTTTCTCGCCGGCGGCCACATCGGTTTTGACCTGGCTCTCGTATTTGGCTTTGTCAAAGCACGCGTCAAACTGGCCGGTATTGAGTCCGAGCCTCTTGGCGGTCGCCTTGAGATCGGCGGGCGCCAGCTTGTTTTGATCGGCGAACAGCGCGTCGCGGAATTGCCAGAACTTGCCCTGCTCGTTGGCGCATCGCGCGCCCTTGGCGGCGTCAAGCGCGTGCGAATGGAACGGCAGCGGGAAGTCCATGTGTACGAGGCGAATCTTGTCGCCATATTTGGCGCGCAACTGCTTCAGAGTATCTTCGGTTTTTTTGCAGAACGGACACTGAAAGTCGGTAAACTCGACAATCGTGACGGGCGCATCCTTGCCGCCGAGCGCCGGATGGCCGCTGCTGTTCACCGCGACGCGCTGCGGCTCGAGTAGAATCTTCACCGGCTCGTCCTTGCGCAGGCGTTCGATCAGCGCCTGGCGGTTCAACATCTCCATGACCTGCGGTTTAATCTGGTCGAACGGCGGGGTACCGGGTGATTTGTTCTTGTCGTAAAACTTCTTCGCGTCGGCTTCGGTCACGGCCGATTTGGCGGCGTACTCTTTCTTCAGGTAGTCGGCGACGCTCAGCTTGTCGCGCTGGGCGGCCTGCTCGATGAGGTATTCGCTGGTCATCGACTCGAGCGTCTGGCGCTTGAGATCGAGAGTCCTGTCGGCGATCAGTTGATCGACGCGCTTTTCGAGCATCGCGCGCATGTGTTCGATTTGGGGCTTGACCTTCTCGTCGAGCTCCTTCTCGCTGATTTTGTGATCGCCGACCGTGGCAACTACCGCATTGGGGTCGTCGGCCCACGCACGACGCGTGGCAACGGCCGCGCATACCAGTGCGACGGCGACAATAGCAGGAACGATACGCCACGCGGATTGAAGGCGATTTCGCCCCGACTGATTCGTGTTTAGCAGCATCGGATAATGTTGGAACTCCTCGTTAATGATAACCCTCGGATACTATCATGCGAGGAGGGCGCTGTCGCAATGCTGAAAAAGATGCATTTGCCCAGACCGCCGCGACTCCGCTACGCTGCCATTTACTTTGAAACCGAGTATCGCAGCCTTAATCGGACCGCTGGCCCTGGCTGTGCTGATTTTCCCCGCGCAGAGCCGAGCGGCAGACAACGATAACCGACTCAGCGTCCTGGTGGACTGTCATTGCTCCGATCCGGTCGGGCAAAAGTTTTGCGCCGACTTCAAAGACAAAGTTCACGATTCGGTCGCGTATCGGCTCGTCGATCACGCCGACGCATATGGAATCGGGGTGCATCTTTGGTGCATGGACTTGTTTACGGGACTCCCGGGAATGGGCAAGCTTTCCGGCACGATGTCGGCGGTATCGGTCGCGTTCACAATCTATTCCGACAAACTGCCGGGCGAAGTGTACGAAGACTCCTCCGTGTTTCGTGTCGGCAAGGACGCGGCCGACGAGATGTCGCAAAGGATCCTGGCCGCCGTCGGTCAGCTTGCCACCGCCAACAAGGCGGTATTCGAGCATTTCCGCGCAACTCCGAAGCCTGCAGCGACTCCGACACAGCGCGTTATCGAGTAAGCTTCAAAACGCGCCGGGTTTCCAATACGTTTTGCCTCAGGCGAGAGTGGCGGAACGGCAGACGCGCCGGACTTAGGATCCGGTGCCGCAAGGCGTGGGGGTTCAAGTCCCCCCTCTCGCACCACCCATTTGCTTTCATCTGTCTGGTATTAAGCGGTCAGACTCTGCGCTTCCCATAGCGCGCGGAAGCGGCCGTCGCGCAGCGCGCTGAGCGACGACCAATTGCCCGATTCGACCACCTTGCCGCCTTCTATGACGTAAATCAGATCGGCCCATCGGATGGTCGAGAGGCGATGCGCGATCAGCACGACGGTGAGTTCGCCGCGGCGGCTTTCGATCGCGTCGAGCACACGTCCTTCGTTTTCGGAATCGAGGCTGTTGGTCGCCTCGTCCAGGATCAGCATCGAAGGGCGGCGCAGGAATGCACGCGCCAGGGCGAGGCGTTGGCGCTCCCCCTGCGAGAGCAAAATTCCGCGATCGCCAACGATGGTATCGAGACCGTCGCTTAGCGCGGCGACGAAATCGAAAGCCGACGCCTGTCGAAGCGCCGCGAGCATTTCGTCCTCGCCGGCGTCGGGGCGCGCCCATTTGAGGTTTGCACGAATCGTGTCGTGAAAAAGAAACGTGTCGGGCGCCACGTAGCCGATTTGATCGCGCCATCCGCGCACGCCTTCGGGTTTAAGCGCCCGGCCGTCGAGTCTGAGCGTCCCCGAGTCGGGCGCGACGAGGCCCATCAGGATGTCGGCGATGGTACTCTTGCCGGCGCCCGACGGCCCCACCAGCGCGACGATTTTCCCGGCGGGAATCACCAGGCTCAAGTCTTTCACCGCGGGCACGCGTCCCTCGCTGTAGGTAAACGACACGCCGTCGGCGGCGAGTTCGCGCGTGAGCGAAAGCCGATCGTGGGGATGCGCAGCCGGCTCGGCCGCCGCGGCGCATCGGGCTTCGATATTCATCAGGTTGGCGAACGACGGCAGCGCGTTGACGAAGGAGCGATAGTGGCGCTGGCCGCTCATGATTCGCGGCATCACGCGCGCGAACAGCAGCAACAGGATCAGAATCGACGCCGGCGGCACGGCCAGGATTTGAATCGACACCAACAGCACCACCGCGAGGATTACGACCGAACCGAGTTCGAACCAGGTCGCGGCGGTTGCCTGCTGACGCGAACTGTCCACGTTGGCCCGGGCAACATCGGCGCTGAGCGCGGAGAAGATCGAGAAATTACGCGCCTCCGCGCCGTAAGTCTTGGCCGCCTTGAGGCTCTGCAAATGCTCCATGCTGGCGGCGTAGAGCGACTTGTTGGTTGCGGAGACTTCCTCGCCCTGGTTTTCGATCGCCCGGGTGCGGCCGCGAAAAGCGAACGCCAGCAGCGCGCCGGAGATCAGCACCAGGGCAGTCATCCCGGCCGACAGCGCAAACGCGATCGCCATGTAAAGCATCCCGATTACAACTTCGCCGGTCAAAACGAGGGCGGTATTCGTGGCGATGCCGATTCGCTCGATTTCAGAGGTCAGCGCGTGAGTGAAATCCGAAGCGCGGCTGCGGCATACGAACAACCAGTTCGCATCCGCGATCGCACGGTAGAGGCGGCGGCGCAGATGATGCTCGACTTCCTGCTGGACCGCGTAAGTCTCCACGTTCTGCATCTGTCCCAGCAGCGTTCGCGCGCCAACCAGTATCACGAATATGCCCAGCAGAAGAATCAGCGTCGGGCACAGCCCGACCGCGACGAATGCATTCGAAACGATCGCGGCGTAGCGCCCCGCCTCGCCCTGTCCGGTGAGATTGAAGCCCGCCACCTCCAGGGTCGGAAGCAGCAGCGCGAAGCCGACGCCCTCGCTGAGCGAATACAGCACCATCACAAGGATCACACCGATCACGTGCCAGCGCGAAACCCGCAGCAGCATCGCGAGATACGCCGCAAGCGTGCCCTTCGTCGGTGATTTTTCGCGACTAGCGGCCAATGGACTCCGGCCCGCCAAGTGGCACATATCGATCGAGTTCGAAATCTCCGATCACCACGTGGCCGTCGCTCTCGAGCCATGCGTGAGCGCCGAAATGCCCGTCAAGCGGTTTCTTTACCCCAATTTTGAGTTCGCTGGGATAGCGGTAGCGCTTGAGCACGATGCCGGTGGCGAGCGCGCGAACCAGGCAGTTGCCGCCGCTGGGGACAGCCCGGCTGGCGGTGGCGACCGCCCACGCGATTTTTTCGGGTGACGGGCGCGCGCCCGAGGAGTCCGCGCGCATCGGATGGCTCATCGCGTCAGCCAGCCGGCGCGTCCGAGCGAACGGCAGCGTCCACACGCCGGCACGCATCGCCAAAATCGCCGCCAGCGCCTGGAACAAAAGCGCCCGATCCGGCGCGGGCAGGGCGAAGAACTTAACTATTTTCTTCATCCGAGCCCCGATCGTCCGACGCCGGCTCGTCAAGGACCTGTATCAGACCATGCGCGTGAAGTTCGCCGAGCAGTTGCAGCAAATCGCGGCTGCACCGCTCGGCTTCGACGTCGTATTGCTCGAGCAACGCGTCGCGAATCTCGACCACTCGGCGCGGCTGCGCAATCAGGCTCCAAACTGTGGCGCCAACCGGGTCAAGTCCGAAATAGGTCCCGCTCTTGAGATTCAGAATGGCCGCTTCACCCTCGAGATCGCAGGAAATCTGATGCTCGGATGCGGCTACGATGGATCCCGTCGAGATTATCTTTTCCACGAGTTGCCCGAGCGGCACAGGCGATGCGACGATTGCTCTAAACGCAAGAACCCTTTACATCGCTAGTGAAAGCGACAGCAGTCTAACAGAGCGTTTGCGCCGTGGGCAAGCCGGCGGCGGTTTCGCTTACTTGAGCTTAGGGCGGACTTCGGCGTCGAAACGATCGATAAACTTCGCCATCGGCTCGGTGCCGAGCGGGCTTATCAGGAGCTCACCGACCCCGATCGCCGCGAAACGATTGAGGTAATCGGCGAGCTCCGCGGGCGGCGCCAGGATGCCCTCCACGTAGCCGCCCGTGTCGGTCCATTTCGGCGCGAAGCCGAGGTACACGCGATGACTTATAGAGAAGCTGTCGAGGCTGCGGCCGCGGCGCGCGGCAAGCTCGCGAATCCATCCGATTCGCTCGGCGACTTGCTCGGGGTTCATCCGCGTGCCATGCCATCCATCGCCCAGTTCGATGGCGCGGCGAACGGCGCGGCGACTGGCGCCTCCGACCCAAATCGGGATTCTGCCCGCGGCCGGGCGCGGGCCGAAGCGCATACCGGTAAGATTGAAGAACTCGCCGTGAAATTCCACAACGCCGGAGGACCACGCCGCGCGCATCAGGGCTATGGCCTCGTCGGTGTAGGCGCCGCGTTTTCCGAAGGATACGCCGAGCGCGCGAAACTCGGCTTCGAGCCATCCACTGGCGACCCCTGCGACGACGCGGCCCGACGACAGCCGGTCGAGGGTGGCCAGTTCCTTGGCCAGGTGAATCTCGTTGCGATACGGGACCACGATCACGCTGGTAGCGAGTTTGATCCGGCTGGTGAGCGCCGCGACGTAGGCGAGCGTCGCGATGGGTTCCATTATTTCGATCGGAGGCAGCCGTCCGCCCGACTCGGGCACGATCAAATGATCGCTGACCCAGACTGATTCGTAACCGGCCCGCTCGGCGTGCTGGGCGGCGTGCGCGATTTCGTTTCCCGTGGCCGCGGCACCGACCTGCGGCAGATGAAGTCCGATTTTCGTGGTGGTTCTCCCGCGGCTTCAGTCTTCGTTGCCCGCAAGCATCGCGACGACTCGCCGAGCGGTTACAAAGTCAACGTTCAGAGATTTCATGCAGAGCTTCCACGCGTCGGCATTGTCGCGCTTGGCGATAAGCGCGAGCAGCTGCGACTTGAGCGGTTCCTGGACGCGCGCCATCGCCGCCTTGGCCCGTTCGCGACCGACAGCCTGCATCTTCTGCAGCCTGGCAAACCGTTGCATCCCCAGTTCCGTCGGGCATGGCTGTGCCTCGTACCAATTGTCATTTTCCTGGCCAATGGTTTGGTTCACCGTAGCGGTGCCGCCGCCCGGGACTGGAAATTCCATTGCCATCAAATGAGTGGGCAGCATTGGGTAGGTAGCGTAATCCGTCGCATGCATCACGCTTGGCGGCAGCTTGGTAACCGTCAGGCGATACTTCTTGTCAATTGGAAGATCGAATTGCTTCTTTATCTGGTCGTCGAGAAATGGCTCCTTGTCCTTGCCGATGCATTTCAGCGTGGACGGCGCGACCAACTGCTTCATCGCCGCGAGATTTCTGTCGTAGAGGGCGTCGACCAGCTTGCGCGCGAATTCCTGCTGCTGCGGGGTAGCGGCCTCGGCCTTCTGCACAGACACGCGGCTCGGCGTCGCTCCCGCTGCGGGCGCGCGCATCGCCCACGGCGATTCCTGCGGCGCGGCGTACTGCGCCGCGGCCGGCGTGCCGAGCGCGGGCACGGCGACCATAGCAAGCAAGCCAAAAAACGTCGTCAGTGAAGGCTTCAGCATCTCTCACTTCCTTCATCGCAGAGCGCACGGGGATGCGACTGCGCAGTCACATGGTCTTTCAATTTCACTGAATCGCAAAAAACCCGCAAGCCGGTGGCCCAGGCGATGGCGAGACTAATCTTTGTCGGGGATTGACTTCAATTGCTCGAGCCATGCAGTCGCTTCGCTATCCGAAGGCGCCCGATAGTCGCCGCGCGGTGAGAGCGATCCGCCCGAACCAACCTTGGGCGCGTTGGGGATGCAACTGCGCTTGAACTGGCTCAACTGGAAGAACCGATACAGAAACGTATGCAGGTGTCGCTTGATCGCGGCGATGTCGTATTGGTTGCGATGCTCGCGCGCAATGTCCGGCCAATCGCCCGCTTCCTTGTCGCACCATGCATTGTAAGCGAGGAAGGCGACCTTCGGCGGCGGGTAGCCGAAGCGCAGCGTGTAGTAGAGGAAGAAATCATGCAGCTCGTAGGGGCCAATCGCCGCTTCGGTGTCGGGGCTGGGATGTCTGTCGTCCGACATGCCGGGGATCAGCTCGGGGCTGATTGGAGTGGCGAGAATCTCGAGCAACGTCGCACTGGTTTCGCGGCCGAGGCTTTCAGTTTGCGCCAGCCATCGAATTACGTGCTGGATCAATGTCTTCGGCACGCTCGCATTGACGCTGTAATGAGACATGTGATCGCCGACGCCATAGGTGCACCAGCCGAGCGCCAGCTCGCTCAAGTCGCCGGTGCCGACCACCAGCCCGCCGCGCAGATTGGCCAGGCGAAAAAGGTGGCTAGTGCGCTCGCCCGCCTGCACGTTCTCGAACGTGACATCGTAAACTTTCTTGCCTTCCGCGTAGGGATGCCCGATGTCTTTGAGCATCTGCATGCAACTCGGCCTAATGTCTATTTCATCGGTCGAGCAGCCGAGCGACTTCATCAGGCGGCGCGCCTGCTCCAGAGTTCGCGCGCTGGTGGCAAACCCGGGCATCGTGACAGCAAGAATATTTTCGCGTGGTGAGCCGAGGCGGTCCATCACGCGGGCGCACACCAGCAGCGCGTGGGTTGAATCGATTCCGCCCGAGATTCCAATCACCACGCGTTCCAGGCCGGTCGAGCGCAACCGCGTGGCCAGGCCCTGAACCTGGATGTCGAAGACTTCGGCGCATCGCTCGTCCCGAGTTGCGGGATCCGAGGGCACGTAAGGGAACCGTTCATAGCGCCGCTGCGGAAACATCTTGGCGCGCCGCGGCAATTCCGTCGAAAAAGAAATCCGCCGAAAGCGCCGGATTCGCTCGCGCTCGCGCTCGGCCGTGTCGCCAAACGTATTTTGCCGCATCCGTTCCTGCGACAGCCGTTCGAGATCGATTTCCGCCGAGACCATTTGCGGCTGATCCTTGAAGCGCTCGGACTCGGCGATGATGTTGCCGTTCTCGGCGATCAATGCGTGGCCGTCCCAGGCCAGATCGGTCGTCGATTCGCCCGCTCCGGCCGCGCAATATGCGTACGCCGCCAGGCATCGCGCGGATTGGCCGGTGACCAACGAACGGCGGTAGTCGGCCTTGCCGATCGTGATGTTCGAGGCGGACAGGTTCAGCAGCACTGTCGCGCCGGCCAGCGCCGCGTATGACGACGGCGAAATCGGAACCCACAGGTCCTCGCAAATCTCGGCATGAATCGCAAGCAGCGGCTGCTCCTCGTGCTGGAAGATGAGGTTGTTGCCGAACGGGACCGCGCGATTCCCGGCCAGATCGATTTGGTCGCGCGTCGCGGCGTCGGCCGAGGCAAATTGCCGCGGTTCGTAGAATTCGCGGTAGTTGGGAAGATTCGTCTTCGGCACGACGCCGAGAATCCGCCCGCGATGAATCACGATCGCGCAGTTATACAGATGATGATCGATCTGGAGCGGCGCTCCGACCACGCTGACGATCGAAAGCTTGGCGGTCGCCTCGACCACCGCGGCGATTGCGTCAAGGCATGCGTCGAGCAGCGCGCGCTGCTGAAACAGATCGTCGCACGAATAGGCGGTCAGCCCCAATTCGGGGAACAGCGCGAGCACCGCCTTGCGCTCGGCGCCGTCGCGGATCAGCGCGATGGTATGTTCGGCGTTGTAGGCGGGATCCGCGACGCGAACCGACGGCACTCCAACCGCGATTCTGACGAAATCATGATTGTAGAAATTGAAAAAGTTTCCGTTCCTGGTCACGTCGTGTCCCCCGGGCGCCGCATCGCACTCTACTCGACATCCGCCGCCGGTGCCGGCGCCCTCTTAGCAAGACTGTGCCGCTTGTGGGCGGCCGGTACAAGATTGCCCGATCCGGCTGTTTCGCCCGCCGGCACCTTCCAAGCGGGCTGTTGATAAATCACAGCCTGCTCCCTCTCTCTTATCTCCCCCGCGACAGAGCGGGGGAGAAGGTTGAGGAAGGAAGCCAGCTTTTACGCAGGGTGTTGAGATCGAATTCGCAAAAAGATCCATCGTCAACCCTTTTTTCAACGCCCTGCTAGGGGCCCGCGCCGGCTGGTTTTTGCGCCGCGTACGCCCAATGCGGCCCTTGCCTGGCATGGTCCAACGGGTCATATCATTGCCAATAGGGAGTGACTTTGGAGCCCGCGCCGAATCGAGACGCCGTCGAGGGAGGGATCGAGATGCCAGCAAAGTCAGCAGATGACCGCAACGGGAACCGGCGCGTCGTACCCGCGAAATTCGCACATGCAGTGCTTGCCACCAAGCAATTCCAGCCGATGGTTGATTGGTACACGACGGTGCTGCAAGCCGAGGTCGTTCACTCCAACGGGATGCTCGCGTTCCTTACCTACGACGACGAGCATCACCGCATCGCCATCGCCGCGGTGCCCGGACTGGCGGATAGACCGCGGCACTCGGTGGGGCTGGATCATCTCGCATACACCTACGCGAATCTCGGCGACCTGGTTTTCACTTACGAACGGCTCAAACAGGCCGGCATCCTGCCGGTCGTGACGATCAATCACGGACCTACCACCTCGATGTACTATCGCGACCCCGACGGCAACCGGGTCGAGCTGCAGATCGACAATTTCGATTCGGTCGAGGAGCTGAAAGAATTCTTCCACAGCGAGGCGATGCAGAAGAACCCGATAGGCGTGACCTTCAATCCCGAGGAACTCGCACGGGACTATCACGCCGGCGTGCCCGAGTCGGAACTCAAGCGGTACGACGCCGCCAAAGGCCTCGACCCAGCAACGATGCAGCGCCTGATCGACATCAATCAATGATTTGACCGAATAGTTTGACCGTACAATCGGAGCGGCCGGAGTCGAATGAAACTTGCGACCTTCACCCACCGCGGCGCGACCCGGATTGGCGTCGTCGTCGATGACTCTATCGTTGACCTTGCGGCGGCGGCGCCCGAGTTGCCGCGCGAGATGACCGCCTTTATCGTGGCGGGGCCGTCGGCGGCCGAGCGCGCGATGGCTGCGGCGAAAAAATCGACCAACCGGATTGCGCTTGCAAGCGTCAAGCTCGAGGCGCCGATCGCGCGCCCTCCGGAGTTTCTCGCCATCGGGCTCAACTACGCGGACCACGTCGAAGAAACGAAGATGAAACGTCCCGAGTTTCCGATGTTCTTCAACAAACAATCGAGCTGCGTGACCGGACCCTACGATCCGGTTCATCTGCCGCGCGCGTCAGCGGCGTTGGATTACGAAGGCGAGCTCGGGTTCGTGATCGGCCGGCGATGCCGTCACGTGCCGCGCGATCGGGCGCGCGAGGTAATCGCGGGTTACGTGATCGTAAACGACGTAAGCGTGCGTGACTGGCAGCGCCGCTCGCCGACGATGACGCTGGGCAAGTCGTTCGATACCCACGGGCCGGTTGGCCCATGGATCGTAACCCCGGATGAGATTGGTGACCCGCACCGGCTGGAGCTGCGCACGTTCGTCAACGGCGAACAGCGCCAGCATTCGAATACGAAGAATCTGATCTTCGATTGCTTCGCACAGATCGAGACCCTGTCGACGGTTTTTACCTTGTTGCCAGGAACGATCGTTTCGACCGGCACGCCCGGCGGTGTGGCGGCCGCGATGAACCCTCCCAAATGGCTCAGGGCGGGCGACGTGGTCCGAATCGAGATCGAGAAAATCGGCAAGCTCGAAAACAAGGTGATCGAGGAGCCGGCCGACACTGATTTGATCTGAGCAGGGGCCCGGCCGCGGGAGGGGCACAAAGCTGTTGCACTGAATCTACAATTTGTAGCGATACGTTGACTGAATGGCGGGAGCGGGCCGCCGGTTCAAGCATTACCGATTAATCGCTCGTGGCACGTCGATTGCTTCAGCTAGAAACGGGGGCGGTTTGGCTGAGCGGGATGAATGGTGCCAACGGGAGGGCGCGAGAATGCTGCCACCGACGTCGAATGGAGTCCGCTATTCGGAACATGAGACAGGCCAGGCAAGATTCTCGCACCCTGGAAAACTGAGCCGCCTCCTCCTTAAATTTCGCCCGCTCTGGAATGGAGACCACGGTCTGCAGAAGCCGCGCCGGTCGATCGACCGCGAACTGCAGGAGCACTGGCCAAAAGAAGACTTGCTGTAGCTGCCCAGCCTGGGTCTCTCTGGGGGGAACCTGCTAGAGAATCTTCGCGCCGCCGTGTATTCCGCAACTCGGCGCGATACCCGTCCGCTCGTAATAGCGCTGGTGATATTCTTCGGCGCGGTAAAACTCCGTGGCAGGCACGATCTGCGTGACAATCGGGCGCGCGAATTTGCCGGACTCGTCGAGCCGCCGTTTCGATTCCTCGGCGGCCATCCGCTCGTGGTCATCGGAATAAAAGATTATTGAGCGGTATTGAGTGCCGACGTCGGGTCCTTGCCGATTGAGCGTGGTGGGGTCGTGAATCTGCCAGAAAACTTCCAACAGTTGTTCGTACGATACCCGCGCGGGGTCGTATTCCACCTGCACGACTTCGGCGTGTCCCGTCTTGCCCGTGCAAACCGCCCGATAGCTGGGCTTTGGAACGGTGCCGCCAGCGTATCCTACGACCACATCGACGACCCCGGGGACCTCACGAAAAGCCGATTCCACGCCCCAGAAGCATCCGGCGCCAAATCTCGCGATCCTGGACTTCTGTGCCATTTCCTCCACTTAACGACGAGAACTGGCGCGAATCAATCCTCGCCTGGCTTGGCGAGATCTTGCCGACGCTGTGCGACCGTCCGGATCTGTGCCATCATTCAAGCGATATGACAAGTATTATGGCGGATCGCAAGAAGCGCGCGAGGATCGTTTTGCGGGCGCTTTTCGCTCTCGCAACGTTTCTTTATCTGTGGCTTCCTGCGGCGGCCGGCGCCGCGGAAATCAAGGTCGCGGCGGCGGCGGACCTGACGTTCGCGTTCAAGGACGTTGCCGCGCGGTTTCAAAAAGAAACGGGCAACAATGTCAAGCTCACCTACGGTTCATCGGGGAATTTTTTCGCCCAGATTCAAAATGGCGCGCCGTTCGATCTGTTCTTTTCCGCCGACGTCGGCTATGCGGAAAAGCTCGCGGCCGCGGGCCTGGCTGAACCTAGCAGCATGTACGAATATGCGAGCGGAAAAATCGTGATATGGGCTCCCACCGCGTCGAAGCTCGACTTGAGCCGCGGTCTTGCGACGCTGCTCGATCCAGGCATCCGAAAAATCGCGATCGCCAACCCGCAGCATGCGCCCTACGGGACAGCGGCGGTTGCGGCGATGCGCCATGCGGCGGCCTACGACAAGATCAAGAGCAAGCTCGTGCTCGGCGAAAATATCTCGCAGACCGCCCAGTTTGTTCAATCCGGCAACGCCGACGTCGGCATCATCGCACTCTCGCTCGCGCTCGCGCCCGCGATGAAGAACAACGGACGATACGTCGAAATCCCGGCCGCCGATTATCCGCCGCTGGTACAGGCCGGCGTGGTTCTGAAATCATCGCGCAACAAGGGACTGGCAAGACAGTTTCTGAAATTCCTCAAGGAGCCCGGGACTGTGGCGCTGATGGAGGGATATGGTTTCTCGATTCCGCAAGACGCAGCGGGGCACAACGAAAGCAACGTGTCCGCGCCGCGCTGAGCAGTGATGGATTGGAGCGCAATTTTCCTGACCGTCCGGCTCGCGCTGCTCGTCTGCGCAATTTTGCTGGTAGTCGGAGTCCCTATCGCATGGTGGCTCAGTTTCACCCGCTGGCGATGGAAATTTTTGGTCGAATCGATCGTCGCGCTGCCGCTCGTGCTTCCGCCAACCGTGCTCGGTTTTTATGTGCTGGTCGCGATGGGTTCGAACAGCCCGGTCGGCCGCTGGTATCAATCTTTAACCGGGCACGGATTGCCGTTCACATTCGAAGGTTTGGCGATTGCCTCGGTCATCTACAGCCTGCCCTTTGCGGTCCAGCCGATGGCGGCGGGGTTCTCGCAGGTGGATCGCGACCTGATCAACGCGTCGTCAATACTGGGCGCCTCGCGGATTCGCACCTTCATCCGCATCGTGCTCCCGCTTTCGATTGGCGGCGTGGTCACCGGTTTGGTGCTGAGCTTCGCGCATACGCTCGGCGAGTTCGGCGTGGTGCTGATGGTGGGCGGCAATATCCCGGGGGTGACGCGCACGGTCTCTATCGCGATTTACGATCAAGCGCAGGCGCTCGACTACGCCGGCGCAAACCGGATGGCGCTGCTACTCATGGCGTTTTCATTCGTTACTCTGTCGATCACCTACGCGCTCAACCGCCGAATCTGGGCAGTCTGGCCGATGCATCGCTAGCGGGCGGTTGCGAAAAAAAGATGGCATCGGGCAACAGTGCGATGCGCGACGGGCGTCTATCGGTTCACATCGCGTATCGGCTTTCGAACAGCATCACGCTCGAGGCCCAGTTCGAGGCGCCG
>Ga0187805_10000360_pt1 | contig 14658 bp, 10 predicted proteins | sample NC_wetland_sal_i_6_FD_132965 | JGI IMG/M metagenome (GOLD analysis project Ga0187805, IMG submission 132965) | Wetland sediment microbial communities from Neuse River Estuary, North Carolina, USA - Control_5 | ecosystem: Environmental > Aquatic > Freshwater > Wetlands > Sediment | place: USA...
CGGCGGTCTTGGCCGGTGACGTCATCGCGTTGCGGATGCTGTCGAGGATCACCTCGTCAGAGAACGGCTTCTCGATGAAATCGCGCGCACCCGCCTTCATGGCCCGTACCGCAATCGGCACGTCGGCCTGGCCGGTCATGACGATCACTGGCAGCTTGAGACCGCGTCGCGTCATTTCGTCCTGAAGTTGAAGTCCGGTCATCTCCGGCATGTGCACATCGAGCAGCAGGCACGACCGCGGTGGAAACGGCTGCCGCGCCAGGAACTCGCGGCATGACGCAAAGGCCTCGGCCTTGTAGCCGGCGGTTTCGATCAACATGCTGAGCGAGTCGCGGACCGCGTCGTCGTCGTCGAGAATGAAGATTGTTGCGTCGTGGGTCATGGCGTCCTTATGCCTCGAACGGCATGGTGAAGGCGAATGCCGTGCCGCCAGCAGTCCGCGGCGACGCCCAGATGCGGCCACCATGCGCTTCGATGATCGAGCGGCAAATCGACAGGCCGACGCCCATGCCGCGCGCTTTGGTCGTGACGAAGGGCTGGAACAGGTTCTGGGCGACCTCGGCCGATAGCCCCGGCCCGGTGTCCGACACCGTCACCGTTACCATTCCATCCATAGCGGCCGCTTCGACGATCAAGACGCGCTCCTCGCTCGAATCCATCGCCTCGAGCGCATTGCGAATGAGGTTGAGCAGCACTTGCTGGATTTGGACCTTGTCGACGACGACCGGAGGCAAATCTGGCCGCAGCATGAGCCGCGTGGTCACGCCCCCGCTCTTGGCACCGACCAGGGCCAAGGCGGCCGCTTCTTCGATCAGCGCATTGACGTTCTCCTCGCGGCGATCGGTTTCGCCGCGAGCGACGAATTCGCGCAGGCGGCGGATCACCTGTCCGGCACGGTCGGCCTGCGCCGCTGCCTTTTCCATCGCCTCACCGATACGCGGCGACACGTCGGGCCCTGTTTGAAGCAACCGCCGCGCCGCCAAGAGGTAGTTGACGATGGCGGCAAGGGGCTGATTCAGTTCGTGCGCCAAGGCCGCGCCCATTTGGCCGAGCTCGCCGAGCCGGGCGACATGCATGAGCTCCGCCTGAAGCTGATTGATGCGGCGCTCCGACCGTTCCCGTTCGGTGAGGTCCCTGACAAAGCCGGTGAAGAGCCGAGTACTGCCTGCAATCGCTTCGCCAACCGATAGCTCCATCGGAAACGTCGTGCCATCCTTACGCTGGCCGGTCACAACGCGGCCTATGCCGATGATGTGCCGTTCGCCGGTGTTGCGATAGCGCTCGAGATAGCCGTCGTGCTGCTCGCGATAAGGCGAGGGCATCAGAATCTTCACGTTCTGGCCAATGGCCTCAGCCGCAGAGATTCCGAACATGACTTCCGCCGACGGACTAAACGATTCGATTATTCCACGCTCATTGATAACGATCATCGCATCGGGCACAGCGTCAAGAATGCTTTTTAGGCGGGCGGCACTTTCGCGTTGCTCGGATGCCGCCTTTTGCTGCGGCCGCAGATCCTCGACGATCGCAATGCGATACGGATGGCGCCGACGCATCAAAGAGGATGTGGTGCGCGCTGGAATGAGCGTGCCGTCTTTGTGGATGTAGCGCTTTTCGATCGAATAGCTGGAAATCTCGCCCGATACCAGACGCGCGATTTGTCGGCGATCCTCCGCCATGTCATCCGTATGTGTGATGTCTTCGATCCGGCGCGACAGCAATTCGTTGCGCTCGTAACCGACGAACGTGCAGAACTTTTTGTTGACCTCGATCAGCCGGCCGTCCGGTTCGCTCCAATTGATGCCAATCGCTGCCGCTTCGAACAGCAGACGATAGGGATCGTCAGGCGTCGCCGGTGCGTGCGCGGATTTGGACGGCTTCTGGTCCATGGTGGTCAAAACGCAACCCAAAGTGGCAATTCGCCCGGTCAAGATCAAGCGTGGTTGGAGCGAACATGACAAAGGCTTGATTTCGCCCGGATACGTACAAATCCGGATCGCTGGAATGGTTTTTGCTTGTTAACGTTTGAAGATCGGATGTTGGGGTTCAACCTCGTTTGTGGAGGGCTTCACCATGCTCATGACCGGTTTGCTATTCCTCGCTGGCGTCATAGCAATCGTTGGCCTCACCCTTGATAGCATTGCTCAGGTATCGGAAAACGATCCCCAAGAACCACCACGCGGCTGGTATTGATCGTTCCGCTCCAACCAACACCGGCTGTTGGAGTTACGGCTTCGGCCGAGTGTGTCGGCCGATTTTACGGTCGGCCATTAAAGAGGTCGCCGCGGGCCGGATTTCCGCTGCTGGCATGTTGCTTGCTCTTCGATCAGCGGATGCTGAAAGACGCCAGGAGACGGCAATAATGATGAATTTGATGCTCTTTGCACTCGGCCTGCTGACGGCAGCCTACGACACGCTCGTCCGCGTCTGATCCCATCGCAATCGATTTATCCTGCAACACGCCGTGACGCTGTGGCGTGCGTCATGCCGTGCCGCCTTCGACCCGGACACGGCTATCCACGGATGCGCCAAGTTCGTCTTCAACGATCGCCCGCAGCCACTTTCCTGTCCGCGCGACGCCGCCGAAGGTGAAGAAATGCAAGCCGGCAATGTCGACGTCTGTCGGACCCGCGGCCGCCAGCGCGCGGATTACCTTTTCGGGTCCTGATTCGACGAGCAGACGCGCGATCGACGTCTGACCGCCGACCAGCGCGAGCAACGAATTGCCGATGCCGCAGCGCATCGCAAATTTGGCGAGAGTGGCGATGCTCGCCGGCCCGGCGAGGCCGACACGGACAGGAACGGTCACACCCGTGCCGCGCAGCCGTGCGAGCCAAGCAATGATCGGTGCCGCGTCAAAGCAGAATTGCGTCACGATATAGGGCGCGATGGCGTCGCTTTGCAGCAGGCGAAGCTTCGCCGCGAGCGCGGCGTCGAGGGCAGCAGTGGCAATCTTCGGGTGGCCTTCGGGATAACCCGCGATTGCGACGCTCCGGATGCCGCGCTTCGCCAGCAAACCGGTCTCGATCAGCTCGAGGCTCGAGTGAAATGGTCCGGCCGGCCGATCGAGATCGCCGGCGACAACCAGGACGCGGTCAACGCCGGCGCCGACGGCGCGCGCGAGGAAGTCATCGAGCTGCGTCGGGCCGGTGAGATAACGTGCCGCGACGTGCGGCACCGGGCAGAAGCCAGCGCGTTTCAGCCGCGCGGCCATCTCGGCAACCGCGTGATAAGTATCATCGGGTGCAAAATTGACGTAGACCGGCGTGCCGGGCGCCAGAAATCCACGGCACAGCTGCTCGCTTCCATGCTCATGCGCGGACAATTCGATGGAAACGCCACGCAACAGTTCGGCGGTGCGTTGCCGCAGGCGGTCGCCCTCCGGCGCGGTTTCCGCCAATCCACCGATGCGCGTGCCCGGCATCATCCTGAATCCCGTTTGCGCGAGATAATGTAGGATTCGTCCCAAAACCAGAGGCCGCCGTGCTTCTGCAGCACCTCGCGCGTTGCATCGAGATAGGCCATGCTACCGATGACTTCTGACAGACGCTGATCCTCGATCTGGGCGACGTAGATGGCCGCATTCCAGGCCGCGAATAGAGTTGACGTGCCGATTGATTCGCTAATCTCGCTCGGCAGAGTGTGCATCTCGTAACGGAAGATCGAGCGCGTATCGGCATAGGCGTTGAAGTTGAGGTCGCGGCCGTTGTTGCCGAGCTCGGCCTTGACGGCGCGCAACAGCTGATGCCGATCATGCAGAAACGGATTCTCGCCCGGCCAAATCTTCTGGATGATCTCGAGGCCTGGATCGTTGCCGTGCGAATGGATGCCGATCAGCCGGCCGCCCGGCGCCAGCGCACGCGCCAGCGGCGCGATCACCTTCTGCGCCTTGAATTCGAGCGGTGCGCGAGCGCGATAGGGCTGCGAGGCGATGACCAGATCGTAATCAGCGCGCGCCGCGCCGCGCCGCGGCCGCAATGGATCGAGCAGGAATTTGTAGTCGTCGCGATAGATTACCAGTACGACGGGTTTTTCATAGACCGGATTACCCGAAACCTTGCTCGCCTTGGCGCGCCAGTTCTGGTTGAGGAAGGATTGAAGCTGGGTGATCTGTTGCTCGAATTCGTGCGACGTGCTGCCCATCAAGCCGACTTCGTGCCAGACCAGACTAGTCGCAGCGGTGACCGAATTTGGCGTGAGCCACGGAGCCTCGGAGTAATACATATTGGTCAGGACCAGCACGGTCGCCGGATGCTCATAGAATCGGTCCGGCATCTTCTCGAGCGTCAGACGGACGTCCTCGAGACTGATCTCCTTGCCGACAATATAAAGCGGCGTCGTCGGAAAGCGGTTGTGCAGCGAGCGCGTGACGCGCGCCAAAACGGTACCGTCGCCCATGCCGGCGTCGAACACCCGGATGCCCGGCGGCCGCGGATGGATGTTGCCGAGCTCCATGCTGACGCGCTCGGCAACCGTCCATTTCTCACCGCAGGTATTGACGAAGAGGAGGTATTTCTGCCGATTGTCGTAGAAGCGGAAATTCTTGTCGGCCTTGCTCTTGCCGTTGATCTCGGCGAGCGCCGGCGGAATCGGCTTGGCCAGCGGCGGCGATACAGTGGCCGGCGCCGGCGCCGCAACTGCGACGGCGCGCGCGCGCGTCGCGTCGGGTTTGTGACGCACCATGAAGTCGCGCACGCGTTCGACGGTTTCGACTGTGACGCGGCCGCCGAAGCGTAGGCGGCTGACCAGCTTGCCGTCATTGACGGCTAGGCGACCGAATGTCGACTCCGCCATGCCGACGCGGCGGCAATATCCCGAAATCTCGTGCAGCAGCGACTGACTATCCATGCGCATCCACCCTCGGCGCGCCGGTCGCGCGCTTGTTGCTTTGGACGGATTTCGAACGCTCGTCACGCGCCAGTCAACCACAATCCCGCCCACGCCAATTGTGGGCAGCGATATGGGATAACTCCCATTAATATGGGCAAATAGTTAGGCGGTTCCTGGCCCATTTTGGCGAGGCCCAATGCCTATGGAAAACTACTCAAACGCTGAAAATAACCAGTTTTGACGTCGAGTGGGCAGGCGCTAGATATCGCCCCAGACTTCGGCCGCTACCTCGGCCACGAGCGCCAGCTTGCGGCGTTCAAGGTCGATCGCCAACTTGTTGCCGTGATGCGAGCTGGCGAAGCCGCATTGCGGACTGAGGCAAAGATATTCGAGCGGCACGTATTTCGCCGCGGCGTCGATGCGGCGTTTGAGGGCGTCCTTCGATTCAAGCTCCGGCCGCTTGGTACTCACCAGGCCGAGTACGACATATTTCCCCTTGGGTACGAAACGCAACGGCTCGAATCCGCCCGAACGCTCGTCGTCATATTCGAGGAAGAAGCCGTCGACCGCCGCACTGAACAATCCTTCGGCGACGGCGTCATAGGCGCCTTCGGCCATCCACATGCTTTGGAAATTGCCGCGGCAGGTGTGCATGGTGACGCGCAGGCCGGGCGGCCGCTCGGCGATCAACCCGCTGATAATCCGCGCGTAACGCGCCGGCAGCGCGTCGGGGTCTTCGCCGTCGCGCCGGACCTGGGCGCGGATCTGTTCGTCGCACAGGGTGGCGAACGAGACGTCGTCGACCTGCAGATAGGTCAGGCCGGCCGCGACAAGGTCAGTGATCTCGGCGCGATAGGCGGCAGTGACGTCGGACCAGAATTCTTCGATATCGGGATAAGCCGCCGCGTTCACCACTTTGCGGCCACCGCGCATATGGAGATAGGTGGGCGCCGGAATGCACACTTTCGGCGTGCAGCTGGTGGCGCCTTTGAGAAATTTGAAATCGTCGAGCATTACCGGCCGGCTGCGGCGGACCTTGTCCCGCACCACCAGCATCGAGCGCGTCTCGGCTGTCTCGCCGTGCTCGCCGCGAAAGCCGAGGGTGTATTGAGCTTGGGTTGCGACGATACCGCTAAAGCCGGTGAGAAAATCGACATGCCAGAAGGCGCGGCGGAATTCTCCGTCGGTGATGCCGCGCAGGCCCACCGATTCCTGCAGATGCACTGCTTCGTTGATCGCGCGGTCCTCGATTGCGCGCAGCTGCGCCCTGGTAATTTCACCTTTGGCAACCTGCTCGCGTGCGGCATGCAACTCCGGCGGGCGCAGCAGTGAACCGACCTGATCGGCGCGGAACGGCGGTTGGGTGGTTTTGGCCATGGCATCCTCCCGGGCTGGCAATTTTTCTATCACCCGATAGACGTTTCTTCTATCGTCCGCCGGTTGCCGAATGAGGAGACCAACTATGCCGTCTGCCCGCGGCGCACGGATCGCTGGGCCGCGCCGGCGCGCTGAGGAAATCATCGATGCCGCCGCTGCGGTCTTCGCTGAACGCGGCTATCACGGCGCCTCGACCCAGGACGTCGCTGATCGTCTCGGCATGCGCCAGGCAAGTCTCTATTATTATTTTCCATCGAAAGAAGCCGCATTGGAGCAGGTTTGCCTGCGCAGCGTCGGCGACTTTGTCGAGCGTGCACAGGCGATTGCCGGCAGCCGCGGTGATGCCGCCGACAAGCTTGCTGCGTTGATCCAGAGCCACCTGGCGCCGGTCGAGGCCCGTGGCGATTATGTACGCTGTTTCCTGCGCGAGCGCCGGTTTCTGCCGCGCGACAGCGCGCGGCGTATCGGCCGGGTCGCGCGGCGGTACGAGGGCGTTCTGCAGGGCGTGATCGAGGCCGGCATCGAAGCGGGCGAGTTGCGGCGTGATCTCGATCCGCGGTTAACAGCCTTGGCGCTGATCGGCATGTGCAATGCAGCGATGGAATGGTACGGCCGAGAGCCGAACGCGCCAGTTGGGCGCATTGCCGATCGGTTCGCGGCTCTGGTCATAGATGGCATGCGGGCGACCCGCGGCGCGATGCCGTCTAGCGGAAATCGCGCGACGAGAAGCGGTGGTCGCGCCGGTTCTCGGTCGCGGCGGCGAATTGGTGGGTGATCGCGGCCTCGCGAGCCGTGGCGAGAAGGCGGAGTTCGGCCGAGCAATCCTCGAGCCGGTCGGCGACGACGTGGATGACAATATCCTCGCGCTGCAGCCTGCCGCTCACCATCAGCAGGGCGGCGTTCATCGTTTCGCGGCGGAAGCGCTCGAATACCTGTGGCCAGACGATGACATTGGCAATGCCGGTCTCATCCTCGAGCGTGGCGAAGACCACGCCGTTGGCGCTGCCCGGCCGCTGCCGTACCAGCACGAGACCGGCAACGCGGACTCGTGCGCCGTTGGCCAATCCGGCGAGCCCCGCCGCCGGCGTCACGCCGCGTGCCGCCATGCTATCGCGCAGCAGGGCGAGCGGATGCGACTTGAGCGACAGCCGTAACGTGCCGTAGTCGGCGCTCACCGCTTCGCCCAGGCTCATCGGCGGCAGCGCGACGGCCGGTTCGCGCGCCAACGGATCGTCCTGGGCGAAAAGCGGCGGCGGCGCTTCGCCCAGACCTTTTAAGGCCCAGAGCGCCTCGCGCCGCTGCAAGCCCATCGAAGCGAGAGCATCGGCAGCGGCCAGGCGTTCGAGCGCAACGGCGCCGATGTCGGCGCGACGCCATAGCGCATGCGGATCGGCATAGGCGTTGCCGCGGCCGGCGACAAGCCGCTCGGCGTCGTCTGCGGCAAAGCCCTTGATCTCGCGAAAGCCGAGCCGTAACGCAACGCCGCCGGTCGAGCCGGCGGCGGGCTCGAGCGTGCAGTCCCATTCGCTGTGATTAACGTCGACCGGCCGGATCTCGACGTCGTGCTCCCTGGCGTCGCGCACGATCTGGGCCGGCGCGTAGAAGCCCATCGGCTGGCTGTTGAGTAACGCGCAGGCGAAGGCGGCGGGATAGTGGCATTTGATCCAGGCTGAAACATAGGCGAGGAGCGCGAAGCTGGCGGCGTGGCTTTCGGGAAAGCCATATTCGCCGAAGCCCTCAATCTGGCTGAAGCAGCGTTCGGCAAATTTGCGGTCGTAACTGCGTTCGACCATGCCTTCGATCATCTTGGTACGAAAATTGTGGATGGTGCCGGCCTTGCGGAAGGTCGCCATGGCACGGCGCAACTGGTCGGCTTCGCCGGGCGTGAAACCGGCGGCGACGATGGCGATGCGCATCGCTTGTTCCTGGAACAGCGGCACGCCCAGCGTCTTGCCCAAGACGTCTGCAAGCTCGACCGAAGGAAACTCGACCTTTTCCTCGTGGTTGCGGCGGCGGAGATAGGGATGGACCATGTCGCCCTGGATCGGGCCCGGTCGGACGATGGCGACCTCGATCACCAGATCGTAGAAGCGGCGTGGCTTGAGGCGCGGCAGGAAGCTCATCTGCGCGCGGCTTTCGACCTGGAACACGCCGATGCTGTCGGCCTTGCAAAGCATGTCGTAAGTCGCTTCATCGTCCTGCGGCACGGACGCGATCTCGAGCCGGCGTCCATGATGGCGTTCGATCAGCGCGAATCCCTTACGGATCGCGGTCAGCATGCCGAGCGCCAGCACATCGATCTTGAGGATGCCGAGCGTATCAAGATCGTCCTTGTCCCATTCGACGAAGGTGCGCTCGGCCATCGCCGCGTTGGCAATCGGCACAACTTCCGAGAGCGGGCTTTTGGTGATGACGAAGCCGCCGACATGCTGCGACAGATGGCGGGGGAAGCCGAGCAGGGCGCCGGCCAGCATCAGCGCGAGTTTGAGCCGCGGCGCCTCAGGATTGAGACCAAGCGCGCGCACCTCGTCATCGGAGATGGCGTCGAGGCTCGCGCCCCATACCGTCTCGGCCAGCGCACCGACCATGTCGAGCGATAAGCCCAGCGCCTTGCCGACGTCGCGGATGGCGCTGCGCCGGCGATAGGTGATGACCGTGGCGGCGATGCCCGCATGCTCGCGGCCGTATTTGCCATAGACGTACTGAATCACTTCCTCGCGCCGCTCGTGCTCGAAATCGACGTCGATGTCGGGCGGCTCATCGCGTTCGGCGCTGACGAAGCGCTCGAACAGCAGATCGCTCTGCGCCGGGTCGACGGCGGTGATGCCGAGGCAATAGCAGATGACGGAATTGGCCGCCGAGCCGCGGCCCTGGCAGAGAATGTCCCGCGACCGGGCGAAGCGCACGATGTCGTAGACGGTGAGGAAATACGGCGCGTAGCCGAGCTGACCGACAAGATTGAGTTCGTGCGTGAGCTGCTTGGCGACCTTCTCCGGCGCGCCTTGCGGATAGCGTTGCCGGGCGCCCGCCTGGCTCTCGCGCACCAGATATTCCTGCGGCGTCAGGCCAGGCGGACAGGGATCGACCGGATATTCGTAACGCAACTCGTCCAGATCGAAACGGCAGAGTCCGGCGATCTCGACGCTGCGCGCGGTCGCCTCGGGCCAGCGCGCGAACAGCCGGGCCATCTCGGCGGGTGCTTTGAGATGGCGTTCGGCATTGGCCATCAGGTGGAAGCCAGCCCGGTCGATGGTGCAATGCTCGCGGATACAGGTCAGCACGTCCTGCAACGGGCGGCGTGACGGTGCGTGATAATGTACGTCGTTGGTGGCGACGAGGGGCACGCCGCATTCGTCCGCCATTGCCGCAAGCGCTGCGATCCGCACGGCATCGTCACCGCGATAGAGGTGCTGGGCTGCGAGATAGAGTGGGCTGCCGAGCCGCGCGCGTAGATCCTTCAAGGTCCGGGCAAAGGCCGCATCGGGTTTTTCCGGCGGCAACGCCACCAGAACCTGACCTGCCTGATGCGCGCACAGATCGTCGAGGGTCAGACGGCATTGGGCGTTGGGCGCGCGCCGCCGTCCTAGGGTGATCAGCCGGCTCAGTCGGCCATAGGCGCCGCGGTCGGTGGGAAAGCAGAGGAAGCTCGGCGCGTCGTCGATGTCGAGCCGTGCGCCGACGACCAGCCGGATGTGCGCCTGCCGTGCCGCTTCATGCGCGCGTACCACGCCGGCGAGGCTGTTGCGGTCGGTGATGGCGATTGCCCGATGGCCGAGCGCGGCGGCGGTCGCCACCAACTCGTGCGGATGCGAGGCGCCGCGCAGGAAACTGAAATTGCTGGTGACCTGGAGCTCGGCGTAAGTGGTCACATGAACAAACCGTGCAGGTACCAGCGCGAGGCTTCGCCGGCGCCCTGGCGATAAAGCCAGAAGCGGCCGCCGTCCTCGTCCTCGACGCGGTAATAGTCGCGCGTCTCGCGGGCCGCTGGCGCGGCGTCGCGCCACCATTCGGCGGCGATGCGCTCGGGACCTTCGGCATGCTGGATGCAATGGCGGACGTGCCGCCAAGTGAAGTGCAGCGGCGCTTCTTCGGGCGCAGCCGCCTCGGCCTCGATCGCCTCGGGATCGGCGAACAGACGCAGCGGCCGGCGCGTGCCGTCGGGCCAGCGCAGATTGCGCGCAGCCGTGTTCGGCGCGACGCGGCGCTGGGCGCGTTCGGGCCGATGGCTTTCGACCGGCGCCAGGGTGAAGACGTTGGTCGTGCCCAAGCGGTTGGCAAGGCGGTCGAGCAGCGCGGCCAAGTCGCCGGGCTGTGCGCCGTCACGCGTCAGCGCCGTCTGCTCGGGCGCCAACGGTTCGAGTGCGATCGGACTCAGTACCATGCCATCTATGCCCTCGCCGGGATCAAGCAACGACAGCTTTTCGGCGAAGAGCCGCGCCAGATGGGCGGGATCGCGCGATGGCCGGCCGGTGCCGATGCGGGCGCGCGCGGTGCTGCCGTCGGTGCGGAATCCCAGGCATTCGAGGCCACGCGTGCCCAAGCCTTCGGCGGCGAGTCGCGCGCACAGCGATTCGATCAGGCGCCGCAATGTGGTGGCGATGTCCTCCGGCTGCAGCAGCGGCTCGGCGAAGTCACGGCGTTCCCGCCAGGGCGGTACCTCGCGCAGCGACGAGATCGGCTCGCAGACGGAGCCAAGAGCCTGATCGAGCCGACGGCAAAGCCCGTTGCCGAAACAGCGCGCTAGCGCGGCGCGCGACAAATCATAAAGCGCGCCGATCGTGCGCAGGCCCAGCCGGTGCAGCGTCGTGACCGTCTCGGGCGCCAACCGCAGCGCTTCGACCGGCAAGCCGGCGAGCGCCGCACGCTCGGTTGCCGATGCGGCGATGGTGCCAGGCGCGAAATGCGCCAGCGCCCAGGCCGCGCCGGGCGTGCCGGCGACGGCGGCGTGCGCCGTGAAACCCTGACGCGCGAGCCGTGCGACAAGCTCTGTGAGCAACGCCGCTTCGCCGCCGAATAGCGGTGCGCTACCGGTGAGGTCGAGAAAGATGCCATCGTCACCGGCGGGCGCCGTCGCCGGCGTATAGCGCATGCACCATTGCGCGATGCCATCGAGTGCGCGCGTGATGGCCGTCGGATCGAAGGGCGCCACCGCGAGATCGCCGGCCAGCGCGCGCGCATCGGCGAGCGTCTGTCCCGGTACGATGCCGCTGGCCTGGGCCAGCGCGTCAGGCGCGGCGACGAACAGGCGTTTCGCCTGCTCGGCAATTAGCGCCACGGGCCGGCCAATCCAGTCCGGACGATGCCGGCGCGCCAAGTCGCTCGCCAAATACGGCAACCAGATCGAAGCGATGCGTCGCATGGTTCCACTCCACTAGCCAGGTTCCGGATGCGCCGCCGCGGCAGCGCGCGAGTTCGATGTGCCAGGCGCCGCCGGGTGCCGACGTCGCGCGCCAGCGCGTCATGCCGACGCTGGTCCCGGGCGCCCGCGGTGGCAACAGCACCAACGCGGCGGTCGCGTGCGCTTCCGCCGCGAGCTGCAAACGGCGTGCGGCGATCGACGGCAGCATCTCGATCTCGCCGATCACCGCGGCAAAGATGCCGCTGCGCAGCGCTTCTTCCATTGTCCACAGCGCGTCGCGCGTATGGCGCGGGCTGGCGACGATGAGCCGCGCCGGATCAAGTCCGCAGGCAGCGAGACCGGCTCCATAAAGTCCGCCGGCCTCGTGCAGTGCCGTAAACGGTGTGCACCACAGGACGAAGCCGCATCCACCGGCGAGCAATCCAGCAAGCGCGGCGGCAAAGCCGCTCGCCGCCACATCGCCTTCAATCTCATGCAGGCCGGCGCGCGGCAGTACAGGCAGGACGCCCAGCGGCAGCATGCCGGCTTGCGAGCTTCCCGCGACAAGCGCGAGACGGGCCTTCAACGCGGCAAGCTCTGGCCGCTGCACCATAGGAAGCCTCCCGGCCCAATCCCGTTGTTCACGAATTGTTCCTATTGATTCCCACTTGTCGCCGTCGCGTCAAGCCACCGCGAAGCGATTGATTCTAGGAAGCTTTCTTGAGTATCGCGGCGATCCGCCGCAACTCGACGACAAAACGCGCAATTTCGCGATGCCGCGTCTCGTCGTCGGGTGCGCGCAACAGCGCTGACGGATGCACCGTCGCGATCACGCACGGCGCCAAGTCCGACCGGATCGGCTTGCCGCGCTCGCGGCTGACGCGGAATGTCGAGCCGAGCAGCGTTTGCGCCGCTGTCGCGCCGAGCAGCACCAGAACCTCGGGCTTGACTAGGGCAATCTCGGCCTCGAGCCAAGGACGGCAGGCTGAGATTTCGAGTGCATTGGGCTTCTTATGCAGCCGGCGTTTGCCGCGCGGTTCCCATTTGAAATGTTTCACCGCGTTGGTGACGTATGCCTCGTCGCGCGCGATGTCGACTTCTGCAAGACAGCGATCGAGCAGCTTGCCGGCGGGACCGACGAATGGACGGCCTTGTTTGTCTTCCTGATCGCCGGGCGTCTCACCGACCAGCATCAATTTGGCCGGCACCGGCCCTTCACCAAAGACGGTCTGCGTCGCACCGGCATAGAGCGGACAGGCAGTGCACTTCGCGGCCGCTTCGCGCAGCTTGCTGATGGTCGGGCGCCGTGGAATCAGCGGTGCCGCGGTCTTCGAAACGGATTTCGAACCCATGGGTGAACCTCAAAAAATGGGCACCAAATCGAACCAACCGCAGCGCCCTGCGGTATCTCGCCGAAGCCACCTTCGACGCGCCGCGCTAACCTTTCAGGCCGAGGAACGGCTTCACGGCGTTCCAGAAACCTTCCGGATCCTGGATGTGCGGCGAATGTCCGCAATGCGGCATCTCGACGAGCTGCGCCCCGGGAATCGTCGTTGCGAGCTCGTGCGACAGCGCCGGCGGCGTCGCGGTGTCCTTGAGGCCGACGATGACCAGCGTCGGATTGCGGATCGATTCGATCGCGCTGCGCAGATCGAGCGCCGCGAGCGCGCGGCACGCGGCGGCAAAACGCTGCGGATTCATCGCCAGCAACGTAGCGCGGCGCTGGGCGGCGATTTCGGGATGGGCGGCAAGAAAATCCGCCGGAAACATGCGCGCGAGTGCGGCGTCGAGCACGGCCGCCATACCGCCGCTTTCGACCGTCGCGGCCATCTTTTCGAAGGCCGGTTTGCCCACTTCGGGAATCGCTGCGCCGGTATCGACTAGAACCAAGCGATCGAACTTACCACCGTGACGCACCGCCAGAGCCACGGCGACGAAGCCGCCGAAGCCATTGCCGAGCACGTCGGTCTCCGCTGGTTTCAGGCCAAGGCGCGGCAAATTCTCCGCGATCCGGTCGGCGAAATCCTCAAGCCGCGCCCCTGCCGGTGCCGAGCCGCCAAATCCCGGCAGGTCGACCAGCAGCACACGGCGCTCGCGCGCGAGGCGCGGCGTCACGCGATCGAATGCACCGCGATCCGACAATAGTGAATGGAGCAGAACGAGGGCCCGGCCAGTGCCGGTTTCGATGACATCGAGTTTAGTCTGGGCGGCGGTATCCATCGCGTTCCTGACCCGTGCCATGGCAATCGGCCCAGCTTTCCGCTAGCGTTATAGGCAATACGGCAGCAAAGCCGCACACAATAAATCTCAGGGAGGGGGTTCGCCCAATGTCAGCACTGGCCAATTCCGGCGCTCGTCTCGATCGCCTGCCGATTTCTGCTTGGCACTATCGCATTTTCTGGCTGATCGGCGCCGGCATGTTCTTCGACGGTTACGATCTCTATATCGCCGGCCCGGTGCTGGGTACGACGGTGAAAAGCGGCTTTTCCACCTTGGCGCAGAACGGCTGGTTCCTGTCGCTCACTTTCATCGGCATGACGCTGGGCTCGCTGGCGGCGGGATTCCTCGGCGACCACTATGGGCGGCGCTTCACCTATCAGTTCAACCTGATGATCTTCGGCCTCGCGTCGCTGGCGGCGGCGGTCGCGCCCGATATCAACTGGCTCAACGGGCTGCGTTTCGTCATGGGTTTCGGCCTCGGCGCTGAGATCGTCGTCGGCTACGGCACCATGACCGAGTTCGTGCCACCGCAGACGCGCGGCAAGTGGATGGCGTTCATGGCCTTCGTGGTCGTTTCTGGCTTGCCGGTGACGGCGGTGCTGGCGCGGCTCGTCATTCCTACCTTCGGCTGGCGGCCGCTGTTCGTAGTTGCCGGTATCGGCGCACTAATCGTCTGGTATCTGCGCAAGAACCTGCCGGAATCGCCGCGCTGGCTCGAGACGCAGGGCCGCATCAAGGAGGCCGACGAGCTGCTGCAGCGTATCGAAAGCGAGGTATCCGGCGGTAAGCCGTTGCCGCCACCGGCGCCGGCCAAGCCGCTCGAGGCGTTCACGTTGGCTTCGCTTGCGGGTCCAAAACTACTGCCGCTGATGATCGTCGGCAGCGTCGTGCTC
>Ga0187805_10000362_pt1 | contig 14605 bp, 6 predicted proteins | sample NC_wetland_sal_i_6_FD_132965 | JGI IMG/M metagenome (GOLD analysis project Ga0187805, IMG submission 132965) | Wetland sediment microbial communities from Neuse River Estuary, North Carolina, USA - Control_5 | ecosystem: Environmental > Aquatic > Freshwater > Wetlands > Sediment | place: USA...
GCGGCGCAAGCCGTCAGCCACAAACCGCGGCGTGCGTTTTGCGCCGTAGGTCCACTATTCCGGAACTCTTCTGAAAAATCTTCAACAATCAGACGACCAGAGCGGTCTGCTGAAGATCGAGGGGCTCTCAGTTGCTGCGCGATTACCTCCGTCTTCGAGCGCGCCTGGTCCAGCGTGACTCCCTGCTTGAGACGGGCCACGATCGCGACTCGGGCCGTGCCCGCTCTAAGTTTTCCTTCTCTTGCGTAGTTACTCAGAACAAGGGGAGCAAAAATCTCAACATAGGGATAATAGGGTTCCAGCGACTGCGGAAGAACACCAACGACGCTGACGTTGCGGCGATTCAATTGAATCTGCTTTCCGATCATGCTTGGATCGCCGTGAAATCGCGTTCGCCAGCAACGATACGAGAGAATCACAACGGCGTCCCGGCCAGCAGTCTGCTCTTCGTCCAAGAAGTTGCGGCCGAGAATAGGCTGAATTCCGAGCGTGGGAAGCCAGTTCTGAGTTATCAGAAGCGCTGGCAAGTTTTGCCAAGTGGAGTCATCGTCGCCATAAAACAAATCGGCCCATCCATTTCCCGCGATTTGGTCGAAGGACTGGCTGTCTTTTCGCAGAGCCAAATATTCCCCTGGTAATGGCGTGTGTTCTTCGCCATGAGCGTCTGTCGTCCAAACGTGAACTAGCCGCTCCGGTTGGCGGAAAGGCAGCCCGCGCAGAAACGCGGAGTCCACCAAGCCAAAAATCGCCGTGTTAGCTCCGATACCCAGGGCCAGTGTGACCACGGCAACAGCGGTAAAGCCCGGACTCTTCAGGAGTACTCGTAAACCGTACCGAATATCCTTCGTCAGCGATTCAAGAACATCTGCGCGACGTGCCTCGCGACATTCTTCCTTTGCTCGCTCAATCCCGCCGAACTCGATGCGCGCGCGCCGCAGCGCTTCCTCGTGCCGCACGCCGCTCCGGATTAAATCTTCGGCGCACGCCTCGACGTGGAAGCGAAGTTCCGTATCCATTTCGCTCTCCAGGCGAGAGCGACGAAGGGTTGCGCGCAGCCAAGAACTGAACCGGCTCCAAAGGGTCATAGCACCTCCATCTCGCTTCTCCGTGTTCACGCGATGGTCCGGGCCATCACTCGTACCTCAACGCGACCATGGGATCGACATGCATAGCGCGCCGCGCAGGAAGGTAACTCGCTAGCAGCGCGACTCCCAGCAGGATCAGAGAGACAGCAATAAAGGTGATTGGATCCGTGGAGCGCACGCCATAAAGCATGGATGAGAGGAGACGCGTGGCCGCGAGTGCGCCGGCGAGGCCGACCGCTAAGCCGATGCCTGCAAGGCGCACGCCAAAGCCGAGGACATTCCACACGATCTGCCCGCGCGATGCACCCAGCGCCATGCGAATGCCGATGTCGCGCGTCCGCTGCGCCACCATGTACGACAGGACGCCATAAATTCCCACCGAGGAAAGCAGAAGCGCAACCGCGGCAAAAATGGTTAGCAGAAATGTGTCGAAGTGCGAGCGCTCAAGCGTGCTGGAGATTTTGTGCTGCATGGTCGAGAGCTGGTAAATCGGCACGGCGGGCGCAACGGAAGCGACGGCGGATTGCAACTCGCGCGCTGGGACCGAGCCACCATGGGTACGCACCACCAAGTCCATCGTGCGACCGATCCAATCCCATGCGCTGGGCGGCATTTGTGCAATAGGGATGTAAAACTCCGGCGGGACCCGACGGGCGAGGCCCCAAGCGCGTACATCCGCCACCACGCCAACAACCTCGTGCCAGACAGGATCCATGGGGCCCTTCGGACCAATTTCGCAGCATGAGAAGCGTTTGCCGATAGGGTTTTCGCCGGGCCACATGGTGCGAGCAAGAGTTTCATTGACGATGGTGACAAGCGTGCTGTTGCGAGTGTCTTGTGGAGTGAAGTCGCGGCCGGTTTTCAGAGGCACGCGGGCAGTCCCGAGATAGCTGGGAGAAACAATTTGCAATTGCGAATTCACAAGATTCGCCGAGTCGAGAGGCTTGCCTTCGGCGAGCAAGCCATTGCTGCTGCCTCCGCCGGCGAGCGGAGCGCGTGAGACCACAGCGGCCGAGTCCACCCCAGGCAATGCCGCTGCAGCCGTAATCATGCGTTCAAACGTTTGTCGGGCGACGTCGGGATCGTGATAACCGGGATCAGGGAGACCAACCTTTCCGACAACGAGATTTGCAGTATCGAAGCCGGGATCCACGTGCGAAACAAACAGTGCGCTGCGGATAAGCAGCCCGGCGCCAAGCATCAGGATCAGCGCGAGCGAGACTTCTCCCACCACAAGGAGACCGCGGATGCGATCGCGGCTTCCGCCGGAGACGCCTGAACTGGACTTGAATACTTCGCTCAGGCGCGTCGAGGCAGAGCGTAGTGCCGGGGCCAGTCCGAAAAGAAGGCTGGACAGGAGCGTGGCAGCGCAAGCGAAGGCAAGCGTGCTAGCGTCGACGCGCGATTGATCCAGACGCGGCATTTCAGCCGGCCCGTGCGCTACGATCCAAGCCACGCCCCAATTCGCCAGAAAAATACCGACAATGCCACCGGCCAGCCCAAGCACCAAGTTTTCCGCCAAAAGCTGCCGTACTATGCGATTCGGCGAGGCTCCCAGGGCCGCCCGCATGGCGATCTCCTTTTCGCGGGCGCGGGAGCGCGCAAGCTGCAAGTTCGCAATGTTCGCGCATGCAATCAGCAATAGGAAGCCGACCGCCGCGAGCATCAAGCGCAAGCTCAAACTCTGGTCGCCCAGAAGAACTGTGGCAAGCGGTTGCAGTTGAAATGTGCGGCCTTCATCGTAGAGCGGGTATTGCTTCTGCAGGCGCCGTGCAATTACATCCAGTTCGGACTGAGCCTGCGTCGCCGAAACGCCTGGCTTGAGGCGGCCCATCACATTCAAATAATGGTCGTCGTGATCAGCCAACTGCGTGGGAGTGAACGCGGCGGGAACCCAGAGCTCCGTATTATTTAGCAATGGATCGAAGCTCTTCGGCATAACGCCGACAACTGTCGTGGGCATCCCATTGATCCGTATGGATTGGCCTGCGATGGACGGATCCGCATGGAGCCTGGTACGCCAGAGACGCTCGCTGACAACAACAACATTCGCCTGTCCGGGCTTGTCCTCTTCGGCGCTGTAGACGCGGCCCACCATGGGCTGAACCCCGAAAGTGGCAAAATAATTCGCGCTGGCGATCTCGCCATCCACGCGTTCGGGAAGTTCTCCCGTTTCCAGGTTGAAGCCTGCCGAATTCGAGGCGCAGAGCTCGGCAAAAAAAGAGTTTTCATTCCTGATGTCGATATAGTTTCCGACGGACAAGCCAGGGAAAACATCCTGCCAATGCTCCTGCATGTACATGACGCGAGAGGGTTCGCTCATCGCCAGCGGCCGCAGCAAAACGGCATTCACGACGCTGAAGATCGCTGAGGTAGCGCCGATGCCGAGAGCCAAAGTAAGCACGGCAACAACCGCGAAGCCGGGACTTTTGCGCAGCACGCGCTGTCCGTAACGCAAATCCTGCAGCAATTCATCGAGTAGATTCGCGCCGCGCGCTTCCCTGCCTTCTTCTTTGACGCGCTCGATCCCGCCAAATTCGATGCGGGCGCGGCGCAGCGCCTCTTCGCGAGGCACGCCCGCGCGGATCAAATCCTCAGCGTACGTATCGATGTGAAATCGGAGTTCCGCATCCATTTCGTTTTCCATACGAGAACGGCGGAAAGCAGTCCGCGACCACGACAGAAATCGGTCCATAGCGTCATACTTCCTCCGGTTTTGTCCCCAAAATTCCCGCGATGACGTCGGCCATGCTGTTCCAGTTTTCCGTTTCGGCCTGCAGCCTGCGCTTCCCTGCCGCCGTCAGTCGGTAAAATTTTGCTCTGCGTTTATTTTCGGATTCGCCCCATTCGCTTGTAATCCAGCCCTGGTGCTCGAGGCGGTACAGCGCGGGATAGAGGGAACCTTGTTGAATCTCAAGGCGATCCTTGGAGATTTGCTGGATGCGCAGCAGCACGCCGTAGCCGTGCAGCGGCCCGAGCGACACGGCTTTCAGGATCAACATGTCGAGGGTGCCTTGCAGAAGATCGAGTTGCTTATCCATGGGTTCTACTCTCCTAGACGAACTAGGAAGGTAAAATGTTTCCTCCTAGACTGTCAAGGCGAAAGAAACCAATCGGGGATTGGGTCACGACTCTGGTTGGCGGGCAGTGAAATCGAGGGTGGGTTCACACCTCAAATTCCCGAATAGTGAAAAAAGAAGAAGGGATGGGGTCACGGCCCTAATTGCCTGATAGGGAACGCGAGATGGTTCTGGGAGGAGTCAGAACTAGGAAAGAACGAACACAGAACGAGTCAGGGGGTTTGCTCAGACTCAACCGGCCAGGCGAAATTATCCTCGCCCAGGTTCACTTCGAGGAAGCCCTCGGCGGGCAGGACATCCACGGGCAAGCCCCCGTGCCACAATGCGACGCCCAGCTTCAGTTTTGTTTGACCCTTCAAATTGATCTCACTGCGATCGATCGCTACTTCGAGGATCCGCTCGAAGGCAGCTTCGGCGACACTTTTGGGATTCAGCAAACACAACCGCCCTTTCTCTACCGCAAACTCCTGCAAGTGTCCGCGCTCCAGCTTAACCACAATGGCTAATTCTTCGGCCCCGCCGAGGGTAATCCGGAATTCCGAATCTTCAAGTTCTCCTAGAAGGTCCAGAAAGGGATCCACCCGAACGCAGAATCGTCCCTCCTCGAAACCATAACGTAGTTCATGAAGGTAGAATGTGCGGCCATGCATCGCGCCGCCGCGCCGTTCGGGCGAGTATAGACCAGCGCCCAGCCATTCGAAATAGGAACTGTCCCGTCCGTCCACAGAGATTTTCAAATATCCAGTGGGCGCTAGTTGCAACGCGTGTTCCGGCTTGCGCTTGATGGGCTTTGCCAATTCTTGCGGAGCCACTTGGCCGAGCGCAAGGTAGATAGCCGTCAGATGCTTTCGATAGAGCGCGTCGAACTCCGCATCGTTTGCGGTGCTGTGCTCCGGGCCAAACCACCAGCACCAGTCACTCCCCTCCGCAGCCAGCAGGGACTCTTGCGCCTCTTTCAAACCGGCTTCATCCGGCGCACCATCGCGGCCCTGTTGATGTGCCTGAAGGGCCCGCCCGTAGGCTTCTCTGGCGTCCCATAGCACTTCCCAGGCGGCGACATCTTCACTGTGGCCAATCCACACATCGAAATTCGCATTGATCCATGAAGCCGGGAAAATACCACCATTGGACGGAATCACGCCGGCAGCGGCAATCGCTTCGCTCGCCGTGAGCGCTCGAAAATCCTGATCTCCTTGAATACGACCGTAGAATTCGCGTAAGAATTCACGGCCGTTACCCGGATAGTATTCCCAGGCGTTTTCGCCATCGAGAAACAAGCAAACCGTGAGAGGCTGGCCGGTCTGCACACGCTCTCCCAGTTCGCGCAATCTTCCGTGCAAGTCCGCGGCGGCATCCTTGCCATTCATTCGGCTATATACGAATCCGATGAGATCAGAGAGGTGATGATCGCGGAAGAGACCTGTGATGGGCTTTCCTCCAAGTTGAACTCGCAAGGGCTTGTACAGACGTTCCGCGTTCGCGGGAACGCCTTTCGCATCGCGAAAAAATCCTGCGTTCAAGGTTCGGCCGAGGACGCCTTCATCCGTGCCGAACCACTGGAATCCCTCCTCTGCCGCGATGGTCAATGCCTGATCGGAAACAGAACCTTCCGATGGCCAGAGTCCCGCCGGCTTGGCGCCGAACACGCGCTCGTGGTAATCCCGGGCGCGCTTCAACTGCTCGCGGGCATCCTCGGGATGGCGGTAGGCTCGGCGAGGCAGCGGTGTGCCGGGATTCGCCACTCTCGCGATATCGGAATCACAGATCAAAGGAAGGATCGGATGGTAGAAGGGCGTGGTGCTGAGCTCAACTTGGCCCGTCTGTGCCGCAGCCCGATACTCTGGCAAAACCAAGCCAAGCAATTCCAATTGCTTCGCCTTCAGAGCGGCCTTGTCATTTTCCGTGAATTCTTTTCCTTTGTTTGCAATTCGGCTGACGACCGAGTCTTTCTCGAACCAGGATTCTTCCATCCAGACCAATTGTGAGAGCAGCTGAAGGTCTCGCCAATCGCGCGGCGTAAAAGAGACCACCGCCTGCGCCCCGCCCGCGGGCTGCGCCCACTCATGCAGCTCCACAAAACGCGGCCATCGCGACATCAAGCGCTCATGATTCACTTGAAACGCACGTGCCAGGATCTCGGCTTTGTCTTCTCGCGTCAGATCCTCGGCAGGCTTGAAAGCCAAGGAAAACCAGGGCTCGTTAAACTCTCCGCTAGCGTACTCCTCGAGTTGCATTCCGAGCGAAGGCACCACATTGAAAGTAGCGTGAAACTGCGGAAATTCCTTGAGCATAGCCACCATGCCCCAATAGTCCTTCAGGGCATGGAGCCTCGTCCACGCCAATACATAACGGCCGGTCTCCGGATCCCGGTACTGCGGCTGGTGCATGTGCCACAAGACTGAGAGATGCACGCGATTCATCGCCACTCTCTTTCCCGTCTCTGCTGCGATGCCGTGCTACACTCACGGTTCGCGTCATGCGCATCCTGGACCGCTATATTGTCCGCGAAGTTTTTCGTCACGCACTCCTTGGGCTTGCCGTATTCACGTTCGTCTTCTTCGTGCCTCAGCTTGTTCGATTGATGGAACTGTTTGTCCGTCACACAGGCTCGGGTTCGCAAATCCTTGAACTGTTCCTGTGCATTTTCCCCGCCGTCTTCACGTTTACTCTGCCGATGGCCGTGCTGATCGGCGTGCTACTGGGCCTGGGCCGGATGTCCGCGGACAGCGAGATCATTGCCCTGACTGCTTTGGGCATTGGCCGCCGGCGCATTCTCCTGCCCGTGGGTGTTCTGGCCGCGGCGGGCGCCATCGTAACGCTGTTCATGACCCTTTGGCTCGGTCCCATTGCCGTGCGCACATCCCGGACACTCGAGACCGATCTTCTCACTTCCCAAATCTCCTACGCCGTGCAGCCCCGCGTCTTCGACGAACGCTTCCCCAAGTTTGTTCTCTACGTTAACGACGTTTCCGCCAGCGGCACCCATTGGCACGGCGTGTTTCTCGCTGAAACCGGTGGGGAGAACGGCTCTCAACTCACCCTGGCGGAGAATGCGATTGTAATTGCCGAACCCAAAGAGGGCAAGCTGGAGCTTCACCTCCAGGGAGGCACTACGCATGAATATTCCCGAGAAGATCCCGACCGCTACTCCGTAACATCCTTCGGCCAGAGCGACTGGCCGATCGAAGCCAACGGACTCGTTCCTGCTCAGCCGCGGCAGATGAGCAATGCCGAACGTTCTCTTCGAGCGTTGGCCACGACGAATGATGCCGGCTGGCGCGAAGCGCGGGTTGAACTGCACCGGCGCCTCGCATTTCCCGCGGCCTGTCTCGTCTTTGCTCTCGTCGCCGTTCCTCTCGGCGCCCAACCTCGCCGCGGCGGACGCGCAGCCGGCTCGCTTCTTGCCGTCATTCTCATTGCCTGCTACTACCTGCTCACCGTGATTGGCGCAGGTTTGGCCCGTCAGGGCGTTGTGACGCCCTCTGTCGGGATCTGGGGAGCGAATATTTTGCTTGTAATTCTCGGGCTGGCGCTGCTCCCACGTATGGAACAATTCCGCGGTGAAAACCCATGGTTTAAGCCCACGGTCCGGTTCCGAGCTTGGGCACGGTTCCTTCGCCGCAGAAAGTCGCGTGCTCGCGCGGCGGTGGTGGCCCACATTCCCAACGGACAGTTGGACCCCCAGGAGAATGGCGTTCAATCCAGCGGCAGTTTCCCTCGTTTAATGGACTTATATCTCCTGCGCCGCTTCCTTTTCTATTTCACCCTGCTCATGGCCGTTTTCATCTTCCTCTTTGAGGCCTTCACTTTTTTCGAGCTGCTCGACGACATTGCCCGTCACCGCGTCCCTTTCCTCATCGTTATCGATTATTTCCGATACCTCACTCCCTATCTGCTCTACAACCTTGCGCCGCTTGGCGCCCTGGTCGCTGTGCTTGTAACTGTTGGAGTCATGAGCAAGAACAACGAAATCGTGGCCTGCAAAGCCAGCGGCATCAGCCTCTACCGGCTGGCTTTACCACTCCTCTTCGCGGGATTGGCACTGGCCGCCAGCATGATCATGTTGGACGAAACCTACCTCCCTTATGCCAACCAGCGACAGGACGCTCTGCGCAACCAGATCAAGGGCCGCCCTCCGCAAACCTATACACATCCCGAGCGCTGGATTTTTGGATACAACGAGAAGATCTACAACTACGACTTATTCAATCCCACACAAAACTTCTTTGGGGGCTTGAGCGTCGTCGAGCTTGATCCTGCCACCTTCCAGATGAAGCGACGAATATTCGCCACGCGCGCACAGTGGTCCAATTCCGAAAAAGTGTGGGTTCTTGAAGGAGGGTGGCTACGTGATTTCTCTGGCGGCACGGTCACCCGCTACGACCGCTTCACCGTCACCTCCCTTGCCGAGCTCTCAGAGCCCCCGAGTTACTTCAACCGTGAAGTGCGGCAAGCCTCCCAAATGAACTGGCGGGCCTTGCGGCGCTACATTGACGATCTGCACAAAGCGGGTTTTGACGTCTCCAACTTGACGGTGCAGTGGCACGTCAAACTTGCGTTCCCCATGATTGCTCCCATTAGCATACTGCTTGCGATTCCTTTTGCCCTGCTGGTCGGGACACGCGGCGCACTCGGCGGGGTGACGCTCGGTGTCGCAATCGGAATCGTATATTGGATGGCTGCACGCCTGCTCGAAGCCATGGGCGGGGTCGGACAATTGCCGCCGTTTCTCGCGGCGTGGTCCACGGACATCACCTTCTTTTTTCTGGGGCTTTACTTTTTCTTTAAAATGCCCACTTGAGAAAACGAGAAGCCGCCGAAGCGCAACCATCGCAAGAGATGTCTGCCCGCCGACGGCTTGAAGTATCGCTTTAAATGCGTGCCGAGCGATTTTTCTGCTACCTCTTCTTCGTTTTCTTCGCTTGCTCTTCTTCAACTACTGCTTGAGCAGCTGCAAGCCGCGCCACTGGCACTCGGAATGGCGAACAGCTCACGTAGGTCAAACCGGCACGATGGCAGAACTTGACGCTATCTGGGTCGCCGCCGTGTTCGCCGCAGATGCCAAGCTTGATGCCCGGGCGAGTCTTGTTCCCCTTCGCGACAGCCATCTCGATCAACTGTCCGACTCCGGCCTGGTCGATCGTAGCGAATGGATTCTTCTTGATGATCTCCAACTCCTGATACGGTCCGAGGAAGGAACCCGAATCGTCGCGACTCATTCCCAGGCAAGTCTGCGTCAGGTCATTGGTGCCAAAACTGAAGAACTCTGCCGTATGCGCAATCTCATCGGCTGTGAGTGCTCCCCGCGGAACCTCGATCATCGTGCCGACTAGATAATTCAGCTTCACACCCTTCTCCTTCATCACTTCGCTGGCGACGTGATGAACGACCTCAACTTGCAGGTCCAGTTCTTTTTTGAAGCCGACAAGCGGAATCATGACTTCGGGGTGCACCTTGATCCCGGACTTCTGGACGTCAGCCGCCGCTTCGAAAATGGCGCGTGACTGCATCTCGGAAATCTCCGGATAGACAATTCCCAAGCGGCAACCACGAAACCCAAGCATGGGGTTGAATTCATGTAATTCTTTAACTCTCTGTTTGATTTTTTCAACTGGCACTCCCATTTTCTTGGCCAGGTCGCTCTGCGCGGAGCCATCGTGCGGGAGAAATTCATGCAATGGCGGGTCGAGGAATCGGATCGTCGCCGGATATCCCTTCAATTCTCTGAACATCCCGGCGAAATCATCTCGTTGGTAGGGAAGAATCTTGGCGAGCGCCTCTTTCCGGTGCTCCTTGGTATCGGCCAGAATCATCTCGCGCATGGCGTCAATGCGATTGCCTTCAAAGAACATGTGCTCCGTGCGGCAAAGCCCGATGCCAACAGCGCCAAATGCGAGAGCATGAGCTGTCTGTTCAGGAGTGTCCGCATTTGTACGGACCGCGAGGCGAGTGACCTTGGCACACCAGTCCATAAGTTTTTTGAAGTTTTGATAAGTCTGGCTCTTGTTCGCCTCAAGAGACTCCTCAATTAGTACTTGAACAATCTCCGACGCGGCGGTCGGGATCTGGCCGGGATAGACTTCGCCTGCGGTGCCGTTGATGGAAAGAAAATCCCCTTCTTTGTAAGCCACGCCATCGACGGTCATGGTCTTGGCAGCATAATCAATCTGTAGCGCCGCTGCGCCGCACACACACACCTTGCCCATTTGCCGGGCGACGAGAGCTGCGTGCGAACTGACGCCGCCCTTTGCCGTGAGGATGCCTTCGGCCGCGATCATGCCGCGCAAATCCTCGGGAGAAGTTTCGTTGCGAACGAGCAGCACCTTCTCTCCTCGCTCGGCAGCCGCAGCCGCACGATCCGCATTCAGATACATCCTCCCGGCAGCCGCCCCCGGCCCGGCGGGCAGCCCCTTCGCAATCACCTTGGCGGCTTGCACCGCCTTGCGATCAAAGATCGGCGCCAGTACCTGGTCCAGTTGGTCCGCGGGGACTCGACGGATGGCAGTCTTCCAGTCGATCAACTTCTCCTTCTCCATTTCAATGGCGAAGCGCACAGCCGCCAGCCCGGTTCGTTTGCCATTGCGGGTCTGGAGCATGAAGACCTTGCCATCCTGAATGGTGAACTCGAAGTCCTGAACATCCTTAAAGTGTTTCTCTAAGGTTTGGCGGATTTTCTCTAATTCGTGAAATGCCTTGGGCATGTAATTCTTTAGCTGCACAACCGGCTCAGGAGTGCGGACGCCCGCTACCACATCTTCCCCTTGCGCATTGATCAGGAACTCCCCGTAAAACATCTTTTCTCCGGTTGCCGGATCCCGCGTAAACGCCACACCCGACCCGGATTTGTCACCCGTATTGCCATAGACCATCGCCTGGACATTTACGGCGGTGCCCCATTCAGACGGGATGTTGTACTTGCGGCGATATACAACGGCGCGATCATTCATCCAGGAACCAAACACGGCGCCCACCGCGCCCCACAGTTGTTTCCAGGCGTCCTGCGGAAATTCCTTCCCGGTACGTTCCTTGATCAGTTTCTTGAAGCGAACGACGAGCTCCTGAAGATCGCTTACTGCGAGTTTCGGGTCATCGACATCCGCATGATATCGTTCGTGCTTCAGCCCGTGAATGACCACCTCGAACGGTTCATGGTCCTCGTCCGCACGCTTCTGCACTCCCATGACGACGTCGCCATACATCTGAATGAACCGGCGATAGCAGTCCCAGGCAAAACGTTCGTTTTTCGTGGCCTTGGCCAGCGTCAGCACGGTCTCGTCGTTCAGCCCAAGGTTCAAGATCGTGTCCATCATTCCAGGCATCGAATCGCGAGCGCCGGAGCGCACCGATACCAGCATCGGCATGGCCACATTGTCGCCAAACTTCGTGCCCATTATTTTTTCCACGCGCGCGACGGCTTTCCGAACTTCTGCGTCGAGAACCTTCGGGTAGGTCTTCTTGTTCCCGTAGTAGTACGTGCAAACCTCTGTTGTAATCGTAAAGCCGGGAGGCACCGGCAAACCGATCCGGCTCATCTCGGCAAGGCCGGCTCCTTTTCCACCCAGAAGGGCTCGCTGGCTCCCTTCACCTTCCGCTTTTCCCGCGCCGAAAAAATAGACCCATTTAGTCACTGTGCTCCTCGCTTGTTGTTTTTTGAATTTTGAACACCGTCTAGCGACTGCCTATCTGTACGGCGGCCGGGAAAACTTGTCGGCACGCCGACCCAAATCACGCCTTCACAACTTAAAGCAAAACCTTATATTCTTTACCCGCGTTCTTCTCCGCCTAACTCCGAGAAGTCTGCGATCGTCGTGAACTCCCGTAGAATTTCCGACAACAGCGCGAGGCGGTTTTTCCGCACCGCTTCGTTCTCCGCCATCACCATGACCTTCTCAAAGAAGTCGTCCACTGATTTTCGCAGCCCCGCTATAACTTCAAGTGCTTCTTGATATTTTCCCGCACGCTTCTCTGCCTGTACTTTAGACGCTGCCGATCGCATCGCGGAGAATAATTCCCGCTCCGCAGCGCTCTCGAACAGATCAGCCATAATGCCAGGCGCCTCTTCTCTCTTGAAATTGGACTTCTCCAGAATATTCCGGATGCGCTTGAAGGATACAGCCAGCGGTTCAAAATTCTTGGACTTGCGGATCGCCTTCAGGGCGATAAGCCGCTTATGTGCGTCCACCAGATCGTCGACCCCTGCGCGGAACACCGCGTTCACTTCGTCATAGCTGAATTTCTCCCTCTCGCGAAAAACGAACTTTGCGCGATCCAGAAGAAAATCAAGAACCTGCGCCTCTTGTTCAGGTGTGACTCCCCGCTTCGGGGGATTGGTAACAAGCGCCTTGGCTGCCGCGCCAACCGCCAACGACACGGAGACCGGCAGCCTGCGTTCGAGAATGATTTTCACGATCCCCAATGCTGCCCGCCGCAACGCATACGGATCGCTCGAACCAGTTGGCACCAAACCTACCGCGAAGCAGCCCACGATGGAATCGAACTTGTCGCCCAAAGCGACGGCACACCCGGTAAGGTTTCTCGGGATAGGGTCTTCTAGTCCCACGGGACGATAGTGATCGTAAATTGCATCGGCGACATCGTCCGATTCGCCCTGTGCGCGCGCGTAAAGCCCTCCCACGATTCCCTGCAATTCGGTAAACTCGCGGACCATTTCCGTGGCGAGGTCGCACTTCGAAAGCTCTGCAGCCCGGTCCGCTTCAGCAACGTGCGCTTGTACGAGTCCGCTGCTAAACCATTGCTCCGCAAGCCAGCGAGCAATCGCGCGCGCGCGTTCCACCTTGTCGCGATAGCTGCCTAGCCGGGATTCGTACGTGACGCGCTCCAGTTTCGGCAAGTAGTCGGCGAGCCGACATTTCTGATCCGCCTCCCAGAAAAATTGCGCATCCGCCAGCCGCGCTCGCAACACCCGCTCATGCCCGGCGCGCACTAGCCCTTTCGGATCCTTCGGCAGATTTATCACCGCCAGAAAATGCGGCGCCACTTCCCCGCTCCGCTTTTCGACCGCGAAATATTTTTGATGGCCGCGCATCACGGTGATCAGAATTTCATCCGGCAATGCCAGGAACGCCGGGTCAAACTCGCCCTCAAGCACGCTTGGGTATTCGTTCAGGTAGGTGACGAGCCGAAGCAGTTCCGCGTCGTCGTGGATTCGGTATCCAGCTCTCTTCGCGTGCGCCGCCAGCTCCTTCGATATCTTCTCCTGGCGCTCCGCAGGACGAACGATCACTCCGTTTCCTCGCAATTTTTTTTCATAGTCCGCGAAGCCACTTACGCGAAGGAGCCCCTTGCCCAGGAAACGATGACCGCGTGTTGTGTCTCCCGCGGCAACTCCCGCGAAGGAAAACTTCAGCGGCTTGCCGTTCACGACTGCCACGATCCACCGGATAGGCCGGATGAACCTCGCGCCGTCAATTCCCGTCCAAGTCATCGAACGCGGCCAGGACAAATCATGAATGACGCGAGGCAGCATCTCCGTCAAAATCTGCTCGGCCGTGCGGCCGCGTTTCACTTGCCTCGCGGCCAGGTATTCGCCCTTCGCCGTCTTCACGAAATAAAGTTCCTTCAGAGGCAGGCCCTGCTTTTCCGCGAAACTGTGCGCCGCGCGTGTCGGCTCGCCGACCGCGTCGTAAGCCACCGACTTCGGTGGGCCGGTCACCTCATTCATCACATCCGCCTGCTTCTCCGCCAATCCGCGGACATGTGCGACCAGCCGGCGTGGGGTGCTGAACGTCTCCACGGTTACCCCATCCGAAAGATTCTCAGCCGTTAAAAGTTTCTGAAAATTCGCTCGCAAATCTTCTTCCGCCTTGGGCAGCATCCCCGCCGGAATCTCTTCGCTACCCACTTCAAGCAATACTTCAACTCGCTTCTCGACCGGTTTTTCTTTCCCGCGATTCATCCACGCACCTCGCGTCGCACAGCAGCTCCGCCAATCTGATCGAGATACGCAGCAGCCGCACGGCATGCCACCGTACGAACGCGCGCCATCAGCGCCGCGCGTTCCGTGGTCGAAATAACGCCCCGCGCGTCCATCAAATTAAACAGGTGCGAACACTTCAAACAATGGTCGTACGCCGGAAGAATCGGATACCGCTGCCGCTCATTCCCTTCCGTCCCGGCAAAACCATCGAGAAGCTCCTTGGCTTGCTTCTCGTGCAGCTCAAATTCGGCGCGAATCGATTTCGCGTCGCTTCTATTGAAACTGTATTCGGAGAACTGTTGCTCCTCTGCTAGGCGGATATCGCCGTACGTTTTGTCCTCCGACCACCGCAGATCGTAAACGCTCTCGACGCCTTGTAGAAAAGCGCAGATACGCTCCAATCCATACGTCAGCTCCACCGAGATCGGATCCAGGTCAATGCCCCCGCTCTGCTGGAAGTAAGTGAACTGGGTAATCTCCAACCCATCCAGCAACACTTGCCA
>Ga0187805_10000363_pt1 | contig 14580 bp, 10 predicted proteins | sample NC_wetland_sal_i_6_FD_132965 | JGI IMG/M metagenome (GOLD analysis project Ga0187805, IMG submission 132965) | Wetland sediment microbial communities from Neuse River Estuary, North Carolina, USA - Control_5 | ecosystem: Environmental > Aquatic > Freshwater > Wetlands > Sediment | place: USA...
AGGCAGCGATCGAGGTGCTGACCGAACTCGGCGTGCCGCGGTCCCGGCTGCACCGCGAGCTGTTCTACGTCGAGGACGTCCCGCCCCCGCCGGCCGAGCACGCCGAGCACCCCGGCCCGGGCGCCGAGGTGACGGTCATCCTGGACGGCCGCGCGACGGTGGTCACCATCCCGCCGGGCACCCCGGTCCTCGATGGCGCCCAGCGCGCCCGCGCCGACCTCCCGTTCGCCTGCAAGGGCGGCGTCTGCGGCACCTGCCGCGCGCGCGTGACGCACGGAAAGGTAACGATGCGCCGCAACTTCGCCCTGGAGGACAAGGAACTAGCGGCCGGCTACGTCCTAACCTGCCAATCCCTCCCCGCCACCCCCGCAGTCACCGTCGACTACGACATTTAATGCCAAATCCCGCTACGCTTTAACCCTCCTTACTTCACCGGTATTGGGGGCGGCATGCCACTGCGAAGAAGGAAGCAAAAACCTGCACGCGTGGAGGCGCCTTCCGTCGCGGCGCCTGATGAGTCCGCGCTTGCCGTACGAGGCGTGTCGCTGACGCAAACCTACGAAGGCCTGCCAGAAGCAGCCTACGAGATCGCCTGGTCGGCGGACGGGTCATTTCTCGCCGCCGTGGGCGGCGCTGGAGAAGTTGTCGTCTGGTCAACTGGCACCAGCCAACGGCGAGTCCTGGACCAGCAAGGCGAGCCCGCGGAAGTACTTGGTCTGGCATGGCATCCCGTTCGTCCTGTCTTGGCGTTCGCGAAGTCAAGCGGTCGTATTCAGATACAGGACTGGTCGCATACGGGATCGCGAACTTCTATCTCGCAGCCTGAAAAGGCTGTCGGCAAGAGCGCGAAAATAAGAGGGTTGGCCTGGTCACCGGACGGCTCGAGGCTGGCAGTGAGCAGAGGCACGCACGAAAGAGATGAGAGCATACTCGAGATCTGGGACTTTGGGGCCCTAAAATTGCTCAATGTAGTGCGAGACAAAAGCTATTCCAATGTCCCCTGCTGGTCGCCCGATGGGCGGCTGATCATCGCCCCCTGCGGCAGTGGTATTTCCAGGGTTTATGCGGGCGATGACCTAAGGTTGCTCGGAGAGTTGCGCGGGCACAGTGACACGGTTTTTTTTGTCGACATCTCGCCCGACGGCAAGCTTGCCGCATCTGCGTCTCGTGACAGGACCGTACGGATCTCGGATCTAACTACATACAAAGAACTCATCACTCTCGAAGACTTCAACGTCGGCATCACATGTGTGAAATTCTCTCCGAATGGGAATCTGCTAGCAACAACAACAGTGTCGACACAAGTAGACTTGTGGCGCTGCCGTGACTGGGAGCGCGTTGCAGCGATTCCAGTTGGTGACGCATCGGGAATTGGGGGGATCGCCTTTCATCCGTCACTCCCACTTCTTGCCGTCAAGGATAGAAAGTCACTTCAGGTTTACTGCTACGAGATTGACTACGCCCAGTTGGGTATCGCGAGTATCCGCCCTGATTCCCGTCGTTACGTGAACGCTAAGGTCGTCCTGCTCGGCGATACGGGCGTCGGGAAATCCGGGCTCGGCCTCGTGCTCAGCGGGCAGGAGTACCAGCCGACCGATTCCACCCATGGCCGCCGGGTCTGGACGTTCGGCGCCAGCGAGGTCGATGTTCCGGGTTCAGGCAAGCAGACCCGTGAAGTGCTGTTGTGGGACCTCGCCGGGCAGCCGGGCTACCGCCTGGTGCACCAGCTGCATCTGAACGAGATCGCGGTCGCCCTTCTTGTGTTCGACTCGCGCAGCGAGACCGACCCCTTCGCCGGGGTCAAGCACTGGGTGCGGGCACTGGCTCAGGCGCGGCGGCTCGAGGAAACCGCCGTGCCGCTGCGCACCTACCTGGTCGCCGGGCGGGCCGACCGCGGGGGAGTGGCCGTGTCGCGAGAGCGCGTCCAGGCGATGATCGACGACCTTGGCCTAGACGGGTTCTTCGAGACGAGCGCGAAAGAAGGCTGGCAGATCACCGAGCTGACGGACGCCATCAGGGACGCGATCGACTGGGACGCGCTGCCGATGGTCAGCTCGAGCGTCCTGTTCGACTCGATCAAGCAGTTCCTGCTCGATGAGAAGAAGCAGGGCCGTGTGCTGTGCACCGCCGACGACCTATTCCGCGGCTTCCTGCGGACGCAGCCAGGCGACGCCGACCAGGACACGCTGCGGGCCAGTTTCGAGACCTGCATCGGGCGGGTGGAGAGCCGGGACCTGATCCGCCGCCTGCACTTCGGCGGCCTAGTGCTGCTGCAGCCGGAGTTGCTCGACGCCTACGCGTCGGCGCTGGTGCAGGCGGCCAAGGACGAACCGGACGGGCTCGGGTTCATCAGGGAAGCCGAGGCTCTCGGCGGGCGCTTCCGGCTTTCGGCCGAGGAACGCATGCCTGATCCGGCCCAGGAGAAGCTGCTGCTGATCGCCACCGTCGAGGAACTGCTCAGGCACGAGATCGCGCTGAAGGAGGCCACCGACCAGGGGGTGGACCTGGTCTTCCCGTCGCAGTTCACCAGGGAGCGGCCGGACGCCCCGGACATCCCGGGCAGGCAGGTCACGTTCGCGTTCGAGGGACCGCTGCACAGCATCTACGCCAGCCTGGCCGTACGGCTGGCACATTCCAGCCTGTTCAAGCGCGAGACGATGTGGCAGAACGCCGCGTCCTACAGCGCCGCGGTCGGCGGTGCCTGTGGCATCCACCTGCGTGAGCTGGAGGAAGGCCGGGGCGAGCTGACACTGTTCTACGACGAGGAGGCGGGGACCGCGGTGCGCGGCCAGTTCGAGACCTACGTCGCGGAGCACCTGGCGCAGCGCGCCTTGCCGGGAACGATTGTGCGCCGCGCGATCCGGTCCTGCGCCCTATGCGGCTACGTTCTCCCTGACGACCTCGTAGAGGGCAGGCTGGCGCGCGGCCTGCACAACGCCCGCTGCCCAATGTGCGATGCGGGGGTCATCGCGCTGCGCGACGGTGAGTCGCCCGCGAGGGCGGAGACCGCGGTGTCCGAGATGAACCGCAGCGCGGACGAGCAGCGCGACCGCGGTGTCGCGGCCACCCGGCTCAAGGGCAAGATCGAGACCGGCGACTACGACGTGTTCCTGTGCCACAACTCGAGGGACAAGCCGCAGGTCATGACGATCGGCGAGCGGCTGAAGGAGCGCGGCATCCTCCCCTGGCTTGACGTGTGGGAGATCCGCCCGGGTATGCGTTGGCAGAAGGAATTGCGCCGCACCATCAGGTCTGTCAAGTCGGCGGCCGTGTTCATCGGCGACCGTGGCACCGGGCCCTGGCAGGAACTTGAGGTGGAGGCCATCTTGCAGGAGTTCGTCAGGCGCGGCAGGCCGGTTATCCCGGTAATCCTGGAGGGCCGGGCGGGAATTCCGCGGCTTCCTCCTTTCCTGAGCTCGTGGCACATGATCGACATGCGCAAACCCAGCCCGGATCCATTCGAGCAGCTCGTATGGGGCATCACCGGGGAAAAGTCGGATGCGCTGTTCTAGCAGCTGACTTCAGGCTGCCCGTCGTGCTGGGCTGGTGCTCGCGACCATCCGGGCGGCGAAGCCGGCGTTGAACGACCGCCACCACGACGGGGCCAGTGACGGCGTGGCGGTGGCGGATCGCACCGGGGTTGCGACGATGCGCTGGAAGATCGCGTCCGCGTCGGCGTCGGTGAGGCGGACGGTGGCGGCCCAGGCCGCGATGTCGTCGTCGAGGCTCATGATTCCTCCGCGTGGCCATCATAACGGTCGAGCGCCTCGGCGAGTGTCCGCCGGGCCAGGGACAGCCGGTACCGCACCGTGCCGGCCGGCACGCCGACGGCGGCGCCGATCTCAACACTGGTCATCGAGCCGGCGGCGGCCATCGTGAGCGCGACCCGCTGCTCCTCGGGAAGGCGGCTGATCACGTCGCTCACGATCGCCACGCGCTCGGCGTCGATGACCGCGACGCTGGCCGGAGCGCTCGACGCGGCAGTGCCTGCCCGCTCACGAGCCAGCGCCTGCTCGGTGCCCGCCTGTGTGCGCTGGTGCCGGCCCGTGTCGATCGACAGGTTCCTGGCGACGGTGAAGATCCACGCCCGCTGGCCGTCATCCGGCATGTCGGTCACCTTGTCCAGGTGCTGCCACACTCGCAGGAACACGTCCTGCATCAGGTCGGCGGACAGGTCGGGGTCGCCGGTCCGGCCGGTGAAGTAGGCGTGTACCGCGCGGCGGTGCGCCTCGTACAGGCGGCGGAACTCAGCTTGCCGGTCCATCGCTGGCCCGGATCTCCCCGAACACGTCCGTCGCGAGGACCTGGAGCGCACCGAGGAGTTCCGCTGGCGCGGTGATGTCGCCGAACAGCGCTATGCCGGCGATCTTCTCAAGCAACATGGTCTCCGTGACACCGGCGGCGATGGACAGGTCCCCGAATACGACCAGGCTGACGCGATGATCGAGCAGGCGGAAGAAGTCCGGACCCAGGCAAGCGTCGCCGATGAATACCCGCGGGTCGTCGCCCTTATACCAGCCGACCTGACCCTGGATCTGCACGGCGGGCTCGATCGCGTCCCGGCTGGCCTCCGGTGCGGCCACCTGCCCGGCGACGATCACGTGGCGGTACCCGACCGTCGTGACCTCACCGGTCACCGTCACCTGCCCCGCGACGATCAGCATGTCATCAGGCTGCCCGGCCGGGTTGGCCAGCATGGCGGCGGAGAGCTTCACCTGACCGCTGAGCACCTTGATGTCCTGGCCCTCGGCGTACTTGTAGTAGCTGACGCCGCCCGTGCCGCCCGCCAGGGCAGGCCCGAGGACCGGCTCGCTGCCCCGCGGGGCGAGCACCGACCCGATCACGTGGATCCGCTGCGGCAGCGGGCCGCGCACCGGGCTGGTGATGATCAGCAGCCCGATGACCACCAGCACGTCGTCGGCCGCGCCGATGCCGTCGCCGCCGACGACCAGCGATCCGGTGTGCACCCGCACGTTCGCGCCGCCGGGCACGAAGATGGTCGCGGCCACGTCCGAGGAGGGGATGGCCGCGTACGCGGCCGCCAATGCATCCGGCACCACGACCAGCGCCACGTCCTCGATCCGGGCGATCGCCGCCAGCTGCTCCGGCGACGTGAGGTGGCTGAAGTCCGCGACCGGCCGGTCCTTGATCACCACGCGGCCCGGAACCGTCTCTTGCCCGCTCATGGCTGCCCGCTCACTTTCCCGTTACCGTCGGCCGCATCCGGATCACCGGCATGCGCGCCGTCTGTGCTGTCCGCGTTGTCCGCCGCGCCGCGCGGCGCACCCGGGCGGCCAGCCTGCCCTGCTCTGCTTGCCGCATCATCTCGCCGTGGCGCATCCGCGCCAGCGTGATTATGGAGTCGTTCATACCTGGTACTACGGAGACGGGCCCGTAGTGTTGGCAGTGTGGTACTGCCGGTCCATGATCTCAATCCGCTCCGCCGTACCCCCTGGGTCACGTACTTCCTGGTCGCGGCCAACGTCGTGGTGCTGCTGCTCACCCCCGGGTCGCACACCTCCATCACCGGCGCCTCGAGCACGGCGCAACTGTGCAGCCAGCAGGCGTTCTACGACCGCTACGCGGCGATCCCGCGCGAGCTGACCACCGACCGGCAGCTTCCCCTTGTGGCCACCGGCACGCCAGGGCCGAACCCGGGCACCTGCTACGTGAGCAGGCCTGCCTACCACAAGGTGCCCGTCTTGTCGGTGCTGTTCTCCATGTTCCTGCACGCCGGCTGGCTGCACCTGCTCGGCAACATGCTGTTCCTCGTCATCTTCGGCAACAACGTCGAGGACCGGTTCCGCAAGATCCCTTACCTGCTGTTCTACCTGTTCTGCGGCTACGTGGCGGCCTACGGTTTCGCGTTCGCGAACCGGTCCTCGGTGGAGCCGCTGATCGGGGCCTCCGGCGCTATCGCCGGCGTGCTCGGCGCCTACATCGTGCTCTACCCGCGGGCGAAGGTGTGGTCGCTGGTGCCCTTCCTGTTCTTCATTCCAGTGCGGATCCCCGCGTGGCTAGTGCTCGGTTCGTGGTTCATCCTGCAGTGGCTGTACTCGGCGGGTTACGCCGCGTCGGGCGCGGGTTCGGTGGCGTATCTCGCCCACGTCTTCGGGTTCCTGGCCGGCGTCGCCATCGGCCTGCTGGTTCGCGCCGCCTCCCCGCCGCCCCGGTACCCGGTGCACCCGCGCTACCAGACCCGCTAGGCGTACGGCTGGAGTGTCAGATCCGCTTGATCGTCGCGAGCCAGGCCGGCGCGCCGTTGCCGTCGTGGTATCTCGTCTGGACCCGGTCCGGTTCGATGGCGGCGACACGCCATCCGCTGCCGGGGCCGAACGCCGCCCTCAGCTCTTCCTGACTGACGGGGTGCGGTCCGGTACCTGGACCGTCGTCGCTGAAGCACAGCACGTACAGGGTTCCCCCATGCTCGGTCACCGACGCCAGGCTCGCCACGTATCCCGGCCGCTCGCCGCCGTCGAGGGTGTGGAACAGTCCGCAGTCCAGCACCGTCTCAAACCTGCGTCCCAGCCGCTCCAGCTGCAGCGCGTCAGCGGCGGCGAACTCAACCGCGATCCCGCGTTCTGCGGCCTTCTCCCGGGCGATCGCCAGTGCCGTCTCAGCCACGTCAACGCCCAGCACCGGCAACCCCAGCGAGGCGAGGTGGAGAGCGTTCTCGCCCGTCCCGCAGCCCGCGTCGAGCACCAGTCCGGCGAATCCGCCTTCGGATGCCACCCGCACTATCGCCGGCTGCGGCCGGCCGGTATCCCAAGGCGCGGGGCCGTCGCGGTACGACGCATCCCAAGGCAGCCCCGTCAGCCGTTCGTGACTGGTCGGGTGCCGGCCACCGAACGGATCGTCGGCGGGGGTCCCTGATCGCTCCGGCAACGTCATCCCCTTCCGTCCACTGATCTTGCCGCCTTGTGATCCGGCGTATGCAACGCCTTGAACGGCGATCGTGGCCCTGCAACTTCCGGACACGTGGCCCATGATCACGAAAAGAAGACCACGCTATGGCGTGCAAATGTTTACGTGCAGAAATATGTCTTCGCGATCAAGCCACGGGCCCGAGGCGGACGGGACGCGCGGGGCATACGGGGCGCGGGTTGGACCCCACCCAGCTGATAACAGCAAGAGGCTGCCGCAGGCGCTTCCGGGGAGCGGTCAGCAGGGGCCTTCGCGGGACCAGCCGGGGGTCAGGACGCGCATCTTCAGGTCATCCGGGTTGACCTCGGCGCCGCAGTTGCGGCAGATGACCGCCGCGTCCAGGTCCTCGCCGCAGGTGTGCCCGAATGCCGCGGGCGGCGTCTCCACGGCCCACTTGTCGCCCCAGGCGCGGATCGCCATGAGCACCTCGCGCAGTTCGCGGCCCGCCTGCGTGAGCTCGTATTCATACCGCGCCGGGTGGTCGCTGTACTGCCGCCTGACGACGATGCCCGCCGCCTCGAGCGCGCGCAGCCGGACGGCGAGCCGGTCCCGCGGCGCTCCGGTGTTCCGCGCGATCATGTCGAAGCGCTTGTTGCCGAAGGCGATCTCGCGCACGGCGAGCAGCGACCATTTCTCGCCAACCAGGTTCAGGGTGGCCGCCACCGAGCACGGGCGGCCGGGCAGATCGTCGCGCATGCCTGCCAGTCTACTTGGTTGCGAAATCAAACTCGCTCAGGTTAGGCTCCAGTTGGACTTTCAAACTGGCGAATGCATGCCTGGGAGGGTGCGTGGACGGCGGCGGGAACGCGAACGGTGCGGGGAACGGCCGGAAGGTCTGCGATCCGGAGGCGAGCGCGTGAGCGCGAGCGAGGCGCGGGACGGCGACGGCTCCGCGCGGTTCGCGGCGGTGTTCGCGGTCGTCGCGGCGGGCATCGCGATGGTGAACCTCGACCTGTTCATCGTGAACGTCGCGCTGCCCTCCATCGGCCGGGCGTTCGGCGGCACCGACCTGGCGTCGCTGTCCTGGGTGCTCAACGCCTACGCGATCGTGTTCGCGGCGCTGCTCGTCCCGGCCGGGCGGGCGGCCGACCGGTTCGGCCGCCGCGCCTCGTTCCTGGCCGGCGTCGTGGTGTTCGCGCTCGCCTCGGCGGCCTGCGCCGCCGCGACGAACGTCTGGGTGCTCGTCGCGGCCCGGATCGTCCAGGCGGCCGGCGGCGCGCTGCTCATGCCCGCCTCGCTCGGCCTGCTGCTCGCGGCGGCCGCGCCGGCCAGGCGGACCGGCGCGATCCGCGCCTGGACCTCGGTCGGGGGAGCGGCGGCCGCGCTCGGCCCGGTGCTCGGCGGCGCCCTCGTCGCGGTGAACTGGCGGTGGGTGTTCCTGGTGAACGTGCCGGTGGCCGCCGTGGCGCTGCTCGCCGGCGTGCGCGTGCTGCCGCCCGCGCCCGCGGTGGACAAGGACGCTGGCCGCCCGGACACGATCGGCGCCGCGATCTTCTCCGTCGCGGTCGGCGCGCTCGCCCTCGCGCTGGTCAAGGCCGACGACTGGGGCTGGGCCTCGCCGCGGGTCGTCGGATCGATCGCCGCGGCCGCCGTCCTGCTCGCGCTGTTTGCCCGGCGCTCCGCCCGGCACCCGGTGCCGGTGATCGAGCCGCACCTGCTGCGCCTGCCGGTCTTCGCGACCGCGACGGGCGCGAACGTGCTGTTCGGCACCGCGTTCGGGGCGATGCTGCTGCTTGTCACACTGTGGTGCCAGGACGTCTGGGGCTGGTCCGCGCTGCGCACGGGCCTTGCCGTCGCGCCCGGTCCGCTGCTCGTGCCGTTCCTCGCGGTGGGCGCGGGCCCGCTGGCCAGGCGGCTCGGCCCCGGGCCGGTCGCCGCGGCCGGGTGCGCGGTGTACGCGGCGGGCGGCGTTTTCTGGCGGCTGTCGCTGTCGCCGCATCCCGACTACGCGGCCCACATGCTGCCGGGCATGCTGATGACCGGGACCGGCGTCGGCCTCACGCTGCCGACCCTGGTGAGCGCGGCGGTGTCCGCGGTACCGCCGCACCGTTTCGCCACCGGGTCCGGGGTGGTCACGATGGCCCGCCAGGTCGGCATCGTGCTCGGCGTCGCGGTCCTTGTCACCGTGCTCGGCCACCCGGCGGGCCCCGCAGCGCTCGCCGCGTTTCAGCGGGCGACCGTGGTGATCGCCGTGATGGCCGCGACCGCCGGGCTGGCGTCACTGCTGCTGATCAGGCGAGGCAACCGTGAGCGCCACGCGACGACGGAACGGACGCGGACCGCGGTGCGGGCGCCACGCCTGCGTTCGGAAGAAGTGATTTTAGGAATCGGCGCGGACGGCTAAAAGCGCTACAGTTCCCTTAGTCCCCGGGAAGTGGGCGGGCGGGGAATCGAGGGGGAAGAGGACGCGCGGAAATGGAGCCGTCAGAGTCGTACGTAAGGCTTGACCTAGGTGATGGCCAGACGGTGGGCATCGCGGCCGTCGATTTCGGTGAGGGCTCGCTCGTCGATTCGCGCGATATGGTGGCCCCGCTATCGGCACTGGTCAAGCCGATCGAAACGCTGAGCAGGGCCGTCATGGACGCGCTGAAGAAAGCGGAGCCAACCTCGCTGGAGGTCGAGCTCCAATTCAGCGTCGCGATCACGTCGGGCGGGGTGATGACCGTATTCGGGAAGGCGTCCGGCAGTGCCGCCGTCAAGGCGACGCTCACCTGGGCTAAGTCCGGCGCGGCGCCCGCGCACGGCGACTGAGCGGGGTAAGGCGGGGCCGCCGTGAGCGTCGAGCCAGGCTATTACCAGGGAATCATCGCCGACTGCATCGCCTGGGTCGATGGTGCCGGCACCGGCTTCTTCATTACCAGCGAGTTGCTGCTGACCTGCACACACGTGGTCGGGAAAAAGACGACCGTGGACATTAAGCCATTCGGGTCCAGCCAGACGCTGCAGGCGGACGTGCTGCCGGGCGCGCTGCCGGTGGACGAGGGTGATATCGCGCTGCTGCGCGTCAAGAATCCCGATCCCAAGCAATACGCGGTGCTGCTGCACATGCTCACCCCGGCGGATTTCACCGTATCCCGCGACGTCGTGCTCGCGGGATACCCGCGTGATCCGCAGCAGAAGCCAGGCGAGTATGAGCGGGTTCCGGTTTCCGTGCATCCCCGGCTGGCCGACCAGCAGACGCTGGCCGGCATCATCGTCGAGGGCCCCGCGGACGTGGCGGCGGGGCTGAGCGGCTCGCCGGCTCTCGACGTGGAAACCGGCACCGTCGTCGGCATCACCCGGTACCGCAAGGGCCTGCAGACCATGCCCGGCACTGGCGGCGGGGTGATCCCGATAGCGCTGGCGGTGGCGGCGTTCCCGCAGGTGCGCGGGGCCTACGACCGGCCTCCCGAGGCGGCACGGCAGTGGTGGAGCGAGCGCGGCGACGACGAACTGCGGGCGATCGGCCGGGAGCGCCGCGGCACGACGGGACGCTTCGACCTGCGACTGACCGGCGACCTCGAGGAATGGTCGGTGCACGCGCAGGACGAGAACGGCCCGCACAGCGAGACCATCCGGCTGAAGGCCCTCGGCGTGAACGTGACGCGGGCGGTGTTCCAGTGGACCCGCGGGCACCGCACGCCCAGCGGTGAGGACCTGCAGCTCGTGGGACAGATCCTGGCTGCCGCGCTGCTGCACCAGCGGGTGGGGGAGATGTACCGGAACTGGTACGAAACCGCGGACGAGCTGACCATCCGGCTGATCGCCGACCCCGCGTGCGACCTCGCGGATCTGCCGTGGGAACTCGCGCAGGCCGCCGGTACCGGCGGCGGGACGCTCGGCCTGGACACCAAGCTCGCGCTCGCCCGTGTGATGCCGGGCGACAAGGGACCTGTGGCCGTTCCCGCCGCCGGCGATTCGGCGACCGTGACCGCGCTGATCGTGCAGCCGGACCCGAAGAAGCTCAGCTACCCGTCCGTCATGTCGGCGTACAACGACGAGATCGCCTGGCCGGCCGCCGACCAGCTCGCGAAGAAGCTCGAGCTGGCCGTGACCGCGCCGCTGGAGCTGAGCAAGCCGATCGTCATCAACCCGTCACGGACTCAGCTGGAGAACCTCGCCGGGTCGTGCGACATCCTGCACTACCAGGGCTTCGCCCAGGTGACACCCACCGCCACGCACCTGTACTTCTACAGCGACAACATCGCCAGGAAGCTCATCCCGGTCGACATCAAGGATGTCGCCGCCGTCGCCGCGCGGCTGCGGGCCAAGGTCGTCGTGATCGAGGCGCACGCCGCGCCGGCCAGCCAGTACAGCAGGGATGATCCGGCCCTTGGCATCGCGCGAGAATTCCTGCAAGCGGGGGTGCTAGCGGTGCTCACCACGCGGTACCCGATTCACCCCTACCAGGCGATCGTGTTCAACCAGGGGTTCTACAAGGCACTCGGCGAAGGGTCGCCGGTGGAGCGCGCCGCGCAGGCCGGCCGTCTCAGCCTCAACTACGAGAACACGATGCCGGACCCTGCCGCCTACGGCGCGTTCGTGCTGTGGACGGCGGACGCGCCCGGGCTCCAGGTAGTCCGCGCGTCCGGCGCGGACGGCCCGGCGGCGGCGGCCTGGGGCAAGAGTCCCGTCGCCACGAGCTCGGCCAAGCTGGCGAAGGGCCCCCGATGAGATCGGCCGCCGATGAGATGCGCCGGGTCGCCGCCCGGCTGCGCGATCAGTTGCACGTCGACGCCGGCCTCGACGACGCCGCCGACATCGCCGAAGCAGAGACCGCGGTGGGCACTCGCATCAGGGAACTGCAAGCGGCGACCGCCGAGCTCAGGCAGCTGCTGAACACCCTGGCCGACCTCGACGCCATGTCGCGGTTCACCGAAGAGGGCTGGCCCGCGCGCCGCGCCTGGCTGAGCGCGCAGTTCGAGGCGGATCCGGTAGCCGGCCTGAGCGCCTGGCTTGGCGAATACTGCGTGGCCGCCGCCGAGCTCAGGACCGGCGCGCTCGCCAGGCTGGCCGACGAGGCGTTCGGCTTCCCGGCGGACTACGAGGTGCTGGTGTGGCGGCTGCGCGACGCGCAGCGCGCGCTCGCCGCGGCGAACTGGCGGCTGGCCAAGCCGGTGTTGCGAGCGCTGGCCAGCGGCCTGCACATCGGCAGCGCGGACGTGCCCGCCCCCGAGATCCGCGCTGCCCTGCGGATCCTGCTTGCCCGCATCGCCCTGGCGCTGGACGAGGACCCGTCGGAGGACCTCGCGGCCGCGGAGGCGCTGGCCGCGTCCACCGCGGACATCGCCCTGATACGGGCCTGGGCGGCACGGCGGGCCGGACAGCCGGGCGAGGCCGGAGCTTATTTCGCCGACGCGCGGGCCGGTGACTCGTCCGCCGCCGTTATCGCCGAGCTCGTCCGCCAGCGGCGCGAAACCGACGGCGACGCGGCGCTCGCGGCCGCCCGGGACTGGCTGTCCGGCGTCTCGAGCATCGTTGACATCCTCAGCCAGGTAGAGCGGCTGATCGAGCCCGCCCCGCCAGAGCTCTGGCTGGCCGTCGCCGAACGGGCCGCGGACGAGCACGACCTCGAGCTGGCGAAGACGGCGCTGGACCGCGCTCAAAGCGAGGCGGGCGACCAGCAGGCGCTGCTCGCCGATATCTGCGAACGCCGGGCGCGGACGCTCGCCGCAGCCGACGGCGACGCCGCGGAGGTGGCCAAGGCGTGGGCGAGCGCCGGAGACTACCGGTGGAGCGCGGGCGACGCCGCCAAGGCGGTGCAGCACTATCGCGCCGCGCTCGACATCGAGCCGGACAACCTCGACGCCGCGCTGAGCGAGGTGGGCGCGCAGGCCTGGCTGCGGTCCGCGGAATCCGATCCGCCGCGTGATGTGCTGGCCGCCCTGCTCGGTAAGGTCGCGGAACTGCAGGCTGGCCGCCTCGACGCCGCCACGAGCTGGAGCTTGCGGATCAACGCGCAGATCTGCGGACGGCTGGCGCTGATGGGCGAGGAGTCAAGCGGCGACTATCGCTGGGAGGCGCTGCTCGCGATCGCCCGCGGTCTCATCTTCGAGCCGGAGATGGCGCGGAACTGGACGGACCTCGCCGAGATGCTAGGCAATGCCACGCTGCTGGTGGCGGCCGTCGCCGCGGCCAGGCGCGGCTTCGCGCTGAGCGAGGCCACTGCGCAGCGCGAGGAGCTGATCCGAGCCGTCATCAACGTCGGAGACCTCGACGCGGGACGGGAACTGCTCGCCGCCCACGAGGACCGCAGCGGGCCCTGGATCAGGGCGGTCGACGGCTTCCTGCGATGGCATGGCGGCGGCGGCGCCACGGCGATCGAGTTGCTCCGCGACGCCACCAGGGACGAGCCCGCCCTGACCTGGGCGCGCCGGCTGCTGATGCGGGCGTACCTGTTCAGCGGCGAGCCCGACCTGGCCAAGCGTGAAGCCCGCCAGCTGCGTGCCTACATGGGCGGCAAGCGGGACTCTGAAGGCCTTAACACGCTGGCGCAGTGTGCCCTGATCTCCGGGGACCTGACCAAGGCCGAGCAGCTCAGCGCCCGGCTCGCGGCGGACGAGAACCCGACCATCGCGTCGAACGGGTGGAGCCTGCTCGGCGTCGTGAAGCTGCTGACCGGGCGCCCGGAAGGCGTCGAGGACTACATCCGCGCGGTGTCCGTGGCGCACGTTCCTGACCAGCTTGACGACTGGGCGCGGCTCGACGAGCCGATGCTGCGCGCCCTGGCCGCCGAACGCGGCGTGCCGATGCCTGACGTGTCCGCCATCACCGACGCCGTGGCCCGCCGCCTGGAACAGATCCGCGGGCGGATGGACCCGCTGGCGGAACTGCGCGACGCGCCGGCCGAGGATTCGCCTGCCGCGCCGCAGGCGCGCGCCCTGGTGGGCGTTCTGCTCTCCGAGGCCACCCTTGACGCGGCCGCGACCCTGGCCGCGCTCGACGCGGCCCGCCCGGTGGCGGCGCAGGTGCCGGAATGGCCCCGGCTGGCTGACCGGGTGCGCCGGAGCTTTGTCGCCGACTGCCGCAGGCGCGGCGATCTCGATGAGGCCATCTCCTCGGAACAGGCGCGGCTGGCCGAGCCCGCGCCCGGCGACCGGGAGAGCCGGCTCGCGGAGATCGCCGAGCTGTACTCGAAGGCGGGCCGGCACGAGGACGCCGACCGTGCCCTCGGCGCCGCCCGCGACCTGGCCGCCGATGACCCGCAGCTGGCGAGGCTGCACGGCGACCTGCTGTGGCGGCGCGGCCAGCGGGCCGAGGCGGGCATGGCGTGGGAAACGGCCGCCAAGCTCGGCGCGAGCGGGACCGATGTCCGGCTCGGTATATGCGCCGCGAGCACCGACAGGGCGGCGGCCGCGAGCCGGCTGCACGAGGCGGTGACGCGCTCATTCGGCGACACCGCGACCGGGCTGCACGCGCTGCTGACCGAGCCCGCCGACATCGAGGCCGTCGCCGAGGCCTTGCGCGAACCGGAATCCGAACCGGTCCCAGGGCTGGGCGCGATGGCGCTGCTCAACGTGCTCGGCACGCTGCCCGGTGAGCTGCGGCTGCCAGAGAAACTGGAGCTGTGCGTGCCCGGATCCTGGTTCGCCGGGTACCAGGGACGCGAAATGCAGGCCCCGCTGCTGGCGCGCTACCTGCCGGTGGCCCGGCTGCGCACGCCCTGGCTGCCGGGGG
>Ga0187805_10000364_pt1 | contig 14558 bp, 14 predicted proteins | sample NC_wetland_sal_i_6_FD_132965 | JGI IMG/M metagenome (GOLD analysis project Ga0187805, IMG submission 132965) | Wetland sediment microbial communities from Neuse River Estuary, North Carolina, USA - Control_5 | ecosystem: Environmental > Aquatic > Freshwater > Wetlands > Sediment | place: USA...
ACGGCGCCGAAGTACATCAGCTCGCGTCCATCGGCCAGGGCGACCGTGGTCTTCCTGACGCTCCCGAGCGTTCCTGCTGCCATGGGCCCATGCTGGCAGAAGCCCGGCCGGCGACGCCACGATGTGCGGCGCCGGTCCGATGGCCTAATGAGGTGCGGTGCTCGGGCCGTACGAGGTGCGGCGCTGATCCGATGGCCTAACGAGATGCGGTGCTCGGGCTGTACGAGGTGCGGCGCTGATCCGATGGCCTAACGAGGTGCGGTGCTCGGGCTGTACGAGGTGCGGCGCCCGGTGCCCGCGCCTAGTCCCAGATCGCCGCCCCGGTGCCGGGGTCGAAGAACTGGATGCCTTCGGCCTTGATGGCGAACGTGGCCCGCTCCCCCACCTTGACCGGGCTGCCCGGGTCGACGCGGGCCACGCCTTCGCCCGCCTCGGTGACCGCTTCCTCGTCCGCGCTGGCCAGGCCCTCGGCCCGGACCCGCCGGGCGTCGACCGTGAAGTGGACCATCAGCTCGGAACCCAGGGCCTCGATCAGGTCCACGTCGCCGACCAGGGTCGGCCCGACGGCGCCGTTGACGGCGGCGGGCAGGTGCTCGGGGCGCAGGCCCACGACCACCTTCTGGCCGGCGTAGCCGGCCAGGGCGGGACGCGCCGACCGTACCGAGGCCGGGAGCTCGATGTCCTGGGACCCGAGCCGGAAGGACCGGGCGCCCTCGGTGACCGACGCCTCGTACAGGTTCATGGCCGGCGAACCGATGAACGCCGCGACGAACAGGTTGTCCGGGCGGTCGTAGAGCACCTGCGGGTGGTCGACCTGCTGGAGCACCCCGGCGCGCATGACCGCGACCCGGTCGCCCATCGTCATGGCCTCGACCTGGTCGTGGGTCACGTACATGGTCGCCACGTTAATGCGCCGCTGGATCCGCTGGACCTCGGCGCGCATCTGGACCCGCAGCTTGGCGTCCAGGTTGGACAGCGGCTCGTCCATCAGGAACACGGCCGGCTCGCGGACGATCGCCCGGCCCATCGCCACCCGCTGCCGCTGCCCGCCGGACAGCTGGCCCGGTTTGCGGTCCAGCCAGTCCGATAGCCCCAGGATGTCGGCGGTCTCCTTGACCTTGGCCGCGATGTCGGCCTTGGACAGCTTGCGCATCCTGAGCGCGAAGCCGATGTTGTCGGCGACGCTCATGTGCGGGTACAGCGCGTAGTTCTGGAACACCATCGCGATGTCCCGGTCCTTGGGCGTGACGTCGTTCACCACCTTCCCGCCGATGCTCAGCGTGCCGGAGGAGATCTCCTCCAGCCCGGCCACCATCCGCAACGCCGTGGTCTTGCCGCACCCCGACGGACCCACCAGCACCATGAACTCGCCGTCGCGCACGTCCAGGTCCAGGTCCCTCACGGCGTGGAAGCCGTTGGGATACAGCTTGTTGATCTGCTCCAGGGCTATCGTGGCCATCGTGCCTCCCGGGACAAGGCTGTGCGCGTAGCTAGTTGATGGAAGGTTCCATCTATGGGTACGCCCAGCCGCCACCGGTGTCAAGGGCGAGTTTCGCGGGACAGCCGGCGGCGTCAGGGCTGCGCGGGCCTGGCCGTGCTGGCCCGGGCCACCAGCTCGAGCGGGAGTTCCTGGCGCTGCGGGACAACCCGCTCCCCCCGCAGCAGGGCGCACAGCCGTCGCGCGCCCTCCGCGCCGCTCCGCTCGAGGGGCTGGCGGACGGTGCTCAGGCCGAGGAAGCCCGCGGACTCGATGTCGTCGAAGCCGATGAGCGACAGCTGGTCCGGCACCGGAACGCCGAGCCGGTCCGCCGCCGCGAGTACGCCGATGGCCTGGCTATCGGAGGCCGCGAAGATCGCCGACGGGGGCTCGGCCGACTTGAGCAGCTGAGCGGCGTGCTCGGCCGCAGTGCCCGCGTCGTGCGGGCCGCGCCGGATCAGCTCGGCCTCGGCGCGAAGGCCCGCCGCGAGCAGCGCCTGCCGGAATCCTCGCAGCCGGCTGGCCGAGGAGGTGAAGCCCAGGCCGGCCGGAGGCCTGGCGAACGCCATGTCACCCACGAAGCCGATCCGGCGATGCCCCAGGCCGATCAGGTGCTCGGCGGCCAGGCGTCCGCCCGCCACGTCGTCGACGACCGTATGCGGAACCCCGGCGACGGCCGCGTCTACGCTGACCAGCGCCACCTCCGCGCTGTCGAACTGGGCCAGATGCTCACTGGACAGCGGCAGGCTGATGGCCAGGACCCCGTCGACGCGGTGCGCGGGCAGCAGGGCTTCGAGGTGCCTGTCCCGCTCCGCGGGAGCGTCCACGTTGCACACGATCGTGTCGTAGCCCTGCTCCGCGAGGACCGCGAGGGCGCTCGCCACCCGGACCACGACCGACGGCCTGGTCATGTGGGTGACGACGATCGCCACGGTCCGGGGGGTGCCGCGGACCAGCGCCGGGGCCTGGTGAGTGGGCCGATAGGCGGGCCGGTCGGCGCCGTATCGTTCGCCGCGCCGCGCGCGGCCATCCAGTGCAGGCAGCAGGGGCTGCTCGCCGCCGGTGCTCTCCCCCAGCCGCAGCGGGGCCGCTATCACCTCGCCGGGGGACCCGTCAGGACCGTGGTCGACCTGCCGCAGGGCCCGGGTCACCATGCGCGCGGAGATATCGTCGACCGGGATGGTGACGCTGGTCAGGGTCGGGTGCAGGTCGGCTGCGATGCTTCCGTCAAAGCCGGTGACGCCGAGATCGCGGCCGATGCGCAGCCGCAGTTCCGCCGCCACCCCGTAGACGACGGCGGCCAGCCGGTCGCTGCCGGTCACGATCGCGTCCGGACGGAGGCCCGCGCGGACGCCGCGCTGGGCGCCGGTCAGGAGCGACCGGATCTTCCTGCGGGCACTGGCGTCGTCGACGATCAGTATGTCGGCCTGGTCGGCCGGGATGCCCCGGCGGGCCAGGCCGGTCCTGAACCCGGCGGTCCGCTGCTGATCCCACAGGCTCTCCGACCGGTAGCCGAGGAACGCGATGCGCTCATAACCGCGGCCCAGGACGTGCTCGACGGCGACCGCGATGGCCTCGTGGTTGTCGATGTCGACCCAGTGCTGCGGCAGCGCGGGGCCGGTCCGGCCGAAACACGCGAAGGGCATCCCCGCCTCGGCCAGCAGGCTCACGCGAGGGTCTTCGAGCTGCATTTCCGACAGCAGGAAGGCGTCCACGCTGCGGCTGGCGATCAGGCGGCGCATGTCGTCCAGGGGATTCCCCTCCGGTACCACGACCACCATGCTGTAACCCCGGCGGCCACTGGCCGCCGCCAGCGCCTGCAGGAACTGCTGCATGATGTAGTTGCTCGGGAGGAGCTGGACGCGGGGCAGCACGTACGCGATCTGTCCGGCGCGGCGCGAGCGCAGGCTCCTGGCGCCGCTGTGCGGGTGGTACCCCAGCGCGGCCACCGCCTCGAGCACCCGGGCCCGGGCGGCCTCGCCGACCCGGCCGGTGCCGTTGAGTACGTTCGAGACCGTCTGCCTGCCTACACCAGCGGCCCGGGCCACGTCCTGAATCGTTACCTGACCCGCCGCCGCTCTGGCTTGGCCTTCTACCGGTCCGGTCACTCCCTCACGGTACATCTGGACAAGTCACCCCTTGACAGCAGATAAGCGCGGCGTTTCTATGTGATAGATCGTTCCACCACCTAGCCTACTCCGGGCGCTCGCCAGGGCCCGGGGTGACGGTCCCCGGTGCGGAGGGAGAGCCCCGTGCAGCAAGACAACGATCTGCGGTCGGGCCGGAACCACCGGACCGGCGCTCCCGCGGCCGCCGGTGGTCCCGGGGTTCCTGAGCCACCCGAGGCCACCGGCGGCGGTCCGGTGCTGAGCCGCCGCTCGATGATGAAGGCGCTGGGCTTCGGGGCGGCCGCGCTCGCCGGCCCCGGCCTGGTGGCCGGATGTTCTTCGTCCGGCGGTGGCGGAGTCACCAGGATCGTGTTCGAGGAGACCAAGCCCGAGGTCGTCCCGTACTTCAACAACCTGGTCGCGACGTTCAACGCGACGCACCCGAACATCGTGGTGACGCACGACTTCACCTCGAGCCTCATCGCGGAGTTCGTGCGCGGGAACCCGCCCGCGATCGACTGCGACAACTACAACCTGACCACGTCCATCTTCGTCGCCCGCGGCGTGCTGGCCGACCTGTCCGGACTGCCCCAGGCGCAGACCATCGACCCGAACATCCAGGCGCTCGTCTCCCAGTACGCCTCATTTAACGGCGAGACCAGCGTCTTGCCCTATTCGGTGGCCGCCGAGGGCGTCATCTACAACGTGGACCTTTTCGACAAGGTCGGTGTTTCCTCGGTCCCCACCACCTGGACCGAGTTCCTCGGGGTGTGCGAGAAGTTCAAGTCAGCGAACATCACGCCGATCTACCAGACCTTCGGGGACACCTGGACGACGCAGCAGGGCCTGTTCGATTACACCGTCGGCGGCATGGTCGATGTGGCGGGCTTCTACAAGCAGCTCAACGCCGAGGGCACCAACCTCGGCTCCAACTCGACGGTGTCGTTCGAGAAGGACTTCACCCCGGCCTGCAAGCAGATGCTCAGCCTGAATCAGTATTTCAACGCCAACCCCATCGCCCAGCACTACGCGCAAGGCAACCAGGCCTTCGCGGCCAGCCAGGCTGGCATGTACATGCAGGGCCCGTGGGCCGTGGGCGAGGTTCTCACCATCAATCCCAAGCTCAAGATGGGCACCTTCCCGCTGCCCGCCACGGACGACCCATCCCAGACCAAGTGCCGGGTCAACCTCGACCTGGCCATCTGGCTGCCGCGATCGCAGGCGCCCGCGCAGCGGGCCGCGGCCATCCAGTTCCTCGACTACCTCATGCAGCCGAGCGTCATGAACGCGTACAACCAGGCCAACCTGGCGTTCTCGCCGCTCAAGAACGCTCCGCCGCAGGCCAGCCCGCTGGTCTCCGGCCTCAACGACTACGTCAGCTCCGGGCGGTTCTACCAGGGGGCGGGGACGTACGTGCCGATCACGATCCCGGTCGGGAACCTCATCCAGGAAATGATGCTGACCGGCAACGTCGGCGGATTCACCACGTCGATGGACAGCGCGTTCAAGCGCCTGGCCATCCGGACGTCGGCGTGAGCCCGCGTGAGCACCGGATCTAGGAGGCAGGCATGACCGCGACCGCACTGCGTTCCCAGGGGACCGCAGCCCGCGCCAGGCGGAATCCGCTCAGCATGGTGAAGAGCATTTTCTTCCCGGTGGCGCCGACGTACCTGCTGATGGTCATCCCGGCGATCATCTTGTTCACGTTCTTCATCATTTACCCGGCGGTCCAGGGAGCGTTCTGGAGCTTCACGAACTACGTGGGGTACGGGAGCTCCAAATTCATCGGTCTCGCCAATTTCAAGGCGGCGTTCGCCGACCCGACCATCCGGGACTCCTACGGGTTCACGCTGCTCTTCGCGGTCGTGGCGTGCATCGTCACTAACGTCGTGGCCATGGCCCTGGCGCTCGCGCTGAACGCCAGCATCAGATGGCGGACCGGGTTCCGCACGATCTTCTTCATGCCCATGGTCCTGTCGGGCCTGATCGTTTCCTACATTTTCACGTTCATCATCGGCACGTCGGTCCCGATCATCTCCGCGGCAATCCATTTCGCCCCGCTGGAGTCCGACATCCTGGCCAACCAGCACCTGGCCTGGCTCGGCGTCGTCTTCGTCGCTTCCTGGGTGGCCGTCCCGGGCGCGATCATCATCTACCTGGCCGGGCTGGTTTCCATCCCGTCCGAGGTCTACGAAGCCGCCTCGATCGACGGGGCCAGCGGGTGGAAGAAGTTCCAGACCATGACCTTCCCGCTGCTCTTCCCGTTCTTCATCATCAACACCATCCTGACGTTCAAGGGCTTCCTCAACGTGTACGACGTCGTCGTCGGCCTGACCGGAGGCGGTCCCGGCACCGCGACCACGAGCGTGGCGCAGACGATCTTCAACGGCTTCTACAGCGGCGACTACGCCTACCAGATGGCCAATGCGGTCATCTTCTTCATCATCACGCTGTTCTTCGCGCTCTTCCAGCTCAGCGTTATCAGGCGACGCGGAGGGAGTCTGTAAATGGCGACCCAGGTAACTACCGCACCCGTGGCCGCACCGCGGGTCAGGGAACGGCGGCGCCTCACGCCGGAGGGCGGGCGGATCAACTGGGGGCTGACGGTCGTCATCGCGATCGTTGCCCTGATCGTCATCGTCCCGTTGTACTTCGCCATCGCCATGGCCCTGAAGTCGCCGGCCCAGACCGGCACGGGCACCGGGTTCAACTTCCCCTGGCCGATCCAGTGGGGGAACTTCCGGGCCGCGTGGGACCTGACCGACTTCCCGCTGGCGTTCTCGATGAGCCTGCTGGTCACGGTCATCGCCGTGGTCGGGGAGATCCTGGTGAGCGCGGTGGCGGCCTGGTCGATCGTGCGTAACTGGGGCCACTGGCAGTTCAAGGCGACGTTCATCTACCTGATGCTGGCCCTGTTCATCCCGTTCCCGGTGGTCGCGCTGCCGCAGGTCAAGCTCACGGCGGCGATCGGCCTGGACAACCCGTTCGGCGTCGCGATCCTGCACATCATGTTCCAGCTGGCCTTCAACGTGCTGCTCTTCTCCGCCTACATCAGGGGCATTCCCGTCGAGCTCGAGGAGAGCGCGCGGATCGACGGCTGCAGCACCTGGCAGACCTTCCGGAGGGTGGTGCTGCCGCTGCTGACCCCGATCGCCGCCACCGTCGGCATCTTCGCCTTCCTGCAGTCCTGGAACGACTTCATGATGCCGCAGCTGGTGACGGCGAACCCGAAGTGGCAGACCCTCCCGGTGGTCCAGTACCTGTTCCAGGACCAGTTCACCGGGAACTTCAACGTCGCCTTCGCGTCGTACCTCATGGCCCTGCTGCCGACCCTCGTCGTCTTCCTGATCGCGCAACGCTGGGTGGTCAGCGGCATCATGCGCGGCTCGATCAAGTAGCTCAAGGGAGTCACCCGGACCGGACGGACAACCGACATGGACTCCTCATCGCGTCCTGCCGCCACCAACGCCGAATGGTGGCGGCAGGCGGCGGTCTACCAGATCTACCCGCGCAGCTTCGCCGACTCCGACGGGGACGGCGTGGGCGACCTCCAGGGGATCACCGCGCGGATCGGGTACCTGGCCGCCCTGGGCATCGACGCGGTCTGGCTCAGCCCGTTCTACCCATCCGCCCTGGCGGACGGCGGGTACGACGTGGACGACTACCGCGACGTCGACCCGCGCCTGGGTACGCTGGCCGATTTCGACGAGCTGACCGCCGGCCTGCACGCGTGCGGGATCAAGGTCATGGTCGACATCGTGCCGAACCACAGCTCGGACCGGCACGCCTGGTTCCGTGAGGCCCTGGCCGCCCCGCAGGGGTCGCGGGCCAGGGACAGGTACATCTTCCGCGACGGGCGGGGGCCGGACGGGGCGCAGCCGCCCGTGGACTGGCCGTCCGCGTTCGGCGGGCCGGCCTGGACCCGGGTCCCCGACGGGCAGTGGTACCTCCACCTGTTCACCGCCCAGCAGCCCGACCTCAACTGGGCGAACGGCGAAGTCCGGGACGACTTCCTGGCCACGCTGCGGTTCTGGTCCGACCGCGGGGTCGACGGGTTCCGGGTGGACGTGGCGCACGGCCTGGCCAAGAACCTGGCCGAGCCGCTGGAGTCGCTGCCGGTCGCGCTGCATACCGGCGACTGGCCCGCGCCGAACGGGACGCACCCGCTCTGGGACCGCGATGAAGTACACGACATCTATGCGCAGTGGCGGCAGGTGTTCAACGAATACGACCCGCCGCGCGTCGGCGTGGCCGAGGCCTGGGTGCATCCGTCCCGGCGGCCGCGGTACGCCAGCCCCGCCGGGCTGGGCCAGGCCTTCAACTTCGACCTGCTCGAGGCGAACTGGAAGGCGGGGGAGTTCCGGCAGGTCATTATCGACAACCTCGCCGATGCGCAGAGTCACGGCGCGTCAACCACCTGGGTGCTGTCCAATCACGACGTGGTCCGGCACGCCAGCCGCTACGCGCTGCCGGCCGGGAACGGGGTGGGCAGCCGGATGAGCGCCAAGGCCTGGCTGCTCAGCAACGGCACCTCGCCCGAACTCGACCGAGCCCTCGGCCTGCGGCGGGCGCGCGCCGCCACCCTGCTGATGCTGGCGCTGCCCGGGTCGGCCTACCTGTACCAGGGCGAGGAACTCGGCCTGCACGAGGTCGCCGACCTCCCCGCCGAGCGCCTCCAGGACCCCGCCTACCTGCGGTCCGGCGGCGCGGATAAGGGGCGGGACGGATGCCGGGTCCCGCTGCCCTGGACGGGTGAGGGCGCGGCGTTCGGGTTCGGGACTGGTCCCGCGCACCTGCCGCAGCCTGACTGGTTCGGCCCGCTCAGCGTCGAGGCCCAGGAGCACGACTCCGCGTCAACCCTGACCCTGTACCGGCAGGCGCTCAGCTGGCGCCGCAGGCTGCAGGGCGCGGAGACCCTGGAGTGGATGCCGGGCACCAGCGGGCAGGTGCTGCACTTCCGCCGCCCCGGTGGCTGGCGTTCGGTGACCAACTTCGGATCCAGCGCGGTTCCGCTGCCGGACGGAACGGTGGTAATCGCGAGCGGCCCCCTGGAGAACGGCTTGCTGCCCGCCGACACGACGGCCTGGCTCATCCCCCCGAGCCCCGGGGCGGCGATACGGGAGGCTTCATAGTTCCGGCGTGCCTCGCCTCGCCGCCCCGGTCCGAACCGGCCGCCTAGCCCTCGCGGTCGCGGACGAAGTGCCCCTGGCCGGGCACGCTGATGATCATGCCCTCGCCCTTCAGGATCGACAGCGCGCGGGCCGCCGTCCGGTGCGAGACACGGTGGTGCAGGGCGATCGTGTGGACGGAGGGGACGCGGCCGCGCAAGTTTCCCTGCGCGATCTCGTCTCGCAGGACCCCTGCCACTTGCTCATACGGCGGTACCGCCGAGTCGGGATCGATCACAGAGGCCAGCCTTCCCGCGGCAGGCTCGGTTGGCAAGGCCCGTTAGGCTACCGCCGTGACCTGGATCGCACCCGACGTCGAGCGTTCGGAGCACTATCCGGCGCGCCGCAACGAACCTGAACGGGAGATGCTCCGCGACTGGCTGGACTGGCACCGGGCCACCCTGCTGCGCAAATGCGCGGGGCTGGATGCCGCGCAGCTGGCCATGCGCTCCGTACCGCCGTCGAACCTGTCCCTGCTCGGCCTGGTCCGGCACATGAGCGACACCGAGCGCGTTTGGGTCAGGCAGGCCTTCCGCGGTGAGCAGATACCCGACCTGTACTACCGCCCCGATGCCCCGGACGCGGACTTCGAAGAGGCGGACCCGGCCGGCGCCGAGGAGGACTTCGAGCGCTACCGGGCGGAGTGCCGGGCCGTCGATGCGGCGCTGGAGGGCGCGGACCTGGACGACACCTTCACGTTCATGGAGATGCCAACCGCCTCGGTGCGGTGGATGTGGCAGCACCTGGTGGAGGAGTACGCGCGCCACAACGGGCACGCCGATCTGCTCCGCGAGGCCGTCGACGGCTCCACCGGCATGTGAGGAGAGCGAACGACGATGGCATCGATCGCGGGAGAGCTCATCACCGAGCGACTCGGGTACGACGGTGGCCGGCCGGTCACGGTGTACGTCCCGCCGACTCTGGCCGAGGCGGTCGTGTTCGCCGGGGACGGTCAGGTGATCTCGCCCTGGGCCGAATCCCTGGAGGCGGCTGACGTGCCGCCGACCATGGTCGTCGGTGTCCACCGGGTGTCCGATGAGACGCAGCGGCTCCATGAGTACTCGCCGGGCTTTGAGCCGGAGCGGTTCGCGGCCCACGAGAAGTTCTTCGTCGAGGACGTGCGCAGCTGGGTGCGGGCGCGTTTCGGAGTCGGGCTGCCCGCCGAGCGCACCGCGGTGCTCGGGGTCTCGGCGAGTGGGGAACTGGCCCTGGCCATCGGGCTTCGGCATCCGGACGTCTACGGCGCGATCTTCTGCGCCTCCCCCGGCGGCGGTTACAAGCCGCCGGGCGTGATGCCGAGTCCGCTTCCGCGCGCGTACCTCGTGGCGGGCACCCGGGAGCCGTTCTTCCGCGAGAACGCCACCGCATGGGCGACCGCGCTGCGCGAGGCCGGCGCCGACGTTGTCATGACCGAGCGCGTCGGATCCCACGGTGGTGCGTTCTGGCGAGAAGAGCTGCCGCTGATGGTGGCGTGGGCGTTCGGCTGATGAGGCGTCAGCTAAGCGCGCGGACCCGGCGGAGCACCTCGTCGGTGCCGAGGGCGGCGGCCACCTTGGCTAGGTCGGGGCTATTGCGGGTGCCGGTCAGCAGGACGCGGATGACCTGGGAGGCGTCGGTGATCGAGCCGGGGTAGGCGGCCGGGTCCTGCTCGTAGGCCTTGTTGCTGGGCGCGAACCCGAGGTCCGCCGAGAGCTGGCGGATCTGGCCGAACCACAAGCTGAGGTCCTCCCCCGGCGGCGCGTACGCGCTGGCGAACCTGTCGGCGATCGCCCGGACCAGGTCCGGGTCGAGCCCGCCGAACCGGGGATCCCCCGGATCGGTCACCGGCACGAACAGCTCGGGGAAGAAGTACCCGTAGACGGGCAGGAAGTCGGCCCACTTCCGCAGGTCCTTGCGCGGGTTGGGAGCCCCGTCGCGCTCGATGGCCAGGGCCCGCAGGGCCAGCGCGTGCTCGGCCGACAGGACCATCGTGAGATCCGGCGTGAAGCGGTAAGCCCACGCGGCGACCTCGGACAGGATCTGGTCGCCGGGCAGGGTGGCGATGTAGTCGGCGCAGATGTCGTCGAGCTTGACCATGTCGACCAGCGGCCCGGCGGTGCCGCACTCGGAGAGCCTGATCGGCGAGGCCAGCGCCTGCGCCAACGGCATCTCGGCGAGCCGGCCGTTGGCCAGGCCGCGCAGGTAGTACTGCACGGCGGGCGCCGGAAAGCCCTGCTCGATGTAGAAGGTGACGGTGGCCTCGGGGTCCTTGCGCTTGGACAGCTTGCGCCGGCTCCCGCCTTCCCGCTTCATCAGCGCGGCGATGTGCGCGTACCTGACCCGCTCGAAGCCGAGGGCGTCGAACAGCTGGAGGTGGAGCGGGACCGAGGAGATCCACTCCTCGCCGCGCAGGACCAGGGTGATCCGCATCAGGTGGTCGTCGACGGCGTGCGCGAAGTGGTAGGTCGGCAGCCGGAGTTCGGCGTCGCTGCTCTTCAGGATCACCGCGTCGTTCCGGTTGTCGTCCATCGTCAGCTCGCCGCGGATCGCGTCGGTGAAGCTGACCCGGACTCCGCCGATCCCCGGCGAGCGGAACCTGACCACGTACGGGTCGCCCGCGGCCAGCCGCTCGGTCACCTGCTCCTGCGGGGCGTCGCGCCAGATGGCCCACTTGCCGTAGTAGCCGGGCAGGGCACCTGCCGCCCGCTGCTGAGCGGTGATCTCCTCCAGTTCCTGCCTGGTCGCGAAGCACGGGTAGGCCAGGCCGCGGCGGAGCAGGTCGCGGACGTAGGTCAGGTAGATCTCCGCCCGCGCCGACTGGGTGTACGGCCCGTATCGGCCGGTCTCGTCGTCCTCGTCCGGCACGATGGAGAAGTACGCGAACGCCTCCGCGAACTGCTCGGCGGCGCCCTCGGCCAGGCGGGCCTGGTCGGTGTCCTCGAGGCGGACCAGGTAGATACCCCCGGTCTGCCTGGCGATATCGGCGTTGATGGTCGCCGCGTACACGCCGCCGAGGGTCAGGAAGCCGGTCGGGCTCGGCGCGAGCCGGGTGACCTCCGCCCCAGCGGGCAGGTCGCGCGGCGGGTAGCGGCGCTCCCAGTGCTCCGGCTCGGGCAGGTCAGGCGGGAACAGCGGATCGATGACACTGTGACTGAGCATGAGCAGACGACTCCGGACGTCGTGTAATCAGGGCCGCAAGCAGGCTACCGCGAGGTCAGGCCGCGCTCGGATCAAGCACCACGTAACGCGGCGGGAATCCAGATCGGGTTCCAGCGCAGGTTCGATGCCGGGTTCCGGGCCGCAAGGCAAGCCGTCCGGTCGGGCTCGCTCGGCTGGCTGCACACGATCCGGTCGACGACGCTGGATGCCACCCCGCCGCCGCCCGGGTATATCCCCGGGTCGGGCGGGATCTTCCGCGACTGCGCGGTCCACGACTTCGACGCGATCCGCTGGGTGAGCGGGCGCGAGGTGGCGCAAGTGTACGCGGTGGGTGCCAACCGGGGCGAGGAGTTCTTCCGGGCCGCGGGCGACGTCCATACGGCTGGCGCGATGCTGACCCTCGACGACGACACGCTGGCGGTGGTGTCCTTTCCCGGTACAACGACGCCGGCTATGACGTCAGGCACGCTCGAGGACGCCCTTCAGGCCGTCTACGTGGCCGAGGCGTGCGAGCTGTCCCGGCAGCGCCGCCAGCCGGTCAACGTGGCGGAGGTGCGCCAGTGACCGGGCAGCATTGGCCGGCCGGGTCCGTTTCCCCGCTGCACCCTCTGACGGCCCCGGGGACGGATCCGGGGACGGCTACGGCAACGGCTCGCGAACCCGGCCGGCGTCCGGGCGACGAACTCCCTCGCCCGTTCAACGACCGAAGGTCCGCGTAAGTTCAAGGAATTGTCGCCGGGCGGCAACCTGAAATCAGGCTCTATAGGAGCCGAATCCTGGCTGGAAGCGAGCCGGGCGCCGGCCCCGCGGTCAGCCCTCCCACTTCGAGTCGTCCCGGTGGAAGAAATGGGCGTCCTCTTCCACCTGGGCCACGTCCGCCGCGGCGTCCTGCTCGATCGTCTCGAGCTTGGGGTCCTCGTACCGGTAGCGGACCAGGCTGTGCTTCGGCTTTGGCCGGGCCGCCCGTTTGCGGGGGCGGAGCCAAGAGAAGATGCCCACAATCGACCTCCTGGTCAGTGTGGAATGGCGGAAGGCCTGGGAAGCGTGGTGGTGAACGAGTACCGGGAGGCCCGGTACACGTGCCTGGCGAACTCGACCGGGCGGCCGGACTGGTCGCCGACGGTGCGCTCCACGGTCAGCAGCGCCGTGCCGCGCGACTCGTTCAGCAGCCTGGCCTCGGCGGCCGAGGCGTTCGCGCTCTGGCATCGTCCCCCGCTAGTTATGGGGCTGCCTTGTGCGGACATTGTATCAAGCGAAGCGTTAGCTGGCCTGGTGGTCGCTGTGCGAGACCGGGCCGACACGCCGGGGCGGCGGGATGCGAGCTTGGCCAGGTCACGACCCGTAGAGTCGGGGCGGAGCCGGATGATCAACGTTTGCCGCCTGGGTGCGGAAATGCGGAAGGGAGCCACCGATGAGGTTCATGCGCGTGCGGGTGTTCCTGGCGGCCGGGGTGACGGCGCTCACCGCAGCCGCGACCATGCTGGCCGCACCCGCCGGCGCGGGAGCGGCGGTGCTTCGGCCTCCGGCAGCGGCCGTCCATGCCGTGGTCAGCGGCAAGAAGACGCCCGGCGACCTCTACTACGTCACGGGCGGGTACATCGTACGGGTGCCGGTCAGCGGCGGAGCGGCCAAGCGCGTCGTCCACGTCGGCGACGTCAGCGTCTCCGGGATCGCGATCGCGGACAACCGGCTCTACTGGGTGACGCTCACCGGCGCGAACGATGCGATCAGCTACGTCGGGCTGAAGGGCGCGCCGCACGCGCACATGCTGGTCGGCCGCCTGGACTTCCCGGTCGGGCTCGTCGCGGCGGGCGGCTGGCTCTACTGGGCCGACGAGAACGCGATCGGCCGGGTCCGCCCCAACGGCACGAAGCTGAGCCGGCAGTTCATCAAGCTGTCGCAGGAAACCGGCGGCGGGATCGCCAACGGGCTGGCCACCAACGGTCACTTCCTGTTCTTCAGCCGGTGCCAGGACGGCGCGATCGGCCGGGCCAACCTCGGCGGCGGCGGCGTGAGGTACATCAAGCTCTCCAAGGGTTCCTGCCCGCAGGGGCTGGCGGTCGGCGGTAGCGAGCTGTACTGGGCTGAGATCGGCGGCCACGTGGGGCGCGCGACGGTCGAGGGCACGCATGTCGCCGCCAACTGGCTCAGCATCCACACCGCGGATGGCCCGTTCAACCTGGCCGCGGACGACAACAACGTCTACTGGGACTGGGGCGGCGTGGCCGGGAGCCCGATCCACGTCGGCCGCGCGCTCGTCAGCGGGCGCGGGTTCAAGAGCAGCATCTTCCTCGGCCAGGGCGCCTTCCTGCTCACCTCCCCCGGCGCCAGCGCCTGACGGTCCGGCCGTCGGTATCGCCGGCCCGGCGATACCGATACGCTGCCGATACCCTGCCGATAAGACGGCTGACGCCGGGGTGGGGCGGGCGGCCAGCGGGCTACTGACCGAAGGTGTGACGTCATGAGCTTCTCGATTACGGAACGGCTCGCTAACGGGACGGTGCTCGGCGCCGAGGGCTACGTCTTCGAGCTCGAACGGCGGGGCTACATCAAGGCGGGACCGTTCGTGCCCGAGGTCGTGCTGGACTTTCCCGACGCCGTGCGCGAGCTGCACAGGGAGTTCCTGCGCGCGGGCGCGGAGGTGATGGTCGCGCTCACCTACTACGC
>Ga0187805_10000366_pt1 | contig 14551 bp, 10 predicted proteins | sample NC_wetland_sal_i_6_FD_132965 | JGI IMG/M metagenome (GOLD analysis project Ga0187805, IMG submission 132965) | Wetland sediment microbial communities from Neuse River Estuary, North Carolina, USA - Control_5 | ecosystem: Environmental > Aquatic > Freshwater > Wetlands > Sediment | place: USA...
TCGAGGCCCGGTCGTCGGTTCGCACATGGCTGTACCGGATCGCGAGCAACCGCTGCCTCATGGCTCTCCGCTCCGCTCGCAGACGTCAGCCCGCGGACCTCGCCGTGCCGGTAGGCCCCTATCCCGAGCCGAACGCCACCAGCGAGGTGATGTGGCTGGAGCCCTACCCCGACCTGCTCCTGGAGGGGATCCAGGACGCCGCACCCGGTCCCGATGCCCGCGTCGAGGCACGCGAGGCCATCTCGCTGGCGTTCGTGGCTGCCCTGCAGCTGCTGCCACCACGTCAGCGGGCTGTCCTGGTCCTGCGGGACGTCCTCGGCTTCCGGGCCAAGCAGGTCGCGGCGATGCTCCACACCAGTGAACAAGCAATCAGCAGCGCGCTCAGACATGCTCGCGCGAACCTGCAACGCAGGCTCCCACCGCCCGCAGGCCCCCCTCCCGCCCCGAGCTCCCAGGCCGAACGAGCCATCATCGAGCAGCTGGCCACCGCGTACGAGGCCGGAGACGTTGCTGGCCTGGTGTCGCTGCTCACCGAAGATGCCGTCATCACCGCACCATTGACGGTCGGCGCATACGTGGGGCCGGCTGCCGCGGCCCGCATTTTCGAGGCGATCTTCGCCCAGGACCGGTCGTATCGCCTGATACCTACCCGCGCGAACCGGCAGCCCGCTTTCGGCGTCTACGTCCGGGACCCGGCGACCGGCGTGTTCCACGCCAACGGCATGCTGGTCATCACACTGGCCGGCGACCGGATCCGGGCGATGACCCGCTTCGACAACAGCGTCATCGCCCGGTTCGGTCTTCCCCGGCGGCTCTCCTGAGCCGACAGGCCTAAAGCAACACCCTGGCAGGCGAACCCGCTGCCTACCGGGCCCATGCGGACTTGGCGTTGCGCGTGGCATCCCGGCCGCCCGGTTCGCGGCCTTACGCCAGGCGAAGCAGCAGCGCGCGCGAGATCGTCGGCCGGGCCTGAGCCGGCGGCCCCGGGCACGCTGTTGACGCAACCGAACGGTTGCCTAAGCTTACCGCAACCCGCCCGAGGCCCGGTCACGAGGAACCACGGGGGTGGGTCATGGCCCCGATCACTGAGCTGGTGCATCAGGGCTTCATCCCTTGCATGCCCGGCGTGCGGCGGATCTGATGGCTTGGGAGTATGCCTGGCGCTGCTGACAATCAGCCGTGGCTGGCCGTGTCCGGCCTGCCGATCCGGGTGATCGCGCGGGCTGTCTCGAGTTCGCGGCGGAGGTCGGCGTTGTCAATGGTCAGCCGCCGCAGGTGGCTGAGGGCGGCTTCGAGCTGGCTGGCGAGGCGGTCGCGTTCGCGGCGCAGGGCTGCGTTCTGGCTGGCCAGTTAGATAGCCGGGCGATGGCCTGCTCGGCTTCGACTTCGGCGCGTTAGGAGCAACTGCAGCAAGCCGAGTCCATCCCGGCTGGGCCCGACGTGCCGCCCAGGACGCCATCGCCGAGACCAGAGAGGACAGGACCCGATTCCGGTCCGGAGCCCACCTGTCCTCCTGAGCCGGCCGCAGCCCGCTGATGACCAGTCCGGCATCTGGACCGGCGGGCGAAGTCCGAGAAAGGCAACCGGCGCCTTGCCGGAACGCTGGGCGGGACCGCCATCGCCGCCGACCAGACCCCGACCCGCGAGGACGCCCGATACCGGCGACCGGCCCGCCACCGCGGCAAGGCGTCCGCGCACCCCTGACCGCCAGATCGTAAAAGGGAGCGGTTATACACACCGCGCGTTCCGCCCGGACTCTATCCGCTATTTGTCCGCAACCACTGCTACGCATCGACCCACGTTGACGCACTCTGCTACATGGCGTGACAAGAAGGAACCTGCCCGCCGGGCCGCGTTTCCGCAGCCCAGGGGCCGTTTTCGCTGGTGGTGGCAGGTGTTGGGTTCGAACCAACGTAGGCTGAGCCGACGGTTTTACAGCCCGTCGCTCCTACCCAAGTCACCCGGCACTGACCCAGCGCATACGCCGTTCGAGGCGCGTTCGCGGGCCACCGCCGTCCGCTATGCGTCCGTGGGCGCCGGGTTCCAGGGCCGTGCGGCCCACGGACGGGCACGGACCAGCCCACGGACGGGGCCGACGGGAGCGGTTACGCCGACCGTCCACCCGGCTCTCTGGCTCTGACCTGGCATTCCAGGACTCCGGCCGCATATGGCTGACTGGAGTACCCACGGGCCGTACCGGCACTAGGGGCGGCCTCCTTAGATGAGCCTCGAGCCATCCGGCCGCAGAACTCGCCTAGGAGCACGGGCGGCTCGCCCTCCGGCAAGGCGCGCTGCCGTCTCCATCCGGTGCTCATATACTGGTCGCGTGAGCGCGATGCGTGAGGAACTGCATCACCTGGTGGACGAGCTTCCCGAGGAGGAGGTTCGGCCGGTTCTTGAGCTGATCCGGGGCCGGGCTGATGCTTCTCACGGCGCACGGGATCTGCCGTTCTTCGCGTCCTTCGAGTCTGATCCGGATCTGTCGGAGAGGTCAGAGGAGATCCTGCGGGCCGAACTCGGCCGCTGACCTGACATGCTGCTGTGCGATACGGGTGTCCTGCTCGCTGCAGGCAACGTGAAGGACAATCATCACGCCGCGTGCCTCTCTTTGATGCGCGCCGCCGAAGGGCCGCTCCTCGTTCCGTCGCCGGTCTTGGGCGAGATCGGCTACCTACTCCAGTCACGCGTCGGGCCGCACGCGGAGGTCACCTTTCTGAAGTCATTCGGCGGCAATGGCTTCCACGTTGCTGAAGTCGAGGAAGGCGACATCTCGCGCATCGCGGAACTCGTCGAGCAGTACGTGAGCCTTCCCCTCGGCATAGTCGATGCGGCCGTGATCGCGATCGCTGAGCGCTTGAACCTCACGGAGGTCGCGACAATAGACCGCAAGCACTTCAGCATCGTCCGCCCTAGGCATGTTTCCGCGTTCAGGCTCCTCCCCCACGCACTCTAAAAGCACCCACGCACTGCGTCGGATTTGAGCTACTGCCCGCGCGCTCTGCCGCCGAACCGTCTGATTATTGTGCGACAAATTGCTCATTAGACGGGACGCGGAGTGACCGCCGAATGTCCTGCCATCCCCGTACCATGACGCTATGCCTGAGTTTGCAGGTCCATGAGCACGCCGAACGCAGACGCCTGGGAGCTAGCAGGCTTCCCTGGTCGCCTTGACGTCGCTGCGTACCTGACCGCAGATCAGCTGGCAGCGCAGTACCGCGTGCTCGTCGACGTGCTGCTGGACGCGCAGGAGCACTCACTGACCGGAGTCGGCAGGGATGAACTTCTCGCCGCTGTCCGTGACCGCATCGCTGACGCCACCGACGCAATGACCGCGGAACGCCTGACCCGCCCAGAAGCCTTCGATCTGGACGCGCGGATGCGCGCGCTCCAGGACTGGAAAGTCGTCATCCGCTGGCAAGACAAGGCGAAGACCGAGGCCGACTTCATCCGGACCCGGGACCGCTACCAGCTGACCAGCGAGGCCGCGGACCTGCACCGCTGGCTGCGCCGGAAGATCGACGAGGACGCGGTCTCAACGAGCGCGGCGGCGTTCGCGCCGGCCATTATCGCCGAACGGCTCGACGACACGATCGAGGCTATCGGGAAGCGGGATCTCCGCCAGGCGGCCCAGGCCTGGGCTCAGGTTCGCACCACGTTGAAGGACATGGCCGAGGCGGCGTCAATCTGGCAGTCCCGCATGGCGTCGGCGCTGGCCGGATCCCCCGACGCGCACAAGATGAGCCATCTGCGTGAGACTCTCATCGCCTACGTCACTGTCTGGGGCGCTGGCGTCGACACCTATAGCCTGCGCATTAGAGACGCCCTCAGCCGACTGAGGCAGATCGTCACTGACGACGACTGGCGGGCCATGGCCCTCTCCGGAATCGATGCGACTGCCGCCGAGGAAACCGTCCGAGCCATCGCGCAGGGCAATCGGGACGCGGCGGACACCCTCTCCGTCTGGTTCGGCGAACGGACCGGCCAGGCGCTGCGCCTGCGGCGGCAGGTACGAGACGCCGTCACTCCCCTGCTGCGCGGGTCGCGGGCGCTGCTCGCCACCGGCGGCCGCGTCACGCGCCGGGCGGAACTGCTGCGCCTGGCCGCGGCGGTCGAGTCGGCGGACAGTGACGCCGACGCGTGGAAGACGTGGTGCGCGGCCACCGGTCTATGGTCCGCCCGGCATGTATCCGGTGTCCCGGACGAACCAGAGATGCCGGCCCGGACCTCCTTCTGGGCGGCTCCGGCGACACCGGTGGACGTGAAACTCCGTAAACGCGGCGCCCAGTCGGTAAAAGGGAGGCCCGCTCAGGTCCCGAACCGTCGCGACGCTCGCCGTGCGGCGCGCGAGGCCGCCCAGTGGCAGCGAGAACGGGCCGAAATCGCCGAGCGAGCCCTGGCGGCGCGTTCCGGTGAGTATCTCGCCGACTGGGCGGCGGTCACCAGCGACGAGGAGGCGGCCATCGTCTGGGATCTGCTGACGGCCGTGCTCCGCGCTGCACCCGGCGACGATGGGACCCGGACGGCTCTCACCGAGGATGACCGGTGGCTTGCCATCGCGTATCCCTCCCCGCCGGAGCACCCATCCGCCGCCCTGAGCCTGCCTGAGGGACACCTTGCCTGCGAAAACTGGCGAATCGAGGTGACCCGGGCATGACGTCCGAGGCGACCGGCCTCACCACGCGCGCGGAAGCCCAGGACACGTTCATCGCCCTGCTGACCACGCCATTCGTCTCCGCCCGCGTCGCGCCCGCGCGCTTCGCCGCGGTGCTCCAGCACCGTGCCCAGCTAACACAGTGGACGGGGAGGCTCGCATACCGGCTGGTGATAGCCGGGAGCGTTGCGCGCCTGCACCGGGATCCTGCGGGACCGCAGCGAACCGCCGCTCCCGCGACGGGGGCGCCGCCGTCCCGCCGGGCGCTCGCGCTCATGGCCCTGACCGCCGCTGCGTGCGAAGACGCGGATATGACGACGACGGTCCAAGCCCTGTCCGACGAGGTGCGAGCGATCTGCGCCGCGCCTGGTGCCCGCGTCATGCCCTACAACCCGGATCGCCGGACCGAGCGCCAGGCGTTCCTCCGCGGGGTCAACCAGCTGGCCGGGCTGGGCATTCTGCTGCGCCGCACCACAGACGAGGCGCTTCTCCGCCAGTGGGAAGAGGACGGGACGGGATTCGGCGCCGGATTCGAAGTCGACCGGGACGCCCTGCTCCAGTTCACCGACCCGCACACTGTGGCGCTGGCACTCAGGCAACCCGAAGTCGACCAGGGCGACGATGACGGCAACGACGGCCTGAAAAGCACTGCGGGTACGCGAACTGCCACGCGCAGCCAGCGGATGCTCCGCACGCTGGTCGAGGACACCGCGCTGCTCTACGCCGATCTGCACCCGGAGGACGCCGAGTACGCCCGGGGCCAGCGCTCATGGCTCGCCGGGCATGCCTGCGACATGACCGGAGGCACGGTCGAGATCCGCGAGGAGGGCATGCTGCTGCGCCTGCCGCCGGACCGCCCGGCCAGCGCCGCGGCAACCGTGCCGTTTCCGGCTGCGACGGCCACTCCGTGGTTCGCGCTGAAAATGCTGGAGGCCGTCGTCACCGGCCGCTCCCCCGACGATGACGGGCGCATCCCGCTCAGGCCAGACGAAGTGGAGACAGCCGCCGAACGCGTCTACGCCGGCAACTTCGGCGCCCTGACGAACGACCTCAGGAAGTCCCCGCTCGTTATGCTCGCGGCCGTCGAGCCAGTGCTGGCCGAGGCCGGCCTGGTCCGGGTGAGCGACGCAGGCTGGACCGTGCTTCCCGTCGCGGGCCGCTACCGCGATCCGAAGGCCGTCTGGGAACCCACGCTGGAGGACATGACGCATGATGACGCTTGAGGAGCTCACGTCGTGGCGCGTCGCGGCCATCGAGGGGAAGCTGCCCGCGCCCGTGCGCTCCGGCCGCTGGCAGCCCCTCCGCGCTGGCGTGGTGAACCTGTGGGAATACGACACCGCCGAGGTCTGGTACGCCGACGGCCGGATGCAGCTGCAGGGAGCGAACGAGTCCGGCAAGTCAACGCTCATGACGCTGACCACCCTTCTCCTCCTCGCGGGCGAGATCACCAGCCACAACATCGACACGCTGGGCCAGAACGACAAGCGCTTCCGCTATTACGTCGAGCCCACCGACCACGCCCTGGACCGGCGGGACACCAGCGCGCAGAAGAACCGCGGCTGGGCCTGGCTTGAATTCGGCCGGGGCGCCCAAGCCGATCGGGAAGCAGACTTCTTTACCCTGCTACTCTTCGCCGAGACTCGCCGTGCCGACACGAACATGACGGTGAGCTGGTGCACCCTCAGCGGCCAGACCCGCGTCCGCTCCGGCCTCTCGCTGACCACGGCCGGCTTCGTCGCCGATCCCGCGCGGTTCAAGGAGGTCCCGGGGTTCACGGCCCATCCCACCGGGACCGCCTACCGCGAGACGATCGCCCGTGTCCTGTACGACACGGATGAGGCGTGGCTGAACCAGCTGAACCGGATCCTCCGCGTCGTCCGCACCCCGCAGATCGGGCACAAGATCGACCTGAAGTTCCTGACGCAGGCGTTCCGCACCGCGCTGCCCCCGATCGCGCAGGACGAGGTCAACCAGCTCGCGGACGGCTGGGAACAGCTGCAGCGCCTGCGGGACGAACGCGACGAGGCCGACCAGGCCCTCACCGCCGTCACCGACTTCAGCCGACGATCCTGGCGGCCCTGGGCAGATGCCGTCATCCGGGCCGCCGCCGACCCGGTGGCTTCGGCTGCCAGCACCCTCACCCGGATTACCCGCGAGGAGAGCGCGGCACGGGAAGCGGTCAGTACGCTCAGCGAGCAGAAGCAAACCCTGGACAAGCAGCACGAGGAGGAAGAAGAGGCGCAGCGACTCGCCACCGCCGAGCGCGAGACCCTGCAGGAACAGGACGCGTACAAGGACGCCGTCAGCGCCGTCGCCAACGCGCGGCAGCTCGCCGAGCAGGCCAGCCAGGCCGAGGCAACGGCGAATCGCTCGCAGCAGCGCGCCCGCAAGGCAGAGGCCGATATTCTTCCCGCACAGCAATGGCTGAATGAAGCAGGAGAAAATCTAGATTCCGCCGAACGCTCCGTGGCGACTGCGGCGGAGGCGGTATCTGCCCACGCCGCCAAAGCGGGCCTAGCCGACGTTACCGCTCAGCACCTAGCGGAACGCGATACGGCGCGCCTGCGGCAGGCCTCCCGGCTGCGGACAGCCGCCGCGCGACGGGCCGACGAGCTGATCGAAACCCACTCGAAGGCGCTTGGCCAAGCGGAGGCCGCGGCAACCGAGGCAGCTAAGGTACGGAATCGGCTTGGCCAGGCCGAGCAGACGGCCGCCGAGAAGAGCGCCGAGGTCGAAGCCGCGACGACGATCACCGTCGATAAGCTGACCGCTTGGATCCAGGGCGTAGATGAGCGGATTCGCCCCTCCGCCGAGACGGCCGAGAGCTGGGCGTCGCTCGTCGCGGGACTGCCCGAGGGGGTGTCCCCGTCCCCGGTCCTGGCCATGGCTATCAGCCGAGAGCACCTGATCCCCGTACGGCGGCCGCGTGAGAAACGGCGGGCGGAACTGGACAAGGCGCTGAGCGATAACGCCGAGGACCGCAAGAAGCTCCAATTGCAACTTGACCAGATCGAGGCCGAACGCGACCCGGTGCCCGGCGACCCGGAATTCTGGCAGCGTCGTCAGCGGCCGGAGGGAGTGACCGCCGAGGGGGCTCCCTTCTGGCGGCTGGTCGAGACGCTGGATGACGCTCCCGTTGCCATGCTCGAGGCCGCGCTGGACGCGGCTGGCCTGCTGCAGGCCTGGGTCACCCCGGATGGCGTGTACCTGCCCAGCCGGGATGGCGATGAGACGGTCTGGGCGCCGGGAGCCGCAGAGGCGCTTGCGGCTGCTTCGCTCCGCGATGTACTCCGTCCCGCCGATGACGCTGGGGAGCTGGCCGCTGCCGTGGACCGTCTGCTCACCCGTGTCGAGTACGGCACGGACGTCTCCGCTCACCGGGTAACAGTGGCCCCGGACGGTCGGTGGCGGCAGGGGGTACTCACCGGCACGGCGAGTCCCCGCGCGGAAAGCCCGAAGCTCCTGGGTGCCGCCGCGCGCGCCGCGGACCGCATCCGCCGCGCCGGGCAGATCAGGAAGCGGATCTGTGACCTGGCCGACGACCGCGAGCTAATATCGCTTGAACTCGATGACGTCGTCGGCCTGCTGGCTGCTCTCGACACCGCGAGTGACCACCTGCCGTCGGACTCCGACGTCGTCACCGCGGTGCTGGCCGAGCGCGACGCCGCTAAAAGGGTGACGGATCTTCAAACGGAGGCCGAAGACGCCGACAAGATCGCCGACGCCGCCCAGAGGGCAGCCGATGCATCCGCGGCGACCGTGGCCTGGCACTGCGACGAGCATGATCTGCCCCGTACCCGCCCCGAGGTGGCTGGCGTGCTCACCGCGCTGTCCGACTACGGCTCAGCGATCACCGCCCTCGAGGGCAAGATGAGCCTGGTCGGACCGCTGAGCGCTGTGGCGAAGCAAGCCGAAGAAGCCCTGAACGGGCTGGTGGAAGCGGCCGGGACAGCGGCCGCGGACGCCGAGGAGGACCGGAGCACCGCCCGCACGCTCCGGTCCCAGGCAGACGCCGCGGGCCGAGCCTTGTCCAAGGACGCCCAGGAGATCCTGCGCGAAGTCAGCCGCCTCAGTAAGCGGATCAAGGATGCCGGGGACACCCTCAAGCAACTGGATAAGAACCTCCTTGAGCTGGCTACGACGCTTGCACGCGCGCAGACGGTCCTGGAGGAAACCGAGGGCAAGCGCGAGAGCGCTGAAGCGGACCGTGAAGCCGCGGCGAACCGGTGGTGGGCCTGCGTCGATTCCGGCCTCCCCCGGCTCCGGGGCGTGCCTGAGTCCCCGGCGCGGAACGTCACCGCCGCGCTGGAAAACTCCCGGGCCGCGCGAGCGATGATCAGCCCCCGGAACTGGCCCGACTCCGATCAGCAGCACCAGTTCGCGCAGGTGGTGCAGAACCGCTGGGCCGCCATGGTCAGCGACAGCAGCGACCTCCGCTCGAAGCTGGAGTTGCTCGGCGGTCGCAGCGTGCAAGTAACCTCACCAGGTGACGGCCGCGAGGACTTCCCCGGAAGCCTGCAGCTCATCGTCGACTCGACAGGCACTGCGTTCGCGCCGCCGAAGGCCGCCGAGCGGCTGTCGGCGCTCCTGGAGCAGCTCCAGGCGGACTACGACGACGAGCTGACCAAGACGATCGACGAACTCCTCGGCAGCACGTTCATCGAGCATCTGCGCGACCGTCTCGCCGAGGCGGAGCTGCTCCGGGAAGATATCAACAAGAAACTCGCGCAGAACCCGACCGCGATTTCAGGAATCACCCTGCGCTTGCGGCGGATCCCGGTCACCGAGGAACGAGCGGCGAACGACGTGCTGGACACGCTGGAACAGCACTTCGACATGCTGCCGAAGCCCTCCCAGGATCGCATCCGGGCCTTTCTCTCCGAGCGGATCACGAGCGCGCAGGAGGCCGCCCGGGCTTCGGGCGACCCGAGCTGGCGGTCGAGGCTGGCGGAGATCCTCGACTACCGGCGCTGGTTCGAGTTGCACCTGGAGTACCGGACGCCTCGGTCGGAGTCGGGCGACCGGCCGGGCGGCGGCTGGCGCAGCCTGGAGCGCGGTGACCATGGCCTGCTGTCCGGCGGCGCGAAGGTCGTCACCTTGATGCAGCCGTTCATCGCGGCGCTGCACGCCATGTATGACCAGGCGGGCTCCGGTCCCCGCATGCTCTGGCTGGACGAGGCATTCGGTGGCGTAGACGGGACGAACAAGGCAAGCATGTTCCGTCTGCTGACGTCCTGCGACCTGGACTGGCTGATCGCCGGCCCGGGCATCATCGCGAACTCCGCCGCGGTCCCGATGGCCGCCATCTACGAGGTACGCCGGGCACCGCAGCCGCTGCCCGGCGTGTCGCTGGAACTGGCCGTCTGGGCCGCCAATGAACTCACGCACGTGATGGCACCCGACCCCGCCGACCTGAAAGACATGGCTGCCCCTGACACCGCAGACGAAGACAACGGCGCTCTGTTTTAAGGTTGCGAACGATGGACGACCGTCTGCTGACCTGGGCACGGCTGCCAGGTCCCCGCAAGGTACTGGCCGCTGCCCGGCGACGCCTGGAGGCCGGACACGGCCTGGGCGGAAGTCCCCTGCGGGTCGATCTCACTCCGGGCGAGCGCTCGGAGGTCGGTCGGCTGCTCGGCATGTCCTGGGAACGGTCGGGACGTGCGGTCGGGGCGAAAACGCTCGCCATGGCGGTCGAGAACTACGGCGCAACTGTGACCGACCTGCTGGCCGTCACTGGTGATCCGGTCCGGGACCTCCAGGCGGCGAAGGAAAGCGCGCGGCAGAACGCGGCTGCCGAACGCGAACGCGCCGCGACGGCACTGCGCGACGTGGGAGTACCCGCGACCACCGCCTCGGCCTGGCTTGACCGGCGCGGTCTCCCGGCGGCGGGCGACGGCCAGTTGCTCAACCTCGCCGAGCGATGCGCCAGGGTCTGGTCAGCGCTTCCCCAGCTCGAAACCGGACGGATACTGCTGACCGTACTCGCGGCGACAGCACTAGACGATCCGCATGCACTGGACCGGGGAAGCTCAACCGCCACGGCAGTACTGCGGCTACTGGGTCACGATCTGCCAGACTCGGCAGAAGCCTGGCGGATGGCCTGGGAGGAGCACGGGATCGACTGTGACCCGGTGTCGTCTCGGGTTCTCGTCCTCAACCTGCCACTCGACGGCGACGCGCCATGCGCGCGGCTCGTGCAGGCAGCAGGCCCCGAACCGCTGTGGCTGACGCTCCGCTCCCTCACCGGATCGTTCCGGATGGCTGCGCCCGCTTCGGACGTATATGTCTGCGAGAACCCCTCCGTGCTCATCGCCGCGGCCGATCAGCTGGGCAAGTCTTCTCGTCCGCTTGTCTGCACCAACGGGCGTCCTTCGGCCGCCGCGCTCCGCCTGCTCACTGGCCTCGCCGAAGGCGGGACGTCAATCCACGTCCGTGCCGATGACGACTCCGCCGGCCAGGCGATAGTCACGACCATGCGCAGGGCGATCCCCAGCGCGAGACTCTGGCGCTTCGCGGCCAGGCCTCCTGGCCGACCACGCTATGAGGAACAGGACCTGCCCCTCCTCCTGCGGGACCTGCACCGCGGCAGCGCCTGACAGCATCCGCGAAGGCGTGAGGTAGGACAGCGCTTAGACCCGGTCCGCGAGCGCGGCGTTGACCTTAGCCATGTTGAAAGGCGCCGGGTTAACGGGTTCGTCCTCGTTCCAGTACTCGACGGGGTTATCTCCGCTGAAGGACAGGCAGCGGGGGACGGCTTCGCCCGGGGCAAGGCGCGACGAGCCTGCGCGGGTAACCTCGTGAACCCAGCCGGCACCGAAATCGTACTCGTACCGCACTGGCTTGCGGGCGCTGGCCGGGAAGGCGTCACGGAGGCGGACCGCTTCCTCGTTGGCGGTCTCTTCCAGGTCGAAGAACGGGTCGCTGTAGCGGAGGCCGGCAACGGTGAAGGCGTGCAGGTGATCGCCGTCCCAGTCGAACAGGACCTGGATCGCCCTGTGGAGATCACCGAGGGTCGCCGCAAGCGGCATGCGGACGGTGCGCCACAGCGAGGGACTTGACCGCCAGAGCGACACCTTCAGGTCCACCCCCTGAGCCGCGGTCAGCGCAGCGCCCGACTCCGCGAGCGCGGCCACCGCGCCGGCAACAGCATCTGCTTCCGGGTGATCGGTCGCGCGGACCATGGCGAGCAGCGCGCCAACGTCCAGCGGGCCGCCGCCCGCCGCTTCCCACAGCCGACACAGCGCCTCGTCGGCGCCATGGCCCTCCGGCCACGCCTCGCCCCGGGCCTGGAGGGCGGCGGCGGCGGCCTCTGCCCCTAGCCAGCCGCGGTCATCTGGGGACGGCTCCAGGCCCAGCCCCCAGTCGTACAGCTCGGCGCGGACAAGGCGGGCGCTGTTCGGCCACGCCGCCGCGCTTCCAGCGACGGCGTGCCAGCCAGGCAGGCCGTCCTCTCCCGTCATCGCGGCCATCGTGGCGGCGGCATCCCGCAGCCACGCCGGGAGCGGGTCGGCGGCCTCCAGCAGCTCCCGGACGGCATCGGCTGGCTTGCGGACCCCGAGCCAGCCCCGCGCGATGTACCAGCGGTCGGCCGCTGCCGCCATGGCCACGGTGGTGATCGCCTCGGCGGCCCCCGCGCCTGGGCCGATCGCACGGGGCAGGTCAGCGTCCAGCCGTTCCATGGCCCACGCCCCCACCGGCGTGACCACTGGCTCCTTCCCCGCGGTGACCGCCCCGAACTCCGCCAGAAGGCCGAGCAGCGACTCCACCAGGTCCACGAGGAAGCCGCGGCTGAGGGCGGACACGCCGCCAAGGACATGCACCTGCATGAGTCCCAGGCCGCGCTCGTCGGCGATCGCCTGGGCCGCGTCGATGACCTCGCGGGAAGACAGGCCGACGCCCGCGCTCACGGACCTCAGCAGCGCCAGGGCGAGGACCTGCAGGCCCAGGCTCGCATCGGCCGCTCCCCCGGTGATATCGCCGCAGACTGCGCGCAGGGCATCGAGCCAGCGCCTGGCGCTGGCTCCCTCTTCTGGCCACCCATCCAGCTCTGGAGCGGCGACCGCCCGGTCGCGGGCGACCGCCAGGACGCCGAGGGCAAGGGCGGCGGTCCATGGCCGGTGCAGGCCCTGGACGTCCGCCGCCGACCGGAACCGCTCCGGCACTCGAATCCCGATGGCCGCGCACGCGGCCGGCACCGCTGGCTTGCGTAGCACCCCTACCCTGGTCAGTGCCTTCCCTTCCGGCCCCACCCAGCGCGCTAGCGCGATCGCCTGCCGGATGGCCGCGCACTCTCCCGCCAGCCGCGCTACCTCATCCGCCGTCTCCACGACGGCACGATACCAGCGCCGCGGCCAGCGGAACGTGGGGTGGAGGACTGGGACACAAGAGAAACGTCCGGCTAATTTACCTGAGCGTGGCGCAGCTCGACATGCTGAGCTGGGTGGTGCCTGCTTCGGGCGTGAGAATCGCCGTGGGACGGGTCTCATACGACAGGTGGCAACCATGAACAGGTTCGATGTAAGCGTGCACGCGATCCGCCGACGCCCTGGCCGCCGCCGACCGTTCGAGGTCCGCTGGCGGGCGGCGGGCCGCAGCCGGTCAAAGTCGTTCACCACCAGGAAGCTCGCCGACAACTATCGGGCCGAGCTGGTCCGCGCGGCCCGGATGGGCCTGGAGTTCGATCCGCTGACCGGCGAGCCGGAGGAATGGCACATCCCCGAACCTGCGATTGTCACCTGGTACGAGGAAGCCACCGCATACACCGTGATGAAATGGCCGTCCCTGGCCGCCCACTCCCGCGCACCGTGGCCGAGGCGCTCGCCACGGTCACGCCCGCACTGACCCGGCCCGGTGGACGTGGCCGACCCGGTCCGCGGGGAGCTGCGCACAGCCTTGTACCAGCACGCCTTCAACCCCACCCGCCCGGCCGAACCGGGCAGCGCCTCCGCGCAGATCCTCGACTGGGCGCAACAGGCATCCCTGCCCGTCGGCTGCCTCAGCGAGCCGGCGGTGCTGCGTACCGCGCTGGAGGCGCTGAGGTTCCGGCTGGACGGCAGCCGGGCCGCCGCCAACACCATCATCCGCAAGCGCGCCGTCTTGCACGGCGCGCTTAGCTACGCGGCCGAGTCCGGGCTGCTGCCGGACAACCCGCTGGACAGTACCAGCTGCCGGGGTGCCTCGGTCATCCGTGGCGCTCGACCCCGCCGTCGTGGCCAGCCCCGCCCAGGTCGCCGCGCTGCTGGACGCGGTCGCCCGGCGCCCCTACGACCTGCGGCATGCCGCCTTGTCGCTGTGGCTGAACTCCGGAGGAGACCCGGCCCAGATCGCCGCCAGGCCGGGAACAGCGTCGCGGTCCTGCTCACCGTCTACACCCACTGCATCCACGGCCACGACGACCTGCTCAACCAGCAGATTGGCCGCGTCCTCGGACCGCCCGAAGGACGTGGTCCGCGCCCGTCCGCGAAAAAGCCAACGGTTTGCACCGACCGCGCGACTCGGTGGAAAGACCAGCGGTTGCACCGACCGCGATGAACGCGGACGCCGTCCGCCATGCGTCCGTGACTTCCCTGCCCGGCCCGCCGACAGCCCACAAATCACGCCGACCGCAGCCATCCCGGCAGCCCTATCGACAAGCGTTTGGCCAGCTCAAAGCCAAATCTTAAAACGCCAGCCCGCCATCCGGCCTGGCCCACAGACGGTCCGCGAACCGCTCGCACCGGCACGCAAAAGCCGGTGCCACCATCCGATAGCACCGGCTTTGACCTGCGGAAACGGGGTGGCAGGTGTTGGGTTCGAACCAACGTAGGCTGAGCCGACGGTTTTACAGACCGCTCCCTTTGGCCACTCGGGCAACCTGCCGCATGCCGCCACGCGGGCGGCACAGTGAAGGATAGCCCA
>Ga0187805_10000367_pt1 | contig 14544 bp, 13 predicted proteins | sample NC_wetland_sal_i_6_FD_132965 | JGI IMG/M metagenome (GOLD analysis project Ga0187805, IMG submission 132965) | Wetland sediment microbial communities from Neuse River Estuary, North Carolina, USA - Control_5 | ecosystem: Environmental > Aquatic > Freshwater > Wetlands > Sediment | place: USA...
CCTGCCAGGCAAGATGCTCGCCTGAGCCGAAGCCGATTTCAAGCCACACTTGTGCAATGGGTTGCGCGAACAGGCTCGTAAGCGAGGAGGGGGCAGGCTTGGGGAGCGGAAGGCGCAAAGTGGGCAGCAGCTCAGTGAGCAGCCGGTCCTTCCGCCCGCTCAAGGGCCGCGCCTTGCGCCGGCCATACGATCTGAGGTGTCTTGGTTCGCTCACTCGGTACGCCTCATGCTTCGAGAGGCGCTGTCTTCGCAGCGCTTCTCAGCATGAGGAGGCTACCCTCACCCTGAGGCGGGCCGAAGGCCCGTCTCGAAAGGTGAACCCCGGACCTTTTCGCAAGGCTTTAGGTGAGCTCGGCGCGGATCGGCTCCACCAGGTCGAGGCGCTCCCACGAAAAGCCGCCGTCATTGTCCGGCTGCCGTCCGAAATGGCCATAGGCTGCGGTGCGCTCATAGATCGGGCGGCTGAGGCTCAGATACTCCCTGATGCCGCGCGGGCTCAAATCCATAACCCGCCGGAGCGCCTGCTCGAGCTCGGATTCAGGAATGTTGCCAGTGCCGTGCAGATCGACGTAGAGCGAGAGCGGCTCCGACACGCCGATGGCATAGGCGACTTGCAGCGTGCAACGTTCGGCAAGCCCTGCCGCCACGACGTTTTTGGCAAGATAGCGCGCGGCATAAGCCGCCGACCGGTCGACCTTGGTCGGGTCCTTGCCGGAGAAAGCGCCGCCGCCATGGGGCGCGGCTCCGCCATAAGTATCGACGATGATCTTGCGCCCAGTGACTCCGGCATCCCCGTCGGGGCCGCCAATGACGAAGCGGCCAGTGGGATTCACATAGATTTTGGTGTCGCGGCCGACCCAGCCTTGCGGCATGACCTCGTCGACGAAGCCGCGCACGATCTCGTGGACTCGCGCCTGGCCCACCTCTTCGCCATGCTGCGTGGACACCACGATCGAGTCGGCACGCACCGGCTTCCCGTCCTCGTAAGCGAGCGTCACCTGGCTCTTGGCGTCCGGCCCAAGCTCGGGCGCCCGGCCCGTATGCCGCGCCTTCGCCATCTCATGCAGGATGCGGTGGGCGTAGTAGATCGGCGCCGGCATCAAGGGTTCGGTCTCGCGACAGGCGTAACCGAACATGATGCCTTGGTCGCCAGCGCCTTCTTCCTTCTGCTTCTCGAGATTGGGATCAACGCCAAGCGCGATGTCGGCAGATTGCTCATGGACGTAGAATTGAAACTCGGCGTTCTTCCAGTGGAAGCCCTTCTGCTCGTACCCGATGTCGCGCACCGCCCGCCGTGCCGCATCCTCGATCAGCTCAGCCGTCACGGTTTTCGGTCCGCGTACCTCTCCCGCCATGACGATGCGGTTCGTCGTCACGAGCGTCTCGATCGCCACCCGCGAGAGCGGATCGGCGCCAAGATAGAGATCGACCACGGCATCGGAGATGCGGTCGCACACCTTGTCGGGGTGACCCTCCGAGACCGACTCGCTGGTGAAAAGATAATTTCGCCTATTCGCCACTTGACCCTCTATGACACCGACGGTGGAGGACGGGACCGTTTCTCGCGCCGGGTTAATACAAGGATAGGGGTGGCGGTCAAGCCGCCTGATTTGGCTTAAGCGTTATCGCTGCTTGCACTCAAGGCCCGCACAAGATCGACGACGCTCTTGCGGACTTTTGAATCGGCGATCTTGACGAAGGCGCGATTGAGCTCGAGGCCTTCACGGCTGTTGAGGAATTCGAGGATAAAGGCTTCGGAGTCCGCCTCCGCCATGCCAGGCGTCTTACGACCATCGGAATGGGGCGCTTCCTCAAAGAAGAATTGAACGGGGACGTCGAGGATCTCGGAGATCTGGAACAGCCGGCTCGCGCCGATGCGGTTTACGCCCTTCTCGTATTTCTGCACCTGTTGGAAAGTAAGTCCCATGCTCTCGCCGAGACGCTCCTGACTCATGCCGAGAAGCATGCGGCGCAAACGGACCCGGCTCCCCACGTGCTGATCCACCGGGTTAGGCTTCTTGCCTGCCATGCGTTCACTCACCAGCGTCATGATGGGTTGGCCGAATTTACGACGGTTTTTGTGCAGTCCCCAATTAGGCACGTTACTTAGGGGGTACATCCCAGGTCCGTCAAGCACTTAGGCGCTGTATGTTGCACTGCCCATATTGTTCGCCTTGAGAGGCATTTGCAAAGAGTTTCGAATGCCTGCAAATCCGGTCATGGCGCGTGGGCCCGCTTTGGTAGTAGGTCCGAAAGACGCAACGCGAGCCAGCCGAGGATCGCCAGGATAAGAACCGAAAGCTCGATCCATCGCCCCCAGCGCACGAATGGCGTCGGCGGCAGAGCCTTAGGCAGAAGCCCATCGACGACTCCCTCCTGCTTGAGACTTAGCTCGGCCACGACGCGGCCATAAGGATCGATGATCGCAGAGATGCCGGTGTTGGCGGCGCGCACGACCGGCAAGCCTTGCTCCACGGCGCGGAGCTCTGCCTGGTGAAAATGCTGATACGGCCCTGCGCTTGAACCGAACCAGGCGTCGTTGGTCACGTTGAGGAACCAACCCGGCCTTTGCGCTTTGTCGGTCACCTCGTCGGGAAAAATGATCTCGTAGCAGATAAGCGGCCTCGCCCGTGGGGCGCCGCGAATCGACAGCAGGCGAGGTCCGGTGCCGGCGCTGAAGCCACCGCGCACGCCCGTGAGCTGCATGATGCCGAGACTCTCCATGAAGTCCTGATACGGCAGATATTCGCCGAAGGGCACGAGGTGGACCTTGTCGTAGCTGCCGAGGATCTCCGCCTTGTCACCAAGCACGAGCAGGCTGTTATAGATGCGCGTCGAGGTAAGGCGACCTTGCGCATCGCGATCCTCGACGAGCCTGGCGGAGCCCACGAGCAGGCTCGTGCCCTCAGGCAGAAGATCGCCGATGGCGGCGAGCGCCTCTGGGGAGTCGGCCAAGAGAAAGGGGACCGCCGTCTCCGGCCAGACCACGAGCGAGATGCCGTCGAGTCCTCCAGCGCCGCCGGACTTGGTGAGATCGAGATAGGTCTTGAAGATTTCGGCGCTGTTCTCCGGGCGCCATTTTTTGGCCTGGTCCACATTCGCCTGGACAATCCGCAGTCGCACGCCGGTGGTGGTGGTGGTGGCGTCAGCGCTTCCAAGCCGCGCCCCTCCCCATACCGTCCCGACAGCAAACGCGACGAGGAGGAGGAGCGTGACGAGTACCGTGCCTTTGGGTCGCGCGAGCCCGGAGCCTTGCGGTGCCCAGATGGCGAAGGGGCTTGCGAAGAGAAGCACGGCCAAGAGGCTCAAGGCGTAGACGCCAAAGATGGAGGCCACCTGCATCATAGGAAGGGTCGCGGTGAGCCCGTAGCCCACGAGATTCCAGGGCAAGCCGGTCAGCACGTGGCCACGGGCGAACTCGGCGAGGCCGACGGCGATGGCTAGCGCGAACACTCTCGCCGCGCCGGGACACCACAGAGCCATGGCAAGCGCCGCCGCCGCCGCATAAAAGAGCGCCATGCCGCCGGCGAGCCCCGTCATGGCAAAAGGGATGAGCCAGCCGTGCCGCCAGGGCTCGACGAGAAAGGCCTCGGCAACCCAATAGAGACCTGTGAGGAAATAACCGAAACCGAACCAGAAGCCGAGGAGGCCAGCGCATTTCAGCCGGCCGCCAGGCTCAGCGTGGCTCGCATGGCACCTGTCGAGCAGCCACACGAGCAGGCCGAAGCTCAAAAACAGCACGGGCCAGGCATGCACGGGCGCAAAGGCGAGCACACAGATGGCTCCGGCGAAGGCGGCGAGCCCAGCGCGCTTTGCGCCGCTTGCCCGCGCAACCCAATCGGCCGCCGCTTGCACGGAATTTGAGAGCACTCAGCTGCTCTCGGGCGCTGGCGTTTCTGTCTCGATCTGCTTGCGCTCTTGCGGCGTGTGGATGCGCAGCTTCTTCATGCGCCGCGGATCGGCGTCAAGCACCTCGAACTCGATGCCACTCGGGTGCCGCACGAGCTCGCCGCGCGCCGGGATGCGGCCGGCGAGCGAGAACACCAGGCCGCCGATCGTGTCGATGTCCTCTTCCTGCTCCGGCGAGATCAGTTGCTCGCCGAGATGCTCCTCCAGCGCCTCGATCGGGGTCCGCGCATCGGCAATAAGGCCAAGGCGCAGATCGTCGCGGATCAGCGGCTCATCTGCGACGTCATGCTCGTCCTCGATCTCGCCCACGACCTCCTCGACTAGATCCTCGATGGAGACGAGACCGTCGGTGCCGCCATATTCGTCGACGACGAGGGCGAGATGCCTCCGCGACAGCTGCATGCGGAGGAGGAGATCGAGCACCGGCATGGAGGGCGGCACATAGAGGATCTCGCGGATGATGTTGATCGCGTCCACCGTGGTACCGAGATCAACGGCACCGAGATCGAGGCTCGCCGCCCCGGCCTTCTCCGCCGCCGTGGTGATCCACGACATGAGGTCGCGGATATGGATCATGCCGCGGGGGTCGTCGAGCGTTTCGCGGTAGACCGGGAGGCGGGAATGTTCAGCCTCGCGGAACACCCCCATCAACTCGGCGACGGTCATGGACTCTTCCACGGCGACGATGTCGGCACGCGGGACCATGACGTCCTCGACGGTGAGCTTGCCAAAGCGGAGAATGTTGAGGAGCATGGCGCGCTCTTGCGCGCTGAAGGTGTCGCCGCCGCCCTTGCTGCGGGCGAGCGCGTCCTCGATTACCTCGCGCAAATCGGGTTCCTCGCCGAGGCCGAACCGCGCCAAGAGGCGCTCGAGCCAGGACGGCTCCTCATCCGGCAACGGATCGCTTGTTGCCGGAAGCTCGCCCTCGGTCAGCGGAGCGTTACTCATAGAGACACCTCCGCGGGGTCCGCCACGTCCTCCCCATAGGGGTCGGTGATGCCGAGCCCGGCGAGGACCTTCGTTTCCAAGGCCTCCATAGCCTCGGCTCCCGCGTCGCGCTCATGGTTGAAGCCAAGCAGGTGCAACATGCCATGCACGACAAGATGCGCGACGTGATCGGCAACCGGGATGTGCTTGTCCTCAGCCTCTGCAAGTACCGTTTCGGCGGCAAGCACCACATCGCCAAGGGAGCATGGTTCGCCGGGCATTTCGCCCGCCGGCTCGCCGGCGGGAAAGGACAGCACGTTGGTGGAAGCATCCTTGCCGCGCCAGGTGCGGTTCAGCGTGCGCATCTCCTGATCGTCGGTGAGCATGAGCGTCACCTGGTAAGGAGCGTGTCGCGCCGGCGAAGCTGCGATGAAGGCCGCACGCGCGGCGCGCGTGAGTATCGCGTAACTCACTGCGATGCGCTCCCAAATCTCCGCGTGGCGGACGACATCTACGTCGAGCGGGGAGCCCTGGCTGGTGCTACTTGGACCGGGATCAGCCATGGCGTTCACCCTGCTTGGGCGCCGCCTCATAAGCATCGACTATCTTGCCGACGAGCTCGCGGCGGACCACGTCGCGGCCGGTGAAGGCGATATGGGCAATGTCGTCGATGCCTTTGAGAACAGCGACGGCATCGAGCAGGCCGGAGTCCTTGCCGTCAGGCAGGTCGACCTGCGTCGGGTCTCCGGTGACCATCATCTTGCTTCCCTCGCCGAGCCTGGTGAGGAACATCTTCATTTGCATCGGCGTGCAGTTCTGCGCCTCATCTAGGATGATCATGGCGTGGGACAGGGTGCGGCCGCGCATGAAGGCCAGCGGCGCGATTTCGATCATGCCGGTGGCAAGACCGCGCTCAACCCGCTCCGGCGCGAGCACGTCGTAAAGCGCATCGTAGAGCGGCCGCAAGTAAGGATCGACCTTCTCGCGCATGTCGCCGGGGAGGAAGCCAAGCCGCTCTCCGGCTTCGACGGCGGGACGCGACAGGATAAGCCGGTCGCATTTGCCGCTTTCGAGGCAGGCCGCGGCGAAGGCGACGGCCAAATAAGTTTTGCCGGTTCCCGCCGGGCCGGTGGCGAAGACGAGGTCATGAGCCTGTAGCGCCGAGAGATAGGTGCTCTGAGCTGGCGTTCGTGCGGTGATCAGGCGCTTCCGCGTGCGGATCTGCTGCGCGGCGGGGACCTTCGCCTCTTGCTGGTCGGCCTCGACCGCAGGTTCGGAGTCCCGCGCATGGCGTATGGCGCCCACCACCTCGCCCACGCCGATCATCTCCCCTTGCGCGAGCCGGCTATAGAGTTGCTCGAGCACGGACTTCGCCGTCTCGCGCGAATGTTCTGGTCCGCGCAAGCTCACCACATTGCCGTTGACCACGGCCTGGATGCCAAGCCGGTCCTCGAGCACTGCGAGATTGGCGTCATAGTCCCCGAGGAGATCGCGCACGAGCCTAATGTCGTCGAAGAACACCACGAGGGGTTCTTCACGGCCATTGGCAGACGAGGCACTTGCGCGCTTATCAGACGCGGCCCTTCGCCCACGCGTCAATGGCGGTCTCCGTCCGCTGGCCTTGCCGGTCACACGGCCGCCTGAACTGGTTCGCGCCATTCAAACTCCGATTTGATGACACCGGTGAGACTGTTCGGCCCCGCGCTCACAATGTCAACATCCACGATCTGGCCGATAAGGTCCTCTGGGCCGTCCCCATGCACGGGCTGCAGATAGGGTGAACGCCCGGCGATCTGGCCCGGTTTCCTGCCGTTTCGCTCGAACAGCACCTTAAGCCTCCGCCCCACCGTGGCCGCATCGAAGGCCTTCGCCGCGTCATCGAGCAGGCTCTGCAGGAGGTGCAGGCGCTCCCGGGAAATCCGGTCAGGCACCTGGTCCGGCAGGTTTGCGGCAGGCGTGCCGGGTCGCGCGCTATACTTAAAAGAAAAGGCCCGCGCAAAGCCAATGCTGCGGACAAGCGCCAAGGTCTCCTCGAAATCGGCGTCGGTCTCGCCGGGGAAGCCTACGATGATGTCGGTGGAAAGCGCGATGTCGGGGCGTGCCTTCCTGATGCGTCCGACAAGCTCGGCATAGTCGTCCGCGGTGTGCTTGCGATTCATGGCGCGAAGGATGCCGTCCGAGCCAGCCTGAAACGGCAGGTGCAGATAGGGCATGAGCTTTGGCTCCTCGCCATGGAGCGCGATGAGATCGTCGTCCATGTCGCGCGGATGGCTCGTGATGTAGCGGAGCCGCTCGATGCCACGCATCGCCGCGAGCCGCTTGAGCAGCTTGGCAAGCGACCAGTCGCCACCATCGGGGCCTTCGCCGCGATAGGCGTTCACATTCTGCCCGAGCAGTGTGATTTCACGCGCGCCAGAGCGAGCGAGCCTTTCCGCCTCGGCGATGATGGCGGTAGCAAGCCGCGAGTACTCGGCGCCACGCGTATAGGGCACGACGCAGAATGTGCAGAACTTGTCGCAGCCTTCCTGCACGGTGATGAAGGCGGAAGGATGCGCGTGGGTAAGCGGCCGCTCCGGCAGCGACAGGAACTTGTCCTCGGCCGGAAAATCCGTGGCCACCAAGCGCTCGCCTCGCTCGCGCACGCGCCCGATCAGCGCCGGAAGCTCGTGATAGCTTTGCGGCCCGACCACGAGATCGACCACTGAAGCTCGGTCGAGGATCTCGCTCCCTTCGGCCTGCGCCACACATCCGGCCACCGCGATCATGGTGTCGAGGCCGCAGGCGCGCCTTTGCCGCTTCACCGCACGTACTCGTCCTAGCTCAGAATAGACCTTGTCGGCGGCCTTCTCGCGGATGTGGCAGGTATTAAGAATGATGAGATCCGCGGCGGCGATGTCGGCCGTCGGCTCGTAGCCATGTGCCCCAAGCACTTCCTCCATGCGCTCGGAGTCATAGGCGTTCATCTGACAGCCGAAGGTCTTGATGTGCAGCTTTTTGGGGGCTTTCGCCATCGCCTGTTGGTGCGGCACTCGACTGCCTTTCGTCAAGATCCCGCTCGCGACCGCACCTCGAAACAGGGCCTTGCGGCAATTGTCGCAATCGAGGCCAGATCGGACCGAGCTGCTGGCTTTGCATCCCCCCAATCCCCCGGCGATAAAGTCGCAAGGCGTCGGTTGTTTCCGGATGGGCGAGGGGCTATATACTCGACTCAACATATAGGCTTTAGATTCGCCATTTCGTCCGTGATCTCACAAAAAGCAAAATATGGTCTCCGCGCCCTGGTGGCGCTCGCCAAGGAAGGCGACTCGCTCATGATCGGCGAGATTGCGGCCCGCAAGAACATCCCGCGAAAGTTCCTGGAGCAAATCCTGCTCGAAATGAAGCGCCACGGCATCGTCCACAGCCGGCGGGGGAAGCTTGGCGGCTATAGTTTGCTCATGCCGCCGGACAAGATCACCTATGGGCAGGTGTTGCGCATCATCGATGGGCCGATTGCCCCATTGCCTTGTCTTAGCCGCATCGCCTATCGACGCTGCTCGGACTGCAAGACCGAGGAAACCTGCGAAATCCGGCGGGTTTTTGCCAGGGTCGCGGAGTCGGCGAGAGAGGTACTCGACCGCACGACGATCGCCGATTCCCTCAATTCGCCCCTCCTCGCTAACGAGCCGGGGAGCGGGGCCCGCGCGATGGCGCATCGCTAAGGCATCGGCGGGCTACCTCCAAAATTGGCAACAAATTCCGCTCTCTGACCCTTTCGTAGCGACGGGGCTTCCATCCACATGAAAAGGTGGTAAGGTCTCGACTTGATAAAGTCCACCGAATAGATAGAGTTAAGGGTGTTCCACAGAGGAGATCGCATCCATGAGGAGATTTCGAAGCACCCTTGCCGCCGTGGCGGCGGTTGGATTCACCACGGTCGCCGCAAGCGCTGTGCTTGCCGACACCACCCTGCTCAATGTGAGCTACGACCCCACCCGCGAGCTCTACAAGGCCGTCAACGAGGCCTTCGCCAAGGATTGGCAGGCCAAGACGGGGGAGAAAGTAACGATCGAGCAGTCCCACGGCGGCTCAGGCAAGCAGGCCCGCGCGGTCATCGACGGATTGCAGGCGGACGTCGTGACGCTCGCGCTCGCTGGCGACGTCAACGCCGTCGCCAAGGCCGGGCTCATTAAGCCCGATTGGCAGCAGCGCCTCGGCAACAACTCATCGCCCTATACCTCCACCATCGTCTTTCTGGTGCGCAAAGGCAATCCAAAGGGCATCAAGGACTGGGATGATCTGGTCAAGGACGGCGTCCAGGTGATTACGCCCAATCCGAAAACCTCCGGCGGCGCCCGCTGGAACTATCTCGCAGCGTGGGCCTACGCTGACCAGAAATTCGGCCACGACGAAGCCAATGACAAGGACTTCATCAAGAAGCTCTATGCGAATGTACCGGTGCTCGATACCGGAGCGCGCGGCTCCACCACTACCTTCGCTCAGCGCGGCATCGGCGACGTTCTCATAGCTTGGGAAAACGAAGCCTTCCTCGCTCTCGACGAGCTCGGTGCCGACAAGTTCGAGATTGTCGTCCCCTCGCTTTCCGTAAATGCCGAGCCTCCCGTCGCCGTGGTGGACAAGGTCGTCGACGCCAAGGGCACCCGGAAGGTGGCGGAAGCCTATCTGAAGTTCCTCTACACGCCGGAAGCGCAGAAAATCATCGCCCATAGTTACTACCGTCCCATCAAACCTGAGGACGCAGACCCCAAGGACCTCGCGCGCTTCCCGAAACTGAAGCTCGTGTCTATTGACGATCCGCTCTTCGGCGGTTGGGCGAAAGCGCAGCCGAAGCATTTCGATGACGGCGGTATCTTCGACCAGATCTATCAGCCGAAATCGACGAACTGAGCTGACCCATGGCCGCAAGCTACGGCCTCGGGCTGAAACGGCCGAGCGCCATCCCGGGCTTCGGGTTGGCGCTCGGTTTTACGTTGACCTATCTCAGCCTAATCGTCCTCATTCCACTCGCCGCCCTTGTGCTCAAATCGGCGACGTCCGGTTTCTGGGACACGGTCACCGGCGCCCGCACGCTTGCCGCGCTCCGCTTGAGTTTTCTCACCTCGCTGTTCGCTGCGACGGTCAACGCCGTGTTCGGTACGATCATCGCCTGGGCGCTGCTTCGCTACCGCTTTCCTGGCCGGCGCCTGCTCGATGCCTTTGTCGACCTTCCTTTCGCGCTCCCGACCGCGGTGGCCGGCATCGCGCTCACCGCGCTTTACGCACCGAACGGGTGGATCGGGCAGTGGCTCGCGCCGCTCGGCATCAAGGTGGCCTACACGCCGACCGGCATTGCCGTAGCACTTATCTTCATCGGTCTCCCGTTCGTGGTGCGCACGGTGCAGCCGGTGCTCGAAGAGTTCGACCGCGAACTTGAGGAGGCTTCCGCGACGCTTGGCGCCAACCGGCACCAGACCGTGTTCCGCGTGATGCTACCGACGCTGATGCCGGCGATCCTGACCGGTTTCGCGCTCGCGCTCGCCCGCGCCGTCGGTGAGTACGGATCGGTGATCTTCATTGCCGGCAACATGCCGTTCATTTCCGAGATCGCCCCGCTTCTCATCATCATCAGGCTCGAAGAATTCAGCTATCCGCAGGCCGCGGCGATCGGCACGGCGATGCTGATGATCTCTTTCGGGCTGCTCTTCTTCGTGCACCTGATCCAAGCTTGGCGCAGGCGGAGGTTCGGAAATGACTGACGCTGCCATCGCCCCACTCCTGGTCGCGCCGATCGAGGGACCAAGGGTCACCACCGAGCGGCCCTTGGTCCAGGTTACGCTGATCGGCGTCGCTGTGATTTTCCTGGTGCTGTTTCTGCTGTTGCCCCTTGCCGCGGTGTTCGTCGAGGCGTTGAGGGCTGGCCTCGGTACCTATTTCGCCGCCATCACCGAACCGGACGCGGTTGCCGCGATCAAGCTCACGGTCTTGGTCGCGGCTATTGCCGTTCCTGCCAATGTCGTGTTCGGGCTCGCCGCTTCCTGGGCCATCGCCAAATTCGAGTTCAAGGGCAAGAGTGTGCTGAACACTCTCATTGACCTTCCCTTCTCGGTGTCTCCGGTGATCTCCGGCTTGATCTATGTGCTCCTGTTCGGAGCACAGGGCTATTTCGGGCCCTATCTGCAAAGCCACCACATCCAGATCATCTTTGCACTTCCCGGCATCGTGCTGGCCACGATCTTCGTCACCTTCCCCTTCGTCGCGCGCGAGCTAGTGCCGTTGATGCAGGAACAGGGGACGCAGGATGAGGAGGCCGCGCTGTCCCTCGGCGCCAGCGGCTGGAAGACTTTCCTCAAGGTGACGCTGCCCAATATCCGCTGGGCTCTGCTTTATGGCGTGGTGCTCTGCAACGCGCGTGCCATGGGCGAGTTCGGCGCGGTGTCGGTCGTCTCCGGACATATCCGGGGCAAGACCAACACCATGCCTTTGCATGTCGAGATCCTGTACAACGAATACAACTTTGCCGCCGCCTTTGCCGTGGCTTCGCTTCTGGCGCTGCTCGCCCTCATAACCCTCGTCATAAAAATCGGCCTGGAATGGCGTTACGCCGACCAGATCGCCGCCTCACGCCGCCACTAGGAGAAAATCATGGACGCTCGGGCGGTCAATGAGGTGAACTCTGCGGCCGGCGGTGTTTGGCCGCTCTCCTGGACGACGCGGTGGGATAGGCCGATGCATGTCAATGTCCAGAACGTCGTCAGAACCTTCGGCGTGACGCCGGCGCTGCACGGGGTTTCGCTCGAGATCGAGCCCGGCGAACTCGTGGCTCTGCTCGGTCCTTCTGGCTCCGGCAAGACGACATTGCTTCGCATCCTCGCCGGTCTCGATATTCCGACCGAGGGGCGTGTGATGTTCGATGGCGACGACGCCCTGAAGCTCACGGTGCAGCAGCGCAACGTGGGGCTCGTGTTCCAGAACTATGCTCTGTTCCGCCACATGAACGTGCTCGACAATATCGGCTTCGGTCTGCGGGTGCGGCCACGAACCCGCCGCCCAAGCCGCAAAGAGATCTGCAAGCGGGCGCTGGAGCTGCTCGATCTCGTGCAGCTGTCGGGATTAGAGAAGCGCTTCCCGTCCCAGCTCTCCGGCGGCCAGCGCCAACGGGTCGCCTTCGCCCGCGCGCTTGCCATCGAGCCGCGGCTGTTGCTGCTCGACGAACCCTTCGGCGCTCTCGACGCCAAAGTACGCCGCGACCTCCGTCGCTGGCTGCTCGAGCTGCACAACAAGACCGGGCATACCACCGTGTTCGTCACCCACGATCAGGAAGAGGCGCTCGAGCTTGCCGACCGCGTGGTGGTGATGAGCGAAGGTAGGGTCGAGCAGATCGGCACGCCAGATGATGTCTATGACGCACCGAACTCGCCCTTCGTTTTCTCCTTCATCGGGGAATCGAGCGTCCTCCCCGTGCGGGTCGAGCAGCGCAAAGTGTGGCTCAACGAAAAGCCACTCGACCTCCCCGCCAGCGATGTGCCGAACGGGCCGGCGAAACTGTTCCTGCGGCCGCACGATGTCGATGTCGTCGACAACGTGTCTGGCGCCATTGTGGGGGAGGTGACCGTCTTGCGGCGTCATGCCGGATTGCGGCGGGTCGATCTTGAAGTGGGCGCTCAGCGCCACCGCATCGAGATCGAGCTTCCCGCCGATTTTAGCCTCAATCTTGCGAGCCCCGTCGCATTTCTCCCGCGGCGCTACCGGCTCTACCCGGCTTCGCAGGCGCTTGGAAGCTGATAGGGTAGAGCCGCCTCAAGGCCCTTAGCGCTCTGACAGCCAGTGGGCCTTGAGGCGGCTTTCAGCGGACCGGGCGCCGGCCTCGGACCGGGCGTCCGCGTCCCGCAAAACTTGCCCTAGACTTAGGCCTTGCACTCGCTCATGCCCTTCATGGCCTTCATGGCGTCGGGCTTGCTCATGTACGTGCCGGCGCCGACCAGCATCATCGACTTGCCGTCCGGCTTCTTCGACGTGACCGAGCACTTATGGGTGCTCACGCTCTGCGCCACAAAGACTCAGCGGCAAAAGCCGGCGTCACCACGGGCTTGTTGCACGCCAATAGGGTCGGAGGCGCGCCTTCACCGTCGGGGTGAGATAGGCGCGAGGCCGAGCCACGGCTTTTCCCGCACCCGCTCCGCAGTACTCCCAAATGATGATTCTGGCCCGTGCCGACTTTGGCAGCCACTCGACCTGGTGCAGCCCGCCCGCCGCGAAGTCACGGTCCTCGGCACGGAAGTAGCTTGCGCGGAAAAAGCCTCGGCGCGGAAGAGGTCGCGTGAGCTATTGCAGCCGCACGAGCACGCTGTCGGCGGCGCCGGCGGCGTCGGTAACGGTGAGGCGCACGAAGCCAGGTCCCTCCGGCTCGAAGAAGAGGGTACGGTCGTCTCTCTTGGCGTCGAGCGGCATGCCGTTGAGCATAACCGTCAAGGGAGGCATGCCGCCGGAAATCTTGATGGGAAGGGGATCGGGCGTCTCTCCGGCCATCGCGGAAAGTTCAAGGCTCGCTCCATTTGGCGGAAACACGATATGCAGCGGCCGGGTGAAGCTCGCCGTTGCGACGGTGTGAGGCTGAAAGCGCTGGAGCGGCGGCGGCAGCTTCGCCGTGGTCGAGATCAGCGCGCCGGCCGGCGCCGGCGGAAGAGCCGCTAGCGGCTGCGGTCCCCGCGCGAAGGCATCGAAGAGGATGGGCGCGGCGGCGGTACGCCCGGCAAGGCCGTTCACCGGCGCGCCGTCTGGTCGCCCCACCCAGACGCCGATGGTGCGCCTGCCGTCGAAGCCGATCGCCCAGGCATCGCGATAGCCGTAGCTCGTGCCGGTCTTTAACGCGATGCGTCCGCCGGCGGCGCTTTGCGGCGGCGGGGTGCCTTGCAGGATCTTGGCGACATACCAGGCGGCGACCGGCTCCAGGAGCCGCTTCTCCTGGACCCGCGGGGCGTCCATCAGCTCTCGGAGCGGCTGCACGGTACCCCCCTGCGGAAATCCGGCATAGAGCATGGTGAGATCGGAAAGCCTGATGCCAACGCCGCCAAGTCCGAGAGCAAGCCCAGGCGCCTCGCGCTGCGGCAGCACCAGCGCGGCGCCGGCCTCGGCAAGCCGTGCGGTGAGCCGGCTCGGGCCCACTTCGTCGAGCACCGCGACCGCCGGCACGTTGAGCGACTGTTGCAGGGCGCGGCGGATAGTGACCGTGCCCTGGAAGGTGAGGTCGAAATTCTCTGGCGCATAGTTGCCATAGCGGAGCGGCCGGTCCTCGATCAGCGTGTCGGGATGGATCAACCCATCCTCGAAACCAAGACCGTAAATAAAGGGCTTGAGCGCCGATCCCGGGGAGCGCACGGCACGGGTTAGGTCGACTTGGCCCGCGCGGCGCTCATCGAAATAATCGGGCGAGGCGACCCTGGCGAGGACTTCGCCGCTCGCATTGTCGACGATCATGATAGCGACTGACATTTCCGACCCAAGCGCATGCGCCCGGGCCCGCGCGAGTCCTTCCAGAGACTTTTGCAGCGCCCCATCGATGGTGAGGCGGATCTCCCGCTGGTTGGGTGCAATCGCCATGGCGTCGTCGGCCGCGTGAGGCGCGATCATCGGCATTTTCTTGCGCACATGCGGCACGGGCTCATGTTTGGCGCGGGCGATCTCCGCCGCGCTGAACATCCCATGATGCGCCATGCGGTCGAGCACGCGGTC
>Ga0187805_10000371_pt1 | contig 14509 bp, 13 predicted proteins | sample NC_wetland_sal_i_6_FD_132965 | JGI IMG/M metagenome (GOLD analysis project Ga0187805, IMG submission 132965) | Wetland sediment microbial communities from Neuse River Estuary, North Carolina, USA - Control_5 | ecosystem: Environmental > Aquatic > Freshwater > Wetlands > Sediment | place: USA...
AGGGAAAGCGCGAGCCGGGCGAGCACCTGCTGCTCACCGCGGTGCGGGAGGTCTTCGAGGAGACCAGCGTCCGTCCCGTGCTCGGCCCCAGGCTGCCCACGACGGAGTACCTGGCCGGCGGCCGACCCAAGCGGGTGGACTACTGGTCCGGGGTCGGCCCGGATACTGTGGCCGCGGCCAGCCACGAGATCGACGCCCTGTCCTGGGTGCCGCTCGCGCAGGCCGCCGGCCACCTGAGCTACGCGCACGACGCCGCGGTGCTGGCCGCCCTCCGGCCGCGCCCGACCGTCCCGCTCGTCCTGCTCAGGCACGCTTCGGCCGGCCAGCGCACCGCGCACCCAGACGATGACGCCAGGCGCCCGGTGGACGCCGAGGGCGCGATCGACGCGCGGCTGCTGGCCGGCCTGCTGGCCTGCTTCGCGCCCCGCGCGCGGGTCCTGTCTTCGCCGGCGCTGCGGTGCCGCCAGACGGTGCAGCCGTACGCGGCGGAGTTCGGCGGGTCCGTCGAGGCTGAGGCCGCACTGGCGGTGCCGCGCCGACCCTCCGACTATCCTGTCGACCGAACGAGCGTTGGTGACTCCCTCGCGCACCTCCTGCGTGACCTGGTGGCGGCGGACCGGGCGGCGGTGGTCTGCCTGCACCGGGAGAACCTGCCCCAGGCGCTGGACGTGGCCTGCGCGGCGCTCGGGGCGCCCTCGGCCGTGCCCCACGATCCCGAGCTGCCCAAGGGCGGCTTCTGGGTCGTGCACGCGGCGTCAGGGACGCTGGCCGCCGTCGAGCGCTACGACCTACGCGAACCCCTAGAGGCTATGGATCCCCGGATGACGCTCAGGGGGACTCCCGAGTAACGAAGTCATCCTCGGCCTCGTGGTCCTCTTCAATCTCGGAGTTCTCCCCGGCAACGGAGTCATCCCCGGCCTCGTGGCCCTCTTTAGTCTCAAGGTAATCTTCGACCTCTGTGACCTCCTGGACCGCAGGGTCCTCCTGGACCGCAGGGTCCTCCTTAACCACAAGCTCAATCTCGATCACAGAGAACTCCTCAGTCTCGGAGTCCTCGAGGATCTCTGTCGTCTCTGAGGTCTCTACCGTTACTGGGGCGGCCCGGCGGCGGCGCCGGCGCACGACGCGGCGGATGATGTAGGCGGCGAGCAGGACGGCGAGGGCGAGGAGCACGTAGAGCGCGTACCGGTTGACGTTGCGGTAGATCGCGCCGATGGCGTCGCCGGCCACGTACCCGATGCTGACCCAGGTGGCGACCCAGGCGCAGGCCCCGAGCACGTTGAACCAGGCGAAGGTGAGCCAGCGCATCTGGGTGAGGCCGGCGATGATGCCGTTGGCCTCGCGCAGGCCCACGATGTACCTGGCGATGACCACGACGATGCCGCCGTAGCGGGAGACGATCGCCTCGGCCCGGTCCAGATGGTGCGGCTTGATCAGGACCCACTTGCCGTAGTGCAGGATCAGCTCGCGCCCGGCGAACTTGCCGATCAGGTAGCCGATCTCGGCGCCGGCGATCGCCGCGGCGACCGCGACCACGCCGACCACGACGACGTTCAGCCCGGCCCGGCCCGTGCCCGCGAAGATGGCGCCCCCGATCATGGCTAGCTCGCCGGGGATGACCGGGACGCCGATGTTCTCGAGCAGGAGCAGCAGGGCGATAGCCCCGTAGCCGTAATGATCGAGCGGGCCGGCCAGCGAGTTCAGGAACCCGGGCAGAGGGTTCGCGCTAGCCAGAGTCTCCATGCTCAGTGTCTCCCGGGTCCGGCGGCTTGCTCTTCCCGGCGTTGAACGCCTCGGCGACAGGACCCGCGGTGAGCTCGACCTGCCAGGCCCTAGCCCCGTACGACGCCAATGCCGCGCCCACCGTTTCCGGGTCGCTTGGCTGCGGGGGATCCCAGCTAAGCCTGCGCAGCACGTCGGGGGAAAGCAGGTTTTCGACAGGTAGCCTACTGGCCTCGGCGATGGCGGTGACCACGGCACGCGCCGCGGCCAGGCGCGCGGCGGCGGCCGGGTCGCGCTCGGCCCAGCGATGCGCGGGGGGCGGCCCGTTCGGTATCGCGCCGCCCGCGGCATCGGGCAGCTCGCCGTCGGCGCTGGTCCGCGCGCGGTTGATCGCGGCCAGCCACTCGTGCTCATGCTTTCTGGCCTGGCGGCTCGCGAACCCGCCGATCCGCATGAGCTGCCCGGTGCTGACCGGAAGCGACCTGGCCGCCTCGATGATCGACGTGTCGGGCAGGACGCGCCGCGGCGACAGGTCCGCGGCCTGGGCGATCTTGTCCCTGGTGATCCACAGCTCCCGGACCACGGCGAGCGCGCGCCGCGATTGCACGCGGTGGATCCCGGACGTGCGCCGCCACGGGTCCGCCCGGGCCGTCACGGGCTTGGCGGCGAGCGCCGCCGCGAACTCCTGGCGGGCCCACTCGGTCTTGCCCTGCTCGGCGAGTTCCTCGGCCAGGGCGTCGCGCAACTCGATCAGCACCTCGACGTCGAGTGCGGCGTACCGCAGGAGTTCGGTCCGCAGGGGGCGGACCGACCAGTCGGCCGCCGAATGACCCTTCTCCAGGTGGAACCCGAGCACCTCCTCGACCAGCGTGCCGAGGGCGACCCTGGGGTACCCGAGCAGCCGGCCGGCCAGTTCGGTGTCGAAGAGCCGCCCGGGTCGGAAGCCGATCTCGGCGAGACAGGGCAGGTCCTGTGACGCCGCGTGCAGGACGGCCTCGGCGTCGGCCAGGGCGGCGTCAACGCCGGAAAGGTCGGGACAGGCGGTCGGGTCGATCAGGACCGTCCCGGCCCCGGCCCGCCGGAGCTGGACCAGGTACGCGCGTTGCCCGTACCGGTACCCGGAGGCTCGCTCGGCGTCGACCGCCACGGGGCCTTCACCCCGGGCCAGCCGGTCCGTGACCTCGGCCAGTGCGGCGCTGGTCTCGACGACGGGAGGCAGGCCGTCCCGCGGCTCAAGGAGCGGAACGGACCCTTTGCCCTCGTGGGGCCCGTCGTACCTGCCGACCTCAGCGTCTGCGCTCACCCGTGCCCCGGCGGCCGCAACGCGCGGGTACCCGGCGGTTCCAGGCCGGCCGCGGCCGACAGGCAGTCGCACCACGCCGCGATGTGCGCGGGCAGGTCAAGGACGTCCAGGTCGACCTCGCCCGGGCTGTTGGCCCTGGCCGTGCGCCCGGATCGCTTGCGCGCCGATGAGCCGGCGGTCCGGCCTGGGCCACCGGGGGGCGCCGGGGACCAGGAGGCGCGCAGCTCGAACCCGGTGAGGGGCAGTTCGTCCCGCTTGGTGCCGAACCCCTCGGTGATGACCCTGGTCACCGTGCCGCTGCTCTGCGCGTAGCCGGGGACCTGGTGATCCAGCGCCTCGGACAGCCAGCTCCACCCGACCTCGCCGAGGAGCGGATCGGCGGCGATCTCCGGCTCCACCTCGGCGCGGATGTACGCCACCAGCCTGAATACGCCGTCCCAGCCTTCCTGGCCGTCCGGGTCGTAAAGCAGCACCAGCCGTCCCCACGCGACGTCCGCGTCATCGCGCTGGACCGCGGCCGCGATGGCGGTGGCGTAGGGGGCCAGCCGCTTGGGAGCGGGGACGTCCTCGAAGGCCAGGTTCCGGTCGGCAAGGTCGTCACGGCCCTGCTGGAACGCGGCCACCGCGGCGGCGAACGTCGCCTCGGCTGGACTGCCCGCGCTGTGCGTGGCTGTATCTGCTGCTGTCAGCGGGGCGGTTTCCGCTTCGGCGCCGGAGGCCGCGCCCGGGCGCCGTGCCGCCCCCGATCGCGCGGTACGCCGATTCCCCGGACCGTCACCCGGCTTCATGACCCGAGCGTACGTGTCACTCATATGCTTCTCGCGCGAGGGGCGCAAAGGTTCATGCCCGAACACCGTGTTTCATGCAAGTTCGACCGATTCAGGTTCAGCCTAGAACCAGTACGGATCAGGTAGGTCGGTTACGCGGCCCTGGACGCGGGCTCGCTGGTCACGAGTTCGGCCAGCGGGAGGCCGATGAGCAAGGCGTCGCCGCACACGGTGCAGGCCCATTCCGGGCAGTCGCCATCCCCTGTGTCCGGGCAGCCGCCCGCCTCCGCGTGAAACTGCTCGAATAGTCGCTCGTCGCTGCATCCGGTGCAGTACCGGGTCAGATGCGTCATCCTGGCGACCTCCTCCTTGCGGTTCAGCACGGACTGCGCAGGGTTGAAAGCAATCTGATGCCGATAGTGACATGCTCACGCGCTCGCCCGTGGGATCTCGGGCGGCGTGTCTGCCGTCGGTCCGGACCTCCCATATCGGGCACGCTCATGTGAGACGATCCCTGACGTGACCGTAGTCCCGCTCAAGTCCCCTTTCCTGCAGGCTTGCCGGAGGGAGCCCGTTCAACGTACGCCCGTCTGGTTCATGCGGATGGCGGGCCGCTCGCTGCCCGAGTACCGCAAGGTCCGGGAGGGCGTCTCGATGCTCGATTCGTGCACGCGCCCCGACCTGATCACCGAGATCACCCTGCAGCCCCTGCGCAGGTACGACGTGGATGCGGCCATCTTGTACAGCGACATCGTGGTCCCGCTGCGCGCGATCGGGATCGACGTCGACATCAAGGCGGGCATCGGCCCGGTGGTGGCGACCCCGGTCCGGACGCCCGCGGACCTGGAGCGGCTGCGCCCGCTGGATCCCGGTGACGTGCCGTACGTGACCGAGGCGATTCAGATGCTCGTCTTCGAACTCGGTGAGCGCCCGCTGATCGGCTTCGCGGGCGGGCCGTTCACGCTCGCGTCCTACCTGGTGGAAGGCGGGCCGTCCAAGAATCACGATCTGACTAAGGCGCTGATGTACGGCCACCCGGAGCTGTGGCACGCGCTACTCGGCCGGCTGGCCGACATCACGATCTCGTTCCTCCGGGTCCAGGTGGCAGCGGGCGCGTCGGCCGTCCAGCTGTTCGACTCGTGGGCCGGGGCGGTCAGCCCGGACGATTACCGGCAGGCCATCCTGCCGCATACCAGCCGGATCTTCGCCGCGCTGGAATCCTTGGACGTGCCGCGCATCCACTTCGGGGTCGGAACGGGCGAGCTTCTCGGGCTGATGGGCGAGGCCGGGGCCGACGTGGTCGGGGTCGACTGGCGTATCCCGCTGGACGAGGCCGCCCGGCGGGTCGAGCCGGGCAAGGCCCTGCAGGGCAACCTGGACCCGGCGATCCTGCTCGCTGGATGGGAGGTCATCGAGGAGCGGGCCAGGGACGTGCTCGCGCGCGGGCGCACCGCCGAGGGCCACGTGTTCAACCTGGGGCACGGCGTGCTGCCGGAAACCGATCCCGGCGTGCTAGCCAGGCTTACCGACCTCGTGCACGAGGAATCCGCGCACCCGCTCGCCTGAGCGCGCTGGGCCCTGGTCAGGGTGTCCAGTGGAGTCAGGGTCTCCAGTGGGCGATGAAACCGAGGTAGCGGTCGGCGATCTCGCGGCGCGCGTTGACCGCCGCGCTGTCGGTGGCGCCGAACGCCTCGTACCGGCTCAGCACGTCCTCCCAGATGCTGCGCCCGATCGCGAACCCGACGAACGCGTCGACCTGGCTGGCCACCTCGAGCCAGTGGTCCAGCCGCTCGGCAGGCGCGTCGCGGCCCAGGACGATCAGATCGGCCGTGCGTCCGCCCGCCTTGGCCTGCGCGGCCACCTGCTGCGCGGCCTCGACGGTCTCCAGGCCCTCGACCTTCCATAGCGTCGGCTCGACGCCGTGCGCCTGGTTGTCGGCGATCACCTGGGCGACCAGGCCGGGGCGGAGGTCGTGGTCGTACGCGCCGGCGTCGTGGCCCGCCTGGGCCAGCTGGGCGTCCGTGGCGGGCACGAGGAGTTCGTACAGCAGGGGCACGCCGACGGTCCGGAGCCCCGCGCTGACCTGCGCGAGGCTGGTGAGCTGCGCGTCGCGCTGGGCCGCGTCGAAACCGGGGTTGTCGCGGACGAGCACCTTGGCGTAATCGGGCTTGACCGACTCGACGTGCTCGAGCCACTGATCGCCCCATTCCAGCGTGAACCAGTCATGCCCGCTGGCCTCGACCGGCACCGCCAGCACCATGGGGTCGGCATTGCTCTTTACCGCGTCGATGACTTCCTGGCCGTACCGCTCGTCGACGAGCACCCCGATGCGCCCGGAGGTCACCTTGGGCTGGGCCACCTGCAGGCCCTGGAAGATCAGGAGCTTGGCGGATCTCATCGCCTCGACTTGCGCCTGATCCGGGTCGTCGTGCTTGACCTCGAACAAGGTCCGGCCGAACGACTCGCGGTGATCCATGGCCAAGATGAACAGCGGATCGGCGTGCCGCGGCTGCCATCCCGAGTTTCCCGTCATGGTCGGGACGCTACCCGATCACCCGTGGCCGCGGGGAACGGGGCGGGACCGGGCCAGGGCCCGGTCCCGCCCCGTTGGCTAGCTGTCCTGCGAGGCAGGCTGGGCCGTCGGCCTGCGGCGGAGGAACCAGCGCCGGCCCCGGAAGATCACGAACGCGACGACGGCCGCGACGACGGCGAACGGTGCGACGGCGCCGAGGAAGGCCAGCGTCCAGTCCACCGTGACCCGCAGGCCGCGCCAGCCGGCCTTCCAGCCGCCGCCCAGCGACGGCGGGGCCTTCGGGTGGTGGACCGGGGCCTTCGCCTTCGGGCCGAGGATGGTGACGGTCACCGTCGCGTAGGTCGTCTCGTGGCTGAGGGCCCGCTGCTGCGCCTGCAGCGCTTCCAGCTGGGTTTCCTCCTGGTTGATCTGGTTCTGCACGTTGAGCAGGTCGTTGACCGAGCCGGCGTGTGACAGCAGCGCGCGCAGCTGGGCGATGGCCGCCTCGAACGAGGTGACCTGGCTGTTCACGTCGGCGACCTGCTCGGTCACGTCCTGGGCCTGCTGCTGCAGCGACAGCTGGGTGCCGAGGCTGTCCGCGAGCTCGCTGAGGGTGCCCGCGTACGAGGTCACCGGGATCTTCAGCGTGATCGTGGCGGTGGCCTGCGACGGGTGATCCGGGTTGGACGAGTTGTTCTCGCTCGAGACGTATCCGCCGATGCCCTCGGCGATCTGCGTCGCCCTGGTGGTCGCGGAATTGACGTTCTGCGCCCGCACGGTCAGCTCGGCGTTGTAGATGATGTCGCTCCCGGGCGCGAGCTGGGCCGTGGTTATCGTCGTCTTGCCGCCCTGCTGCGACGGCAGCCCGAGGGCCCGGCTTCCGGCCGCAAAGCTTCCGGCCGCCGCGGTGGGCACGGCGGAGGGTGCCTGCGCCGCCGCCCCGGCAGGCAGTGCCGCCGTGTTCGGGCCGCTCGACGCGGCCGAGCTAGACGCCGCGCTGCTCGAGCAGCCGGCCAGGAATAGTGCTCCGCCGAGCATGGCGGCGACAGCAGCCACCCCGGCGACCCCGAATCGTGTGCGCCAGGCCCGCGCGGACCGGCCCTGCAAACCCTGTACGTTCAGCATGCGGATGTGACGGCGCCCACACCCGCCCGGTTCCGTCGTCCTGGTCACGATCGCGCAGCGGCCCGGCCGCACCCCGGTCACAACCTTGGATCTGCGAGGCTGGGGGCATGCATCTAACGGACGCGCGGCCTCACGTGGTGATCGTGGGGGGCGGGATCGCCGGGCTCGCGGCCGCGTTCTTCCTCAGGGACGAGCCGGTCAGGGTGACCGTCCTGGAGGGATCGCCGCGGCCGGGCGGCAAGCTGTGCGTATCGGAGATCGCGGGCGTCGCCGTCGACGAGGGGGCCGAGGCGCTGCTCGTGACCAGGCCTGAGGGCACCGGGCTGATCGCCGAGCTGGGACTGGGCGGCGAGCGCGTCGCCCCGGGCACGACCTCCTCGGCGATCTGGACGCTCGGCGCTCTGCATCCGCTGCCGCGGCGTCAGTTCATGGGCGTGCCGTCCGACCTGGCCGAGCTGGCCAGGTCCGGAGTGCTTACCAGCGACGGCGTGGCCAGGGCCAGCCAGGACCTCGAGCTGCCTGCGACCGCCCGCGACGGCGACGTCGCCGTCGCGCGGTACGTCGGAGCCCGGCTCGGCGCCGAGGTCGTCGACCGGCTGGTCGATCCGCTGCTCGGGGGGGTGTACGCCGGACGTTCGGCGGAGCTGTCCTTTGACGCCACGTTGCCGGCGCTGGCCACGGCCTCGCGGAAGTACCGGTCGCTCGCGGAGGCGGCCGGATCGTTGCTCCCGTCGCCGGCTCCTACCCGTTGTCCCGATGACCCGGGCGCCAGGCCCGCACCGGGCGGATCGGTGTTCACCACGCTGGCCGGCGGGCTGGGCACGCTGCCCGAGTACCTGGCGAGGGCCTCGGGCGCCCACGTGCGCACCGGGGCGATGGCCCGCGAGCTGTCCCCTGCCGAGGGCGGCTGGCGGCTCACGGTGGGATCCGCGGCGGCCCCGGAGCAGATCGACGCCGACGCGGTGATACTGGCGGTCCCGGCGCGGCCCGCCGGCCGGCTGCTGGCCGGCGCGCCGGGTGCCTCGGCCGCTGTCGCGGCGCTCGCCGAGATCGGGTACGCGAGCATGGCGATCGTCACGCTCGCGTACCCGCGCTCCGCCTTTCCCGCGCCCGGGCTGGCGGCGCTGGGCTGGAGCGGGTACCTGGTTCCCGCCGTCGACGGGCGGGCGGTCAAGGCCGTCACCTTCTCCACGGTCAAGTGGCCGCACCTGGCCGGGGCCCCGGAGTCCGGCGCCGCGCCGCTCGAGATCGTCCGGTGCTCGGTCGGCCGGATCGGCGAGGAAGCCCTGCTGCAGCGGGCCGACGACGAGCTGGCGGCGCTGGCCGCGGCGGAACTCGCGGCGGCGACCGGGGTGCGCGGCGGGCCGGCGGCCACCCGCGTCACCCGGTGGGGCGGGGGCCTGCCCCAGTACACGGTCGGACACCTAGACCGGGTGGCGAGGATCCGGGCGGGGGTCGCGGCCCGGCCGGGCCTGGCCGTCTGCGGCGCGGCCTACGACGGGGTGGGCATCCCCGCGTGCATCGGCACCGCCCGCGCGGCCGCCAGCCAGGTCACGGCGTTCCTCGCGGCCCGGCGCTGACCGGTGCCGCATGGCCCGCCGGCGTGGCCGACAATGGTGGCATGTCTGACGAACACGGGATGACCGAGCCGGACGGCCCCCAGACCGAGACGGACGGGGCCGCCGACGCGGCGCGCAAGCTCAAGGCGCGCGAGCTCAACGAGCTGGTCCGGTACACGATGTGGTCGGTGTTCCGGGTGGCCGACCGGACCGCGCTGGAGGCCGGCGGGCCCGGCAACGCCGCGGCCGAGGTCGCCGACCTGCTCGACCAGGCCGCGGGCAAGGGCATCGTCACCCGCGGCTGCTACGACGTCCAGGGCTTCCGGGCGGACGCGGACTACATGCTCTGGTGGGTGGCACCGACCTCGGACGAGCTCCAGGAGCTGTACGTGCGGTTCCGCCGGACCCGGCTCGGCCGCCTCAGCGAGCCGGTCTGGTCGGCGATGGCGCTACACCGCCCGGCCGAGTTCAACAAGGGCCACATCCCGGCCTTCCTGGCCGGGGAGGAGCCGCGCGCGTACGTGAGCGTGTACCCGTTCGTGCGCTCCTACGAGTGGTACCTCCTCGATCCCGCCGAACGCCGCAGGCTGCTCGCCGAGCACGGGATGATGGCCCGCGAGTACCCCGACGTCAGGGCCAACACGGTCGCCTGCTTCGCGCTCAACGACTACGAGTGGATGCTCGCCTTCGAGGCCGATGAGCTGCACCGGATCGTGGACCTCATGCGCCACCTGCGCGGCGCCGAGGCCCGGTTGCACACCCGGGTCGAGATCCCGTTCTACACCGGCCACCGCAAGCCGGTGCGCGCGCTCGTCGCCGACCTCGTATAACCGGACCGCGGGGTGGCTGACGACCTGCAGGTGAACGGCTGGCTCGTGATACCGGCCGCCGAACTGCACGAGCGCTTCTCCCGATCCTCCGGACCCGGGGGCCAGTCGGTCAACACCGCCGACAGCCGGGTCGAGCTCTCCTTCGACGTCGAGCACTCGACCGCCCTCCCGGCGTGGGCGCAGGCCAGGGCGCTCGAGCGCCTGGCCGGCCGCCTGACCGGGGGTGTCCTCACCGTGGCCGCGTCCGAGCAGCGCAGCCAGCTCGCGAACCGCCACGCCGCCCGGGCCCGGCTGGCCGCCCTGCTGCGGGACGCCATCGCCCCGCCGCAGCGCCCGCGCGTCCCGACCCGGCCCACCAGGGGCTCGAACGAGCGCCGCCTGGAAGCCAAGCGCAACCGCGCCTCGATCAAGCGCGCCCGCCGCTACGACACCCGGGGCCCCGACTAACCGAAGACGTCATGCGGCCGCGGCAGATGGCCCGATCCGGCTAGGTTCGCGCCCGGCACGTACGCCCGGCGTGGCAGGAGCGGCGGACGTATGATGTTCTGGCCGCGGTTGGGGAGCCGGCGGATGGCGGCCGGTGCGGTCGGCGTCGATCTAGATGAGGGGCCTGGGCTGGTGGCCACGCAGGCGCTCATGTCGTGGGACAACTTGCCGACGCCCGTGTCGAGCTTTATCGGCCGGGAGGTGGAACTGGCCGAGGTGCGCGGCCTGATAGCCCGGTCGCGGCTCGTCACGCTGACCGGTGGGGGCGGGGCGGGCAAGACCCGGCTGGGGCTGCAGGTGGCGGCCGGGCTGGCCGATGAGGCGGGGGAGGGGGTGTGGTTCGCCGATCTGGCCCCGGTACAGGATCCGGGTCTGGTGGCGGTGACGGTGGCGGATGCGCTGGGGGTGCGCGTCGAGGCGGGCCGCCCGGTGCTGGAGTCGGTGGTGGCGGCGGTGGCCGGGCGGCGGCTGCTGATCCTGCTGGACAACTGCGAGCACCTGATCGGGACCTGCGCCATGGTGGCCGACACGATGCTGCGGGGGTGCCCGAACCTGGCGCTGCTGGCCACCAGCCGGGAGCCGCTGGGCATCGGCGGGGAGCAGGTGTACCGAGTGCCGTCGATGGGGGTCCCGGCCGACGGCGATGACGCCGCGGCGGTGCAGGCCAGCGAGGCGGTGCGCCTGCTGGCGGACCGGGCCGAAGCGCAGGGAGTGGTGCTGGCCTGGGATGAGCCGGCTACACAGGTGGCGGGGCGGATCTGCCGCCGGCTGGATGGCATCCCGCTGGCCATCGAGCTGGCCGCGGCGCGGCTGAGGGTGCTCTCGGCGGCCGAGCTGGAGGCCCGCCTCGACCAGCGGTTCGCCATCTTGACGGGCGGGTCGCGGGCCGGCCTGGCCCGGCAGCAAACGCTGCGGGCGATGGCGGACTGGTCCTGGGAGCTGCTGACCGACGCGGAGCGAGCCGTGCTGGCCCGGCTATCGACCTTCGCCGGGGGGTTCGGCCTGGCCGCGGCCGAGGCGGTCGCCGCCGGCCCGGACGTGCCCGCCGCGGAGGTGATCTGGCACCTCGGCGCGCTGGTGGACAAGAGCCTGGTCCAGTTCGGGGACGCCCGCGCCGGGCCAGGCCGGTACCGGCTGCTGGAGACCGTGCGGCAGTACGCGGCCGGGCGGCTGGACGCGCTGGGCCCGGCGGCCGGCGCCGCCCGGATCGCGCACCGCGACTACTACCTGACGCTCGCCGAGGCGGCGGCCCCGCACCTGGTGGCCTCCGATCAGGGCGCCTGGCTGGACCGGCTCGATGCCGAGCTGGGCAACCTGCGGGCGGCGATCGCCTTCAGCCTGACCCAGCCCGACCCCGAGCCGGGCCTGCGGCTGGCCGCTGCTCTGCGGTTGTACTGGCCGGCCCGCGGGCACTCCGCCGAGGGCGCCGGCGTGCTACGGGCGCTGCTGGACGCGCCGGACGCCCGGCAGCCGACGCTGCCCCGCGCCCGGGCGCTGGTCGCAGCGGTCCGCATACTCGCGCAAACGGGCGGCGGCTTCGCGACCGCCGAGGATTACTGCGAGGAGGCGCTGGCCATTGCCCGCGCCGCCGGGGACGATTACCTGGTCGCCGACCTTACGTGCGAGCGAGCCTGGGTGCTGCTGATCCAAGGGAAGCACGAGGCTGCGCTGCCCCTCACCGAGTCGGGCCTGGGCCTGGCCCGCCGCCTCGGGGATCCGCACCTGACCGTCCGGCTGTTTAACGCGCGATCGTACGCTCACTACGCGCAGGGCGATCACGCGGGCGCGGCGCGCGATGCCGCCGAGGGCCTGCGGCTCGCCCGCCAGGCCGGAGGCCAGCTACAGGTGGGGCGAATACTCGTCAACCTCGGGGTATACGAGCTCACGGCGGGCGAACTTGATGCCGCCCGCCGCCACCTGGCCGAGGCGCTCGACACTTCCCGTGCGCTCAACATCCGCTCCGACATCGTCTACCAGGCCTTCAACCTCGGCCTGGCCGAGTACCTCGGCGGCTCGCCGGATGCGGCCGAGGCCTTGTTCGCCGAATCACTCGACCTGGCCTGCCGCATGGGTCTGAGGTCGAGCATCGCCTATGCGCTGATCGGCCTGGCCATGGCTGGCCGCGGCGGCGCCAGCCGCGGCGGTGCCGACCGCGGCGGTGCCGACCGCGGCGGTGCCGACCGCGGCGGGGCCGGCCCGGGGTGGTCCGCCCGGCTGCACGGCGCGGCCGACCAGGCGCTGGCCGATCTGGGTCAGGCCCTGGAGCCGCTAGAGGACCGGCTGGCCGACCTGGACCGCGAGCGGCTGCGCGCCGCGATGAGCGCCCCGGCCTTCGACGCCGCATACGCGGCGGGCCGCACCCTCGACCTGGCGTCCGTGGCTCAGGAGGCGTTGCGGACCAGGCGGGCGCCGCGCCCGGGTGCGCTGGTCAGCGAGCCGGATGGTGGCCCATCTGGCGCGGCCGTGACGGCGCTGACGGCTCGCGAGCTGGAGGTGCTGAAGCTGGTGGCCCAGGGGTCGAGCAACCAGGACATCGCCCGGCACCTCGTGCTGAGCGAGCACACCGTGCACCGGCACCTGGCCAACATCCTGCGCAAGCTCAACCTGTCCTCCCGCGCGGCGGCCGCGGCCTGGGGCGTGCGGACCGGCCTGGTATGAGCGGGGACTAGTCCGGGGCCAACCGGCCCCAATTCAGAGCGCGGGGACGTTGACGACGATGGCTTCCTGGGTGGAGCGGGCGATCACGACGATGGCCTCGGTGTCCGGGGACGGGTTCTCCTCCCGGTGCGGGACGTGCGGGGGAACCCAGACGTAGTCCCCCGGTGAGGTCTCCAGCCGGACCAGTTCCCCGGTGTCCTGATCGCGGAACACGAAGACCGGGTGACCGGATACCACGTAGATCCCCGTCTCGGATGAGCCGTGATGGTGGTCACCCGAGGAACTCCCGGGCAAGACCACGGTCCGCCCCATCCACAGGGCCTGCGCGCCGACCAGGTCGCCGGAGATGGCGGCGGTCCGGACCATCCCGCTGGTCTGCGCGGTGCCGGGCGACAGCGATCCGGCCCGGATCAGCCGCAGGCTCACGAAGCCTCGGGCTCCAGCGTCAGCGACACCGAGTTGATGCACCAGCGCTGATCGGTGGGCACGTCGTAGCCCTCGCCGGCGAACACGTGGCCCAGGTGCGAGTCGCAGGCGGCGCAGCGGACCTCGGTGCGGGTCATCCCGAGCGTGCTGTCCTCGATCAGGACCACGGCGTCGCCTTCGGTTGGCTGGTAGAACGACGGCCAGCCGCAGTGCGACTCGAACTTCGCATCCGAACGGAACAGCTCGGCGCCGCACGCGCGGCACCGGTACACGCCCCTGGTCTTGGTGTTGGTGTACTCACCCGTGAACGGCGCCTCGGTGCCGGCCTGGCGCAGCACGCGGTACTCCTGCGGGGTCAGCTGCTCCCGCCACTCGTCGTCCGTCCGGGTGACCTTGTCCATGACATGGAGGGTACCGCCACGCCCTTAACGAATCGGAATCGCAGCCGCTAGATGGGATACTCATGCACATGGTTCTGCGCATGTCGGCCGGGCGCATGGTGGGGCGGGACGGCGAGCTTAGCCGCCTGCTTACCCTGCTCGATGACGCCGGGGCAGGCCGGTCGGTGGTAGCGCTCGTCAGCGGGGACGCGGGCGTGGGAAAGTCCCGCCTCATCAGCGAGGCCGTCGCGCTCGCCGCGGGGCGCGGCTTCACCGTGCTATCCGGCCACTGCGCCGAGCTGGGCGATAGCGTCCCCTACCTGCCGATGGCCGACGCGCTACGCGGTGCCGCCCAGTCGAGCGGGGTCCGCGACGCACTCAGCTCGCGCCCGGCGCTGAACCGGCTGCTGCCCGAGGGCACGGACGGCCAGCGCGAGGACGAGGACCGGTCCGGCCTGGCCAGGCAGCAGATGCTCGGCGGCGTGCTCGGCCTGCTCACCGAGCTGGCGGCCGCCGCGCCGGTCCTGCTGGTGCTCGAGGACCTGCACTGGGCCGACGCCTCCACCAGGGACCTGGTCATCTTCCTGTCCCGGATGCTGCACCGGGAACGGGTGGCGCTGATCGGCAGCTACCGGAGCGACGACCTGCACCGGCGCCATCCGCTCCGGCCCGTGGTGGCCGAACTGCAGCGGCTGCCCAGCGTCATCTCGGTCGACCTGGCGCCGCTGGATCCCTCCGCCC
>Ga0187805_10000373_pt1 | contig 14503 bp, 11 predicted proteins | sample NC_wetland_sal_i_6_FD_132965 | JGI IMG/M metagenome (GOLD analysis project Ga0187805, IMG submission 132965) | Wetland sediment microbial communities from Neuse River Estuary, North Carolina, USA - Control_5 | ecosystem: Environmental > Aquatic > Freshwater > Wetlands > Sediment | place: USA...
GGCCAGTTCCGCCTGCGCTTCGAAGCCGGCGGTACGGTTCTTGAGGACGCCGACGGTGGTCGTGAGGGCCTGCGATCCGAGGATGATGCGCAGTGGCGCGGGCTGCTGGTCCGCGCTGGCGATGATGGCGGCGGCCATCCGGGCCGGGTCGCCAGGTGCGAGCCCGCTGGCAGGGTCGAGCATCGTCAGGAAACCATGCGCCGGGGTGCCGTCGTACGCGGGCATGAGGTCTGCGACCTGGGCGCTGCCGTAGCGGAATTCGGTCCGGGCGCCGCCCGGCTCGACGATGGTGACGCCGATGCCGAACGGCGCGACCTCCTGGGCGACCGACTCGGCGAAGCCCTCGATGCCCCACTTGGTGGCGTGGTACATCGAGTTGCCGGGGAAGGCGACCTGCCCGCCGTAGGTGGAGATCTGGATGATCCGCCCGCCGCCCTGGGCGCGCAGGTGCGGCAGGGAGGCCCGGATGAGCTGGATGGACCCGGTGAGGTTCGTGGCGATGATGTGGCTGACCTGCTCGTCGGACAGTTCCTCAGCCGCGCCGAACAGGCCGTAGCCGGCGTTGCTCACCACCACGTCGACCCGCCCAAGGCGGGCGAAGCTGCGATCCACCACGTCGCGGATGGCGGCGGCGTCGGTCACGTCCAGCAGCTCGCGGTGGAACGTGTCCGGGTATTTCTGCACGAGGTCGGCGACGCTGTCGGGTCGGCGGACGGTGCCGACGACGGTGTCGCCGCGGTGGAGCAGCTGGGTGGCCAGCTCGCGGCCGAAGCCGCTGCTGACGCCGGTGATGAGCCAGGTCCTTGGGGTCATGTCGTTTCCTTCGCGGATGGGGGCGCGACCTCGTCAATGGCGGCAAGGGCGTTGAGCGTGCGGGGGTAGCCGATGAACGGCACGAGGACCGTGATGACGCTGATCAGCAGCTGCCGGCCGTTTCCGACGTTGAGGTTGGCCGCCACGTGCCCCCTGACCTGCGGGTCGCATCCGCCGAGGGCCGCCAGCATGGCGAAGGTGAGCAGCTCGCGGGTCGGTACGTCGATCCCTGTGCGGGTGATGTGGTCGCCGAAGCAGTTGGCGGACAGGAACTGCTGGAAGTGCCGCTCGTCTCCGGCCGCGGAGGCGTACATCTGCTCCACCCGGTCCGCCCCGACGATCTGCTCCTGCACGGCCCGGCCCTTCTCAGCGCGGGTGGCGGGCGTGGTCGTGGCCTGCCCTTCGATGGGCAGCCGGATGCCGCGCTCGGTGAGGACGTCGTTGGTGGCGTGGATGAAGTCGAAGACCTTCCCCATCCCGGCGTAGGGGACGGCCTGGTAGACGATCTCCCTGGCTTCGACCGGGGTGACCCCGTTCGTCAGGGCGGCGCCGAGCATGACCCGGTACTCGCGCAGTGCCTGGCAGCCGATGAGCGCCGCGAGCTGCACCATGAGCCGGGTCCGGATGTCGAGCCTGCTGTGCCGGAGCGTCTCGTCGAAGGCGAAGTTGTCGAAGATCTCGATCAGTTCAGGGTCGGTGACCTTGAGGGTCGAGACGTGGCCGGGGAACAGCTCGTCATGGTTCCTCCGGGCGGTTTCGCTGATGGCCACTGGCCTACCCCTCCTCAGGCTGCGGGACGAGGCGGACGGTCACGTGGTGGGCACCGGGGCCGGTGACCGAGCCGACGATCCGCGGGCCGTACCGGTCGTACTTGGCGTGGTAGGCGGCGTCGATGTTGCCCTGGACCTCCGGGGAGGCCTGGGCGAAGGAGACGTCCCGTTCGATGTCGCCGGCCCGGATCCGGCCGACGCCGCCGGAGGTGGCGCGGCGGTACCAGGGATTGTTCGGCCCGTACGCCGAGCGGACGTACAGGTCGCCGCCTGCGCGCACCACCCACATCGTCACGTACGGGCGGAGACTGCCGTCCGGGCGGCGGGAGGCGAGCTGGAGCTCTTCGGCAGCGCCGATGCGCTCCAGTTCATCCCGGGGCCAGGTAGCCATGCCGTTCGCTCCCGCCATCAGACTGCTCCCACCCGGACCAGCGACTTGATGGCCCGCCGCTCGTCCATGGCCCGGTAGGCGTCGGCGATGTGGTCCAGGTCGGTCTCGTAGTCGAACACCCGGCCGGGGTTGATGGCACCGTCGAGTACGTCGCTGAGCAGCTCGGGGATGTAGATCCGGGCCGGCGCCGGGCCGCCCCGCCAGCCGGTGTTGCGGAAGAACGTCTCGGCGAAGGGCACCTGGCCGTGCGGGACCCCGACGATGCCGACGGTGGAGCCGGGCCGGGCGACGGCGAAGGCGGTCGTGATGGACTGGGCGGTCCCGACGCATTCCAGCGCTGCGTCGGCGCCGATGCCCCCGGTGAGGTCGAGTACCGCCTGGGTGGCTTCCTCGCCGCGTGCCTCGATGATGTCCGTGGCGCCGAACTCGCGGGCCACTTCCCGGCGGCTGGCATGGCGGCTCAGTGCGATGATGCACTCCGCGCCGAGCCGCCTGGACGCCAGGACGGCGCACAGGCCGACGGCGCCGTCCCCGACCACCGCCACCGTGTCGCCCTTCTTCACCCCGGCGGCAGCCGCTGCGTGATGCCCGGTCGACATCACATCGGACAGGGCCAGCAACGACCGCAGCACATTATCCGGATGTCCTGATCCGGGCACGGGGACGAGGGTGCTACCGGCCAGCGGGACGCGTACCGCTTCGCCCTGGCCGCCGTCGATCTGGCCGTCGCCGAAGTTGCCGCCCGCGGGGCAGGAGATGGTCGACCCGTTCAGGCAGTGCGGGCAGGACATGTCGCTGTAGATGAACGGGGCGACCACCAGGTCACCTGGGTGAACCTCCTGCACGGCGGCGCCGACCTGTTCGACTATGCCGATGAACTCGTGGCCGATCGAGCCGACCGCATGCGGCGACTCGCCCCGGTAGTACCACAAGTCGGACCCGCAGACGCAGCCCAGCACCACCCGGACGACGGCGTCGGTCGGCTCCTGGATGACCGGCTCGGGCCGCTCGCCGATCTCGACCGCTCCGGGCCCCTTGAATATCGCAGCTCTCATCGCTCGGTGCTCCTTGACCTTTTACTGTCTTGATTCCAGGCAACCACCGGCTGGCGAGCGCGGGGAGGGCCGGTCGTTCGGGGTACTGGCAGAACCCCCCTCCCCAGCGGCCCGCCCCCGCTGGGTTCATGACATCGTGCTGATGTCGATGACGAACCGGAAACGGACATCACCAGCGACGACCCGGTCGTAGGCCTCGTCGATCCGGTCCGCGTCGATGACCTCGACTTCGGCGCCGATGCGGTGCTCGCCGCAGAAGTCGAGCATCTGCTGGGTCTCGGCGATGCCGCCGATCCGCGAGCCGGCGATCGAGCGGCCGTTGGAGATCAGCGAGAACGGGGCGATGCTCAGCGGCTTGTCCGACAGGCCGATGTTGACCAGGGTGCCGTCCAGGGCCAGCAGGCCGAGGTAGGCGTCCAGGTCGATGCTGGCCGGGACGGTGTTGACGATCAGGTCCAGCGTCCGGGCCAGATCGGCGAACGTGCTGGCATCGGTGGTGGCGCGGTAGTCGTCGGCGCCTAGGCGCAGGCCGTCGTCCCGCTTGTCCAGGGACAGGTCCAGCGCCGTGGTGTGCGCGCCGAGCGCCTTGGCAATCTGCACGCCCATGTGCCCGAGCCCGCCGAAGCCCAGGATGGCCACCCGCTTGCCCGGCCCCGCGCCCCAGCGCCGCAGCGGGGAGTAGACGGTGATGCCCGCGCACATCAGAGGCGCGGCGTTCTGCAGCGGGATGGCCTGCGGTATCCGCACCGCGAAGGCCTGGTCGACGACGATCTTCTCGCTGTAGCCGCCCTGCGTCGGCTGGCCGTCGCGGCCGACCGCGTTGTAGGTCTTGACGTTCTGCGTGCAGTGCTGTTCGTGTCCGGCGCGGCAGTTGCCGCACTCACGGCAGGAGTCGACCAGGCAGCCCACCCCGGCGCGGTCCCCGACGGCGAACTTCGTCACCTTCGGCCCGACGGCCGAGACGATCCCGGCGATCTCGTGCCCGGGCACCAGCGGGTACAGCGTGTGCCCCCACTCGCTGCGGGCGTGGGCGACGTCCGAGTGGCAGATGCCGGCGTAGGCGATGTCGATCAGGATGTCGCGGGGACCCAGGTCGCGCCGCTGGATGGTAGCGGCCTTGAACGGCTCGCCCGGACCAGCGGTGACGCGCGCGTTGACCGTGATCATGGGGCTCATCCGACCGCCTTGTACTCGAGGAACTCCTCGATCCCGTACCGGCCGCACTCCCGGCCGATGCCCGAGGTCTTGAATCCGCCGTGCGGCGCCCGCTGGTTGACCGGCGAGCCGTTGATCCGGATCCGGCCGGCCCGCACCTGGCGGGCTATGGCCCGCGCCCGGGCCTCGTCGGCACACCAGATCGCCGCGGCCAGGCCGTAGGAGGTGTCGTTGGCCAGCGCGATCGCGTCGGCCTCGTCGTCGAACGGGACGATCACCACGACCGGCCCGAACACCTCGTCCTGGGCGATCCGCATGCCGTTGTCGCCAGACATGACGGTCGGCCGCACGAAGTAGCCGCGCGGCAGCCCGGCCGGGGCCTCCGGGCCGCCGGTGAGCAGGCGCGCGCCCTCTTCCTGGCCGGACCGGATGCAGCCGCGGACCCGGTCGCGCTGGCCGGCCGTCTTGACCGGGCCGAGCGTCGTGGCGGGGTCGAACGGGTCCCCGAGGATGAAGCTTTCGGCCTTGCGCACGGCGATCGCCTCGGCCTCCGCCAGCCGCTGCCGGGGCACGAGGACACGCGAGAGGCTGCCGCAGACCTGGCCGGCGTTGCGGAAGGCGTCGTCGATACCGACGGTGATAGCGCGCTCGAGGTCGGCGTCGGAGAGGATGATGTTGGCGGATTTGCCGCCGAGCTCGAGCCCGACCCGCTTGATCGATGCGGCGGCGAGTTCCATGACCCGCCGGCCGGCCCGCACGGAGCCGGTCAGGGAGACCATGTCGACCAGCGGGTGCGACGCGACTGCCTCGCCGACTCCGGGCCCGGTACCGCAGACCAGGTTGAACACCCCGTCCGGCAGGCCTGCCTCGGCGACCGCCTCGGCGAAGATGAACGAACTCAGCGGCGCGATCTCGCTGCCCTTCAGGACGACCGTGCAGCCGGCGGCGATGGCCGCCCCCGCCTTCATGCAGATCATCTTCAGCGGCGCATTCCACGGCGTGATCGCCCCGATCACCCCGGCGGGCTCGCGGCGAACCACGGTGGTCCCGATCCGCTCCTCCCAGGCAATGTCGCTCAGGGCTTCGGCAGCGATGTCAAGGTCCCCGATCGCGGTGCCGACCTGGGCCCGCGCCGCCATCGACGCCGGGTGGCCGACTTCGCTGACGATCGTCTGGAGGATCTCGCCGGACCTCGCCTCGAGCAGGCGGGCGAGCTTGGTGACCACCTCGGCGCGCTCTGCCAGCGACGACTGCGACCAGCTGGCAAAGGCGTCGGCCGCGGCGCGTGCTGCCCGGTCGACGTCTTCGGCGGACCCGCCGGGTACGGCCGCGATCGGCTCCTCGGTAGCAGGGTTGATCACGGCGATGACATCGGTCCCCGACGACTCGAGCCACTTGCCGTTGACGAAGATCTGGTGGCGCTCGATCACTCCGAACCTCCTAATGATCGTATATAAGAATAATTACTTTTATTTGGAATCACTGTGTCACGCTATGCGGGCGATGGGATGGGGAGTCAACAGCGGTTGCTGAGCACGCACCACGGTTCCGTTCGGCCAAATAAAATCGGTGAGGGCCGGATGCCTGCTTACGGGCGTGACCCCAGATAGCTCTCGATGAGAGCGCTCTGGTTCAGGGCGCGCGGGTCGCCGACGTGCTCGATCTGGCCCTGGTTGAGGATGTAAACCGTGTCGGCCAGCGCGAGCGCCTGCGACACGTACTGCTCCACGATGAGCATGGCGACGCCGGTGGCGGTCAGCGACTCCAGGGTGTCGAAGATTCCCCGCACGATGATCGGGGCCAGGCCGGTGGACAGCTCGTCGAGCAGTACCACCGAGGGTTTGGACAGGTAGCAGCGGGCCAGGGCCAGCATCTGCTGTTCCCCGCCGGACATGGTGCCGGCCACCTGGTTCAGGCGTCTGCCGAGACCCGGGAAGGCCGCGATCGCGGGATCGATCTCCTGGTCTGACCAGGGCGGCACCTGCAGGGCGAGGTTCTCGCGGACGGTCAGGGACCGGAAGATGCCGCGGCCTTCGGGGATGAGGCACAGCCCGCGGCGGACCCGCTGGTTCGCCGGGTGCCCGGTCATGGTCTGGCCGGTGATCAGGACGTCGCCGGCCGACGGCTTGAGCAGGCCGGCGGCGACCCGCATGGTGGTCGACTTGCCCGCGCCATTGGCGCCCAGCAGGGCGACGATGGACCCGGGCGCCACGGTCAGGCTGACGTCCCGCAGGACCGGCACCTTGCCGTAGCCCGCGTGGATGTGGCGGAGTTCCAGGGCCGGAGCCCGCTGTGAATGGTCGGTGGCTGTCATGCCGTCTTCCCCTGTACGGGTTCGGGCTGGCCCAGGTAGGCCGCCTGCACGATGGGTGAATTGCGGGCTTCGCTCGGCGAGCCGCTGAAGATGAGCTCGCCGTAGTCCAGGACGTACAGCGTCGAGCACACGCGCATGACGAGCTCCATGTCGTGCTCCACGAGCAGGATGCCGAGGCCGCGTTCGGCGACGACCCGCTCCAGCAGATCGCCGAACCGGTCGGTCTCGGCCCGGTCGAGCCCAGATGAGGGCTCGTCGAGCAGCAGGATCTCGAACGGGCTGACCAGGCACCTGGCCAGTTCCAGGAGCCGCCGCTGGCCGGTGGACAGGGCGTGTGCCGGGGTGGTGACCACGGCCTCCAGCCCGCAGAGCTTGACGGCTTCCCAGACCTGGTCGTCGATCTGGTGCCGTGTCGCCGACCGGGACAGGACGTGCTTGAGCGGGTTACCGCCGGCCAGCCCGGCCTCGCAGCCGATCGCGATGTTGTCGTAGACCGGGAAGCTCTCGCACAGTTCGACGCGCTGGAACGTCCGCCCCAACCCGGCATGGGCACGCCGGGCGGGGGTGAACCGCGAGATGTCCCGGCCGCCGAACAGAACCCGGCCGGAGGTCGGCCGGACCAGGCCGCTGCACGCGTTGAACGTGGAGGTCTTGCCGGCGCCGTTCGGTCCGATCAGGCCGGTGATGGTCCCCGTCTGGGCGGCCAGGGACACGCGGTCGACGGCGACGACGCCGCCGAACCTGATCATGAGATCGTCCACCGCGAGGCTGCCTACCGTCTTGCGGTGGGCGGCTGGTTCCGGCGCGGCCGGGGCAGGCACCGGCAGCCGGACCCGGGGTGCGGTCCGCGTCGTGGTCTGTGTCGTCCGGCCGCGGGACAGCAGGGATATCAGGCGGGCGGGGGTCGGGAGCGAGATGCCGAGCCCGACGAGCACGGCGCCGACGCCGAAGACGAGCTGCATAACGTTGGTGACCCATTGGGCCGGGAAGTACCCGGGGATCAGGCCGAACGCGCCGCCTGCCACCAGCGCGTACCAGGGCTCGCCGCCGATAGCGATCGCGACGATCGCCACGAAGGTCAGGGAGAGGAACGGGTCGAAGTTGGCCGGCGTCACCGTGGTCAGCGCCATTCCCTGTAGCGCGCCGGCGATCCCAGCCAGGAACGCGGATACGGCGAAGACGATGACGCGCGTGACGTTCAGGTTGGCTCCGCTGGTGATCAGGGCCCGGGGCGACTCGTCCATGCCGCGCAGCAGGCGGCCCAGACGGGTTTCGGTGATGAGGAAGGTGAGGCCGGCGGTGAGCACCGTCAGTACCAGCGTCAGGTAGAAGAAGCCCCGGTCGCTCCCGAGACCGAGCCAGCCGGGCCTGGGCATCGGCAGGCCGGAGTACCCGCCGAGCCCGAACATCAGCGACGACCCGTAGAACATCTGCTGCAGCAGGATGCCGAAGCCGAACGTGGCGATGGCCAGGTACAGGCCGGACAGCCGGATGGCCGGGATGGCCACCAGGGCGCCGATGGGGACGACGACGAGCCCGGCCAGCAGCAGCGCGAGGATCCACGGGGCATGGGCGGAGGTGGCCAGCTTGGAGAATGCGACCGCGCCCACGGCCGCGAATCCGACCTGGCACAGCGACAGCTGACCCGAGGTCCGCACCAGCAGGCCGAGGGAGAGGAAGAGCAGGACATCGGTGAGCGTGACCGTCCAGGTCGTCAGCTGGAAGCCGACGAAGCTCGGCACGGCGACGAGGAAGAGCGTGACCGCGACCGCGCCGGCCAGCCGCACCCCAGGGGCGGCACGCCATGCCGTGCGCTCCCGGATCACAGGGGTCCGCGGCGTCGCCATCCACCGCTTCGGGTAGACCAGCAGGACCACGAACAAGATGAGGAACGGCAGGCCGAGCGGAAGCCCGCCGAGGATGGAGGTGCCGGAGAAGTACTTGGTGGCCAGGCTCGACCCGACCCCGAGCACCAGCCCGCCGGCCCAGGTCAGCGGCAGGCTGGAGAACCGGCCGATGGCCGCGGCGCCGAACGACGTCACGACGAGCAGCGTCAGGGCGCTGGAGTCCAGGCTGATGCTCGGCGCGAGCAGCAGGCCGGCCAGGGTGGCGAGAAACGAGCCGATGATCCACGCGTACCGGCGGACGGCGACCGGACTGGTCCCGGACATGTCGAGCAGCTGCGGGTCATCGACCACCGCCCGCATGGCCTTGCCGAGCCGGGCAGCCCGGAAGAAGACGTACAGCGCCCCGGTGATCGCGACGGACACCACGACGATGATCAGCTGGTTCCACTGGATACGGGTCCCGGCGACAGCGAACGTCGAGGTCGGCAGGAACTGCGGGAATTGCTGTGCCGTGGTGCCGTAGACCTGATTGCACACCGCCTCGATACCCACCAGGAGGCCGACCGTGGCGACCACCTGCATGGTCAGGCTGGCGGTCGCGAGCCTGCGGGCCAGGGCCTCCATCCCGAACCCCAGCCCCACCGACAGCACGCCGACCGAGATCAGCGCGGCGACCGGCCACGGGACGCCGTGCTGGACGTGCAGCGCGAAGAACAGGTAGGCGGCAGCGGTGCCGAACGCTCCTTGCGCGAAGTTGAAGACGCCTGACGTCTTGTACGTGACGACCAGGCCTACGGCGGCCATGGCGTAGACCGTCCCCGCGGTCACGCCGACCACGATGAACGGGAGCAGTTCACTCATGAGGATTCCTTCGGTTCGTGGCCCGCCAGGCGCCTACCTGTCGCGGGACGGGGACATGAGGCGACCGGCGGTCGCCTTGCCGTGAATCGGCACCTGGCGGGCTTACGGACCATGGCGGGCCTGCTACCTGCTATTTGGCTACCTACGGGCAGTACATCTGCGAGCCGTCGGGGGTGGCGAACTTGCCGCTGCTGACGGTCACGACGTAGATGCATGACACCGAGGAGGGCTTGCCCTGCTGGAAGTGCAGCGGCGGGGTCAGGCCGCCCACCGTGGTCCCGCTGAGGCCGTACAGCGCGGAGGTCAGCTGGCCCGGCGTGGGCGAGGCGCCCAGCTTTTTCGCGGCGAGGGCGAACAGCTGCGCGGAGGCCCATTCCGTGGCGTCGTTCTCGGTGAACGTGGACGGGGCCAGTACCGACGGCGCGTACTTGGCCAGCGCGGCGTGGAACGCCTGCTCGGCCGGGGTGGACTGGTCGAAGAAGGGGAAGACGTCGTCGCTGATCAGGATCTTCGCGCCGCTGATGCCGGAGAAGCTGCTGGCGAACTGCTGGGTGAAGCTGACGCCGTCGCCCATCAAGGTGGGGAAGTATCCCTGCGTTGCGCAGTTCTGCGCGACGGCGAGCTGGGTCGTGGCCGGCGCGTAGATGATGACGCTCTGCACGTGATCGCCCTTGGCCGTCAGGCACTCAGCGGTGTAGTCGGGTGCGGTGACCGAGATCGGCGCGGGCAGCACCAGCGAACCGTCCGCCCGGGTGTACGCCGACCGCACGCCGGGCACCAGCGCCGCGCAGGCCGGGTTCTCGGTGCAGTAGAAGACGCTGCCCCGCGGGCTGGTCGCCTTGGTCGCTGCGATCGCGTCGTAGACCGACTGGTCGGGCGTGGCGCCGACCGGGAAGAAGTCCGGATTGGAGTCGAACACCGGGTCGATCGTGTTGCCGCCGATGACCGGGACGCCCTGCTGCTGGACGTAGGAGGCCCAGGTCTCGGCCGGGCTGCTCATTTCGCCCACGATGGCCAGGACGTGATCTTGCTGGACGAGTTCCTGTACTTCTGACAGCGCGGTCGAGGCGCTGTTGCCGTCGTCCATGACGACGACCTTGATCTGGTGGCCGTCGATGCCGCCGCTGGCGTTGACGCTGTCCGCCCACGCCTGGAGCACCTGGCCGGCGTTGCCGTAGGCGCTCGCGTTCGGGCCGCTGTAGCTGCCGATGTTCCCGATCACCCAGGTGCTGCCGCTGGCGGTAGCACCGTTCCCGGCCGTGTTCCCGGCGGCCGAGGAGCTGCCGGAGGTGGACGAGCATGCGGCGAGGGTGATGGCGCCCGCGAGTAGCGCGGCCACCGGCATGAGTCTGGAACGGATGAATTGTGTACTCATCGGGCTTGACCTCCGGTCCGGCGAGCGCTGCACGCTCTGCCCTGCGATTCGATCGTGTCCGTATATACGGACGAATGATCGTATTAACGATTGGAGGCAGTTTACGATGAGGGGTCGGCAGTGTCAACGGCCTGTTTCCGTTCGTCACCGGAGACGGCGGGCAAGGGGGCATCATGCGCACGCGCGGACCGCGCACCGGCTCTGACCAGGCCTGACCAGCGGAAAGGATCATGAGCCGCGCATGCGGGAGCAGACCGGCACCCACCGTACGAGGCGGCCGGGAACTAAGGGCAGGCGCTCAGACGGGCTCTCGTACGGTCGAGGTGGCTCGTCCGCGCCAGGCTTCGACTCGCTGCCGGAGCAGCTCGCTCAGGGTCTCGACCCGCGGAAGCACCTGTGATGTCGCGCCGACGAGCGTGACGGAGGCGACCGCGTGACCGTGCGCGCCGCGGATGACCGTGGCAATACCGGTCCGTGACCGGGTCGGGTTGACGTTGATCGCGACCTTGCTTTCCCGGATGGCAGGCAAGGCCTCAAGGAACGCGTCAACGTCGGCCTGCTCATCGGGCGACCGACGGCGCAGGTAGGCGTGAAGCTCGGTCTCGGGAAGGGCCGCCAGGAGCGCCTTGCCGCCAGCCGTGGTCAGCAGTCCGCGCCTGATGTTGGACTGTGCCTCGAAGCTAGCCATCAGGTTGCTTCCCGCTTCGGCGATGTAGATGAGGTGGTCACCGGCGCGGACGCCGACAAATGCGGACAGGCCGGCCTCCCGGTACAACGCGTCGAGGTCGGCAGCGGTCACCGTGCCCGCGCGGATGTGGCCGCTGGCGATGGCCAGGCTGTAGAAGGCGGGACCGAGGTAGAGCCGGTGGTCGTCTTCAAACAGCCAGTCGACCGCCAGCAGCCCCCGGATGAATCCGTAGACCGAGCTCTTGGGCGCTCCGAGCGCGCGGGTCAGCTCGGCGTACGTGGATCCGGGCCGGTAGACGACCTCCTCGAGGATCCGGGTGACTCTGGTGACGGTCTGGTGAGCCCCGGTCAGGCCCTGGCCGTTCCCACCGGCAGACCGCGGCGAACGCGGCCGGTTGCTCCGCTGATCCTGTTCGGCGTCCACGGTCCGTGGCCTCCCTCCAGATGGCTGAGTTCCGAGGGTACACCACCAGGTGATCGGCATGAAAGTCACGCGATCCTATATAAGAACGATCTCGTCTCAGCTGACGGGCCGCCCGGCCCGGAGCCCACAGCCTCGGCCGAAGCTGCACTGGTCGGTCACGACCCGCTCCGGGTCCAGAGAGCCAGAAAAAGATCGGGCTCCAGGCTACGTGAATCGATGAGGTCATGCCAGTGGGGTCGACAGCCCGGCGGCTCTTGACGTGCCACGCACCGGGCTGTAACGTCTCTTTCCGAGAATACGATCAATTGAACGTATATACGGACGGAACTTATGGTCGCCGAAGTAAAGCCTGAACAGACAGCGGAGATTTCCGGCGAGCTTGCCCGCGGCAGGTTCACCGAGGAGATGCTCCAGGAGATGCGGTCGCTGATCGGTACCGAGCTGCGTACCGAGGCGTGCACCAACAACGAGCACGCGACCCGGCTGGCGATCATGCGGTTCGCCGAGGGCATCGGCGACGACAACCCACTGTGGACCGATCCCGCGTACGCCTCCGGCTCGGTGTACGGCGGGCTCATAGCCCCGCCGAGCTTCATCTTCTGCTGCCTGGGCTCGATCCAGGTGGGCTGGCGCGGCCTGGGCGGCTTTCACGCCGAGACGCTGCTGACCTTCCACCGGACGATGCGGCTGAATGACCGCATCACGGCCCGGGTGTACTTCGACGGGTTCGACGGACCGACGCAGAGCCGCTTCGCCGGCCGCCGCATCAAGGACTACCTGCGACAGGAGTACCGCAACCAGGACGACGAGCTCGTCGCCACGTTCATCTGCTCCCGGATCCGGTTCGAGCGGAGCGAGGCGCAAAGCCGCCGGGAGTCACGCGCGGTGCAAGTGCCGCATCCGTGGGCCGAGGCCGAGCTGGCAGCCATCGAGGATGACGTCCTCGCCGAGACCCCGCGCGGGGCCGAACCGCGCTGCTGGGAGGACGTCCGGATCGGTGACGAGATCGACGTGATCACCAAGGGCCCGCTCGGGCTCACCGACGAGATCGCCTACATCGCATCCGGCGCCGCGCCGATCCCGCGCCTTTCCGCGCACAGGGTGGCGCTACGGCGCTACCGCGAGCACCCGCGGTGGGCGTTCCGCGACCCGGCCACGCACGCCCTCGAACCGGTCTACTCCGTGCACTACAACGACTACGCGGCCCGGCTGCAAGGCGCGCAGGCCGCCTACGACGTCGGCATCCAGCGCACCTGCTGGCAGATCCACTCGCTGACCAACTGGATGGGCGACGCGGGATTCCTGAAGGCCGCCACCTCCCAGTACCGCTCGCACGTGTACCTCGGCGACGTCGTCCGGCTCGGCGGCACCGTGACGGGAAAGGACGTCGACGCCGACGGGGCGCACGTCGTCCACCTCGAGACCTGGGCGCGCAACCAGCGCGGCCAGGAGGTCATGCCCGGCACGGCCGTGATCCAGCTGCCGCGCCGGTCCGATGGGGACGCTGCCGCCCAGCCGGCTGAGGAGACCCGATGAGTAACGAGCTACCCCTGGCCGGCATCCGGGTCCTCGACCTCGGGCACGTCTTCGCCGGCCCCTACGCCGCCTTCCTCATGGCCATGGGCGGCGCGGACGTCATCAAGATCGAACCGCCGAACGGCGACATGTCCCGCCGCCGCGGACGCGATGGCGACTACCCGTTCCGGGCGCTGAACGGGTGCAAGCGCGGCGTCGTGCTGAACCTCAAGACCGAGCGGGGACGCGAGCTGCTGCTCCAGCTCGCCGAGCAGGCAGACGTGCTGGTGGAGAACTTCGCGCCGTCCGTCATGACGCGGCTCGGACTCGGCCCGGACGTGTTCCTCGAGCGCAATCCCGGGCTGGTCTACGCGTCGGGCACGGGATTCGGGCGCAGCGGCCCGTACTCCGAAGGCCGGGCGCTCGACCTGACCATCCAGGCCATGAGCGGCGTCATGAGCGCCACCGGCGAACGGGGCGGGCCGCCGCTCAAGGCTGGCGTGCCGGTCGCCGACTTCATGGCCGGTGCCCACCTGTACGGCGGGATCCTGAGCGCCCTGGTCGGCCGCGCCCGCACCGGACGCGGCCGCGTGGTTGAGGTATCGATGCTGGAGGCGCTGTTCGCCACCCTGCTGCCGAGCGCCGGGCACGCCTACCAGACCCACAGCGCGCCGGAGCGAAGCGGTAATCGCCATGTGGCCGACAGCTACGTGCCGTTCGACGCCTTCCGGGCCAGTGACGGCTGGGTGACGATCGTCTGTGCGACCGACGAGCACTGGCTGAAGCTCACTGATGCGATGCAGCGGCCGGACCTGCGGGCGGACGAGGAACTGCGCCGGCTTGCCGGCCGCATCGCCCGGATCGACGAGGTAACCGACGCCGTCGCGTGGTGGACGGCCCCGCGCACGCGGGCCGAGATCACCGCGGCCTGCCAGCAGGCGCAGGTCGCCGCGGCGCCGCTGCGCGACGTGGTGGAGGTCCTAGCCGACCCGCACCTGCACGCACGCGGATTCTTCACCAGCGTCCCCGGGCCCGACGGCCCCGTCTTGCTGCCCAACAGCCCGGTCCGTTATGACGGATCGGCGTTGCGGACGCTCACCCCGGCGCCGGAACTCGGCGAACACACCGACCAGGTCCTGGCCGAGCTGTGCGATCTGGACGAGACCGCGCTCAAGGAACTCCGGCGGGACGGGGTGATCAACCCGTGACCGCCGACAGCGCCGCTCCCCCGGCCGCGGCGGTCTGGGGCGAGGCGATCGTCGTCGTCGAACGGCACGGCGTGCCGTACCGCATGTA